>Ga0179591_1262699_pt1 | contig 11996 bp, 12 predicted proteins | sample CZOMad2_1_08_16f_FD_182891 | JGI IMG/M metagenome (GOLD analysis project Ga0179591, IMG submission 182891) | Vadose zone soil fungal communities from Angelo Coast Range Reserve, California, USA - CZOMad2_1_08_16fungal (PacBio error correction) | ecosystem: Environmental > Terrestrial > Soil >...
GCATAAAAAAATAACGATGACCAATGAAAGGGAGCGCGAGGAACCCCCAACCGCTGTCGCATTGGGGGTAAAGGGGTGGTGGTGTTTTTGGTGGGATCAACGGTGCGTTGCCGGGAAGAGGGCGGACTCGCGCTGTGGGCCTAGGAAAAGGGGGGGACTGAAAAAGAACCAAGGGGAGTTGCCTGGGGGTCGTGCGCTCAAAAAAGCATCTCACTGGAAGAAAAAAAGGGACGAACCATTAACTCAGGAGAAAAGGAAAGAGGGGGAAGTAAGGTCTCCGGGACCACCACGGTAATGGGGGAAATCCCGAGCTCACGACCAGAGAAGCAGGAAAGAAATGACGTACCAACAGAGGGGAAGGTCTAAAAACTAATACAGGGGATCCGGACAACTGGCGGGCGGGCACTCAATACGGACGCTCGTCGACGAGGGTTCAGGGGGGAAAAGACGTGACCTCTTCGGGGAAAGACAGAAGAGAAGTTTTGTCAGGGGGTACGAGTCTCATCGGTCTCTAAGAGGGGAAAACGTAGGGCTTGAATACCTTTCGAGGAGGATTGGAAGCGAATGGGCTTCACAGGGACCGCCTACATATGTACTCGCAAAGGAAAGACTTCCTGAGAATCAGAGGGTCGTGTAAGTTCAAAACGGAAACATTGTTAAAACAGCGATGAAAATTTTCAACGTGGGGAGAAAACGAGGAAAACGATGAATGAGGCGCACCAGAACAACTTCCTCTTAAGATGGTAAAAGATGACAACCAATCTGAAAAGGCAGGGAACAGGGGAAACCATCAGCAATCTATAATTGTTATGGAAGAAAGGGGGGACGGGGGTGGGTTGGGACCGGGAGCGAACACCCTTCTTGTTGAATACGAATCAAAGGGCAATGGTTGCAAGAAACGAAATCGTCAGGGGGGGGGCGGGCTTACATCTCAGACTTGGAGAAGAGTCCGGAAACATTGCGTAAGAAAAATACTCCTGCGAAGAGAAAAAACTAAGTCAAAAAGGGCGATTAGGATGAGGAGAAAAGACTTGAAAATGTCTAAAATCTCTACTTCAAGAACTGACAGAGGGGGGTCGCCTAATTCCGATTAACTAAGGAAAAGACAAGTGTGTAATCGACTCTCCCCGTCGATCTATAGCCAGAACCAGGTGGTACCAGAAAGAAACAACCTGACAGCATCCTCTCAAAATAATTAAGGGATAGATCAAGAAAACCAAAAAAGCGAATCTCAACAAACTTATTAATGGGGGACGTGATGAGGGGTTCGTGTGTCGAGGGAGGGTAAAGGCAGGTTTAAGGGGTGCTGATTTCCACCTCATGGGAAGGGGAAACGGGGGGGGACATACATTTTTCAGGTCCCTGACAAAAAGAGTCATAAGCTGACCGGGAATTAGTAAAGTGGAGAAAAAGCGGCAGGTTCCGGCTAAGGAGGAAAGGACAGTCGGAAGCACGGCGGGCACGAAGATCCCGGGGGGTTTACTGGAGAATGCACTTGCCGTGGGGGACCGAGAAGGGGGGGGAGGAATTTACTGAAAGGGGAAGCGGGAAAAGACAACCCTTGGGCCTCGAAAAAAAACGAAAGGTGGGTCGGGGGTCCAAAAAAAGGGCAATTGAAAAATTGGGACGCGAATTCATACAAATCAGGGGTACTAGAACGAAAAAAGTCAAGGGGAGGGTTCCAGTCACCAAATGCATAGGTCCGCGAATTGGGAGTCACTGGAAAGGGGATCCAAATGGAACTGACGACGGCATCAGTCGGAAAAAGGAAAATGGGAGGTGGGCATGAAAGGCAGTCAGCTTTAAACCCAACACAGGAGGGAAGAGAATCAACTAGGGATGGGGGTCCAAAATTGGCTCGTCATAAAAGCCGGAGAACCAGCGGGGTCAAGACAGAGAGGGGACGGACGCCACTGCGGAGACGGATGGGAAGTTCCTATGGTAAGTAGTTCCACAGCCGAGTGGGCAACGCTCCGAAGTTCCAATAATCGTAAGCTTCGAATAAGGGAGAAGGGAAAGTCGGTGTAAAAGGTATTTAAGGAACACCAAGTTCAAAAGGTCGCAAATTGCGGGTTGAAAAAACCCAGGGAGAAGGGCAGAGGGATTGCCATCCGCTGATGTCACAATTAAATGCCGCCAGCCCACTGCAAAGTGAACCGGATTGGGGGTGAGGAGAGGGAGAGCATAAGAGTGGGGGGTGGTTACATTGCCGCGAGAGAGATGTCAAAACAATTAAACAAAAAGACTGGTTTGGGGTAGAAAAAACCCAAAAAGCTAGCTTCACGACGCGGTACTAGCCAGGCGTAAACCGCAAGCTCGCTTAAGTCATGGAAGCAGGGAAGGAGTGAGGGTCAGGGTCACAGACACTCACATGAAGCCTATTCCAAAAAAAAAGGGTGGGGCGGGGGAGGAAAACCGGGGACATTAGGTGGTCTGAAGAAGAAGATACAGGCGGGGTCTGAAAAAGGATAAAGGGGGGGCATCTTTCTCTAGACCTGGGGGAAAAAGGGTCAAGGAGGGGAAAGGGGATGCAGTACTTCAAAAAAACGAGGGAAAGTAGGAAGAGCTAAAAGTAAGGCCCCTACATCAACGGAGGGGATGAAGAGGGAAAAAAAAAGCTTGGGACGTCCCTTTGCCGGGTACGGTGTGAACTGTTGTCGAGAAAAGGGAAAGGGGAGGGGAGGAACAGGGGGGGACACAAGGAAGGTTGAAAAGATTGGAGGGGAGCAACGACATACATCGTCCAGGGAAACTGATCCGTAAAATTGGAAGGGGAGAAAGGCGAAGGAAAAGCGTGAACAAAAGGAGGGGGGAATTACTCGGGCGTCTTTGGACAACAAAAGATGGGGGACCGGTAAGGGAAAATCGGTACAAGGAAAAAAGAGAAACAGCAAAAGAGAGACTGGTTAGCGCTGTAGGCCAGTGTTCATAGGCCGGGCAGCGGTTGCGCTCAAGAGGATAGCGGAAAGGAGGGAAAAAGTCGTTGGGCAGGGGGGAAGAAGGACACTCGGGGCATGTTTCATGTTCACGAGGATTGATGGGGGGGGGGGGGGGGGAGGGTTTGGGGGACTAGGGGGGGAAAAGAAGGTCATCATCTCTACCGCTCCGCGGAAGCCTGGAAAAGCGGGGGTAAAGATACAGGGACTTTTTTTTACTATGTAAGAGGAGGGGGGGAGGGGAGACCAGGGACGACCTACAAGGCGGCAAGCTACGATCGGATGAAGGGGGGATTGCATTCTTAGGGGGAGCAAGGTCAGGAAAGGTTTAAAAACAAGAGGGAAAGAGGGAATCTCACAAGAACTGTTGGGGCTACTCACGAGAATGAAAGACGCTTAAGGCGTGTACCGAATGGAAAAGAATTGGGAGGAGGAAGGGGGAAGAAACAATTCATGGAAAACCAGCTTCAAAGAAAAAGAAAGGTAGGTGCCTAGAAAGTGGTTTGGCGACACCTAGGGGGGTGCCGGAAACGACAAACTAAATGACAGCCATGTTGGCGAAGACAAGAGGAGGGGGGGGGGAGTTGGATGAGGGAAAAAGACCCATCTGGGCCTACTTCGCGCTCCACTGCGGGGGCACGGGGAAAATTAAGACAACTAAACTGAAAAATTTCGTACGGTTCAGGAGAGGGAGGCGAAGGAGTTGCAGGTGACATGTTGAATCATCACCCGTCAGCGGGGGGCTCGAAACGTCATCTTGAAAAAAAATTAGTACAGTACGGAAAGAAGGACTAAGAAAAAATCGTTAACCCGGCCCTGACCAAACCAAACTGGGGGGGCGGACTCAAAGAAGACACTCATCTGAGAAAAAAAAGACAAATTATGGAAAAAGAGAGTCTTTGACTGTGACTGAGTCTAGGAAAGGCCTATTTGAGGGGTTATCGAGGGGGGAAGGGGGGGAGGGATTTCGGGCAAAGGGGGGAGGTGGGAGCTATTTGGCCGCCGCAAAGTGGAAGGGAGACCCGACAGTTTGTTAAGGGGGGAAGCAGGGAAGGGGGGAAAAGGGGGTGTCCCACCAGAGGGGGAGGGGCAGTGACAGGGGTAAGGGTAAAGAGCACTCAGTCGAGCAGGATGAGAAGCCAAGGCCGTAACTGCTGTCTCTCCTTGCGTGTGCCCGCGTCATGGGAGCGCAAGGAACGTGACCTGTGTGACTCCCAGATCCTAAGAGGGGGGCGAATAGGAAGAACAAACCGACTAAATAGTGGGCTGGGCCTCCACCATTTTCTGGATCGTGTTCGGGGAAGGAAAAAACGGAGTTTGTGAGGGAGAAAATGAGAAGGGGAGGGGTAACCCGAAAGACCAGTCATCGACTGACAATAGAAAAATTTACTGGGGGAAGAAAAGCGGAACGTAAAAAAGGGCATAACGAAGAAAAGGAGGGAATGGGTAATAACAGGGATTTGAAAAACTTGAGCTTGGAAGATCCGCAGCCGGGGGAAACCAGGGGGGGGGAGGGGGGGAACAAAAAAAATCCCTGCAGTCAGATAGTACGGGCCGGGGGGGAGAGATAGGGGGGGTAGGGGATTCAGGATTGAACCGGCCGAAAGTTCACAACCGGGGCCAGCCGTATTAAGCGCTGCCTTTGGCTCTATCGAAAAGGGATGAGGGGGTAGAAAGGGGGACAAGGGGAAAAGTGGGAACGAGCCCACGGTCAGCAAAGTGTCCGCAACCTGAAAAAAGCCGGAAAAAAAAGGTAGTTGTCTCTCCAAAGACCGAGGTCTAGGTAAGAATTAGAGCCTGCAGCCGTGTCACATCCCCTGGTCTGGCCCGTAACTCTCACCACGGGGAGGAGAATTGGGAAGAAGGAGGGTACAGGGTGCGATTATGTTAGCGTTAAAGGTGATCGAGGAGGGTGATAGGCTCGAAAGGAGTGTGGGGAGAATCAAAACCCAAAAACCGAAGATAATGCGCGACGCGGTAGGAGGACCTCACACACAATACGGAGGAGGAAGGGTAGTTAGCCATTAACTATGAGGTCGTTCTTCAAAAAATAAAAGAGCTCGGGTTAAGTCCACCGGTCAGGGGATTTTGAACGGAAACTCCATGGGGAGGGGGGGGAAGGCCAGAGCAACAGGTACTGCGTTGACCAGAAGGAACCGCAAGTCAAAGGGGGGGGGAAAGAGGGACGATCCAGCGGGGCCGTGCCAAAGTCTTCTGCAAGCTGCTGAAAACTCTCTCAACCCAAAAAAATAGTTCTACCAGGAAGAGAGAGGACGCGGCCAGAACGCGGGTAAGGTGAACGTAACGCTGAAAGTTGATCCTGCTGGCTGCCTTTAGGGACGTATAGGCCGTTGCACTAAAGAAAAAAAAGTACTTTCCGTCCGGGGTTGGACTGGACTATCTTAGGTTCTGTGGAGACCGGGAACGGACAGTGGGAGGAAAAACGTGAAGGCCTCCGCGTTCTATTACCGATGACTCTGTGCGGACAATCTCCTTTTGGGGGGGGGGAAAAAGCGGTTTGAGAAGGGGGGGGGAAATCTGGATGATAGATCCTTGCACCTACTCAGACTACAACGCGAGGTCAAAAGGTTCATGGGCAGGTAAACAAGGGTGGATTTACTTAGAGATTATAAACTTATCTACACGTGGGTTAAACGACACGCTGGAAAGTTGTATTAAAAAAGATGAACGGGGAGAGGAACAAATTAAGAAGGCTTTCTTCTATCTAGTAAGGCGGTCGGAAAAAAAAAAACGTTACCGTTACTGCTTGGTGTCTTTTCACCAAATCGGACATGGGGGGAGGAAGAAATGACTAAAAGAAGAAACATAGATGGCGTACCTCACGATCGGATGCACTGAAAACAGGGGGCGACTACCATCAAGGCTTTACTTAAACCTGCCAACATGGGGAGCAACCGTAGAGGAAATGTATAAAGAACTCTCACAACTACAAGCTGCGGTGAGCCACCGCGGAGTACTACGAACGAGGACGAGGATGGGGGAGAAAACCCACAATAAGGGCATCCGAAACAAACGTCCACTCACGATGAGGGCTGTGGCATGGAAGACCATACTGTGTGGAAGGGAAACACAAGGAAATGGGTGGGGGCAGGGCGAAAAGATCCGTTCCGATCGTCGGTGGGTGTCGGGGGAAGATACAGCCTACTAGGCCGGCCAAAGGAAGAGAACAGGGAGGTCGAACTTACTCGGAAAAAAATCAATGAAGTAACTTGCCCGAAGGGAAGGGGGGAGCGACCGTACTCAGAAGGTGAAGGGCTGTTAACCTCGCCGGTGAGAACAAAACTGAAGCCTGCAAAAAAAGGAAGGACGACAGCACCCAGGGGGCAAAGAAACTAAAAAAAAGGCTTCAATAGTACCCAGAAAGGAAAAAAATCCTAACCAGCAAGGCTCCCGATACCCGAATCGGGACGCTCACGCACCCGGCAGAAAACTAGAGACGCACAAAAGAAAAGAGAGAAAAAATAGGGGGAGGGGTTGGTGAATTCAGGATTAAAAATACCGAAGTTGGTATCTAAAAGGCCGACGTGCAAACCACAGGGTCTGTAGCTATTGCTGCCGAAGGAAAAGCAAAAAGGGGGCAGGTTCTCAAAAAAATAGAAAAAGGTAATGAGTACAAAGAAGGCGTGGGCCGGAGAGAAAGGGAAAAAGGGTAAACCAAAAGAAAGGAGGAAGAGCACTGTCGCGACAGCGCAGTTTAGTCGTGGAAAAACTTGTGAAAAAAAGGGAAAGGGTCGCACTGGAAAAAGATGTGAGGGAGCCCAAGAAGCATAAAGGCCGTTAGGAACCTCAAAAGGCACGCCCCCAAATCCGAAAAAATTAAAAAACCCCTGGAAAAAGGTCTTAAGGGTCCTCCCCCGGCAACAAAAAAGAGTTTTGAACTCGACCGGACGGAAGCCGTGGAGAAAAGGCAAACAAACTGATGGGAGCTCTGCGCTGGTTTGCGGCCGGGCCATTGACAGCCATGTAATGGGGAGCCAGAAAAAGTCCATCGATCGACAAGACGGAAATCTTTTTCGCGTCACGAAGCTCAAAAGGAGAAAGAACTTGCGGAAAAACGAGATGTGGCAGGGGGCGGGAAGGACGGCAGGGGGAGGTCCGCAATGGAAGGGGAATAAAAACGGGTAGGTCACAAAAAAAAATCTAGGGCGAAGGGGAAGGCGCACCCTGACCGACATCGTGACCCCAGCACCCCAAACGGGATTCCCGTGCAAAAGGGAACACAAAATAACCCGCGTTAAAGGCAAGAATTACCCCAAAGCAACTTGGTCCAGACAAAAAAAATCATAAGAGGTCTCGGCCAAACAGAGGTCGCCGTCAGAAAAACCGGCTTCTCCGGCAGGAAAACCAGGACAGGGGAAATGCCGAAAGAAAAAACGGGCATTCACAAAAGGGCCCTGTAGATAAGGCTAGCAGTACAGCTGTAGGTCCCTCTTAAGGGGGACATTCACCATAGTGGGGGCCCACAAAAAGAAAAAGATCATGGTAGGAGCTAACGTGAAGACGTCATAGCTCTAAACTTCAAGAAGGGTTCGGAGGAAAGAAAGGGGGGCCTGCAATAATGAGTTAAATGGTGAAGTCAACGAATCAGCAAAAATGCAAAGGAAAAAAAAAGTAAAGTGTGTCGTGCCGCACAAGAACGTCAAGGTGTCGTAAGACGCCTCCGAAAGAGCCATCATAGGAAAAAAAAAAAGGCGTCAAAAAGGGAGGAAGCTGTCTCGGCACGCCGTTGGAACGGTCAAGCTTATTCCTTTTATCGAAAGCAAAACACGGAGGAGGAGGATACTCGGATGCCGACCTCCCAAAGAGAAGAAGCGACAAGAGACCGCAGGGAAAAACGTAGCCTGAGGGGATGTGCTACCGTGCTTATCCTGGAGCACAAAAACGGAAAAGTTGCAAAAGGAAAAGGACAAGTGTTAAACTGGAGATCTAGCCACCAAAAAGAAAAAAGGGCTCAGCACCCGGAAAAACGCCTACCGGATTGACGTGTAAAAAGGACCGCTTCACGAAGGAAAAATTATCTGGAAAAGGGTTTTGCAAAAAAAAAAAATACTGTCTAGTACATCAGGCGAAGGACGGCACAAGATACCTGAAGATAAGATGCGACCAACGCCGGGGACAACGGTGAATTCGAGGCTTGCGGCCCGAAAACGGGAAAGGGAAGGTTCGAAGGAGACGAACTTCTGCTGTAACCTCTTTTTAAAAAGGGGGACACCATGATCGTCGTGGGGGTGGAGGACCCGAGGGAACTGTGGGAACGGTAAGCGTCATAAAAGAACGTCTGCCGGAATTAAAAATCGCGAAAATTCACGCTGGAAGGGGGGGGGGGACTTATGGGAACGATTGAGAGGTTAGGACAGCCTATGCCCGACTAAACGGTCTGAGGAAAAAGAGAGAAAAGGAAACAGATCTTTCCTTACGGAGGAAAACCTTTGGAAAAAGGAGCTTATAGGCTCCAAAAGAACGGGGGGGTGGGGGGGGGGGGGGGGGGGGGGGGGGGGGGGGGGGGGGGGGGGGGGGGGGGGGGGGGGGGGGGGGGGGGGGGTGGGGGGGGGGGAGTTTTGGTTGGGGGGGGGGGGTTGGGGGGGGGGGGGGGGGGGGTGTGGGGGGGGTGTGGGGGGGGGGGGGGGGGGGGTTGTGTTTGTTGTTTTGGTGGGGTGGGGGGGGGGGGGGTGGGGGGGGGGGGGGGGGGGGGGGGGGTGGGGGGTGTGTGTTTTGGTGGGGGGGGTGGGGGGGGGTGGGTGGGGGGTGGTGGGGGGTGGGTTGTGTTGGGGGGGTTTGGGGGGTGTTTGTGTTGGGGGTGGGGGGGGGGGGGGGGGGGGGGTGGGGGGGGTTGGGGGGTGGGGGGTTTGTTGTGGGTGGTTGGGAGGGGGGTTGTTGGTGTGTTGGTTGGGAGGGGGGGGGGGGGGGGGGTGGGGTGTTGTGTTTGGGGGGTGGGTGTGTGTTGTGGGGGGGGGTGGGGGTGGAGGTGGTTTGGGGGGTTGGTGGTGGGTGGGGGGGTGTGTTTTTGGGGGGGTGTGTTGTTGGGGGGGGAGTGGTGGGGGGTGGTTGGTTGTTTTTTGGTGTTTGGTTGTGGGGTGGGGGGGGGGGGGGGTGGGGGGTGGTTGGGGTAGTGGGGTGGGAAGGGTTTTGTTGGGGTGGGAGGGGGGTGGGGTTGGGTTTGGGTGTTTGTTGGGGGGTGGTGGGTTGGGGGGGGGGGGGGGGGGTTTTTTTTGTGGGGGGTGGGGTGTGGTGGTGTGGGGGGGGGGTTGTGTTGTTGTGTTGTTGGGGGTGTGTGGGGGGGGGGGGGTGTTGGTTGGGGGGGGGGTTGTGTTGTGTGGTGGGGGGGGGGGTGTTGGGGGGAGTGGTGTGTGGTGGGGGGGTGTGGTGTGGGGGGTGGGTTGGGGGTTGGGTTTTTTTGTGGTGGGGGGTGGGGGGGTGGTTTGGGGGGGGGGGGTGTGTGGGGGGTGTTGGGGGGTTGGGGGGTTGGGGGGTTTTGGGTGTGTTTGGGTGTTGTTGGTGGGTGGGTGGGGGGGGGGGGTGTGGTGGGGGGTGTGGTGTTTTTTGGGGGGGTGGGGGGTTAAAAATCTGAACCTTAATTCCAAAAAAGACGTCACGGGGAGGACGATCGAGGAAGGCGGGGGAAAGCCCAGTCCGAATCAATGGCAGTGACCGAAAAAAAGAGAGGGCGGGTTGCAGGGAACTACACGAGACAGTTGGTAACCGGGAGCGAAAGATGTTTTTTTGGAGAAACAGTACAAAACGGTGGCAACGCCGATCGTCAGTTTTGGCGTGATGACGCCTCATCGGCGGCGCTGGTATGTCGACCCTAGAGTGAACTCACTGGGGGAAAGACATCTGCAAGAGAAGGAAGACTACTCACAAGTATTTAAGCGACGAAGAGACGGAAGTGAATGGGGGGAAAAGTCGCCACGTTTATAAAAAAACCAAAGCCTCATCTTCTAAATCAGCCATAAAAAGACAGATTGGTGAAGTCGACTCAAAACTTCAATATCTACCAGACCAATTGTTGGTACCAGCACTCAAAAAAAGGACCAACAGAGACCCATAAGAGGCCGGTCGCTCACTCAACTCCAGAACAAGCTAGAACTCCACAAAAAAAAGGAGGAGAAGAGAAAGAGATAGGGGGAGAACATTCTTAGAGGAAAAGTATGGTTATCTTCCGTTAACATTTTTCGGATTTCAAAAGGGTGACTGGTAGCAAACTATTAACCAAATGTGGTGATAACGAAAGCCCAAATGGGCTGTCACGCTACGATTTGAATTTAGAAAAAAATTCCTTAGGTTCTGGAAAGGGCCGGCCGAAGGTGGGAAACAGGCTTGAGTCGAGCAGTCGCCGACCTCATCGCCCTTGGTGAAGTCGGGGTCCTGCAGGTGCCCAAAGGAACAGTCTCGCAGGGGGGAAATGGGGAACACCGCGACCTCAACCTGGGCTTAAAAGAGGGAACGCCCCACCTAAAATATTTCGTTGGTGTAAAAGAACCCTGGATCGTGGGCGTAAACCCTCCGGCAAAACAGTTCTGCTCCAAACCAGTCGGGCTGGGGAATGGCAAGTCAAAGCCCTGCCATCTGAATCGCTCGGGTTTTCGCACTGGAAACTATGATCGACCAGGGGAGCTGCCGAACCAACCAAGGGAGATCGTCAAATGAGCTGCTGTGACAACGTCAAGTATCCACCTGGTAGCTTTGATCAAAATCGATGTTGGGACACGCATGGGGGGCGGTGAACAAAGAAAAATCCGGGTGTCGGAACGGAGGTCAACTTCGTTATAGAAAGAAATCCGTCGTAGGGATAATGAAGGAAGGGAAGGAAAAATCCATTCCACCTTTCAACACGCCATCGGGACCGCTGCCGGTGCCTGCCGAGGAGCAAGGGCGCCGAAAAGGAAAAAGTCGACCGATAACCCGCCGGAATCGTCACCGACCGCCGCTCAACAGGGTGAGGACGTCAGGATCAATCATCGAGGGAGGAAGACTCAAAGGCTGTATAAACTACAGAAAAAAGTATTAAGCCCCAGCCAAACTGGATAAATACCGTTAGACTGAAGGGGTCCGAAAAAAAAAGGTCGTCGTAGAAAGTGTTAAGAACAATAGGAAAGATAGTTTAAGAAATGACCATCGGGGCCACCCACCCGTGGGAGTGCACGAAAAAGTGCGGGTCAAATAGAAGAAAAAGCTTCACTCCGTGAAGAAGCGAAATTTTTAAATCCATTAAGGTTAGAGGGTTGACACGGGGGAAAACGGGGCAAACTCTGTGTTGAGGCGGGTCTGCGCGGGGGTGGGCCGGTGTGTCAGGGAAAAATTGCCGGAAAAAATATGTTCTAGACAAACCGGAATAAATGGGGGGAAAAGCCGAAAGCAGGATCAGGGAGAAGCGTTCCTCGCCGCAATACCTCTCGGCGAATATCTCTCAAAAAAACGGATTCTTACAGTTCAACCAGAGGTAGGTAGCTGAACAGCGGCCAGGGTGCGGGGGTCGTGTGCTGCCGCGGGGGTGTGGTGATATGTGAACGTGGGGGTGGCGGTGTAACGCGTTTCTGTGGGAAAGCGGCGGTGCGGGTGGGACAGGCGGTGGGAAAGGGCGGTGCGCCCTCACACTTAAGTTAAACGAAAAGGGGGGCTGGGAAGCAACGAACTTCAAGAGTCTTGGCTGCAAACCTGAAGGGTACCTATGTGTATGGCGCAGCAGTGGCCGGTCAATAAAAAGCGGGTTCCTCGAAGGTGGTGGTGGTTGGCGCGAGGATGGGGGGGTGTGTGGGGGGGGAGGGCTAGCGCGGAGCAACAGTGGGCTTACAAAAGTCACGTGGCGCTGACGATTCGCTCTGGGGGCTGGGGGGCCGGTCTCACGGGAGGGAAACTGCGGCAACCAGACCGTGACTGGCCTGCTCAGCGTAGGACCGAAACCCTAAAGAGGAAAGGTGAACCCTGACGCGTGGTTGCAGTGGGGGGGGGGGAAACGACACCGACCGTTGGATCGGGAAGAAGTGCGTTCAGAGGAGCAGGCGGTCAGCGAGTAAAACGAATCCGCAAAGGGGAAAAGAA
>Ga0179591_1331556_pt1 | contig 11996 bp, 10 predicted proteins | sample CZOMad2_1_08_16f_FD_182891 | JGI IMG/M metagenome (GOLD analysis project Ga0179591, IMG submission 182891) | Vadose zone soil fungal communities from Angelo Coast Range Reserve, California, USA - CZOMad2_1_08_16fungal (PacBio error correction) | ecosystem: Environmental > Terrestrial > Soil >...
TTTTCGAGCAGACAGGGCGGGCGTGTTCGTGATTGAGTAGAGAGGAGAGGAGGGAGATCATGTCGTCGGCGCGTCATCGCTAAGGACCGTCGGAGTACGGTCGTAGGGGTGGGTGCGAGGAATAGTCGAAGGAGGAGGTTGTAAAATCTGGCTCGGAGCGGTGGGGGCGTAGAGGAGTCGTCGGAGGACGAGGAGGACGTCGTCTAGTAGTCGGGCGTCTATTCTCAAAAGGAAGAGGAACTACGCGAGTCGGCTGGGAGGGGGGGAGGAGGTTGAAGGGAGGAGTCGTAGGGGGGTTCGGATGAAGGGGATGGAGGAGGAAGTTTTAGAGTTGCTTAGGAGGAGGATTCGTCGATCAGAGTATTTGTCTCTTTCGGATTCTTCTTCGGTTAGTGGGAGGATGGGGTTCGTCGTAGGAGGTCTGGGGAGTGGTCTTCTCGGGGGCTGGCGGGGCTTATGAGGAGGCTGAGGAGGAGTAGCCGGGGTATCGGAACGTAGTAGGTGTTGAGGAGTAAGGCTAGTGGCGTTAGGGAGCGATGGGATTCAGTCACTCAGGGGGGTGCGTCAGCCTGCGCGGAGTGGAAGTATAAGAGTGTAGGGTGGGAGGGGAGGGGAGGCAGTGAGGAAAGCGGTGGTATCTTAGAGAGGGTCGGCTGGCTCGCCTCTCCTCCCCCGCCGAAGAACTACCTACGATAGCCGTCAGCGAACTTGGACACGCCCTCCTCAATCAAGAACTCCGCCAAGAGACCGCTTACCAAGACGCCTGCCTCAAAACTAAAACCGAGAGACTGACCTACTCTCATCAGAGCTCTCGAAGAAGAAGAGAGAGTCCTCCCTCACTACTCCTCGATCTTGGTTCCTGGGCAGCTGCGCCTAAGAAAACTGAAGGACTAGCAATACTCCTCAACCTCTGTCCTCATCCAGAGGCCCGCCGTACTCCCTCGGAAACCATAGGACTAAAGACCTCCGGGGGCCGACCTGCAGACAGTTCCTTTTATGCCCAGAGTGTCCGAAAGAAAAACTCCTGGGGGAGCTTCCTATTTAGTCAGGCGTTCGGAGACAATGTGAGAAAGGCCTTAGCGGGCAGCGTGTACATCGGTCGTAAGACACGAGGGGAGGCATCAAAGAAGGCTACACTAAGGGAGGCTTTGATGTATTTGTTTGACAACGAACACACTGGACATACTGCAAAAAGAAAAGAGGCAAAACGGGAAGAAAATAAAAAGGGTCAAACACGGTTTTGGGGAGGGTTGCTCAACAAAAAGATGTGGAACCTTAGATGCATCCAAAAATTGGGGGGAAAAAAGAACGTGTGGGAGGGGGGGGGGAGTTGATTGGTCGTATTTTTGCATAGGAAAGTTCATAGAGGGCTATACACCAAAATAAAGACAAAGAAGAAAGGTACAGGGGAGGGGGGGGCGACTCTTGTAGAAGCAAAAGGAGAAAAGAAAAAAACGAGCGGAAAATTTCTGTATACAGCAAGTAAGGAGGAAAAATAAAATGTAGGAAAGGGTTAAGGGGGGGGGGAGACGGGGGGAAAATCTAAGAAGGTTTTGGTTAGTAGTGAGGGTAGGGGATGATGATGATAGTATTTGGGGGGTCCAGGAAGGACAGTAAGGGGGGAACGGGTGGGGTCTAGAGAGTAGTGTCGTAGAGAGCGGAGGTAGTAGGGGGGTGGAGGAAAGGGAGGAGGGAGGGGGCGGAGTATGGAAAAGGGGGGGGAACAGCAGGGTGCGTAGGGGATCCAGGTAGGAAGTTCAGGGGCTTCCCCTAATTCCTACAACCTGCATAAAGGCCACGCCAGCTCCTGGAGAAGCCGCCCCTACTCAAACTTCTTCTACGGAAGGCCGAGCTGAAAAAACACTAAGGTAAGACCGAACCAACCAAGAACTAATCGAACTACATATACTCTACTACTACTAATACACCTAAGAGAAGAACTAATACGAAAAACGAACATACTGAGACTGCTAGCTACTCCTACGAAGTCTACCAAAAGAAGAATCAAAACTAGAAGGGAGAAAAAAGACTAACTCCTACTGCAAGCCTCCTCCTACCTACCTCCCACACCGCCTCCTCCCCTACCTCCTAAGCAGAGAACTTTCCTAAGTCCGAGCAGTACTCCTAAATCCCATTAATTCCTCCTCAGATAAAGATAAACTAACTACTACGAAAATCAGAGATGAACGTGTGGAGGGGAAGTTAAAAACAGCCCGACAAACGGACACACTACTACTAACTACACTATGAAAACTACGAAGCTAATATAACTCCTCCTACACGAATACTGAACACTACTACTAGATAAAAGACCGACTACTCCTCATCCTACAGGGGAGAAACTACTCGAAAGACGCTCCTCTAGCCTACTCGATACTCGGGCACCTACTCCTATACTCCTAATTAAAAAGATGTCAAGCTAAAATAATATAAATCCTGAGAAGACTTCCCATCTGAATCCCGCCAATATTCTACATGCTCCTAACCTAAGACTATCAATCAGCGGAGATGGCCTCCTCCTACCTCGTAACTGTTTCGAGAGAGGGGAGCTACCTACGCTACTACTAAAGAAAAATTCCCCGACTATACTCCGACCCAGGTCCTATTGGGTCCTCCTAAGAAGGAGATAGGAAAGCTTGTCCGGACGAGCCGGGGGTCCAAGGGAGGTCGCCGAGGGCGACCGCGGGGTGGCGTCGGGGAGTCGTGGTATTGACCTTCAACTCAGTCTCGGGATCTTCGGCAGGTAGTAGGGATAGAGGGGGGGGGAGGGATATTAGTCGCCGCAAGCAATGCATTTCGGGGGGAGACAGACTCAAAAATTCGTGCCACATAGCTGTGACTGCTAGGAGAGGAGGGCGAGCTTTGTAACCACAGGAACCAAATAAAAAAAGGAAGGCACACCACAGCCCAGACCAACACCACCACGACCGCCCAGCACCCAGCAGACAAAAAAAAAAAACAAAAGTCAAAAACCAACACACACCACACACACGGCCACACGGTTCTTTTTCATTGAACGTCTTTTCTACAGGAGGGCGATATATATAAGGAAAAAAAATAAGCTAGCATAGAAAAAAAGGAAGGAAGAAGTAGGAGAAATACACGTGTTGTTGGGGTGTTTGGGGGGGTTGGTGGGTTTTTTTTTTTTTGGTGTTTTACCAAGCACTCTCAAAGGTAAGAAGTCCATGAGAGCTCCGCAGGGATGAAGAAAAAAGAGCGATCGAATTGAGAGAAGGGCAAACACAGCTTACTAGTATATTGCTGGCAAGGGCACTCGTCCACATTCCAACTAATCTCAGAGAAAAAGAGCTCACAAAAAAAAGGGTAATAGAGAGAGATTGACAGATTTACGTGGATCAACCTCCCGACTTTTTCTTGCAAAACCAGTCGTTAGTAGCATGCGAGGGGAGGGGGTATGGGCGAATCACACGGGAAAGATCGATGGGATCCCGGAAAAGCGTATTTATCTTGTACCAAAAAACACCACAACAACACAAACAAAACACCACACACCACGTGAATTTTCGAAGAAACACCAAGGCTCCTCATCTTTCGACAACTCTTCTCCTCGATTCAGTATCAAAATCTCGACTCGACAAAAAAGGAGGGAACAGCGAAAGGGGGGGAAAAAATGGGGGGGTGGGGGTGGGGGGTTTTGGGTGTGTGTGTTGGTGTGGGGGGGGGTGTGTTTTGTTTGGGGTGTGTGTTGTGGTGTGGGGGGGGAGGGGGGGCGGGGGGGGGGGCGGCTGGGTTTGAGGGGGTTTTTTCACGAACCCAAGCATAGGTCTCCAAGACTCGAGCAGAATGGTGTATAACTAGGCAAAAATAAGCCAGCAAGCCAGGAGGAAAGACAAGATAAGAAGACACGGGGGAAGGGACCACTACTATACCTACGACGGCGTAGACTACTAAGACCTTTTGCTACTACTACTAATACGATACTAACTCGATAACTCTGAATAGAAAAAAAGGGAATTGGGAACATGTAGTATAGGGGGGAGGGTAGTATTAGAGTAGTATTAGAAGTAGAGTTATCGTCGTAGGGATAGTCGTAGTAGGTTATGGGGGTAGTAGTAGTGAAAGTATTATTGGGAAGTAGGGATCAGCTAGTATTCGTATGAAGGAGGGGAGGGGAGGAGGGTATGAGTAGTAGTGCGCGGAGTACTAGAGAGTGGAGTCGGGAGGTAGTTCGGGGGAGCGTCGTTTAGCTCATGGGGAGTAGCTAGGTCGTAGGGGGGAGGATAGGAGGGAAGGGAGGGTCAGGGCGGTATTGCGCAACTGATCTTCGCTCGTCGTCGGCAGTCGTCGATCGGGTCGTGTTTGTCATCCGTGCGAACCACGGGGCCAGGGAGGGAGATCGCGTCTCGTGTCTCGCTTAGGGGGGGAATCGGTCTGAGTCCGCGCGGCGGATCTTTGTGCGGGTCGAAGTAGTGGAAGCTTACTTCGGAGGAGGAGGAGTAGGAGTAGGGAAGGAAAACGTTCGTAGGATCAGAGGCCCTAGCGGCGTTCGATGTGAGGGAAGCTCTAGGGGGGCCGGATTCGGAGAAGGCCTCTGTTCAGGGGCGCGTCTTCGTAGAGGTGAGGGCGTCGTCGGCGGAGCCGTAAACGGAAGAGGTAGGTCGTCGTGTTCGGCGTGGAAGTAGTGCAGGGGTTAACAAGGGTTCTCAGGACGTCCGTCGACATTCGGCGCAGGTTCCTTCCCTTTAGTCTTTTATCTTTCGTGAGGAGTAGTGGGAACAGTTACGTATTGTGTGAAGTCGGGGTATCTCGGCCTCCCTCCAACCCCTCAAACATTCCTCCCTCCTATCCCGTCTGCTAAAGGCCTAACTACTCGTCCAGGACCGACTACTAATCCCTCATCAAAAACGCTAACTCCTCTCCTCCACAACTACTACGCGACTAAACACGTCATACTAAAAAAACGACGACGGGTAATGCTACGAAGGGGGGCGACACGACTACTAAACAAGGATAGACCTACTAAATACTGACTACGCCGATCGCTACTAAGAGGGGCCTTCAAAACAAAAAGGGGGGAGAAGGGCCGCGAACTACTCATGACTGGAGGATGGAGAAAAAAGGAAATTTAATGGCAGGGAGGGGACTCCATTTTAGGGAGTCTTTGTCGAAACCGCTTCTCAACACCATACCTACAGAGGGAAGCGGGGATTTAAGTCATAAAGGCAAAGGGGACAAAACATACGAAAAAAGGAAACGACAGTCGTCACACATGTTTTTGGTTGTAGCTAAAACACACAAGGAGAGAGAGGGTATTCGAAACCTCAAAAAAGTGTAAACTAAACGGGGGGGATGTCTTTGAGTTTGGCAATTGGTGTAGGGGGGATAGGGGGGAAGTGTGGGAAGTGCTATAAATAACAACGTAGAAAAAGTGCTGGGACCAACTCTGGGAAAATCATATTAGACGACAAAAGAAAGAGAACAGGTAGGGAGGCCTGATAAAGGGCTCAGCGCAGAAGCATGTAGAGAAGGTCCGGAATAGTTGGGGAAATCTTAGGAGTGGGAGGGGGGATCGGTGCGGGGGGGGGAGAGTAGTAGAGAGTGTAGGCGAGGAGGGAAGGAAGGAGTGTCGCACAGTAGTAGCTACCATCGGTAGTAAAGATAGTAGTGATTAGTAGTAGTAGTAGAGGAGGGGGGGAGTAGGAGGAGGTGGAAGTGGTTAGGGAGATAAAAAGTGATTTAAGGGAGGAGTATGGGAGCAGTGTAGCACAAGATGGGGGGCGTCAGAGTAGGGGGGTAGTGGGAAAAAAATCCAAGACCGAGGTCCGAAAGGAGAGAAACTGGCAGACGAAGAAACTACGTAGTTACTTGCTCCTACCAAGGCTACCCCCTCCTCCAAGACTTCGCTTCTACGGAGACTCGGGAGAAGACTACTCAGGGGGGATCCGAAAAAGAAAAATGAACTAATAAATAACTCACATTACTACTACTACTAAAGAACTAAACAAGGAACTTAACTACTACAGACTACTAACTACAGAATAACAATACCACCACGAAACTTCCTACTACGGCCTTCTACTAGACTACTCCTAACGAATAAAGACAACTAACTACTACTACAGGCTACCCTAAATAAATACACTACTCCTACTCCTTCTCCTCGATATACCGTACTACTCCGCCCTCCTATACGAAAGACTAAGAACAGAGACTCAAACCAACTAATCCTCCTCCTACTAGTACTACCTACTAATTAACTAGACTAAGACTAAAACAAATAAAAGCCGAGAAGGTCCGGGAAGGACCTGGGATCAATATCAGAACTCTAAGAAGCCTCTAAAAGGAAAAACGACTACTAAAAAGAAGACTCAAGACTACGAAGAGAATCGACTACTAAAGACTATATACTCCTAGAACTCCTCCTCCTCCCTACTTCAGAGCCGCTAATCTCTATACGCTATACACTTCTTCACTACTAAAGAAGACCGACTACTCCTACTCCTCCTCCTAGCCTAGACTCCTCCTACCTCCTCAAACTCCGAAGCTCCTATGGAGAATCGGAGAGCTTGAACGGCCTCCCGGAACTAAGACACTACTCCTCCGGGCCTCCAGGGCCTCACTCCCTAGGCTGAGGAGAAAGAGAATACTCACTAAAGACTACTAAATACACTACAAGACTACTAAACATACTACTACGACTATACTCTACTAAAAGAAAAAAAAAAAGAATAAGAGGGGGGGGGGGTGGAAACTAGAGACTACTACTACACTAAGGCATAAGAATGCCAGAGTACCTAAGGCAAGGGGTCAGGGGGGGGGTTTAGTCGTCGTGAACAAGTCGCGTCGTAAAGGGAGGGGAAGGAGGAGGCGCGTCTGCTTCGGGATGGTAGTACTAGAAAAAATTGTGAGAAGGAGGAAGGGGAGTGGCGCCGGAACGTAAAATGGGCAGTGCTTGGTAGGACCTCCCCTGAGTATCCAGGACAAAAGGATGAGAGAAAGGGGAAAAGATAAACGGGGAGAATGACGATAGACGGCGAGGGTTGAGGCGTGGCACAAAAAAACCAACAAACCCTCCATAAAACTCACGACCACACACAACACAACACACAACACAAAAACACAAAACAAACAAGACACTCCCCCTCCCACCCAACCCAAAAACCCACAAAAACACCCACCCGGGCTTGGTGGAAAAGGGGACCTAGGAGCTTGGAGGAGGGGGGGCTCATAGCTGTAGAGAGAGAGAGAAGGAGACGAGAGAAGAAGAACTAGCTAGGGACGTATTCTAGGGGGGGAGGCAGACACGGGGGGGGGGTGGGGGGGGTGTGTGGGTGGTGGGGGGGGGGGGGGGTTGTAGTTTTTGGGGGGGGTTTTTTTTTACGATCCCTAGGAATACCCCGGAGAGCGCGGACCATGGCCGGAGAAAATCGGCTCGCATTACTGAGCTAACGACTCTTGCCAATAAGGGTCTCAGGGAGAAAAATCACTCCGGGTCGCAAGTAAAAACAAACAAGCGTCCATTAGGGAGAAATATTCTCAAACTGACTGGACCCCAATCTGTACGGAGGGGGGGAGGGTTGGCCTTTAAAAAACTGGAATTGATAAGGCGAATTCAGAATAAAAGGGACGTGCCAGCTCCTCTCTGGAAGGAGATCGTCTATCGAAAAATCACTTTTCCCTCTAGAATCTTTCAGTATCGTAGGGTGCAAGGTCGGTGCTTTGTACCACACCCAAACCCACACCCCAAACAAAAAAAAAACAAAAACACCCCAAAAAAACCCGGATTTGAACCTCACAACACCTCTCAGGTTCCTAAGAGAGATCTCTTCTCACTCCTCTCTCTCATCATCCTCAGCGAAAAAAAGAGACACGACAGAAACGAGAAAACTTGGGCCCAAAGCCCAAGGGGGGGGTGTGGGGGTGTGGGGGGTGTGTGGTTGTGTGTTGTGTGTGTGGTGTTGTGTGTGTGTGTGGGTGTGTGTGTTGGGGTTGGTGTGTGGCGTTTTTCGGGGGTGCAGGCCCTGGGGGGGAGGGGGTGGAGGGGGGGTGTGAACGAACCCAAAAATCGTCATTCTAAAAAAGCCGATATACCTCGGAACGTTGGGGAATGTAGAACTCAGGAGGGATAACAAAAGAACATTGCAGTCGCAAAGAAAAGAATAGCCTAAAAGGCAGGACTTAACCATAAGTAATCCAACTACTAATACTAGAAGAAACGACTACCTTGAGAAAGGAACACAGACGGAAAAGGACTACTAAATAACGAAGGACTGAAAACGAATGTAATAACAAGAGGGGTTAGGCGTAGTATTATCGTCGTAAGAGGTAGTAGTATTAGGGGTCGTGACTCGTCAGTGAATAAGTTGTAGGGGGGGGAGTAGGAAGGGAGTGGGAGGAGGTGGAGTGATAGTAGAGGGGGAGAGGAGGTTTGGAGAGCGTCTTCGTCGCCTCTATAGTAGAAGGGAGGAAGGCTGGAAGGGAGAGTGTCAGGAAAAGCGAAGATAGTAGTTGTAAGGTAGGAGGAGGAGCAGTCGTGTGTGTGTCGTGAGAGGGAGGGAGGCGGAGTCGTCGTCGTAGGCGTCGGCGGAGGCGGAGGAGGGCGTCGGGGAGAGTAGTCGTAGTACGGAGGGGGAAGGAGGGCGGAGGAGTCCCTTTGGTCTTTCGTCGTCGGGTGTTTTCCTCGGAGAGCCCGGACGGCGGCCGAGTTCTCTCTTCGTCCGTAGTCGTCGTCGTCGGCGGCGTAGCCTCGCAGGACGGCGGGACGGCTGGCGTCGGAGGCCTTCGTATCTACTAAGGGGAGGGCAGCTGTCTTGGGGGGAGGAGTAGTCTAGGGTAAGTCGTAGCGTATCGTCTCTGAGGGGAGGCGGGATGGAACTTCGTCGTCGGACGTTGTCGTCTTCGTTAAGTCGTAAGGACGGAGTCGAGCCGTCGCGTCTTCTGGAGGGAGGCTTCGGGAGTAGGGAGTCCGTCGGGTGGGTAGAGTAGGAGAGAGTAGAGTGCTCGGGTCGCGTGGCGTAATTCGTAGCCGTGTTTCTGATGCACGTAAGGGCCGTAGGCGCCGTGCTCAGAAGGAGACCGGGAAGAGGCGGCGTCTAGGGGTCGGCGGGGGGCGGCAGGCGGTCCCGTCGCGGTCTATAGCAGAGGAGAGTCGAGGAAAATATTCGGGGGAACTAAATCCTCCTAAATACGACCGGAAGACCCAAAACCACAAACTCCTGCGTGACTACAAAAAAGAAGACTTAACTCACCGCTCCTACTCCTCATCCTCTATACAACACTCTACGAGAAGAAACAAACTACGAAACTACTACGACTACTACTACCTACTCAACTTCCGCCTACGACTAAAAAAAAGTCCAGGGGCTATGCGCCTCCCGACTACCGACTAACGCAAGACAGAAAAAAGAAAAGACAGAGACTACTAAGAGCTGACTACGAATAATAATACTACGACGTTGGAATTCTACCACAAAGAGGCTAAGGGGCAAGCTACAGAGAAGACATATGGAGGAGTTCTTTATCAGGAGAAGGGTAGCAAAGACAGGGGAGAGAGGTCATGGGGGTCTGCTCCAGGAGGACGCCGTCAGCCCGCTACGGCTACGTTGGTGTGGTGTGGGGTCCTCACATAGACACTGCCACTGACAAAAGAAACCAAAAGAAAAGCAAGAAAGGGAGGTGACACAGGTTTTTCTTGGATGTGGAGATATCTAGACAAAACAAACAGGAGAAGAAAAAAAAGATAGCTAAACCTCCCAAAACTGGGGACCCGAAAGTGTTTGGGGTGTTCTGTTTCATGGTTCGTAGTAGTAGGTGGAAAAAAAGGTCTGGAGGTGCTAGCCAAAAAGAAAGAACAGGCGTACGTAGGTTGCAGACATAGGAAAAAGCTAATGGAGAAAGAACCCCACATACTAAAATGTCTTGGAGAAAGAAGGCAATGAAGAAGGGAAAGGGGAAGAGACGCCGTCATGTATTGGATTCTCGAAATTTAATAGGGGTTGGTTGGTCATGAAATAGTCTTCCTTCTTCGTGAGTATCTATTACGCGTTCAGTATTGAGGAGGGAGTAGAGGACTGAGGAGTAGGAAGTATGAAAGTGGGGGACAGTAATCAGTAAAGCTTAGGGCTTAGTTGCCTTATATCTTCGTATTATAGTGTAAGGAGGATAGGGAGGAAGAATGAGGGAGGAGAAGTAGTAGTAGTGGTAAGGAAGGATAGGAGAAGGAAGTAGTGGGGAGGGAGTAGTAAGGGGGACAAGCCAGAAGTAGTTGTGTAGTTGAGGTCAATAGAGGTAGGAGGATGGGGAAGGGAGTGGGGAAGGGAAAAAGAACGCCCTTTACTAGGAACTCTGAGACTCTCACTCTACTTTAATAAGCTCATAGAGAAAAAACTAAAGACCAACCACTACTACGGAGAAAGTCGCTCTTAAAAACTGAGACTAAAAGCAGAAGGACAGACCAAAACTGCTACTACTACAAGAAAGAGACTACGAACTAGAATACGAAAATACATACTACGAAGAAACAGAAGAAAGCTAAGAAAGAAAGACAATACAAAAAAGAATAAGACTAAGAACTACTAGCACTAACTATCCTAATCACCGAGGACTTACTACTACTACACTACGGGTAAAGCATAATACACGACTACTCTCTCATCCTATCCTCTACTACTACTATACGACTTCTGAGAAAAGAGACTAATTGACGACTAATGACGAGTAACTCCTAACAATCAACTACAAGCTTTCCTCCTAACGAGGGGGCTGCCTCCTAATACTATACAAGAAGAAAGAAGAAAAAAAAACTAAAACTACTAATAACTACCGTGCCTGTTTAAGGAGCAAGGAAGGAAAAACAAACTACTACTAACCCTACTACTAATAAATCCTCCTCACTAAGAAGACTACTACTGAAAAGAGAAAGACCAAGATCCCGGACACGAACCAACTCTCCTCCTAGAAGAAGACACAACTGGGGATAAGACTAACGACTAACACGGAGAAGACTAAAAGGAAGCGAAAAGAAACGAACTACTACGAAGACTAAGTACTAAAAAGTACTACTAACTACTAATACAATACTACTACACGGAAGAAAAATAAAAAGACCCGACTTTCTAAGACTCGAAACGGAAACTACTATACGACTACTAAACCGCGAATACTACGGCCTAAGGCTAAACTACGACTCACAAGACCAACTACACCGAAAACCTCCTCCTCTACTAAAAGAGGACGCCACGAAGAAAAAGAACTGAAGAATAAGCGAAACAAGCACACGAACACTCCTGAGAAATCCTGTTACAAGTAGGGAAAGGAGGATTAATAGTAACATTGGAGTCTATAGGAGTAGTAGAAAAGTGAGTTTTGTAAGTAGTCGTACAAGAGATGTAGGGGGAGGGGTAGAAACTATGAATTGTTGTGAGGAGGGGAGGGTAGTGCGATGGAATTGATCACTGGGCAGTTCTTTAAAAGAAACAAAAATCAAGTGAATACAAGCACTCGGGAGGAGAGATGAAAGGCAAGGGGGGGGGGGGAAAGGAGGAAAGGCGCTCTGTTGAGTTTGAAAAACACCATACAACTAAAACGGGGCCGCTCACAAAAACCTCCCAAACACACCAAAGAAACCAACACAAAACCACACACCACCACCCCACCGCCACAAACAAACCAAAAAAACAAACAAAAAAAAAAAAAAACCACCCGCTTTGGGGTCCAGTCACGGGGGATCGTCGAGGATTGCAAAAAGCAATCGCTGGGGAGGGAGGGAGAGAGAGAGAGAGAAGGGAGGAAGAGAGGGAGAAGGGAGGGGGTAGATAAAGAACCTTGTGGGTTTTTTTGTTTGTTTGTGTGGGGGGTGTTGGGGGGGGGGGGGTGTGTTTGTGGGTGGTGTACAAAGAACGAGAGGAAAAGTCGGGAGATGAAAAGAGAAGACGGGGGAAGCGCGATCGCATTCGAGCTCAGAGAGGAGGAAGGTATTAATGTCGTCAATAATGCAAAGCATGAAGGGGCCATTCAACCCTTCCCAATAGAAAGAG
>Ga0179591_1333105_pt1 | contig 11996 bp, 15 predicted proteins | sample CZOMad2_1_08_16f_FD_182891 | JGI IMG/M metagenome (GOLD analysis project Ga0179591, IMG submission 182891) | Vadose zone soil fungal communities from Angelo Coast Range Reserve, California, USA - CZOMad2_1_08_16fungal (PacBio error correction) | ecosystem: Environmental > Terrestrial > Soil >...
TCCAGCCGAAAAAGGGAAAAAAAACGGAACAACCACCCCGGCCGCTCCTAACTATCAAAACTGTGCAATCCCATCTAAGGAAAAAACGGTGAAGCGCGTTCCTTTCACATGCAACGCAAGTTTAGAAGAGCGGGTACCCACCACTCTTTGCAAAGAGGGGAAGCCCACCCAACGGTATCTTCTATCCTGACAAAGGAGGGGGGGCGAGACCGATCAATTCTCCAACTCCTTCGCGTACCGTGGAGGGGGAGGCCAAACGAGGTCCTCACAAAAGAAAAAAAGGGGGGCGCGAGCTTTTAATAAATCCAGTTGGCGCGGAGGAGGGGGGTTGTGAATTTATAATTTGTTCTATGTGCGAAGGGAGGGAAAAACGGCGTTTGCACTGCCTGCGCAGAAGGATAGAGACCTGTTTATTGCACGTCAGGGGGGGTTGGGCACTTCACGGCATCCGGCAAAAAGGCTCGCGCGAACTAAAAGGAGGAATGCAGGCCGTTTCCGCCAGGGCCAAGGGTAGCCGGTGCGATTTGGCCTTCTTCAATTTGGGGGGGATGACGCGTGGATTTCGACCGGTTTGGAAGAGGGAGGATCCCCTCCTGTTTTGTTTTTTTTCCCGTTTTTCTTGATGGAAGAAAGGAGGGGAAGCCATGCTTGAAATTTATTCGGGTCCCTCGAACTAGGGGGAAAGGCGCCAGGCTTGGCGAGCGAGGGCGGTAGGGGAAGATCGAACCGTTGAATTCTTTTCCGATGCGCGCCGCATTGGGAAAACGGACATTCAACATGGTCACACCTCAACAGAAATCCTTGCGAGAGGGAGAAATTCGAAGCGTCTTACGGAGTCCGAAGAAGGGCCGAAAAGGTGTCCCGATGCTCTTGTTATGGGGGGAGGGAGAGGCATCCACTACTGAATCTAAAGGAAAGAGGCCATCATTGACTATGAGGGAAAAGCTATGACCACTGATCCATTCCTACACTATAGAGGGAACCGACGACCCGCAGATTCGCCTGGGGCTGCGCGGTAGTAGGGGGGGAAAATCGGTGATCGGCGAGGCTGAAGGGGGGAGAAGGAAAGATCACCTTTCGAGGCAGGGGCTTCGTCTGCTGGGGGGGTTGGTCTGGGCCGCCCAAAGAGGGGGGGAAAACGCGTGGTCACGAAGTTCTTATTCCTCCAAATCACGAAATCCCGCGCTGGTTTCCTTCCTAATGCATTCGACGCCAAGGAAGTCAATCATGGTTGGAGGGCTTCAATGGAAAGGGGCACAACTTGCTTCTAACTCTGCAAGGAAGGGGAGAGATTCGCCACCAACCTCTCGCTTCCGGAAAGAGGTGTTTTCTGTGAACTCTATGAGGAAAAAACATCTCGGGCATCCTTGTTATCTCTGGGGGGTGCCAGAAGCTCCGATCAACACTCGAAAAGAATCGCGCGAAAAAAGGGAACCTGCAAGCGTCCTTTCGAGATTAAAAAGGGGGAGTCGACGGCGTGGCTCCGGTAAGGGAGACCCTCGAATGTCGCGGCACCGTCTTATTCGGGGGAGAATAACGTATGATTCTCTCCTCTTTTAGGAGCCCAACGATCCTTTTCATGGCTACCGCGTCGTCCTATCTGACCTCCAATGTTAGAAAATGATTTCAGGGCTGCCAAAGAGGAACGTTATCAATGTAGAGAAAAAGGGGAGTGGGGCGAGCAATCTCCCAACGAGAAGGGGGGGGAAACACTAACCGCAAACATCCAAACCTTTAACGAGAAGACGTCGCGAAAGCGTCATTTTCTCCTCTTCTCTACTGAGGGGCCGTCAGGCGTTGCGGAACGGAAAGGGGAAGGAGGGGATTCGGGAGTGTAGTGTCTACTCCTCTTAACGAGCGGGCAAGTCCTGTTACGATCCGTCGGGGGGGGGGGGGCGACAATTCAGGTGAGGGATAAAAAAAAGGACGCTTTTTTTGCGGACGATCCTGAAGGTGACGGGCTGAAAGCAGGAGACGGGAGCTGGGCGCACGGGCCCAATTCCATCATGTGATGGGGAGGTGATCGCGCTTCTTCTATGGGGGGGAGCCAGAAACTTCTAAAAAAGGACGAAGAAGCACTCTTCAGTATCAAAGAGGAAGGGGGGGACACTATCTATGAAACCGCCACCTCCTACATCACCTCCGAGGGGAAAAAGGACGCAGGTGCCTTGGAAAAGCCTGAATTTCTCCCCGACCCCGCGTTTAAGGGAAGGGGGGGAAGTTTTGGCGATGACGTCATTGTGGCAGCCGATATTTGCTTGAGATTGGGAGAGGGAATTTTTCCTTTCGCACCTCGGTGCCGAGGGGCGGATTTGCTCCCAACCTCAAGGGGGGAAAAGGGAAAGGGGAAATCGTTGTTCTAAAGCTGTAGCAACGGTGAAAAGGGGGGGGGGAAAAAAAGGAAGGCGGCCCGGTTTTCCGTCACTCCTTCCGAAATCAGGGAGGAAGGAACACGAGAAAGCGATCTTGTTAATTGGAATTCAGCCGCTTATATCTCCGCCGAAGGAAGGGGGTAAATACTTTCGCTCCGCCCAAAAAGGGGAAAAAGGCTACCCTATATTGGGGTTCCAGGGAAAGGGAAGACAAAAACGAATTCCCTCCGAAATCATTCCAACTCTCTGTAGAAGGAAACCCGCCAGATTGGACCATTTCCGAGGGAGAGAAAGCTTCTTGTCCACCTCGAGAAAAGGGGGGAAGGAGGTCATCACCAGCGGAGGAACGGGAAAAAGAGTGTCTGGAATGTCTTTTTCTGCTGGAAAAAGGGGACATGGCGGGAAACGAAAGGGGAAAGTACGCCAATTTTTTCGATTGGCGAAGCCGAGAGGGGAAAAGGGATGACGGTGAATATAACCGTTTCCTTGCGTTTTGGAAAGGGATCTTTCGGCGATGAGGACCATTAGCGGGAAATTTGTTCCTGGCCATGAATATACGAAGCCACTCTTTCATTCTCTTGAGGGAAACGAATTCCCGAGTTCTAAGAGGGGGAACGCGGCAAAGCCACGCCCTCTGTTCAAAAAAGAAAGGAATCTGCGCGTCTTTGCGATCACACCGAAGAAAGCAAAATGCTGTTGTGGCCAGAAGAGAAGGAAATCTTTGCGCGGCGCGGACGAAAAAGGACGGGCCGCCTCTGAGCTAAGGGTGAAAAAAAAATAAAACAGCGAGGAAAAATCGTATCGAAGAGGGGGAGGTGACGGCGCTTTCCGGATGTTATATAGGGGGCTGCAGAAAAACATCAACGCGGGACGAGAGGATGGACACAGGATTCGAAGAAAAAGAGGAAAAGCCGGATGGCTTCTTTTATCGATCGTGGAAAAAGGGTCAGGGCGTCCTTCTGCCGGGGGAGGCAACACAGAATTTGCAAACAAAAGAAATCCAGCCGATATCGACACAAGAAATGCACAATCCTTATCATTCGCGGAAAAAAAGGGGGAAGACCGGAATCAAAAGAACAGAGTTGGTTTTTCTCGAAACGAGCCCAAGAGGGGCAAGAGATGAGCCAGCTCACAGAAGACGAGGCTCGCGAAGAGAGGGTTCCATTTTTCCCTTTGAACATGAGGGGTAAATACCCTCCAAAACCTCGGAAAAAGGGGGGTTTCAGCAATACTGGAGAAAGGAAATTCATGGGCATGAGAAGACGGGCTCCAACATGTTCAGGAAAAAACACAACCCCCAGGGTATGGGAAGGGGGGGGGATGAAAAAGGTATCCTCTATGTCCCCGAGTAAAGGGGGGAAAGTGATGCCGGAAACACTTCCTCGGCGCGCGAAAAGGGTATGATACGGTATTTTGGAAAAGGGGGGGAAAGGAAAGACGTGGGTCGGAGCTCTCGCTGTCGCTGCTCAATAGGGGAAGGGGGATCGTTTTCTTCACCACCAACGAAGGGGGGAGGCCGTACTTGTAGGGGAAAAGGGACCGAAGGACCGGATGCTATGTTTCAGGATCACTTTTAGGAAAAGCGCCTGCAAATTCTGTTTGGGGGAAGACAGGTAATCGCCCGACGTTTAAGAAGCCCGGCCGGCCGAATCTATCAAGGCAGTATTTCGGCGGACCAAGGGGAAGACATCCAAGCCTCGAAAAGGGAGAAAGCAAACGACCAGTGTTCCTCCATATAACCATCCTAAAGCGAAGGGAGGCGATGGTATATCCGGGTATTTGGCCGGGGGGGGGAATTTTACCTCTCTCGATTGAAAGATACCGCACTACGTCCTCGCGCTCAACGGGGGGAAAAAAGGGTTGGAGGTTAGGGGGATCGCCACGCAGCTCAGAGAAAAAGGGGAAACATCGAAACTTTTTGGGGAAAAGAGGGATTGAATCGCGTCCCTCCACCTTTAGACTTAGGGGGGGGGGAGGAGGATCAACACCCAGGGCCTTAAAAATTTCAAGCTTATGGAATAATCGCCAGGGGGGAGAGAAAAGCCGTCCAAAACTCCAATTCACCGTTTATTCACCGGAAGAAAAGGATAGGCTTTCGCAGAGGGGAAGGGGCGTACTTTACGAAAGGGGAAGGAAATTGGCCAAGAGTTCCTACCTTCCAACATCCATTCCAGAAAAGAAAACGCGCCCTCTGTTGGGTAATTAAAAAGAAACCCGGCTTCTCCTCTAGGTTATCAAGAAAAAGACTCGAAAATGCTTCATGGGTCCATCTGGGAGGGAAAAGGGGGAAAAAAGAGAGTTGGGACTGATTCAAGGGGGATTAATTCAGGGGGGGGGGAGCCAGCGCCGATGTTCCCTTTCACAAATTATAGTTTATTCCTGTGAAGGTAACAACCCGTTGGCTTCTTCCATTATAAAAACGGGGATTGGTCCGCGACGCGGCGTCAGGGGCTTGAAGAAGGAAGAAAGATAGCTTCGGGTCCTTACCAATTACCTGAGCGCCAAGGGGGTGGGGGGGGAGGAAGGATGACGTAAAACTCGGGCCGCCGGCCGTGAAGGGGGAAGACGGGAGACAACGATCCTTTGAGGGAAAAAAAGAGGAAGGGGGATCCCCTCCTCCCTTTCCTCACCTGTGGAGGAGCGTCAAAAAATCTCCATCCCCCTCATCTGCCGTACGGGGAGAGAGGAGAGAACAGAGTCATCGACTTGGAATTCCGGGAAGAGGAGAAAAAGAGGGTTCTTTTTATCCCTTCCTGCTTTTCCAAGGCACTCTTCAAAAAAAGAGGGGAAACGGGCGGTTGGGAAGGGGTATCTTTTGCGGTTATGGGTGGGCAGACGTCTGAAAAGGAGCAGGTGATCGTCTTCTCTAAGGGAAAAGGAATGTCGGACTCCCATAGAACAGAACATCGCCAACCTACAAGTGCCTTGGGGAGGGAGCTCCAGCGCAATCATCTCCCGCGTTTAAAAAGGAAACCGCGGTTCGTTTGTCGTGAAAAGGGAGGACGTTCTGGGGGAGCCTAAGCAGTGATTGTTCTCCAACTACAGAGATCGGATCGTAAACCTGCGGAAAGCGGCAAAGAGCCAAAGCTTATATCGACACTGAGAAAACGAAGAATCGCTTCTAGGAAGGAGAAGAACACGCCGGGACGGAAATTCTGGGGAAGACTTCCAAAAAGAGGAAAGGAGAAAAATGCCTTCTTCGCGACGGAAAAGGAGAGAGGGTTGCGGTTATTGTTCAAAACGAAGAGGAGGGCTCGCCCACGGGGGGAAAAAACAGTCCGTTTCTCTACCTGGAAGGGTACGCCAGCAAATCATCGTGGGGAGGGGGGGGAGGTCAAGATCTACGAGAGGTAGCCATTCATGACGCTGGCATGTGGAGGAGAGATCATACTTTAGAGGGACGCGTTGAAGTGACCAGTCGATTCTCCTCTCCCTGTGAAAAAGGGGAGTAGAAACAGAACAAACCTCCCGATCAGGTAATCCTCTCCAGGAGAATTATGCCAATCCTGCTCTCTAGTTGGGGGGAAATAAGGCAGAGTGTTGATCTATCGGCGGGAAAAAGATCCCTTCTGCCTCAAGAAAGTTGAAAAAGGGGGGGGGGGTCCTTAGAAGATTCTCTCTCATCATAAAGGGGGGGAAGGCGCTCTCTGTGGGGGATACGTTAAAAGGGATCCCATTCCGGGGGGGGCTCTCTCCATTTGGAGAAGGCCGCACGTTAGAAGAAAGGGGGGAAGAATGGGAGTCGAATTCCTCGTAAGGGGGGAAGGAGTGCTTTTTCTCATCCAAAAAACTAGTCGCCGTTTTTCGGCAAAAAAAAAAAGCGTAGCCATCCTCTACTCGGTGACGAAGATAAAGGGTATGGCGTCTCTTCACTCGGCAGCGCGAAAGAGGCCGGTGCATTGAAAGGAAAGGAAGACGCCCCCATTCTCATCTTCGGGGGGGGGAGCAATTGTGCTTGATAATCCGCAGGGGGTGAAAGCGGAACGATACCGTCATCTTACAAAGGGGGAAAGAGGAAATCTCTCAATTATATCAAGGAGAAGAGACGGACCGTCTCCCAATATCCTCTTTCTCACCTGAAGGGGGGAGCGGACTAGACGTCAGACACTGTCCTCAGGAAGAGCTTTTGAGATCCATCTCCACTGATTTCTGTGGGGGAGGTGGAATGTCATTTCTTCCCCGTCCTGTGGACGGAAAAAGAAGGCGGCGCGCATCGCAACTGTCAAAAAACACCCCTCCAAAAAAACACTTCAACGCTTTTTCGATCTTCATCACCGAAAGAGCGGCGAACGGAGAGCAAGCCCCTTAGGAGGGAGACCCGAATACCTTCCATCCTTTATTTTCCCTCCCGTCGCAAAGAAAAAAAGAAGCCAAAACGTGCCACCAACCAACATTTTTAGGTAAGCCAGGAGAAAAGGGAAAGGCCCGCGCGAGGGTCCCCATTGGAAGAAAAAAAATCAGCACCGCTACAAGGGAAGGGAAACCGGACTGCATGACTTTCATTTTTTTGTCGTTCGTGACGAGAGGAGAAGGGAAGTGGGCCCAAACCAAGGGCCCCGCCAGGAAAAGGGGGTATCTTCTCAATCTGCCTCGGCTAAAAGGAAACAACCGGTGGCATCCTCATTACACATCGAAAAAAAGTCACACAACACCAGAAGGGATCGAGCAGCGCCTCCAACTTTGCTTTAGGAAGGGAAGGTCAGCGTCGGGATGACCTCGTTTGGCTGAATTTCGAGGGGGGGAGAAGAACGAAGGCGGTGTGGCGGGTGGGGAGTTCCGAAAAAAGAGAGAGGATCGATCGTTCCTTCTCTCCTATACCGTTGGTGGGAGGAAAAGCGTGGAAAAGTTTCCATATCTTAACTTGCTTGAAAGAAAGCGAGGAGGGGATTTGCAGATGGCATGGCCCAGTTTGGGAGAAGAGGAAGCATGGGTGGGTTGTCCGGTTGCTTTCCACATGGGCGGCTGGAATAAAAAAAAAAAGATAAAAAAACAACAACGGAGGAGTATTAACATATATGAGGCATGCCCGATAAGGAAAAGACGGTGCGATATTTCCAGCCGCCCAAGTGTGGCAAAAAAAAAAAAAAGGCAGGCGCAGAACTATCACACTTTCATGCCCATCTGCCAATAAAAAAGGGGAAGCGCGTGTTCCGTTCAAATTCAAAGCAGTGGGAAGAATCAACGAATAATGGACCCACCAAGAGGGGAAAGTGCCGTGCACGCCCCCCCCTTTCTCTTCGATCCGACAGAAGAGGGAGTACAGAGAAAGGACTCCAACTCATTCTGCGTACCGTTTCGAGAAAAGAAGGGGAAAGGCACCGAAATCGCGGACGAAAGGGGAGAAGCGAGCTTTGAAGAAATCCAGTTTTCTTCTCCTTGCTTTTTTGCTCATTGTTTTCTTGTTTTTTTTGGTGAATTGAGAATGGGGGGAAAACCGGGGAGGTGGCAACGCTTTTTTCACTGCGCGCTCCGTAGCCGCTCAAGGGGGGGGGGGGAAAAGTCGGGCGTTGCCGGATGGTTTGGGGGAATCGGAAATGCCGCACACGTCCGCCAACGAAAAAAAATGCACGTCATGCAGGCCTGTTTCCCGCCATTTCCGAGGAGGAAGGGGACCGGCTTCATTTGGAAGAAGAGGGAGGGATAAGTTGGTGCAGACATTCATGGCGGGAAAAAAGGTGGGGTTGGTGGCCCTTTTGGTCTGATGGCATAGGGAAAAAAGGGAGGAAATCCATGAGGGAAATTTATTCTGGTCGCTCGAACTCGTTAAGAAGGGAGAACGGCCGCAGAGTTTGCGAAGAGGGGGAAAGAGGTGGATGAATATTCTGCCAACTCTTTGAAGGCGGGGGAAGACCGCAATGTGTCCGTTATTTCCGTCACAGAGGGAAACATGGTCAACCGCATCAAATCAGGGGGGGGAGCATGGGATCTAAAAATCTACTCTGCACGTCTTACTTAGGGAGGAGGACGGATTACACAATTTGCTCCCATTTCGCCGAGTCTCGGGGGAGCAGGAGCGGAATCCAATACGAGATACTAAGGGGGAGGGAAGAGTTCGGACCACATTGGTCCTATTAAGTTGATCGTCCCGGCTAAGGGGAGAAAGGCCTCAGCGGATTATCCATCACCAATGGCGGGAAAAAAAAAAAAAAAGCAAAGGGGCGGTCGCGGTCTCGAAAATTCAGAGGGATAGTGATAGACGCTTTCCTCGTTTCAGCGACGCAGGGAGACGATCGTCCCCGGAGACAAGCTTTGGTCTGGGACCTCCCCAAGGAAAAAAGGGGTCAAAGAAGGGCTTCATTCCGAAGATAGGCCATCACTCTCTTTTCCCTTAACGAGGGGAAAGGCAGATTTGCTAGGGTGCAAAGAATGTTCGCCAAACTTTCTCTCTAACTCGCAAGAAGGGGGAAAAAAACCGAGCTCTCCCTGACCAACAAGAAAGGAGCGAAATGGAGGGAGACGGACCCAATCTCGTCAGGAAAAAGGGGGAGTGGAGGTCTGCGTTCCCGCCTCCCGATAAAAAAAAAAGTGAACGAAAACCGCAATCGGAGGAGGAGATTGGCATCCTGCAATACTTGCAGAAAGGACCAGGCTCGGCGTTGTCTTTCGAACGGCGTGAGGGAGGGAAAGGGGCAACCGGCAAAGGGGGGATGGGGCGTCGGTGTCTACTCTAACTTATGATCTCGGGGGAAGGACCGTTTGCAGTGGGAAGGACCAAGGAGAAGATGAACCTCCATGTATTCTCTTTTCCGGGGAGAAAAGGGCGCTGACTTATCACTTTAAGAACCCGTACGGGGGAAGAGAAGGAAAAGCTATCCGCTCGGTTTACAAGAAAAGAGGTAACTTTTGGTATTCTTCGGGATCAAAAAAAGAAAGAGGCGTACGACGGCGGACTTCTTTCATCCAGAATTTCAAGGGGGGGGTTAGGCGAGACGCAAGTGTCGGGAAAAAAAAAAAAAAAAAAAAATGTTCTTTTATGTTTCGATCTCCGGAAGGAAAGACGCGGGGAATCCTGGGGGGAAAGCCGAGCGTGCATGCTATTGAGAGGGGGGCCGGTTCGGATACATACCTTCCTCGGTTGGTGCTGAAGGGGGGGGAAAAAACTACAGGGTTGTCGTCAAAAAAAAGGAGAGCTCTTTCTCTTGAGCGCAAGGGGAGGTTTGGCTATTCTTTATTCTGTTATCGAAACGACAATGGGAAGCCAGCTAAATACGAAGAGAAAAAGAAACGAGAGTCTCAATCGACCTTATCGAGGAAAAGAGAAATCACCGCCGCCTCGGTGCAGAAAAAAATGAACAGGTTGGCCGTGTAAAGGGAAGAGGATAAAAACGACCCGCGTTCCTCACTTCCTGCCTTTAAGAGAAAGGTCGATGAACGTTTGTCGATGACGCAGGCGGGGGGGACGCTGATTGTCGGTAGATGGGGGAGCGCGAGGACGTTCCTTCTCAACCGTTTGCTGAAGAGAAAATACACCGCAGTTCTGTTCTAACGGAAAAGGGAGGGAAAAAGGCATGGGTTTCGGGCAAAGGGCCGGCGTCCTTTTTCCTTCCGAAGGTAAGAAGGAAGGGGAGCGAAGGTCCTTTTTTCATTACACCGAGCGAGAGGGGGGGAGAAAAAGAAAAAAGCGGATATCGCCGCGCTGGGAGGACCACAGTAGAAAGAGGGGTGGGAAAAAGACGTTTGTTAGTCTTCTACCCACGGGAGGGGGAAGAATAACATATAATTTTGTGCCCTTTTAACATCGGCGCTGGCCGATAAAGGGAAGAAAACGCTCGTATGCCGGCGATCGGGAGATCATTAAATCCCATCTTGACCCCTGCCGATTTTCGAGAGTCTGATCCACCTACGAGAGGGAAGGAAGGTTCATGCCAAGTTCGCGGGGAAGGAAAGGTATGGAAATGGGCTTTCTTTCATTTTACTTCAATCTTGGAAAAGCAGCAATTTCGGTCACTTACGCCAAGGTGGAAAAGGAGAAGACAATAAACGTTTGCTTAAAGACGAGGGAGGGGGAAGGCGTCTCGACGTCCTGTAATTATCTGGAGAGGAACATGTGTCCTTTCCATGTTTTTTGTATCGAAGAGGGACGAATTCCCGAATGCAAAAGGAAGGAGATCAAAGCCCTCCCCTCTGTGCAAAAGATATGCGCCTTCTTTCTATCACACCGAGGAAGAAGTTCGGAAAAGAAAGAGGTGAGCTTTCTCTACTTAGTGCGAAGAAAAAGGGGAAAAATGAAATCCAAAATTCCCCCCGCCAGAGGACAGGTAGCGGCGACATCGTCTGACTTGGAGGGGAAGGGGGGGTATGGGGAGGCACACTGTCTTTTCTTGCAGAACATCAAAGGAGGAGGGAACACCCAATTCCGGGCCTTAAAGGGGGAATCTGCACCTCCGTGAATTGCTATTGGGAGGAGAGAGGGAACTGGGAGAAAACCTTTTTCGGGGGAGATTACCCTGCTCTCAAAGGAAGGTCTACCACATAATTTGTGCAGGGAAGAGCCGAGAGCGACACCGTTATCCTTACACATATCAAAAAAAGACCGGAGACAAACTCAAAAGGGGGAAAAAAAAGAAGCACGAGGGGGTTTTTTTCCGTAAACTAGAAAGGGAAGCGATGAGCCTCTCCAGCAGCCGGAAAAAGTGGGCCCGTTAACCCCTGGGGGGAGAAAGGATACGTCACCCGCACCTTCTCGGAATGGGGTCCAGCATCACTTTCTGTGGCCAGAAGGAGAAAGAGAAAATGGTCAGCTCGAGAAAAAAGGGAGGAGGGAAAAAGATCTATCTGACCATGGAAAAAGGAGATGCCCATGCATGGGCACCTAAGTGATGCCGGAAACCTGTCAAAGGGGAGGGGGTACGTTTATAAGTCGCAATGGGGAAACGGGCACACTTTCCACTACCTTTTCTTCTGCGCGCGAGGAGGAGGCGTCTCGCCAGAAGGTTTGCGTGCACCAACGAAGGGGGGGGACAGTTTGCGGGCCTTTCTCAGGGGAAGTGAGTATGTGTCAGATCACTTTTTCTATATCGGAGGAAGAAGGAAAGGGGGGTAGCTTACATGAGGTGGGAGAGTAATCGCCCTACCCTGTTTCGGAAAGAAAATAGATCAATGCAATTCATTATGTGCGGCTGCAAAGGCAAAAGAAGGCCCTTCATCTGAAAAAAAAAGGGGGTCTAAGAACCTCCCTGAAAAAAAATCCGAAAGGCCTTCACTACGATGTCTCCGATAAGGGGGGGGAAAGGATTTGGCCGGTGGAAATGGGGTATCGGAGAGAGTCAGAGTTTTCTTCCTTCCGGCTCTCCGAAAGAATTTCGCGGTCTGCCTACAGAATTTAAATGTGATCGCAAGGCCTTCTTCATATCCTTGCATTTTTGCAACATCTGTGGCGGCTTGGAATGAGGGATTCTTAGAAATGCAGAAAGGGGAGTACCGAGATCAACCCCCATGGCCAGGAACCATGGAGAGGGGGATAGATATTCCCTTCCTTCGAGAGCAGGGGGAAGGGTATATGCACACCGGCAAATTTTATGAGAGGGGAGGATTCCCAGAGAAACCCTTTTCTTAATTGACGAAAAAGTGGGGGGTCCAGATTTCCTACCCCAGAACAGAGAGACGGTCCGTAACCGCGCGTCG
>Ga0179591_1439915_pt1 | contig 11996 bp, 11 predicted proteins | sample CZOMad2_1_08_16f_FD_182891 | JGI IMG/M metagenome (GOLD analysis project Ga0179591, IMG submission 182891) | Vadose zone soil fungal communities from Angelo Coast Range Reserve, California, USA - CZOMad2_1_08_16fungal (PacBio error correction) | ecosystem: Environmental > Terrestrial > Soil >...
ACAACGCCCCAACGTCCTGAAACGCGACCCTGAATTGCCATGTGTGCTACGCACGGAAAAAAAAGGGGGCTCCCCCCGACAAAATCGCACCGCTCTTTGTCCCCCTAGGAGAACTAACATGTCCGTACAAAGGACCACGACAAATGCGACGAGCAGCGTTAGAAATGAAGTTCGGCCTAGCTGACCATACAGCGAAAAACTGAGCCACACACAGCGAGTCAACCCATTAGTGCCGTGGCAGACAGTTCCAGTGAAGGTAGTATCGGAACAAGGCGACGCCTCTACAGTCACGGGGTGGTGATAATCAAAAGCATAACAAACACACTTTGTGCGTAGTCTGTGCTCACCAGAGGAAGATCTAAAATAGGACGCAAAAGAAGACGGCGTAACAAGAGCGAAGCAAAAAGTAAATTTCAGGCGTTACGCAAAACGGAGCCTTTTTTTTTTTTTTTTAAACAGATTGCGTGTGAGTACGACTTTTTTTTTTTCCTCCGTCTGCACCGGGAGAGACGTTTACCGTCTCCGGGAAATACCATCGCTTGAAAAACTTTACGAGGGAGTCACGGGAACAAACGCCGTCGGCGGTCGTGACCGGCCAATGAATTCCCAATCGCAAGAACGCAGAACACGGTTACGAACGTGATCAAGTGGCGTGACACCTGAGGCCTCGTTTCTCCGTCGCAAAGGCCCAAGAGCAACGCAGACCGGATAATAAACGTCAACGGAATAAAAGACAAACGGAACGCCACGCAACAGTGACCAAGCAAGTGGCGAAGTCACCCTCCTGTGATGCGCAGTACAATAACCAAGTAAAGATCACGGCGTATATCAATAAATCGCAAATTTAATTAAATGTCGTCAAGCGAACGGCAACAGCGGCGGCGGTCCACCAGAGAAAAAAAAAGGGAAAACGAGGCGTAAACAAAAGGCGCCAATGCCGTTTTTGGCGCCGAGAAAAATTATTCCAATAAAAAGGCCGCCAGGTATAAAAATAATAAATTTGCTTGGCGCTCTATCCCTAATTCCCAATCCCGGGCCAACATCGGGAAAAAAAACAAACATCGTCAAATCAGTAAGCGAGCATCCGGGGAACAGGCGGATCAATTTCAATAATGAAAAGACGGCAGTCTTTTCTGATCGACAGTGGGCAAACTGGCCTCGATCCAGGGCTTCCTCCATCCAAACTTGCTCCGAACAGGAATCCAAAAAAACAACCTGGTGTGCAGACCACCCACCGAACAGGTTTTCGTTCTCAGAAATACTGTTTACGAGGAAATGTACGTCTCGAACCAAAATCCAACACGGGATAGACCGGCCACTGTGGGTCTCAATAACTTACGCCTGAATCTCAGCCAGGCCCTCAACCAAGAACACGTCCCGCAGGTTTTGACCAGAAGCAGATCGAAAAGCAATTATGCGCCAAGCGCGCTGGGCACGTGAGCAGCATAAAAGGTGCAATCAACAACTGCCAATCAATATGATGATATGCCGCTTGAATAGCGAACCACCCTGCAGGAAGACCTGCAACTTTGGGATGTAAAGAGAGCCAGGTTGCCCCAAGCGAACAGGGCGACGCATGTAAAAATGGATACAAACGGGATATAGCCGCAGTCGCGATACAGAGCATCCACGTAGCACTTTCGCCGCAGTCCTCGGTTTGTAAAGCAGGTGTCGCGCCTTTGTAGTCAAATGACCGAAAAATCCCATAGCGCAAGAACTATTAGGAAATGCAGCGGCAAAGGAGTCGTAACGATTCCCAAAAAAAGGCGGCGCGAAAAAAAAAAGGGGAAGAAGGAAAAATGCGGAGCAGGTGTGAACGTAGAATTTGAGGGCACAAAAACACGCGATCAACTCACCTGAACCACGGGAAAAAAAAACGCACAGACTCCAATGAAGAAGATCTCTGGAGGAATAGGTAAGAAAAACTCTGCAATGGTGTAGCGTGGCAAATTGACCATGACTGCGGCAGGAAAAAAATGGAAGGCGGACGCGCCGGAGGAGTTCTGACAAACGGCTTTTTTTTTAATATAACACAAAATACACGTACAATCAACGGGTTATTGAAATGCTTCGAGGAAAGACGGGCGACAAAAATGCTAACCGTGGACATTCGCAGGAAAAATCGAGTCCGGCGATGGTTCGCAGGCCTATCCGCGGGCCAAAACGGCGTGGGGCTCAACAGTGGGAACAGACGGTAGGTGCCAGTCGAGCACAGCCTAAAACTCAACGGCTGACTGCGATAATTGGGGGGGGTCCAGCAAAACAACGAAGAACAAAACTGCGCAAACAACAACAGCAGAGTTCCCGCCAAAAACATTTTCAAAGCCTTCCAAGTCACCGAGGACATTCACCCACAACAGGAGGGGAAAGCGAAACACGGACCACCGGCGGGAAATTGTGCGAAGGCCTGTAAATGTACGGATGGAAGCATCGCAAGTGCAAAAGAGGACAGGCAATAGGCAATTCGGGTTATACCAAGCTTCCGCTGGCGGGAAAATACCTTAGCGCCGGCAATACGCCAAAGTGCACGGCGCGCTAGTCTAATGCAGTTCGAGTGTGACTTCAGTGTCGGAAGAAAAACATATAACGAAAAAGGCCAAAAGAATTCGCACCTGAAATATACAGGGCACGGACGCGGAAGTGAAATGTGGACACGAGTAATGGCGAGGGAGCCGAAGGTTTAGTTGCAGCCATTCCGACGGAACTGAAAAAAAAAATTTATGTCGGCTGAAAACCCGGTGAACATGTTGCCTAGCAACGTCGAAAAGGAAAAAGATCTTTAACACCAATCGCAAATTAATAGTGGGACGAGCAGTAGCATACACTAACCGGGGACTGGGCAATATTCGGAATAAATACATGCCTTTTTTAGCGGAGTTTGGCGACAGGCAGGCCCGAGCAACTGGAAGCAGAGCCGCAAAGCCCTGAAACAACTCTCAGGCTGTTTTTCCGCACAAGATGTAAACAGAATGAGGGCCGCATTTTCCGTGCAAGACCAAGGCGCTAATGGAACCCGCAAGGCGACTTGGAAAGACCATAAATACATCGTTGAGGGTTGCTATTGCCATTCCTCAATTAATGCTAACCAACGGAGCGACGGCGAATTCGCAGCCATCAGTTTTGTTTAGTGACACAGGACCCTCATTCGCCCAGTAGAGCTAAGAGTCAACAGCCCTCGATAGTCAACTCCTTGCACAGGAAAAAAATTAAAATGTAAATCCTCTGAAAAAGGCAGCCGCCCTAAGAGCAAGTAATGCACAGATCGAGGGAACACAATCCCACCAAGGGCCGAAAAAAATTGCTTTAGAACGCGGTGATGCTGTCCTGGCAAAGCGTTCAACAAGGAAAAAGAAAAATTTAAATTATTTGCACAGTAAGAGGGCCAATCTGCCCCGGAGAAGCCGCAGCACGAAGGGCGCGGGGGCCAGGACCAAGCACACACGTAAACAGGAACTACACAAAGAAGGACAATCCAAAACGCGGAACCAATGAACACAAAAGGGGAGAAAAAAAAAGAAAAAAAACCGAGAATATGGTGCAAAAACAAACTTGTGGGTAATGAGGTTTTTGAACCACAAAAGACAGAAAAAAAAAACCGAAAGCTGCTTGGTTCGATTCCGGACGACTTGGAAAAAAAGGGATTAACCATTTTCGAAAATCGATACAAAGAAAAAAAAAACTGGAAAGCGGCAGGCATCGTGGAGTGGGGTTATGGTGTTAAAGCCCGGGGGTGAAAACTTCAAGTATTGGTACGATCATCGTCAAGACAATGTTGCAAGGTCTATAAGCATAAAAAGTCCCGGGCGTAGCGGGCCGCCCTACCTAGAAAATCCGATGACTAGGAAAAAAGGGACCGGGGAAGTATCCGAATTTTGTTAGTAAAACGAGTGCGGAGAAACCAACCGGCCGACCAACTCTTGGAGGAGTTCAAAGGACGCAAAGAATCAACACACAAAGAAAATCAGGTGAAATCGAAAGGATTTCGCGGTTTCAATTTTCAATCTTCCGGGCAATCAAGTTCCCCTACGGTGGGGAATTGCTGGGGCTGTGGCGGCCAGAAGTTTCCTGAAGGGCCAGGTAGTGGAATATTTCAAGCTCGGACTTGAAGGACCAATGACGACGGAAAAGATTCAAGCGGGAATCTGCCCTGCGGCCAAAAACTGAAACCCTATAAAAAATTAACAACTGGGGACAATAATAGCCGTCCATGGTGCCTGAGAGACTCGAAAACGAGACCAAGAGTAGTAAACAACAGACATGGGGAAAGAAACCAAGGGGGCACCGATTAATCCATCACGCAGCGCCAAAGGTGAGAAACGGGCAACACACATAAAACAAGGACGCTGCCGGCACTTGAAGAACGGTGTCAACATGGACGTGAACGAACTGCCAGGAAGGAGGAATGGCGAACAATATCTATATTTATCGGGATATGCCATCCCCACATAAACCCCCCGTGTTCAATATATTTCCAGAAGGCGTGAGTTGAGAAAAAAAGTATCAAAAAAGGGAAAACAAAATGAAAAAACAAAAAGAAATATGCACGAACACAACAGGACCGGCAGGGGGACACCAGACAAAAACATTAACATATACCAGAACAAAACAACGTCCCTACAACAAAGGAACAACACCACCCAAAATCCACACGAAAAAACACGTCAAAACACAAGAAGGAAAAAAGGAAAAAAACGAACAAAGAAAACATAGAAGGTAACGGTTGAATAAAAGGAGTAGGGAAAAAAAAAACAAAAGTTTGTGAAAAAACACACCCCCACCGAGCCAAGAATCAAGCAAACACCAACCCACTTAGAATCTTATCACCAACAGTTAACTCACAACACATGCCCTGACAGGACTGCTAATTGACTTTTTGAAAGACACACGCGCTTGAGGTTGCTCGTTACAGGGGACACATCGAAAACGTAGAAAATCGACAAAATACGAGGCACAAGATTAAAAAGTTGATGGCGGGCGAGAGGATCATTACCACACGGACTGGAAATGGCCACCATGTCAATGTGAGGTCGGATAACAATAACGCACGAAAGCCAATGGGATTATTTTCATGGGGTCGGAACGAAGGCTAAACGAAGCGAGTGAAAATATGGCGGTGAAACTGCGATACATGGAATTGTTCTGCCATTTTCATGAGCATAGAGCAGAAAATGGTTGCACGATTAAGTGCAAGGGGGAGATGAGGCGGCTCCTTAATAAATCCGGTCATGACGAGTCAGAGTCGTACGGGAGGAGCTTGGCCGCGTTATCAGAACAGACGTGTAAGGACACATTAACCGGAAACAAGGGAAAAAAAGCGTGCACAATGCAAATGAATAGATCCGAAGTCCCTACTATTTGTGACAAGACAAAAATAACCAGCAGGCAAGTGTGGTTTTCATCAAAAAAGACCCGGGCAGGCCCAATTCTTTATGGGCTTGCCACGGAAGAAGCAAATGGCCATAACGCTTGGGAATCAGAAGGCGAAAGCCAGTAACGGGTGAGGGGAGAAACGTACAATATGGATGTACTGGCTGTTAAAATACAGGCGGCTGGATGCGAGGAGGAAAGAGAAAAAAAAAGAAAAAAGAAAAAAATACGGTAGCGATGAAGTCCTTTCCGGGAAGAACCAGCGAAAACCACCGGCCGCCGCAATCGCAGTTCAAAGATAGCCAAATACGGCAAATACGAAGTAAAGTAAACCACACAAAATAACCCGCCGAGGCAGCCAATGGAAACGGGAATGCTAAAGAAATCAAACCTAAGGAGCTCCGGTTCACATGCTGAAAAAAGAAAAAAACTCCGATCACAAAAAAAAAAAAAAAAAAGAAAAAGGACCAAATCCCAAAAAATGGGCAAAAGAACCGCCTTAGCATGACAAAAAAAAGAGAAAAGAAATCCGAGAAACAGAACACCGACAGAATAAGATGAGGTCGAAAGGGCGTAAACACAGGAGGAAAAGAATCAATTCAGGCATCTGAAAGTTGTGGGGGTTCGCATAACACAAAAACGGAAGAAAAAAAATCCATCAAAAAATTCCTTCCCACATTCCCTTTGCCATTCGCCCCTGGTCGGGCAATCAAAAACGGGAAGTGCTATGCCTCCTTAAATGGGGCTAGGAAAACTTAAATTTAGTAGAGAACAAAAAACCCAGGTTCGGGGCCCAAGTTTTCCGCCTGCGAGGCGCAAGATGACGAAGGGTGGTCTATACCAGAAAAACCGCGACGACAACAAAATACCACACAGACTAATACGATTGGACTAAAGTTCACGAATCATGCAAAGGAAATAAGTCCCCATTTACAACAAGACGAAAACGCGTCTCCAATCGTGCACTTAAGCCGTAGGGCTGCCACAACCCCCCGGCGTTGTCAGCGGTGTGGAACGCGAAAAATGAAACTAACTGAACCATAAGGGGCTGGGGTGACCGACTTATAAGATTAACCTAAAAGTCGCTGTCTGGCCGCTGTAGTATAAATAAAAAATAAAGACCGCAAAACATCGCGAGTTGGCGCTGAACCGGAGCCTGGGGGTGTTTGAAGTGTGGCCCATTATGGCATGATGCACTATAAGTGTAAAGGATAACAGGACGCGACGATGAAAAAAGAGTATAATGGTCGCACTTAGGCACCAAGGCCTCGCCCAGAAAAAGGGACGACCGAGTAAAATTCCGATTCCCGCACTGTGCCAAAGGTGGGGAAGAAGGTAGGATCGACAGATAAACCCCAGTGATTTGGTATGTATATCGGAGAAACAAAAGGAAATGGGAATAACTGGAGGTGGACGGAAATAAAAAATAAAATCAATGAACAAAAGGTCAAAATCCATAACATCAACAACAACAGAGAGGAAAACCAACGGAAGGAGTAGGACAAGCGACAGAAAATGAAAAACAATTGAAGTTAGTCATTCCCCCCGTGCAAGTTTCTCCCATTGTCCGCCCTCCGAAAAACGCCTATGGGACATCGCTTCCTATCCTCCCCTTGCGACCGGCGGGAATTTCTCCTTCGTTCTGGCAGAGAACCCATATGCAAGATAACTAGTACATGCTTATCCACGCCCCAACTTTTCCTGAACATTTTCACAATCTCATGCCAAAGTGGATACAAGTCAAACACACAGGTACGGTTACAGCGCGCGAATCGTTACGTTTATCGTATACTGGACCCGGCAGGACAGCGACCTTTTATGTCCATCTAATAAACGTCGGAACCGCGATAAATTGGCAGTCATGTATCGCGCCACGCCCCCAGAGCGAATCCGCCCCGCAAGTGCCGAGAAGAGACTCGTTATTATCGCCGGAAAGTGGACTAGAATTATTCCTTTGCCAAGCGTGAACACAACCATTATAGCCAACGCGGCCACCGATTGATGGTGGAGTTCTGTGTTTGTCGTGGTATATAAACTGAGACGTCACATCGCCTCAAGCGGAACGTTAATTGGCCCAGAACCCGGGTTGTGTTCATCTCTAATAATTACGTTTTCCAAAGCCAATTATATAAGGAAGAGCAACAGATGCCCCGAAGCAAAAGGGAATGTGGGAAGATTGATGGGATTTTTTCCTTCCGTGGGGATTAGGATAATGAGCGAACCCCAAAGAACATAGAAAGAATGGGGCTAAAGAGATTACCAATGTACGCCCAATGCAAAAATCTTCCTTGTACGGATAGACTTAGGCAGAGGAAGTCGCAGCGTAGTAATGTTCCTAGGGTTGTGACGGGGAAAAGCGTAATTCAGTGCCAGGCAGCACCGTGTCCAGTGGCTAATCTCGCTGCCTTAAACTGTCGCCCTCGGCGGTATTTGTGTGTTGGTTAATCTTTAACTTTAATCGCGTTCAAGCGAGTTGAACAAAATGCTTTGCGGCGGTGGTTTCGGGCATGGCGGTGACGCCATCAAAAGCGTCCGATCAGCTCCGGGCGAACAACAGCAGAAATAAAAACAAAACAAAAACCCGGCCTGCCTTAAGGCTTCGCCGATTCCAACTGCTAATGCAAAAATAGCTGTTCTCCGGGACCAAAGATTGGGGAACTGCCCGTCTTTAATTTGCGAATAACCAACTGCCGCTTGTTATTTCTTCACAAATATGGACTAAACGGAATCATGCAAAAGTGCACGCCCTTTGGCGAATGTTTCCCACCAACTATGCGAAACGCGGCATATTCCCCGACGAAAGGGTCGACGTCAGCGCATAGCTTCTCCGCGACATCGGAGCACATTCTCTGCTCCAGCCAGAAAATTCCACTGTCTCGCGCACCGCAATTTTTATCATCGCTTCGTTTAGTCTTCGTCGAACCCATGAATCCAGTTGCGGTGGATGGCCCTCCCGCCCACGGCATTCCAAGGATGAAGATCCTGCGCACAATCTGCGGGTCGAGTAAGTGAAATTTCACTAATTTACGAGCACAATATCAAGCGGCCGTCAAATTCCACACATTAACGCACGGGGGGGTTCCCCTGCAGGAGCAGGTGGTAAGAATTCCGCCGTTCCAACCAAATCAACCCGCCTTGTCTCTGAACACGGGAAAATAGAAATCGTGACGAGTCCCTGTCCTCAGTTCGTTGGCACGTCCATGTTTGGACCCCGTTTCTTCCACGCCCGCAGCGTGCGGAGTGCGTCCCTTTCCGTGCGTCGGTGGCATCGGCGGCCCACGCTTTTTTTCGCTAATCGGCTCGTTTCGGATCAAACGGCCCCGACGGCATCGTCCCGAAAGGGTTTCAGGGCGCAAGAGGATTCCCGGCCTGACCTCACGTCGTCATGGATCGTGTCAAGTCGACTGAATAAAAATTTCCACATGCCCTTCAGGAAACCGCTGGCGCAGACAATCCCACCGTAGAGAATGGCGTGCGGACATCACATTGAATATGAAACCCGAAGTGGGCCTTGAGGGATCCCACGAATCTTTTTGGATGCGAAAAAATCCCAAAAGCTGTGTCGCCGGGCTCCGCACAGTTTTATACCAAAATCCGGACCACAGTCACGGAATGCGGCCACCAAGCCGCCCGGGAACTTCGCCAGCCTAGCTTGACGATATCGTCCATCGAAGCCCCGGGCCCTTTACCTCATCCCCATCCCGTGCCCCGCGCAAGTGGTCCCTCGGATGAATGGGAGTCGCCGGAATCGGGAGGGACCACGAGCTTCGGAAATTATTTCCCTGCCTGTGGTCAAACCATCGAAAACCACTTGCGACATGTTGTACAAATATGTTCGCGGGCAGGTGGTGAATAGGTGAGCCCTTTGTGCCATAAAGCGGCCGGCTCCTTCGCTGCGGAAGCTTCGTCCGGTGCAGATTTGTTGCCCAAATCGTTCCTGTAATGCAAATTAAGTAATGACAAAGGGGAAGAAAAACCAAAAGAGTAAACAAATAGCCTGCAGAACACGGAGCAACGCCGGATTTTCGGCCAGAAAAAACTTTAGCCAACGCCTTTGTAACAAGAGGACTCCACTTGGAAGCGGCTAACACTTTTTCACGAGGATTTTTTTACAAAAATCTTTGCCCAGGAATTATATAGGCAGACTGGCAGAAATTGTCCCCACGCCTAAACAAAAAATGATGGCTGCTATTCCGGCGTAAGCCTCGGATTATTGGTTTCAGCACCTAATGAGAAAATATGACAGCAAAAAACTTTTCAACTTGAAGTGATCAAGAACTAATGGGTTCCTTAAAGCGGAAGGGTTCAAAAATCACGAATGCGCCCATCCCATTGCGAAACGCACATAATAGTTGCGCGCCCGTGCCTGCTATGGGCCAGGTCTCGCCTGCCCCGCGCCAAAAATGCAATACAATACACGAATCTGCCCACAGATAAGTAGTCTGCAGCTCCGCCCCAATTGCGATTTGTAAAGATCGAGTTTTCTCGGCCAAGAAAATTTTTGTTTTTAATGTTTTTTCCATGGTAATATTAAACCAGCCGCAAGAAAGTGTTCAACGTCGAAATAAAGGCGCCAACGCACTGGGCGGCCATGGCACTCGTCCACCATTCCGCGAATAACCGGCCGAATTTTTTCCAATACACTGATTCAACAAACTCCGCCGCAGATAAGCGCAAAGCCGCGCGTTCGCAAGGTATTCCCGGCCAGCGAAAAGCGTTAACCAGAGCAGCGTCCTGGCCGCATGCCCCCTCGTACATCAAAAGAGCCCTCCAACCGCCTGTTTCCGTGCCCCTTGAATTTTGTGTCCGAGTGAAGGCACGAAATGGATAAATTACATGCGCATGCCCTGTGGGTGAAACGTCCTCTGGAACACGCGCAGCCGTTGAGTAGGCGTCTGAAAGGCACACCGTCTTTTCCACGTGAGCAAAACACCGCGCGCCGTGTCAGCAAAACATGTGAACCGAACAGAATAAACGCCGACGAGTTTTCCTGCCCAGCATGTCGCCAAACGGAGCAGTTTAACGCCAGCCGCCCTCGAGCCACCATAAAAAACCCGTTTAACCAGTGTAAAAGCACGTTCGAAAACGGCGCGCACGGGGGCCTCAGTTCCTCCACAGCTCGTATCCAGCAACACCAGTAATTAGCAGTTCCCCGATGAAATCGGGAAATCAAGCGCGTGGGTTAACATGGAAGTTTTGACGCGGGTGCTCATCTCCCCGCCTGCGCGAAGGAAATCGCCAGCGATAGGCGGCAAATATGCAAGAAGTCGCGCAGAGAATTTCGGTCATGAGACATCGGCCCGAACGCACTAGCCCAACCGCGGTAAAAGGCGGGCAACTATACCGTTGGATTGCATGCTACTCGACTGAAAGCCGGTAAAGGTACATCGGTGTAGGGAGTGCATTTTTTAACGCTCGTCCAAGTTAATAATTGCTGTGTTAATCTTGCTCAATTCAACAAAAATACTTAGTGCAGTTAAATCAACTAAAGCCCAGGGTTGTATTTTCACTCGGAAAAAGAATCATAGATCATGCAGTGAGATTGATCATGTGCACTGGCCCAAAGCGCGCCTATGCAAATCGCGAATCTGCTTCCGGGTCAAACCCTGTCGGGACGTGCACGTGGGTGACAGGCCTCTGCGGAGTTCCAGCGTAGTTATCCCGGTGCGGCCCAAAAACCGTAGTGATGGTCAAGAAAGTTACCCTGCGAATGGAAAGATTCTTCGAACAAAAAACCAAGTGGTGGTGGTAGTTCTATAAACCAACAGAATTTTGTGGCCCGCGAGAGACAATTGCAAACTGGAGACGTGCACCGAGGCCATTTGCCACTTTGTCCCACAGAAAAGACTGCCGTCATTTATTGAAATTGACAAGGAAGCCGATTCTCGCTAGAATTGACGATCCGACGCTGGGGGTGCCGTGCGGTTATGGAGATAAGATAGAGCGCCAAGCCAACTGGCTCTGAAACGTCGCCGCAACGAGTTGGTCCGCCTTCGAAGTGGACCGCCGCCGCCTGCCGTCGCTGCACCGACATTAAATTGCAATTGAGATCTCGGATGATCACGGGTATTGTACGCTTCACAATAGTGTTGTGTCGCCGAGGTCACTTTGCGTGGCGTCAGGGTTCACGTGACGGTTACCCGGCCGTGCCGGCGAACGGGAGAACGAGGCTCAGTGTCACGCCATTGATCACGTTTTCAGTAAACCGTGTTACTCTGGCGCTGCCTGATGGGAATGCCGTTCGCACGACCAGCGACGCGTTTGTTCCCAAAGTAGGACTTCCCTTTCGTAAAGTTCAAGCCGCTGGTATGTCCCGAGACGGGTTAAAACAGATACATCCCGGTGCGCCGGAAGTTCGTGACTCACCAACCGCCCAATCTGTTAAGCCGTTGGAAATCCTGAATTGACGCTCGCTCTGGACGCGATCTCTTAGGTTTATTGATGGTGGCAAGCAAGCAAATGCCAAGTTTGTTGGATTTTGTTCGTGATCCACCGTGAGACTGTAGGGCGTTGGGTCGAGTCGCCGACCTTCCACCCTGGAATGTGCCCCGCACCTAATGTTTGTCCGGCGCGGTGGCGATGTGACTGTACATGTCCCTGTCTCCGGGTGTCGCAGTCTAACACGCCGA
>Ga0179591_1302409_pt1 | contig 11995 bp, 14 predicted proteins | sample CZOMad2_1_08_16f_FD_182891 | JGI IMG/M metagenome (GOLD analysis project Ga0179591, IMG submission 182891) | Vadose zone soil fungal communities from Angelo Coast Range Reserve, California, USA - CZOMad2_1_08_16fungal (PacBio error correction) | ecosystem: Environmental > Terrestrial > Soil >...
TTTCCGGTGGTAGGTTCGCGGAGACCGAGTCCTTTCGCGTGAAAGAAAAATGACATAAGGGGGGAGTATGGGGGGAAACAAATCCGCGAAAGGTGAGCGACATTGGGGGAAAAAAAAACCATGCCCAAGAAGAGTCAGAGAAACACCCAAAGGGATACACGAGGAACTTTCATGAAACGAAACGAAAGGTCTCCGATTCGGAGGAACGAATTTGGTTCACAGGAACACTCTTAATGGAAAGCCCATTCAAAGCTGGGTGGTCCAAAATGTCAACAGGAAGGACACCATTTAAAAAGGATATGGGCAAAAACGGAAGACTTTGGTGTATATGGGGGGCATGGGAGGGTTTAACCTCACCACTTGGAAAAGATAGAAAAAAAAGGGACTGGCGAACGAAAGACAATATGGCCGGACCAAACGGCGATCCGCCGGACACAACACGGAGAACTTCTCACGGTCGAGGATAGGCTGTAACCGGAATCGCGGCAGTGGGCAAATCAAGTGAGGGGCAGAGGTACCAAGATCCGTGTGATAAGAAAAGGTGTAAAAGTCAAGGTCAAGAATGAACAGTCGGACGGGGAGAGGGAAGTAAATTTTTTAACCGCGTTCAAAAAAAAACGCCTAAAAGAGCAAAACAGCATTGGTTAATTCTAAAACTGTCTTAAAGAGAAAACAAAACGCAGCGAGGACTCGTCGTTAATTGAGAGTGAAGCGGAAACCACTTCGCTTGCTGTACGGTGATGCTAACTGTCTATCGGAAAAAAGCGGAAACTTGCGAGGGACGCTCGTCTCCAACACTAAGGGTAATTCAAGGCACGTCAAATTTCGCGAAGTACGCACGCCTGGACAAAATAGACAAAAAAAAAGGCCTGAAGAGCGAAGGGAACCGGAGCCTTGTATTGCGAAAAAAGCTTATCCTGAGACGGGGGGGTGTGCCGAGCGCCGGTTTTGTGAGGGGTGGACTTCTTCCAAAACCCTTGGAGGAACGAAAGAATTACTCAGAAACTCCAAATCTGAGCGCGGTGGAGGGAAAGCTTTACGAAAGTACCAGGTGCAATATTTGGTTTTCATCCCTCTAGGATATGCGAGCCGAGCCACGGGAACAAAAAGGGAAGGTGGATTATCAGGAGGCTGCCCACAAGGTAAGTTAGAAAGGGGGATGAAGAAAATACATTGAGGAGATCACAGAGGGGAAGTCGAAGACGCTCCTGCAAAGCAAAGCGGTCAAATGTGGGGGAATGAGGGTAACTGACTCCGACGCAAAGAAAACTAGAAAAACGCGCTGGAAGACCGAAGAAAAGGGAGAGTAAAATAAAGAAACACTTACAGGGCCAAAGGAAAAATGAAATTACTCTTTATATCTCTGAAAAAACAACGAAGAAAAAGACCTCAGAAAGAAAATCGGGCATTACAATCGAAAGAAGAAAAGGAAATCGTACTAAACTCTTATCAATGGAAAAAGTGTTAACAAGTGGAAAAAGGAGATCCACGGAAGGGTCCCGTTACAAAAAAGGGAGAATGGCATGCATCAAACTTGATACTCATAAAAAAGGAGGAAGGCTGAGAATGAATTATAGAGGGAATTTGCTTCGAAATGAAGAGGGACTCTCGAGCTGGCACGGTCAAAAGAGAGGAGCCTGAAAAAGCCAGGGGAAAAACGGACAAGGAATCATAACAATCCCAGAAGGGAGGGAAAAAGGGCATCCTTTTTCCATCTCGGGCTCACGAACGCAACTGAAAACTGTGACAGGGACAACAGCCGCAAGAGAGAAAGCGGGGAAAACCCAAAAAAAGGAGTGCTCTCTCAAGGGAGATCTAAGAAAAAGGGAAACAGTGCTCTTATACGGATGCATGTTACGTGCCCGGCGCCTACAAGTCAAAAAAGTCAAGTACGATGTCAAAAGGTTTCAAAAGCGGGAGGAGGAACGTATGAGCAACAATAAGCGAACGTGGGGAGAAAAACCATAAACAGATTGGGGCGACGAAGGGAAGAAGTACGAGGGGACCTGGAACAAACTCAAAGAGAGGAGGAAAAAGGCTGGCACGGCTACAAGTGAGAAGACCGAGGGGAAGGAAGAGGACGAAAGAAAAATTTTTAGAACATGGGGGGCCGAATAGGGGGGATGGTACTACCGTTATTCCGGCTGGAAGGCTCGCTAATATAATCAAGGCAATAGAAAAGACACTCCCGCGAAATCCAACAACTGAAGAGACTAAAACAGGGGGGGGCAAGGACTCATGCGGAGTAAGGAAAGAAGGGGAATCTTAGTGACGGAATGACTCCCCTGATCCTCCCTCTGGGTCAAGGGAAAGCGGGATCTCTCAACGGAAGGGAGGAAGGCGCAGACAGGAATACTGCATGGGAGGATCGCATGACGAGGTAGGAAAAACAACCAGGGAAAAGGAAGAGGAAAATAAAAACCGCAAAGATTGTAGGAGGGGGGGGAGAGTACGTGTATTAACTTGGGGGCTCTTATATCAGTCCAAAGACCGTCCGATCTTAAAAAATGTGCGAAAAGGAAGATAAGCAGGGGGTAGTTTACAACCGTAGGGAAGTGGGTACGGAGATAGGCCTCCACCGAAGGGGGGGGCCTCTTCCGGAGGGAAGAGCCAGCGGCAGGTCTCAAGATCGAAAGGGCCCGCCTTGCAAAATAAAAATTGTGTTGTTTAGTCACGCAGATAAAAGGCCGTAGAGGGAAGTCTTATATCAACTTATGAGGGAGTATCATGGTCTTCTAACGCAAGGGGGCAAGTCGCGTGCGAGAAACGGGGGAGAAACAATTGGGAATGGCCGCAATGGCGGGAGGGAGGTTAGTAAAGAAAATGAAGAAGGCAGGAGAATTCCAATAGGTTTTCGTTCTCAGAAATCGCAACAGACTTAGGAGAAGTAACAAACATTTGGAACTTCATACACGCGTACGTAAGGAAAAAAAAAGCTTACACCTGGGCAAAACCGGGGGGGGGACTTGAAAGGGTACTATTCGTTTGGAGAAACAAGGAAAGGACAAGGATTGACCTTCTCAAGAAGGAGGGGGCGTTTAGTGCCCGGGTGGGCAGAAAGGATAGAAAGGAAAAAAAAAAAGGGGGAAAAAAAGCAAGCAGCAGGGAAAGGGGGGAAGGGGGGGTTGCGCTCCGGCAAATGTTGTGATAGAAGCAACTATTCGGTAGGTCGACTTCAAGGGAGTGAAAGGTGGGGCATAGGAGGCCGTGGTGGAAAGGGTAATGAAAAATCTTCGGCGTTAAAAGACGACAAGGGGAGCCCCTGTGTCATTGGGGGGGAGCCGCGTACCGGGGGGAACAATAGGAGTCTCAGACGGATGAAGGCCGATTTGGCGTCTTTCTTGCGGGGGGGACCTATGCCTATCAAAACGGATGGAAAAAACTTCAGGGGAAGGGCAAGGACGGAATGTAATAGGAAAATAGAATTTGACGGGAAGACTCGAATTAGCGGTTGAGAGTTCAAGGTTGATTGTCGTCCTTGACGGGGCAATGAAACCAAGGAACGCCAGGGGGGATCATGGGGAAAGACATCTTCGGAAAAGGGGGACGGTGCTAAATTCTAGACCTAGGGGTTCGTCTTCACAGAGATACCGTCACCTTTGAGGGAATACAAAAACCGCGGGAGTTTCGTCCGGCTCGCAGAGTCTAAAAAGCCTCCGGGACAATGAGAACCCAAAGATTGAAAGGGGGGGCGTAAGGTTCGTAAATGGCGTGAGGCGCGGAAAGAGAGGTCTCGCTGAGGGGAGAGGAAAAGGTTCGCGGGTGAACGAGGAGTCCATAATCAAACAAAGTGAGAAACACACTGAAAAAAAAGGTAAGACAACTCTTTTCCTTATCGCGAAGAACTGTTTACGAAAAAAATCACATGAAAGAGAGGCCGAACGGTATTGGAGTGGAGAGGGGGGGGGTGGTTCATGGGGAAGGCGGAAAAAGTCGCTGTCGCACATTACAAATTAATATCCCATTCATCTGCTCAGGCATCGACGCCCCTCCTGGCAAGGGGGTGACCCTTCTCTTGGCGAAGAGAAAAGCGCACATGTGAGCAAAAGAGGAAAAGAAACACCGAGGACGGGGTTGTTCCGCAAGCACGAAAGAGCGCGAGGGCGAGGAATTTCGATTTATTGTGGGAACAAGAAAAGATTCACCACGATAAGGGCCTGACTTCCGCATCCGGGCTGGGGGGCAATTCTGGAAAACACTAGAACGAGGGTGCAGTGGGCAGGGGGAAACTGGGGGGATCGGCGAACGGTATCGAACGGAAAACAGTCATGCCGAGTCGCACAAGCTTGGGACAAGGGGACGCGATGAAGTTAAAAAGAAGAGGACCGTCACAGAGGGAGAGGACGAGTCTTAAATGCAAAAGGGGGGAGGAAATTGAATGGTTCCCCGAAAGCCTGGTCGGGTAGGTACAGTAACGGGGTGGGTTGTAAACCGCCTAAAAAAAGATTAGAACCAGAGTTCCCCCATTGGAAGGGGGTGAATCAGGGGGAAGAAGGACTACTCACTGGAAACTGGGGAATGTTAGGACACATTCATCGGAAAAGGCGCTGGGTCAAAGAGAATGGAAGAAAAAGAGGGATCTTAGATACTGTACTGAAGGGAAGGAAAGGCCGGTTGTGTACACTAAATGGGGTGCGCGGGGTTATTGTGCAATGGGGGTCTGAAATGACCGCGCAGTTGAGAGGAGGGGAGAAACGGGAAACACCCTCTATGTCAATGCCTGACTAAAGAGAGGAGCGTGAGCGAACAAAAGGAAAAACTCCTCTCACCAAGAAAAGAAGGGTGGACGTTTGAGAGTGACACATTCGATCTCCGTAAGGTTGAACGCATCACGACAGGACCAGATGGTGGATTTTTCGAAAAAAAAGGCCTAAAGCGGGAAGGGGGAAGAAAAAACATGATATACCGAGGCAAAAAAAAGAAATAACACAGACGCTGCGAACTTGTCAGTACATAAAGATGCCAAACGCAATCATTTTTTCAAAGGCTCTTAAATCCCCCAGGACAGAGTACACTCTGGACATTGGCTCAGGAAAGCACAGGGTACCACAGGGTCAAACGACAAAGGGGGAATTGGTAGATGGGTCGGGAATTGGAAGGTGTTTTACCCACACCATTTCCTGATAAGAAAAGACAAAGAGGAGAGCTCCCATGGGGCCTACCAATGCCCTTCAGGATCACTCGAAAGACAACGCAGGGGGATACAAGGGAGAGGAAAAGAGGTACATAGGAGGAATTCCAATGTTGTTCGAGAACCTCGGCATCTCGGCTCGCAAAACAGGGGGGGGACCGGGAGAACAGTCGTGTCAAAATTTCCACGTAACTAGAATGAGTGAATAGCAGGATTAACTAGCAAAGATAGCAGAAAATGGCGCAGTATGGGGGGGAAAAGGGAGGATGCCAGTTCTGTCCCTGGAGAAAGTCGAAAAACCGCCCCGTCAGATGTAAGTGCGAGTGGAAGCGTACACCAACTTCGAAGTTACGATTCTTGCACGCGCTACATAGCTACTATAGAAACCCAGATCAGGAGGGCCGCCTCTTTCTCGAGAGAATAGAGACTTAGGAGAAAAAAGGAAAGCAATGAATCTGCATCACTGAGCGGAACACACAAAAGCACAATCATTCGTTCGAATCATGCCTTGGATTGACGTAAACAGAAGGTAAGGAGATGGAAGGGGAGGGTTCGGGGGGGCGTAATTGGCATTCGAAAGACGCCGGCCGTGGACTAAAAAAACATAGGGTGACCCGTAAACTCCTTAAGGCGCTCTTAAGAATCTTTAAGGAGCACATTGAAAGTATGGGTGTTCTACAAGGGGGAGCAGCGTAGAGGATCGCCTGCCGAAACGACCCAACCAGGAAAGGAGTGCGGATCAGAGGTCTAAACAATGAATGGGTCGTCCTTCTCGGGGAAGGAAAATAAAAGGGGATATTTGCCACGCCGCGAGGAAGAAACCGCCGCCTGAAAAGAGGATGTGGAAGACAAAATTCAAAAAGAAACCGGGAAAAAGAGGAAAAGATAAAGTGGTTAAAGAAACATCCAAGGCTCGTGTATAACTAATCAAAACTTCTCAAGACAGGGGGGAAAAAGTTCCCACTGAGACGGACCATCGGGAGCGTAGAAAGAGAAAAGCAAAAGAACACCAAAGCGGAGAACTTCTGCAGAGACGAGGATCGGCTTCCGGAAACCGCAAGGAAAGTACAAGGTTTTTCAGGGGGTTATCCCACTATTTTCGGACAGAAAAGAAAGGAAAGAATTATTCCCTCAGAACAAAAGGGGGGACGTAATAATTCAGCTGGAAAACATCAAAAACTGAGGCCTATCCCGAATGAGGGAGAAGGGGAAAACTTGAAAGCCGACGAGCAAAACTCGTGAGACTACGATGGAAGGCGCAGGGGGGGGCCTAAGAGAGATCTAAATCAGGTTCAAAAGACACGATAGAACACGAACCGAAAGGATTCGAAGGGGAAAGAAGTTGGCCATCTCGTAGAACACAAAAGAACACCCCTCTGCAGCCACTGTTTAAAAAAGGGACGAAGGGAGAGCGGACAAGTTTATGAAGAGGAAAAAAGAAGGTCTAGAGGGGAGAGGCGAATAAAAGTCCGGTATTGGAAGGATCGAGGAAGGGGCGGAGTTATAAAACATACTAACGCCGACACGCTTCGTCAGGGGCAGGACCAGGGGTGACCCAGACTGAGAAAGAGGCCCATCAAAGGGGGGGGAGACGAAATCGAAACCGATTGGAAAAGGATTCGACTCGGCCCGGATAGAGGACGCCGTCGGAGGGGCGCCCGAACAATACACTCCTGATTCAAGGAAAACTGAAACCAGGGGAACTGGCGAAAGAAGAGGAGAAAAAAGAGAAAAAGAGGGGGGGGAGGCATCTAGATTCCGAATAGGAGGGTACAGCAAAAGACGGTGAAGGAAGGGAAAAGAGCTAATAAGATCATCCTAGGACGAGAAATAAACTTCAACGACCGGTCTAAAGGGAATATATCGACGAGAGCCCTCAAGTAAAGGAAAGGGGAGGGGGGATGCAGACGAGGCAGGTTAACCGGTTTGTCGAAACGCCCAAGAAAAAAATACGGCCCTCTTGGGAAACGGGCAAGTAAGAGTAATGAAAGAAGCCAAACAACAGAAACTAGATTATCTAGAAGAAAACGATTCCTACTTCAGTTGACATCGGGAAGATTCATTTTCTATGAAAGTAAGCCAGGAAAACAAGAAGGGCCCTTAAGAGTTAGGGAATAAAAAGACGAGTGTCATAGTGGGGTCGTCCTTGTAGACTGGGAGGATGTGGAAGAGATTGCAGAAGGGCAACGAGTCCTCTATCTTCTATCGGAAAGTGCCGCGTAATCCTTAGGTCGTAATCATAGACGGCAAGGGGGGGAAGGAGAGAGTCCTCAAGCGTGAGGACAGGAGATCGATGCCAAAGATCGACGTGCCCCTTGCCGCCCGCGATGGAAATCTCTAGTGGGGTGGGAGGAAAGATAGCGAAAGGGCTAGATCAAAATTTCTATCAAAAATCAAAATCTTTTTCGGTGGGAGGTACCCCACTGGTACTGAGAACGACGGACTTGGGCAGATAGGGGGGCGCCCGCTGGAGCACCATTTACGGGGGAAGAAAAAGGGACCGAACTGCTTGTTAGGTAGGAGGGCACGAAAAAACAATGATAACTTCATAGAAATACGAAATGGTTTTCGTTTCGAAGCGCAAAACACGGAGAGGAAATTGAAAACGGAGGGGAAACATGAATACAAAACAAGGTCGGTCCCGATGCCTAGAGCAAAAGGCCACCGGTGGGGGCTTCCCCGCGGTTGGAAAGGCGTTTTGTCGTCTGAAGAAAAAAGAAAAAGGGATTTGGCCAGGGAAAAAAAAAGGGAGGGGGGGATGGAAATTTATGCGAAAACCTAATTTTAAGCGAGGGGGGCGACCACCCCGTGCAACGCCAGGAAAGGGAGAAGAGTTTTGAATGGCTCCTAACTGGAAAAGGGAGAGCTCAGTCCTAGGCGGGTTTCTGGAAGAGTTCCAGCAGTTTGGAATGGAAGAACAGTGTGAAACCGGGATTTAATAAAACTTCTCGGGGGGACGTTCCAAAGAGCTCAAAAACTACTCAATAAAGGAAAAAAAACTGGGCCAGTTGAACGAGGAACGGGACATGATCTGAAAGCATTGACGCTCGCAAGTTGAGAGGGAGAGTTAGGGCTTCGGTTTGGTCGCTTGTAAGGAGCAATAGGGGGTCCGGCATTGTACTGGGCACAGCCGATATTACTTGAGGAAAGAACAGCCTTTAACTGGGTCGATTGAGGAAAAAGGGACGGTTTTATCGGAATGGGAAATGGGAGTCGGCTTTGCTGTATCTAAAAACAGACCGAAGGAGAGGATGGGGTCAGGCAGGACGCGAATCAAGGCATCCAACGTGGCAAGGGTGAGGAAAGCTAACGACTTCAAGGTTGGCCGACCAGAATCCTAGTTTCACTGGGAGAGGAGCTCGGGGAAGAAGCGACGCCGAGGCCCCGAGAAAAAAAAAATAACTGCTTAAACATTTGGGGTATACGTCGGAAAGGGGGGGCGCGGCCGAGTACTGACATCGCGAGGTGAGGGAGGAAAGTATGGGATTTGCGCTTTCAAGGCAAACAGGCGTCGTGCCATCACATAAGGAAAGCAAAAACAACGCGAAACACGCGGCAATCGGAATCAGGATTGGATCCAAGGCTCCGTTCACCTTAACCACGGATGGGGGCTGCTCATTTTTTGTTTCTCCTCGCGACGGACAGGGGACGTGCGGAGAGGAATTCGAAGAGCAGCCGAGAGCCCAGACAAGTTTTAGCAGGACGCCGAGACAGCGTTCAATGTGCAAGTGGGAAGAAAAAAGCGAAAAGGCACGCGGGTCTGGTTTTGAAAGAAAAATCGCACTCCACGATGTTCGGGGATGATTCGAACTCTGGTGAAGAGGAAGCCCGGCTCGCTGGAACGCGGAAAATGGACGATGGCGGAAAAAAGATAATGCAAGTCGAACGCAAGTACGGAAAGCGGAGGACGCCTTGGAAGGAGGACCGGCAGTTGCAAGAAGGTGAATCAACGGTATCGGAGCGGATGGACGAACGAAGAAGACGAGAACATCACTGTTCAGGAAAAGCCGCTATGAAGCCGCGAATAATAGGAAAGGACAGTCTTGGAGCAAGATGGGGAGATTTCGATGGGGGCCAACTTCCAAATTGCTGAGGTTCAACAAAAAAAGTAAACTTGGGGGTCGGGGGAGTCGGCAGGGGGGGTGAAAAAGGAGAAACCCGATCACCAGTCTTAAAGGGGTGTGAGAGAATCTGGAAGGAGTCTGCCACTGTCGGTGAGGCCCATAAAAGGGGGGAAAACTGCTGTCAGTAGAGCGTGCGGAAAAGCGGAGGGAAATCGGAAGGGCGGGACGTTAAAAGGTAAGGGAAAAGGTCAGTCAGTCTGGGGGGTAGAAGGTGGGATTCTAGGGGGTGCAGGGGTGTTCTTCAAATGAAAGAGCAAAGGTGGGGGGGGGATGTTGCTAACATACTCATAAAATCCGGGCATTTTTTGCGAAAAGGACCGAGGAAAGAATCTTAAGATACAAAAAGTAAACTCCAAGGAGGAGGGGAAACGGATCAAGGGTGACCCTTGGGGGGGAGAGGGGCCAACGAGTCAGATAACGAGTACGTGAGCAATCAAGGGATGACAAGGGTTAAGGTTCGCAATCCGAGTGCGCGGATTTGAAACCCTTCACAAATAATAAGTAACGAGAAAAAAGAGTGGACAGACGCTGGGGGGAAGAATTGGTCAGTAAACAGCATAGAAGGAAAAAGAAGACTGTACAAACAGGTGGTGACAGGAACCCGAGAAATGAAGCTCATATTTAAACGGGAAGGGGGGAAGAATGTGTCAACAGGAAGCTCAAAGGGAACGGAAAAAAGGCGTCAAGGGGAACAAAGAAATTCAATAGCCTATGTTGTAGTAAGGTAAGAAGTTGAAACAAAACCACAAAAGAACCTACCCCAGGAGAGGGAGTCTTGAGTGACCGGAAAAAAGGAAATCTCACTCCGAGCCGCAGAATATGGTCCGAAAGAGTACTATGATACGGTCCCTTAGAGCTGCCGTAACGTGATTTCGAGGAACCAGAAAGAGGAATATACTCGAGAGAAGGGGTGGTGGAGAGATCACAGTCTAAAATGGGGAAATCACTAAAAATCGAAACGTGCACGGGCAGGTAGGTCTACAGAGACACAAGCTCAGCCTCAAAGCAGAAACATCCGCATTTTTTTTAGGAAAAAGGGTATTCCAGGGAAACGAGACGAAATCTAGGCCCTCGCTATGAAGGGAGAGTAGGAGGGAACAACCCGAAGGCGGCACGGAGACACACAGTTAGCGGAGAGGACTCCAAAAGCGCGCGAAGGAAACAGTCACAAGTAGAGGCGAGAAGGAAGCTGAATTGAATATCACGCACAGTCCCATTGGGGATCTACTCTACTAGAAGGGAACGAACACAATACGAAAGGAACGAAAAAGGCGGCTAAATTGGGGGAAAAGGAAAGGATGTCGGGGACAACTGGATACCTTTCTACCGGAGGGTGTGGAAGAACATGTGTTTTGCGGATTTGGTTCTGGCCCAAGCCTGGGCCGTGACCAGGGGGGCAAATCAAGATTTCCTCTATAAACTAAAACAATAGAAGCGGCGTAGACCCTGCGAAAGTGCCAAAATTTATTAGGTTCGAAGCTCTTCTGCCGTATGAGACTGGCAGAGCCTACTCCAGAAAAAAAGAAGGGGAGGGAGAGATTCGCCCAAAGGGAAGTACCGGGGTCGCGGTGGAAGGGCCTGGGAGAAGAAGGGACAGATCAACGCGAGAGTCATGACATCCGCAAGAAATCAAAAGGAGTCATGGTAGCACCAAAAACAAACCAAAAATTGACAGAAATCCCTGGAGAAAAAGAACGACAAAGTCCAGTTTCGGGTCAAAAAGCCTTAACAAAAACCATCAAGCGGGATTATCGGGACTACAGAGCAATCAGAAAAAGATCCTCAAATCGCATAAATCGCAATGAAAAAGACTCGGGAAGTCCGAAGAGCAAGGCGGGGTTAAGGGGATCACAACGTGTCTATCACAGTATACCCTGTCCCAAGTCGAATGAAAGGAAAGCAAACTGCTTTACCACCAAAACGGAGAATTCGCCCCCCAATCAATCAAGAGAAACGAAAGGGGGAAAGGAGGAAACAAGGAAAAACCTCTGAGAGAGGAGAGGCACGGTGGGGTTGTCAAAGAGTGAGACAAATCATGTTCTCCAAAGGAAGCTCTAAACCCAACAAAAAGGAGAGAGGGTCAAATCAAGTGGGCCAATCGAGTCAAAGAGAAAACCGCTTGGAGGCCAAGGGAAAGGTGACGATCAAAAAAAGAGGACGAGGTGTATAAGCTTATTAAAAGGGTTCGCTCAATACCGGGAAAATTGTAGGAATGTCCGGAGGGTGGAAGGGGATTCCGGGACCCATAACGACGAAAAAGGTAACAAGGTTTTTCCTGGCCGGATGACCAAGGGTGCAGCGGGGAAGGCGCAAAACTAAGAGAAAAAAAAGCGTGGGGCGGACCAGTGGAGACTCAAGTAGTGGAAGTGATGCCTGCCGGACCGCGTCAGAGGAGGGAGGGACTAAAAACTACACTCCGATATTCCATAGGCGGGAGGACCCCCAAAAAAAAAAAAGCGAATGCGAGACAGTGCAAGACGCAAAGGAACGGCCGAGGGGCCACGGGGGGTAGAGAGCAAATTCCTATAAATCTGTTAACCGAAGGTATGCAGGCGTCAAAGAGATATCGATAGGAAGGACTCGGCAAATCTTCCACCGAGAAAGGAAGACAACTGACGATAAAGAAGGAAGAGAAAAACAGGGAGACTCTGGCGTTGGGGAAAAACCTAGGTGTCAGGAACCTCGCCACGCATCTATACCCCCTCGCAACGGGAAAAGAGGGGGGGTAAGAGGACTAGGG
>Ga0179591_1318043_pt1 | contig 11995 bp, 14 predicted proteins | sample CZOMad2_1_08_16f_FD_182891 | JGI IMG/M metagenome (GOLD analysis project Ga0179591, IMG submission 182891) | Vadose zone soil fungal communities from Angelo Coast Range Reserve, California, USA - CZOMad2_1_08_16fungal (PacBio error correction) | ecosystem: Environmental > Terrestrial > Soil >...
AAAAAAGGGAAGGGCCAGTAGTCGTTTAAAAAACAAAATGTACACCGGCCGGTATTGTCAAGCTTCGAGTGCAAAGAAAAGAACAGAGGGCGGAGTCATAGCCTGGCCTCGAAAGCCAGAGCTTCGCCAAAACGGATGAAATCCATGAATACATACAACCGTTCGGGAAGGCGCGGGTCACAAATTCCAAAAAAAAACCAGGGGAGGAAAACAACGGGGCTAATTTTAATGGGGGAGTTCACATGGTTGACGAGTAAAACGCAATTTTACAGGTAGGCCGAGGGGCTTTCCAAGTGAGAAGGGACGAGCTGACGAATTGTACGTGAGAAAAGATCAGACGAAGCTTTAGGGGCGGACTGGCACACCGTCCTCGGGGGTAGGGAAAATGTGAAAAGTATGTCGATTGCAGGGAAAGTGTCAGCGTAAGCTTTTATTGCGAATGAAAAGAAAACGGGGACAAAAGGAAAAGGAAGGTGCATGGGACAAAGGAGCATCGAGGGTCAGCCGAGACAGGGGACGTGGCAGAGTGCGAAATCGAGGGGGTTGGGGCAAGATTTTCCACTTGAAAAGGAGACCCAAGTATTTGGTCGAGATACTTGACAAGGAAGGCCAGTGCAGTGGGGAGGGGCTGCAGAAAAAGACAGCATCGCATACAAAAAACGATGCAAACGGCCGAAAAACCGACGGCCCTTATGTGAACAGCATACAGCAGCCGCAGTGGGGGAGGGGAACTTGAAAGACGTGGGGCCCTCATAATAAAAAAAACCTAAAATGCACGAAACTCAATCATCGAATGAGGACAGCTTTACACAAGGGACACAACGCTACGGGTGTGGGGGGGGTTTGGTTTGTGGGGGGGTGGTGTGTGGTTTGGGGGGGGGGTTTTTAAATGGTGAAAGGAGCCGTGGAGGTCTGACAAGGGGGGGGACCGGGGGACCCGAAACTTGTAAAAAAAACCACGAAACGAAAATCCGTTCAGAGAAACTAATGGGAAAGGGAGCGCGGATAAATAAACCACTGCAATCGCTTGGGGGGGGACGAAGAGGGGGAGTGTTCGGCCCGAAGAATCCACAACAACACAAAGGCCTGGTCGACGAGGTTGGGGGGGTGGAACGAAGGGGGGGGAGACTGGCGGTCACTAGGTAAAGCGAACAGACGACAAAAAGGGGGGACAAACAGTCGGCCAATTCTATGTCAAAAAAACACAACGAAAGCAGCCTATTAACGGCAAAATGCGGGGAAGAAAAGTGGTTGCGCCCAAACGCATGACGACTCCATCAAAATGGGGAATTGAAAAAGGGTGACAACATAAACTCTGATCCAAAATTTTCAAAAAAACACCGAGGGGAATGAGGGGGGGGGGGGGGGGGTATGGCCCGGTTGCACAGGGGAGAGAGAAGCTATGTTTTCAGCGAAAAAATGGGGGAAAACATCAGACTGTTCACTCGTGATGGGAAAGGGGAGCCGAGAAATAAAGAAAGGGGGGGGGGGTTGAGTGAGAGTAAGGGTCCCATATGAAAGAAAGGGTGAGGGGGGGTCCAGTAGCAAATCCATACGCCCAGAAACATAAAAAGGAAAAAACCTTGGGGCTTGAAAAGGCAAGGTTGGGAATCAAAGGGAATAACCATAATCGGGGGGGAGAACACGAAGGAACCTAACACAGTAACAGGGCCTAGCAAAGCCGAAAGCAAGGGAAAAAAAAGAATGGACCGCGAAAATAAAAAAAAAAAATCCATCCAGGGTGGGGATTTTCAAGTGACGTATGATGTAGGAAAAAAAAAAAAAAAGTACGAGAGACCTAACACCAATTCAGGGAGGAAGGGGGGTCCGGGAAAAACGACATGTCCCTGCCAACTCAGTTGTTGAGGACAAAGGACCTGACCGCACCTAAAGGGATGAGAGTGTCGAAGACCAGTTCTCAGAGTTCGGGAAAAAGGGGAAGGGAAAGTGGGACCACCAAAAAAATCCTCAGGCAAGGCCTGCCTGAGGCACTGGAGCAAAAAAGAAAACGGGGGGGTCTGACTGGGAAATAAACGGAAGGATCGAGGAGAGGGAAAAAGGCTCCGGAACAAAAGTTCGAAACGACGAGGCGAAGTCGACGCATGCAGACCGAGAGGAAGGGCCACGAGGGGAACCTCAAACGAAACGCAAACCAAGAATTGAATACTTTCAAAAAGTATATGGCAAGGGGGGGCGTCGTTTCAAAATGTCTGTAGGTGAAGGGGGGGGGGGATTGCCAAAAGGGTGTTAGCGGCCGTTCTCCTGGGGGGATTGCATCAAGTAATCCAAAAGAAAAAAAGAAATAGGGCAACAAAGGCACATTACCGAAGGGCACCGAGGGAAAAGGGATGGGAACGGGGGTATGATTAAACACCAAATAAAAAAATAATAGAGCACAACGTCCCGCTGCACAAATCCTAACCTACATCACGTCCACTGTCGACTCATGCAATCTCATAACCTGCCCAAAAGGCCATGTGGGGGGAAAACATGTACAAAAGGACCCAGGAACCCAGGGGAAAGGGTCACCCGGGGACCAATGACTCGCTGCAAAAAAAGACAAAAAACCTAGGCTCTAGAGGATTGGCGGGGAAAGTCAAATCGCGGGAGGAAATAGAAAAAAACTTAGAAAACTTGCCGCGGGGACGCCGAGCTATGTCTAGAAAAAAAAACGCGCAAAAGAGAACATTCAAGGGGGGAAATGCCACAACCCAAAACAATGTTTTAAAAATGCACGCCTATACAACATAAAAAAAAAAAACTTGAACGTCTGGGAAAAGATCATAAAAAAAAAAAAGGGAGGGGGGGTAAAGGGAACACCCTAGAGTATCGAGGATTCGAGTTGCACCGCGGTGAAACGACGTTCAGAAACCGAGGCACAAACACCAATGCTTCAAAGGCGATCAATAAAAAAGGGTTTAAGAGGCAAGGAGCACAAGGGAGTCGTAGTAGGAAGGGCGTACCAGGATCGTGATTGAATGTTAAGGAAAGCGAACTTACCAATATCGGACCCCTTTTGTGGCAGGCAAAGGGTGAAAGGGCTAACTCTCAAAAAAAGAAGGGGGAGAAAAAAAAATAAAAAAGAAATTTGGCACCCGTGAAAGGGGAAAAGCTGAGTTCGCGGGAAAAGGGCAAGCTATCTGTACCGGAAAGGACTACAAAGGCGCACCGGAGAGTCCTCGGGCAATCGATGACAATCCCCTGGACGGACGGGGGCAGTGGCATTATGACCGCAAGAAAACTCGGGGAAAACCAAAACGCAAAAAAGTCGATTGTAAGAAAAAACGAAATATCCGGAATTGACACGGGGGGGGGATCTGCCCCAGAAAAACGCACATTTAATGAGAGAAAACCGGGTTCACGAGGAACTATGGGGGGGAAAGGGGATAAGTCTGGCAAGTGAAACTTAAGCGGGGCTGGGCTGTCTGGGGGGCCGTGGGAAGATCAGGAAGTGTGATATTTTTTTCGAAAAATACTGCACGAAAATTGACGAATGGTCCATTTGGTCCTAAGTCGCGCTAGCAAAGGGGTTACTGGAAAAGAAGAAGCGGATGCACGCAAATAAAAAAATCCGAAGGGGTTGATCTGTGGGGGGGGTCCCCGCCTGGTGAATAGACTGGCCGAAAAAATCAATGGGGGGCGGATGAGGGGGTTCCCTGAAAAATGCCGGGTTGAGGAAAGGTGATCTCTGAAAGCAATGGGGGACGGGAAGTCCGGGAAGGGACATGGCGGGGAAAACAGGGGGTCCGGGGAGCGGAGGAAAGTTGAGGGGGGGGGAGCAGGTAGGCGGTGGTGTCAGGCGAGGACGTCACCGACACGTCGTCTCACGCGCACAAAAAAAAAAATTTGAGGTCGGGGAAGGAAATTATTGTACCACGCCATGACACAGGGACGGTGGGGGAAATAATCGGATACGGTGCCGCTAGTCCAGAAGGGGAAAAATTGTTGCAACAACCTACAATCACCGATGATAACGACCACCTGGAAAAGCAGAAAAAAATCGAAAATGACACTGATAGGGGACCCGGGGGTAAAAGATGGGAGAAGGCCCAAACGGGACTCTCTCGGGCGAAACAGGCGGTGTGAGATTAACGGATTGACACTAAAGAAAAAAAAAGGGGAAAAGAAGGACTCAAAAAACGCTTGCCGGGGGAATCTCTATAAGGCAGTTCCAGAACCCAGGGGAAAACTGATGAGCAGTTAAAAAAAAAACGGGCAAGGGTTCGCCTGAGGGGGGGTGGGAAAGGGAGGGGGTGGAAGGGAAAATAGCTAAAAGGAAATCATAGTGGGAAGGGGTCGACATAGCAAATCGTGAGGGTGGGAAGGGGGTCCGCAAGCAGAAAGATGAAAAAAACGTACTAAAGGGAGGGGGGGGGGGTTGAAGAACGGTGTTGTAAGCGATTAAGAAAGACAGGAGCCACTTGTTCAGGGAAAAACAATGAAATCAAACTCACACTGAGTGAGAAAGGCACATATGCCGGAAAACAGGGGTCATGGTAAAACGATCACAAACTTAACTCACGGGGAAAGGGGGGGTCAAGGATGCAAAAGTCTAAAACACCAGTGCCAGAAAACGGACTTAAAAAAAATGGGGGTTGATGGTGCTAAAATCGGTTGCCATTGAAAAGCCCCGGGCGAGGTGATGGGTTATGGGAAAAAGGGGGGGCATCGTAAACTCAAAAAAAGCATGGACCAAAGAAAATACGAGGAATGGTCAATTAGTTGAGAACGTACTGATCGTCGGAGGAACTATTGCAGCAAAAGCAAGCACTCACCAACCGAAAAAATGTCGAGAGAAGGGGGTTGCCAGAAAAGGAGGGACTCCACCGTTTGCACGGTCCCAATAATATAAGAAGGTGTGAACTTGATGGTAAAAAAGAAAAAAAAGGACCCGGACCCAATGCACAACTTCGACATGGGCTGGGCGAAGGGTTGGACACTCACAAGACACATGCCTTGGAGAAACAAAAAGAAGGAAGCGGGCGTTTTGTGGGTTGTTGTGTTCCAAAGAAAAAAAATTTGACGATGTGCGGGCTGGCGGGTGGAGGATCACAAACAAAAAAACTAAGAAACGTTAAAAAAGGGGCTTTTTTTACCACAAGAAAAACTTACCCTTGGTGGAGGGGACATGAATCGGGATAATAATTACCATCGCAAATGAGAAAGGATGAGGTGGGTAAAGAGGACCTACATTTGACAAAAGGGGACTGCAGGGTAGTAGGCCGCATGACAGGTCGGCATAGGACGTGTTGAAAGTGTAGCCGCAAACCCTAAGAAATACAAAAAAAACGCCGTGCTCAAATGGGTGGGTCACACCAGGGGCTCACTAGGGGGGTTTCGGGGTGGTAAAGCGACAGAAACTAGGAAGTCAAATGGATTTTTCAAAAAACGGGGGCCCACGTGCAAGACAAGGGGGAAAAGGGGGAATAAACGGCGGCGCTCTGTGAAGGGATCACACCCGGCCTATCGACACGTGGTTGAGGAAAGTGCAAAGGAACAAACCAGTGGATTGAATAATGTGCGAAGGTGCAGCACGGCCGCACTCAAATAAACAAAGTTGCGCCTGATTCAAAAGGCCCGGGGAGGGGGATCGACGTGAAGAAGCATATCTGATGCAATCCTTCACCCAAAAAAGAGAGCTAGCAGGTTATCCTCGGGACAAACGAAAAAGAAAGGGAACACGGCTGCAAGAGAAGCTCAGTTTTGGAAACAATAAAGACAAATATTGACGGTGCAACCAGTGTTCTGCAATACGCACAAAGGCTAACCTGGAACCTGCAGGGGTCCCCTGCGAAATACAAAAAAAAGAAAATAACCAACCTCAAATACCAAGAACAACCAACCATATGGGGGGGAAGGGAGTTGAGGAAGACGAATAACATTGAAAAAAAAAACCACCGTGAAGGGGGAGACCCGGAGTCAAAGAAATTGCCTTCAAAAGCGCGCCACGGGGAGGGAAGGTGCTCACGTTGGAAAGAGAAAACGGAGGCGACCGCGTGTCGGGGAACCAGTCCCCCTTGAAAGGTGACTACGCTAAAACATGGGGGGGGGAAAAGAACCGATCAAACTGAAAAAAGTGCTGCAAATGGGGGTCAGTTCCACAGGACTTGGGGAAAGGAGACCTGAAAAACCCGAAGAAGGGTGAGAAGACCTCGATCAAAAGCAGCGGCGAAGCGACATCCTCCCCAGAAAGAGGGGCCATGAAAAAGGGTGCGAAGTAACGAAGGGGGTCAAAAACCGCCATCCTTGAAAAAAAAACTAAAGGACTCGCCGGTGTTACAGTTTTTCGTGAACGAACTGACAGCAGAAGTCCGGTAATCTGGGTCATTCAACAACAAAACGAAAAAAAAAAGGAGGAGGGAAGAAGCAGAATACACCAGGGGAGAGTTCAAATCAGTTGTTTCACGAACAACCGGGACAAAACGCCGGGGGAAGGGGGAGGGACGGAAGGTCGAAGGGGGAGGGGTCTCGTCCGCGGGGAACGAAGAATTTTGAAACCGGATCCGGCCCTCAAGGAGACTGGGCAAAGGGGAGACGATTTCAAACGCAAAAAACCTCAAGGGGTTCGGTCAGCGGTCCTGGCGCAAGCGTGCCGGGGGCAGCGAAACACTGTACTCTAGGTTCCCGAAGGAAGCCGGAAAAAAGGGCGGCAGGGCGCAGTTCAAAAGGGGGAAACCTCGTTTTTACAAGTGAGGGAAAAAAAAAAAAACTATATGACGAAAAGGAAGGAAGGGGGGGGAAACGCACCAAACATTCCTAGGCCGCGGCTGAAAAAACAAGTAACCACAAACGATAAAATATCGTAGTGAAGGGGCGAGGGCAGGGGGGGAAATGGCTTCAAAACGGAAAAACAGAAACGGCAAGAATGCAAAGGTCAGGCCAAGACGAAGTGAGCAAGATCACTGAAGTCGAAATCCTAGCAGTTCATGTTTGACAGAAAAGGCAAACGGGAGTGTGCATCAGTGTCTTGCAAAAGCAACCGATTTTCGAGGAAGAAAGAACCGGAAGGGGGCAGCACGGTGATGGTACTCGGCCCTTGCAGAAAAAAAGGCGCGAGGGAAACAAAAAGGTAAGAAAGGCAACCAAAAAGGGAATTCATGTGAGAAGAGCACGCAAACAGAGCACAACTTGCTGCAATTGCAGAACGTTGAATAAAAAGCAATGCCTTAAAAAAAGGTAAGGAGAACGAACTCTAGGCGGGGGGGACTGCGGGGGAACAACAAGCACACCCGCTAGAGCCTGTGAGGGAAAGACGGGTATTCATGAAGGGCAAAGGGGACTCGAACTTTTCAAAAAGACAAAAAAAAAAAAAAAAAGTAAACTATCATGCGAAACTAATTGAGGAGCGCAGTAACGGAAGTGATAAAAAGAACTCATCCGCCAGTGGCAAAACTACAAGGCAACGAAAGGGGGGAAGGCGGGTAGAATCAAAAACCCCCTCCACAAGGAAGGGAGAGCTTTGTTGGTGGGGGCAGAAAACAAAAACCCAGGGAATCCGTTCTGCTCGACGGGGGTGGTAAACGCTCAAGTGGCAAGAGGGTGACAGGAAAGACTAGGGGGGGGGGTAACCAAAAAAAACCAAAAGCTCGGAGGGGGTTGAAACAGGCATTAGGGGAGGGGTCCAAAGGTTTCAAGCCCAAGGCCCAGAAATAAAACGAACAGACAGTGGGGGGGGCCCGGACTGGAAAAACCATGGGGGGATCGCCATTTAAGCTTATAATTGGATTTCAGGTGGGACAAAGAGAATAAGGGAAAATTACGAGGAGCGAGGGACCGGGCAGCACGGTTCATGATTTGGCAATCGCAAAAGCAACACTCAGGGTAAAATCCAGGCTTAAAGCCACTTATAAGGAAAATATTGGACGCAGGAGGAAGGGGCGGAACTCAAAGTCGCCAGCGACCCTGCTGTCAGGGAAAAGGTTGGGGAAAGGAAACGAGACGAAAGCGTAAAGCAAGAAAAGGACAAGTGGGGATGCGGTGCCAGCCATGACACGATGCCCGAATATAGTCATGACATGGGCCCAATAAATTTAAGGATCGAAAGAAAAAATCAGGTTGATGGAAACAGGGTAGGTATGGGGGGTGGGACATGGTTTTCCCTGCAATGTCCACCAATACGGCTAATAGGCAACCTTGTAGAAAAAAAAAAACGGGGGACGAAACAGAAAGACCGAAAAAAAGAGAGGATCGATCGACCCAAGGAAACCAATTTGGCCGAGTCCTCGTTAAACCCAAAAAAAAACACAAAAAAAACCAGGGGGGGAAGGGGGGGCAGGAACTTAAAAAAAAACAAGGGATTGGAGGGGGGGGAGAATAATGGGAAGGGGCGGGGATGTCTCATACCGTAAATGAAGGGCGCATTCGTCACCGAAGGGGAAAAAAAAGAAAAAAAGCAGGTCAAAAGGCGTACCGGGCAGATAATCAACAGGGAGGGAATCAGTGCTCGGTAACGAGAAAATGGTCTCTACCGGCTTCCCGGGGCATGTCTAAAAAAAAGAGGGGGGGGGGGGACAATGAACGGCAAAGGGGGTGAATCGAACGGTCCAGACCAGATGGGGAATCTGAAACGTTGGAAAGCCTGAAAAGCCCGGGTCGGGGGTTGAAGGAACTGGGGGTAACAGGAAGGGCGGGCGAAAGGTGTCGGGGAATAAAAGTAAACCAAAAACAAGGTCCTACCCGAAAACGGTCAGACGTGCAACAAGGAAAAACCGTCCAACTACGGGCCTGGAAAATTCAGGCACCAGTTCAAAAAAAAAAAATAAACAGGAAGGAGGACCCAATGTGTTGTCCTTTTGACCCAGACAGGACCGGCAAAAGAAAAAAAATATGAATAAAAATACGGCCAAATGAGGAAAGTCAAAGAATTCAAAAGTCTCAGAAATCGCCGCGGATTGATTCCATGCAACCTGTCTATGAGGAAAACAATGGAGAAAGATTCTAGACGTGAAGCGAGCGAAAAGTCGTAACAAGAAACTCCACAAACGGGAATGAAAGAGTATAACTTCCAACAAACAAGACAGAAAATGAAAGTTTGATCCATCCCAATAAAACACTAAAACATATGTCAAAGACTTAAGGTAAGAGGCAGAGGAGAGGGGGGGGGGAAAGACGCACACTACAGGAAAAAGGGAGGGGAGGCAAGGGGCTGAAATTATTCATCAATACAAAAGTAGAAACTAGCAAGGACAACGGGGGGAAATGAAAGGAAAACGGGTAAAACAAGAAAGTTGGGAAGAGGACTGGGGGAAACAGCATATAAATTTCGGGGAATTGAGGCCTTAAAGTAGGTATGGATGTCTTCCCACGCTAAAAAAAAGCACTGGCCCATCCACTTCTTAGAGAGTTTAGAGAATGAAAAGAAAAACACAAACAAAAAGAGGAAGGAGGAAAAAAAATACAAGAAGGAAAGAAACTCTAAGCATTTTATGTGAAACCGGGGGAAGGGAAAGACGTATTGGTCGAATAAAAGGGGGGGGGAGACAAAAAAAAGCCTACAAATCTGGAAGTACCAGTACGTACAATACGACATCCCCCCACTAAAGGCTTCAGATGCAAAGGGAAAAAGGTAAATAATGGGGGACGCCAGAGCATGGGGAACTTAGACGCTTGGAAGTCCACTGGTCAAAAAGGCCAACAACCTAATATTTTCAGAGTCCTGAACAACGAGAAAAGGAAAAAAGGGGGGGGGAAACTGTGGAAATGGGCCCAAAAGCACACAAGTGGTATATTGAGGACCGACCAAGTAAGAGGGTGCGTGGGGATAAAAAGGGAAAAACGGGCATTCAAAAAGGGCAACCTAAAGGGCGTGGTGAGTTGGTTGCCTGAAAAAGTGAGCACGTGGGGAAGTTGGGTTTGGTGGGGGGAACGAAACGCGCAAAGCAATTATGAAAGGAGGGGGGGCGAAAGCTGGGACAGACCTAGCGCCGCCGCAAATGTTGGGGGAGAGGGGGATACGCAGGGCGTGCGAAACAAAAAAGAAAAAAACAAACCACGCCTTGGGTTGAAGAAAGGTAAAGTCTGGAAAGTCCTGAGGGGTCTCAAAGAAAAAAGGCACGGTAGGGAAAGTGGCGGACGGGGGGACCAATGCAAACAGACCCTTTCATGTTATCATCGGAGAAAAAAAATGGGCACGAAAGTGGAAAGGAGGGAACACGTGGCGTTCCTGAGAAGGAAAAAAAAAAAGGAGCATAGGGTGGGATAGCTTGTGGGTCAAGAAGTGGACGACACAAAGCGTACGCGGCGCCCAACGGAACGATCGGTTTGGCAAGGGCGGGGGGTGACGGGGATGGGACAATGGACGTTGCACAATCAAGGGAGGGCACAACGGAACGGCAATCAGGGCCATTTCTTGAAAAAAAAAAAAAACATAAAACAGGAAAAGATTTGAAGGACGAAAACAACGGTTCCCCATTACGCAACGTAAGCACGGGGAGGTGCCGAAAAAAGGGGTCGTGAAGCAACCGAAAACCTACAGGAGGTCGCACGCACACTTAGGGGTTCCTGAATCGGAACGGAGTAAAAAAAAAAGGGACAAGCGGAATAACGCACGCTTGGGAAAAAGATCACGAGAACTTACTCTCAAACCACAGGGAAAAGATGTACGCAAGGCAAATGGGGAAAACTCAAAAGGCAAACTGAAAACCTGGGTTGTGGTCTGGGTTGGGGGACTATAAAAAAACTATCAGAGGGGGACTCGTACGAACATGAAAAAAGGTTTACAGGGGGGGTCCTTTGGGGTCCTCGACTAATCACTAGTACAGAAAAGACAATTCAAAGGGGTTCGAGCCGCGAATGTCGACTAGGCGATCTGAAGAACAATACAGCATCAAATCGAAAACCCCTGCAAAAAAGCACACCTGAAATGGGAAAAAATATGGACAATAATGCCGGGGCTTTGGCGATCCCAATAAAAGTGGGGAATTGACGTTGAGTTAAAGTTCCTGCACTCACGAAAATAGAATCCACCAAAACCAACACGACCGTGACTATTGGGAGGGGGGGAAAAACAAGTGACCTGAAAAATTTGACGCAGTGGACGGTGAATGTTCCTGGGAATCGGACAAGGTCCCTGAAAAAAAAAAAGGGAACAAAATAAACTTGAAAAAAGGGAAAACAATAGTGTAAGGGGAAAAAAAGCGTCAGGTCACCATGGTCAACGCAAAATGGGCGGGGGAGGATCAAATGTCATGCCCAACGGCAAAATTCTGCAAAATCCAGGCAAATCTATCTCGACCGCGAAATTGGTGAAAACGGAAAAAAAGGAAAGTGACCAATAAGACGGTGAAAAATGGCGAGGGCACCTAACTTACCACACCATGAAAAGGAGAATTCTTGGGGGGGGGGAATAATGGTGGGTAGAAAACCAAAAGAAAAAAAGGACAAAGGGGAAAAAACTGAGAGGGACGGCCGGTTTGGGGGTGTGGGGTTAAAGGAATTTACTACTGACGCCCCCGATGGGGGGGTCTGCAGGGTTGGTGGGAGATCAACACAACTCTCGAACATGGGGCGTGAAAATCCCGGGAGGGGGGAAAGGAAAAAAACCACCAAAAGGAAGTGCCTGAAAGGGAAAAGTCAATTTGTATAAGTGTCGGAAAAAAATAAAACAAAGAGGGAAATAACTCGGAGGGAAGCTATGGAAAAAGGTTGGGGGGGGGGCCCCGGGCAAGCGAAGGGGCCCAACGCCGCCTCACAATGGAAAATGAGTCTTTCTAGTAGGGGGGGGGGGGGGGGGGGGGGGGGGGGGGGGGGGGGGGGTGGGTGGGGGGGGGGGGGGGGGGGGGGGGGAAAAACAAATCGGGTTGAAAGTGGGGGAAAAAAATGAGGCCCCCGGCAAAAGAAATAACACTGAGACTTTCAAAACAGTGGAAGGGAAGGGGCTGTGTCAAAAGATAAGAAATGAAAAACTCGGGGGGTTTTCACGAGGGATGGGGGGGGGCCAGGGTGGCAGGGGATGCCACGGGAAAAAACACAAGTCCAGACGGACACGTAGGGACTT
>Ga0179591_1228333_pt1 | contig 11993 bp, 20 predicted proteins | sample CZOMad2_1_08_16f_FD_182891 | JGI IMG/M metagenome (GOLD analysis project Ga0179591, IMG submission 182891) | Vadose zone soil fungal communities from Angelo Coast Range Reserve, California, USA - CZOMad2_1_08_16fungal (PacBio error correction) | ecosystem: Environmental > Terrestrial > Soil >...
TGGAGAGGAAAAACTTTGTCAAAGAACAAAGGAAGAAAGCGAATGACAAAAGAAAGGAAGGGCGAGAAGAGCCACCAGTCTGGGACAATGAGGCTCTTGGGGGATTGAGGGTCCAGTCGGTATCTCATTCGGGTTGGAAAAAGGGATACTAGGCGGGGGGGGGGGGGGGGGGTTCCGGGTCGGTGGTTGCGGGAAGGCGTTGGCCGGGAGGAGACAGGGGGAAAGAGAGAAAACTCCTGAAGAGGACTCATTCAAACACTCTGGAGAACTGGGAAAACAAGTTGAACAAACGGAAAAGGCAACGAATGTTTCTGAAGGGGGGCGATTGGTGTAGTCTAGCTCAATAAGAAGAAGAATGCTACAAAGGGTAGTGAGAGTTTAGTACTCTGGGTGGGTAAGAAATCGCCTGTTAGGTGGGGGGAGGTTGCAGTTTTCCCTAGATGAAAAGACTAGGCAAAAGGTACGGAGGCCTTGTTTGGGGTCGCCGGAAGGAGGCGGGGAATGATTGTAGGAGAAGGTCGAAAGGGGGGGGGGGGGTTGGGAAAGCAATCCACGGAATGAGTATCACCAATTGATTAGTGCGACAGGAAGGAAAGAACAGGGAACCGGAATCGGATGAGGGAAAAGACGCTAGAGAATGAAATGTCGGGAGGCTCTTAGTGAAGTCATATCATAGTAGGATTTACGTGTAAAAAGAAAAAAAAAGAGGGTCAGACGGGACCGATTGAACAGGAAGCAAGGAATGGAATTTGTCGACTGTGAGCTGCGTAAGCTTCTAGGAGAACAGGTGGAAGAGGGGGGAAGGAAGTACAAGGAATGGAGGAACAGGGGCGAGACGAAATCGGGACTTAAAAAATTGAGCTTGAATTCCGAACATTCGCTCAACATGAAATGGAGGTCGAGGGTGGTGAAGAGAGGAGGGGATGGAGGAAGAGGGGGGGAAAAGAATAGAGGGTAACGGGGGGGGGGAAAGCTCGGGTAACTGGGGTGGAAGAGGAAAGAGGAGAAAGATAGGGATAAAGCCCGGGGTTTTACTCTTTGGAAATAGAAAGGGAGGGAAGTCGGTTGATGTATATCGGGAATAACCCGATTTACCCCAGGAAGAGGCAAGGGCAAATCATTCCTGATTTGAGAAGATCGATAAAACAGGAGGACCGTAACTGGACGGGGGGAAGGTAACACAAAAGAAAACGCAGTCATTTTCAGGGAGGGGTGAAAGTAGTGGGAACAAATTGTAGGTGAGCAGCCTGCAAAAGAAGGGAAACTAGAAAAAGTATATGGGACGAAACATGGGAAAAAGGTTCCGGGGGTAATAAGAAAACGCGTCTGCAAGGGGTCTTTGAAAAGCCTAAAAAAAAGAGAGGATCAGTCGGGGGCACGAGTTCGGTTTTTATGATGCGCGGGAACAGAGAATGAACGCCACATGAAAGAAACTAAAAGACGGAGAGTTTGGGGTAGTCCTCTATTGGGGTATGCATAGACGAAAGAGGGAGCTGAGGGGGGGCGATTTGGAAGGTAGAGAGAACGGGGTGTTAAGGGAAAGAGGAGAAAGGAAATTACAGATGTGGAGGGGGAGATCATAACCCGGAAGCGGATAGTTTGAGGATAAATCAACGAGTCTGGTCAACGGGCAGGGGAAAAAAACGACAAGGCAGGATTGGTTCGATACGGGGAAGATAGCTTGGATAATATAAATGGGTTTAAAGCATCTGAAAAAAAAGTCGCAAATGTCTCCGGAAAGGGACTTAAGGCAAAAATGATAAGTGAAACATTGGACAAACCAAGCAGAACGAGAATGGCGGGGCGGGAAGGGGTTGGGGTAACCTTCCCCTAATAAAAAAAAGGGACAAAAAAGGAAAAGGAGGGGGAGGAAAGGGGGGTAATAATGAGTAAAAAAGAACCTATGCTTAAAAAAAAGGGTTTGCCGTGTACAGTAGTAACATGCGTGGAATCTCTTTCAGGATTTGAGGGGGGAGGAGTGAAAAGGAGCTTAGCAAGGGAGAAAAAAGTGGGGACGAGAAGAAGGGAAAGAAACAGTAAAAGAGGGAAAAGAGAAAAAAAGAATTTGGAAAGGAAAGGGGGGGGGGACAAATATCTGAACTATCGATAAATTGAATATCGCTAAACATGTGAGAGTATTACAAGGGAAAAGACACGCCAACAACGGGTAAAGCGGAGAGAAGGGAACGAAGGGGGGAACTCTGGAGGTTGAAGACGAATAAGAAAGTGTACCCCAAAAAAAGGAAAGCGGGAATATCCGGCAAACCGTGCAACGGTAACCTGAAAATTGTCGCGAATCACAATGGATTGGGCGGGGTGAGGGATTGAGTAGTAGAAGATAGGGGGGAAAAAACGCCATAACTACTCGGGGATGGAAAATGGGACAGAGAAGACGTCCAGTGAAGCAAGCGTCTAGCTTCTAGGCGAGAAGGTAATAATCGGAAAAGACCCACAGGTGACCGCTAAGGAGTTATACCTCAAAAGGGGAAGACGACTACGAATCTCTTCAAAAGGGTCCTGGATAAGTAAGGGGGGGTGGAGGGTTGTAGAGGAGCGTAGGAGGGAAAAGGGGGATACACTGGGGAAAAGGGCCTAGAGAAGGGGGAGAGGGAGGATGGAAACTGTGTGGGCGGTATACGGTCCCCTGCACTTTACTGGGGAAAAGTGATGAAGAAGCCGCGGGAAATGTTTACTTCTGAGAGGCCGTGTCTGGTTTTGGGTGGGGTGTTGTTCGGAGGGGAAGAGAGTACACAAACAGAACAAGACCGGGCTCGACTAAAAATATGAAAGAAAAACTGAAAGCGTTGCCAAACGGAAAAGGGGGAAAGGAGTTGATGCTAGGAGAAGAAAAACTCAAGCACAAAGGACCACAGACAGAGACGAAACCGACAAACTCTGGAAAGGGGAGACGCAAAACGGAATCACAGGAACGCAAAGATAGCTGAGGGAAAGGGAAACCATCAAAGGAGGGAAATGCTGAAGACGCGGAAAAAGGACGAGACGAATGACAAGGAGAAAAAAAGAAAACCAAAACTCCAAGGGAAAAAACCAATGGAAGAGGGAGGGGAGAATGGGGTTACAGCTTCCTCCGGCTGAACAGGTTGGTACGGAGGATAAGGGGCCTGAAAGGGGTAAAGAAAAAACAAAAAAAAAAAAGTATTTAAAATGGGAGAAGGGATTGGGAGAGTAGGCTAGGATTGGGGTTCATGGGGTCGGATGGGAGAAGGAGCAGCTGGAGGGAGGAGGGGATGACGAGGGGGGATCAGGGATAAAAGGGGGGATGAGTCTTTGTGGGGGGAGTTTTAGAATTAGCTGGTTGAAAATAGTTTGTTCTAAACTGGAACGGAAGGGGTGGAGAAAGGGCAATACAAGCTCTCTCAAAACAACACAAGAAAGAAGAATTAGAGGCGAAGAATCAAGGCAAGGGGAGAAAGCAGGGGGGCCAACGATAAAGTCAACAAAGAGAAAAAAAAGAACACGAAAGAGACCCAGGGGTGAGAAAGGAGAAGAAAGGAATAAAAGGAGCCACAACTGGAAGGACAACGAAAGGGTCCGAATAGAAAAAAAAAAAAACCACCTACAGAGATCCTCATATGCACTTCCGTAGCAAAGAGGAAACGGGTGGCAAGAGACTTTAAGGGAGAAGAAAAAAACAACAGGTGAGTCAAGGAAGGAGTCATATGAAAAACATAGAGAGCATAGAAGATGGGGGGGGGGTTGGGGGGGGGAAGGGATGGTTGTTTTGGGGGAGCCCATGGAAGGGAAGAAAAAAAAGAGTTCTGGGAGAAAGAAAAGGTTGTTGAAAGGAAGGGAAAATTTAAGAAGATTCGGTGTTGCTGTTACAGGTTAGGAAGGGAGGAGAGGGGGCATTTGCAAGGGACTAATAGGAGGAATAGTGTGGCATGGGGGGGAACTGGGTGGTCCTAAGCATAACATTCTGAAAGGGAGGTTCTCCTAATCTACTGTACTCCGAAGAGGATAAAAGGAGGGGGAGTTGGGGAACAGCCAACTCGACCCAAAAAAAAAAACTGACAAAGGAAGGAAAGAGGGGAAAAAAACAACAGTCAAAATAGGGGAAAGCCAAGGGGTTTAACACTTAAGGTTCATTTTACAAGGAAACCGCCAAAAAGTGAAGGGGGATCTAGACATTCATATTTTAGGTCCTAGGGGGGGGAAGGGAGAAGAAAAAATCTACAACAAGCCAAGGGGGGGGACACCAAGAAAAACCAGAAATTGAATTTGGGGGGAAAGAAGATCAGAGTCATCGGGAGGAGGTTTGCGTCTATTGAATTCGGAGGTTGGAAAACGTGTTGGTAAGTAGTAAAGAAAAGAAAGGACAAAAAGGAGAGCGGAGAAGAGGAGGGGGGAAAATGAGGTGGTGAAATGAAAGAAAAAGCGTGCTGGTTCAAACGAAGGCACGAGAGGACCGAATTAAATGAGCATAAAAGGGGGGTGAAAAGGACACCATAAATTCAGGGGGGGGGACCGGGGGCAAGCTTGGGAGGAACCAGTAGTTTCACATGAGGGGGGGGGTACAAATTTTAAGGAGAGGAGGAAAAGAGGGAAAAAAGCGTAAGATGAAATTGGAAGGCCTTTTTGGGGGGGGGGGGGGTAATGGTCGTTTCGGGGGAGGGGACTTAGGTCATAAGTTCTTTCAAAGGGGGGATGATCACAGAAAAAAGAAGAGGTCGGGCTAAAGGGTGGAACCAATAGGAAGGGAGGGTTATGGTTGAGGAGTTATTTTCACGGGGAAGGGGGGGGAAAACCGTGGCTCAAAGGGGAGGGGGCAATTCTTCACAAAGAAAAAGGAAAGGGGGGGGAGGAACGACCTCGCAAAGAGTGAAAAGATTGAACACCATTTGTAAGAAAAGGGCAACTAACTTGGACATAAGATAGGGACGATGAGGGAAAAAAGGAATCAAGTAACTAAGGCGGGGGAGGTGGTAATTGAGGGGACAAAAACAGGAAAAAAAAAGGTCCGACTGGTTGCTGGGAATTCGTGGGGGTCCAAATGTGGGGATCTCATTTTTGCAGTGGGGCAGCGGGAGAGAAAAAAAAAAACAAGGGGGTGGAGAGCTTCGGAAGCCCGAGGGGAAAAAAAAAAAAGGAAATCAATCATAAGGGACATGTGAAAAGGGGAGAGAAAAGTCAAATGGAGGTGGAAAGGGAAAAAAGGCTGGGAAGGGGATAAGACCAATAATGGTTTAAAAGGGCCGGGGTATTATATTAAAATCGACCGTGTGGCTTGCATCTAGTGGAACTATGGAAAAGGGGAAAAAATTTGACTAGGGAGACTCATGACCTGAGATATTTTTTAGGGAAAAGCCTCGAAGGGAAGGGGAAGGAGCGTTGAAGAACGGCAGCAGAGAAACGTATGGGCAATCTGGGTCCGTCTTGGCGTAATTACTTGGGTTGCAGTATCATTGGGAGGGGAGACCCTCCCCCGAAAAAGGAAAAAGAGAAAAAAGTCTGAAAAGAGGATAAGAAAGTTCTGAAAACGAAAGGAGGACGGGGAAGAAAAGGGGGAGGCTTCTTAAAAATTAAAAGGGCCTGGTTGGGAAGGAGAAGGGGGGGAGAGGAGTAGAGAAATTACCCGCAGAAGCCGAAAAGCAATTAGTAGCATAAAAACGAAAGGGGGGGGCAAGAAATCTTAAAAGAAGGGATAATATTAGAAGGGTGACTCAGGAGACTGCCCGAAGGGGGGAGCGGAAAGAGTCCAAGGGAGGGACAAAAAGTGCCAAGAAGAGAAAAGGAAAAGGCTGGGGGAAGGAATAAAGGGGGGTCAGCAAAATCTCCATAAAGGGCACAGTCAGAACCCAAGTAGGAACATAGAAGTAAAAGCGGGAAAAAATTCAAAAAAAAGGGAGAAAAACAGGGCTGAGCGCTTTCCCAGAGATGCCAAAAGGAAAGAGAGGGAAATTTCTCAACACAAAGTAAAATCAAAGAGAACCTATAGAAGGGGTAAAAAACCAGTCGAAAATAGTTGGTCCAAGGAAGATAAATGGAGGAAAGGGGGGAAGAGAACTCGTAGTCGGAAAGGGGGGGGTCCGAAGGAAGGGAGAGGGTACAAAATGTGAAAAGATAAGGGGGGTAGGCACGGGGGAAGAGACAAAGGAGAATCGAGCAATGGGTACATCAAGAAAAGGTTGGAGAACATGGGACAAAGGAAAGGGGAAAGTGATTCCTCGAGGGGGAGGAGAAAAGGGGGGACCTGGGTCAATATACTAGGTCCAGGACTACCAGCAGAAAGGAGATAAGAAAAACGAGTAAAAAAAGTAAGAAGCTCTTGAGAGTGGACCGAGCATATGAGGGGTCAATGGGAGTTTGTTCACTGGGTGTATTAGACTAAAAAAAGGGGTAAAAAAAAAGGCATGATCCTGAGGTATTCCCACGGTCGAAAGTTCAAAGGGAAAATATGGAAAAAGTAAGAGACAGGGAGGGAGGAAAAAGGGATAATAAAGAAGATCAAATGGAAGGAGAAGAAATCAAAGGGGTGGTCACTTGAAGAAAAAAAGAGTCGTTTTCTTCACCAAGACGGGGACATAAAAGAACAGAAAAAAAAAGGGGGGGTCGAAAGGGGGTATGTTGTGGGAAGGAAAACAAAGAAAGACCCACGTTAAGAAAAAAAGAAGGAGGGTAAGGCTGGGCAGCGGGGGTGGCCAAAAAAGGGGGGGGGGGGACCTAACCTATTTGGTGAATAGGGACGATGGAAAAACTGGAGGGGGATGAGAAAGGAGACAAGACGAAAAGGGGAAAATATCAAACACGAGAAAAAAGAGAAAAGGCAATATCATAAAAGAAAAAGTAGGGCCCACAAACCTACTGGATATCCCTACCGGAAACCAACGAAGACACAAAAGAAAGTCGAAAAAACTACAGGAATCATGGACAAAAACCAGACTTTTCGGGGTCGAGGGGGTCTGTCCAAACCCGAAATTGAGGGAGGGAAAAGGGGACAGGCAAGGGAACAGTCTTGGACTCTAAGAGCTTTCAGAGACCAGAGAAGAACTCTAGTCAAACAACAACTTCGTATTATTGAAAGAGGGGAGAGGGGTAGACCAAGGTATTTCTAGGAAGAGGGGGAAAGGAATAGGATAAAGGGGGGGAAGAAAGAAAATAAGAAGAAGGGTCCAAGGCTGGGGGAGATAGGGGTGCTTTTTTAGGGGAGGGTTGAGGTCTGAAATCAAAGGGTTGAGTGGGGGAGGAGAGGGGAATTGGGGAGGGGAGGGGGAGGGGGTGGATGTAGGAAAAGGTATTCAGTATTGACGACGCAATGGGGGAGATATAACCGAAAAAGAAAAGATAAAAAAGGGGGGACTGCTAAAGGGGGGGGGAACCAAAGAAAAAGGGCAAGACGAAAGGGGGGGTGGGGATCAGTTTTGGTCGATATCGAAAGAAAGTCACATGCTAAAGGGGGGGTTGGGGGATATCTTGGGAACGGGTGGGAAAGAGAAACAAGGTAGGGTGTAGGACGGAGATAAACCAGAAGGAGGGAAGGGAAGGGAAAGCTGGAAAAGGGCGGAAAAGGGGGGGGCATTCAAGGAGGAAGGGGCAATGAAGGGGAGGTCTGCCATTTGAGGGGGGGGAGAAGGGGGGGGAGGAGAATGATGTAGTCACAGTGAGGGAGCGCATAGAAGGAAAGAAAAACGCAAAGGGTACTCTGAGAAAATAAAGCAAGGGATAAAAAGGGTTGGAGGAGGCTGGCTAGGATAGTAGGAGGTGATTCATCTCTTTAGGAAGGGGAGGTAGCGAAAAAAGAACTAGGAAATAGGCGGTTGGAAAGGTATGAAAATGGTATACTTGGGGGGAGGAGCGTCGGAGGACAGGCGGCCCTGGGTGGTCACTGGTTGACGAGGGAAAAGAAGGAGGAAAAAGAAAAGAAGAAAACGAAAAACGCAGGGGAGAAACAATTCTCGGGAAGAGTCAGTTCCCTGTAAGGGAACGGGGGGGTAAGAAGGGGAGGGGGGGACATGGGGAAAAAGGAAAGGGGGGGGAGAAGAAAAGAAAGATCTTTTTAAAGGGGGGAAGATCCTCTGGGGGAGAAACGGGGATCTCACAAAGGGAGAAAAGGGATGGAACTCTGGTGTGGTCTAGTTGAAAAGTCTCCTAGGGGACCTGGGGTGGTGGAGGGGGGGATCCCTATTTGAAAGAGAAAGGCCTGTCAGGCAGTGAGCTATGAAAGATTCCCTGATTGAAAAGAGAGGAAGAACACCAGTGGGCCGGCGACGGGGGGGATGGAAAAAGAAGAAAAGGAAGACTGATTAATTACTGGGGGAAGGGAGGGGTTTAAAAAAGGGGGATGTTTTGTTTCCACAAGCCAGGGTACTCATAGGCAAAGGCAAGAAGTAGGTTACAGGTAGAGGGAACCAGGGGGTAAAAAGGGACGTTCGGAAGAAAAGAGTCTGGACCAGGAGTCGGGGAAAAAACCGAGAGTCACCGCTGGTGAGAGGGCGGCGAGGGGTCAGGCGGTGGTCATATTTCGGGGGTGAAGTCAAAAAGGATACGCAATCTAAAGAAACCGAACGGAATGGTTCATATCCGCTAAGGGCAGTGATAAAGAAGGGGACATGCCATAAGTCGAAAAGTCCCCAATAATAATCAAAGGTCATGGGAAAGAAGGACGAAAGTTTGGGGGGCAACAGCTAAAAAAACCTCCAAGAAAAGGTTTCGAAGGGGGGGGGGGGGGCGGAAATCAAAAAACCAGTCGAGACCTTCGGGGGCGTCGAAAGCCAAAGACTGCTAAAATTGCAACCACCCACGCGGGGCGGGGGGGGGTTCGAGAAGGTTTCAACTGGGGACCTCGCTGGCTGGATGGAAAGCAGGGAGGGAAGGGGAGAAAAAGAGACCAAACGCGAGTGGCAGCCGCAGAGTCGGGAAAGAAATGGCCCACAGGGGGACAAAAGAGACAAGGCATCACACACTCCTCGAAAGTTAGACTATAGGGGGGTGGGCATGGAACACGAACTCAAATTACCACCTGACAACCAACCGGAGGGGGAAGATATAGAGAGGGTTGACGAAGCGACATCCTGCGAAAGGGTGGTCACGTTACGGGACATGTCTTGTCAGAGGGAGGGGACCACAGGCTTTGGGATATTTAGGAAGGATTGAGAAGAATTCGAAAAGGGAAGAGATAAAGGGGAGGCTGTAAACAGCCGATGAAAGAACTGCCAAACTCTCAAAGGGCACCTTCATAATGGGGGGAAATCAAAGTATTAACTCGAGAGTCGGGAAGGGGGAAGAGGAAAAAGTTAAAGAACTTATTGGGGAAGGGATCCCCGAGGGAAAAAAATCAAAAAAGAAACAGGTAAATGTCAAGCTTATTAAGGGAGGGACTAAGGTGGAAGCATGGAAGGGGAAAAAAAAATAAAGCCCGGAAACTGGGGAAAAAAACTGGAAAAGAAGGGGAAGGAATAAAGCCTCTTTAAACGGGAAACTGCAATTTCGAGAATCCCCAAGGGACGGGGGGAGGGTAGAGGAAAAGGGGATTAGGGGGGAAAAAAAAAAGAACGAGACTGGGAGGGGAACAACTCAAGGGGGAATGAAGCCGAAAAGAAACGGTGGAAGAAATTGATAAGAAGTCGGAAAAAAAAGCGGTCGATACTTATGCTTTACAAAAGCCGAAGCCGTACGCAAAAAAGAAGGAAAGAGAGAAGGGTGGCGATAGAGGCAAATTTTATTAGTGGGACCGTAAGTGGGTGTTGAGGGGAAAAGGGGGTGTTGGCAAAAGGATGAAGGAAAAAGTGGGAAAAAGAGGAGATTCTCCGAGAGGGGAGGGGGTGTTACGGAGAAAGGGAAACCCAGGCACTGAATTGGTGAGGAAGTGGGGGATGAGACTCCTCTTCTCACTGGGGGATGAGGAGGGAAGGGGAAGGGGGGGTTGGGTGGGGTTTGGGTAGGGTTTGGGAAAGGCTGAAAAGGAAAAGGTCAGAGGTAAGACAAAAAAAAAAAGGGGTGCTCAATGCTTAGGAGGGGTTCTCAAAACAGAAGGGACAGAAGGGGGTTCTATGGAAAAGACTAAAAAAAAGAAAGCCAAGCATCATCAAATCTTCGTCAGAAAAGAGAGGGACAAGGGACCTAACAAACAGGGGAAAGAAAAAAAAAGGGGGAATAGGGAATGAACGGAAAGGGGAAAGGAAAGGTCAGGAGGTAGAAGAGGGAAAGAGGTATGAGCAGAAATCCGAACCGGAAAAACTACAACACCAAAAAAGGAAAAACACCCCCACGAAAAACCTAGTGGTTCTTTCAGATGGGGGGGGGTTTGACTCTTCAAGGACCGAAAGAGAGGAGACCAACGGGTGTGTAGGAGGAGAATGGGGAAGCAGGAATCTTGAACCTTAGATTTGGAAGAAGGGACGTTGAAAAAAATAAACTGAGGCTCGGGGAGGGGAGAGGGGATAGGGCTCAGTGGGGATTTGTTAGGGGGGGGGGCTAGTAGATTGGAAGCTCAGGGTATTAAAAAACCAGGGGGGGAGGATGATTGATTTGGGAGGGGGAGGGGAGGGACATTCTATTTTGAAATAGATTCTGTCAAATCCCCTGGGACTAGGGTTTTAGGCTCAGAAGGGGGAACGAGAGCGCCTCTTAAAAACAAAAGGAGGAGGGACGCTCTCAGGAAGGAAAAGACCCGAATCAGTCAGACCCCATACCTTCCATTGGGAGACCCCCTCAACTTTTCCAAAAATCTATTCCGTCACCCTCAAACAAAGAAGAGAGAAAAAAGTTGGATCAAGTGATCATCAGAAGAACAGTGAAACAAAAATCATGAGGGGAGAAGGAAGAAGGCAACACCTAAACCGAGAGCATCATGAGTACAAGGACCTGACTAATAGCAGGGGAACAGCCTTGAGACCGTGTGATCAATCCTCCCCCACGGTTCGCCTAGGATAGAGAAGGTGAACCAAAACTCCGAGGAGCATCAATCGGTAGGGTGTGGTTGGAACCGTGTGGGTGGTGGGGGCCTTTTTATCTTAGAGTAGGCTGAAAAAGGAGGGAGGGGGAGGAAGGGGGTAAGTTATTGGGGAAAGGAAGGGCCAGGGAAACTAGAGGAGGTTGCTTTTACTTGGGAACGTGAGGGGATTCACTTTCAAAGACGGGGTAGGCCGAGGAGAAGGATGGAAACAGTGGAGAAGTATTGGGGAGAAAAATCTGGGGGGGAAGAAGTAAGGCTTACACCCCAAAACAAAAACCCCAACCCCCACCCCCCCCAAAAACCAAAAAACCCCCCCCAAAAAAAAAAAAAAAAAAAAAAAAACAAAAAAAAAACACCAAAAAAAAGAAAAAAAAACCCGAAAAAAGAAGAAAAAAAAAAAAAAACCAAACCAACACCCCCCCCCAAAAAACCCCAAACAAAAAAAAAACACACCCCAACAAAACACCAAACCCCAAAAAAAAAACAATGGAAGGGTGTCTCAAGTTCATTCAGTTGAAGAGGTATTCCCTTTCTTGGGGGGGAGTTTATACCCATCAGAAAAAAAAAAAAAAATTCAAAGGTAAGAGAAATGGAAAAAATAGATCAGCAAGGGGGAAAGTGAAGGAGGAAAGGGTAAAAAAGGTTCAGTTAGATATCCCTTTCCATAGTTCTATCAAGAGTGAAAAGGGTCGAAAAAGGGAAGAAGAGAACACAGAACAACCGAAAAAACAAACGGGACAGGATGGAAGAAAGGGGGGGGTAAAAAAGAGAAAAGGAAAATGGGGAGGGAGGGGGGCTGAGAAAGGGGGATGAGCTTTACTGGTGGGGGGTCGAATCGTAAACTAGGAAGAAGAGAAAAGAACTCGAAAAGGGGGAGAAAGGGGGAGAGTATGGACAAAGGAGGTGTCCATGACCTATTCGGGAGGGGGGGTCAAACAAACTCTGCAGGCATAAGGACAGAAAATAGAGAAATTTTTTGGAAGGAAATGTCATTTTACCGGGGGAAAGGGTCTGCAATATATTCAGGTTAAGGGGAGGGGGACGGATAAAGTACTTGAAAGAGAGGGGAAACCGACTTCCA
>Ga0179591_1259381_pt1 | contig 11991 bp, 19 predicted proteins | sample CZOMad2_1_08_16f_FD_182891 | JGI IMG/M metagenome (GOLD analysis project Ga0179591, IMG submission 182891) | Vadose zone soil fungal communities from Angelo Coast Range Reserve, California, USA - CZOMad2_1_08_16fungal (PacBio error correction) | ecosystem: Environmental > Terrestrial > Soil >...
TCGGGCAATCAGGAAAAACTCCAAATCAACCCCAGGGGGTCAGTCCTTCTGGAAAAGAGGATTTTCCGCAATCCGAAATTCGGGGATCCGCCGGGACCTATGTGCATTGTTGTGGGGGGTGTGAGACCAGCAGGACTTGGATCATAGCTCCTTCATTCAACATTGAAATGTGACCTCGGATAAAGTCCACAAAAATAAGATGTCACTAGGAGATCAAACTGGCAATCGGCAAGGACTTCCCCCAACGATCAAGAAAGTGGAAAATAACCAGTCGCCAACAACCAGGAGTAAGCTCTCCAAAGGGATGCAGGATGGCAGAAAATGTACCAGTTCGTGGACCTCAAGGCCAAATACTCCTAATAACACGTCACCAAGCCGGTGTCTCGCAACGCTGGGGGAAATGGAGGGGCGAAAAATTAGAATGATGTCGCGGGACATGTGCAAAACTTCTGTCCTGGGGGCCAGAGTTACTATTTTCCGATCCTTGAAAAGTTTAATTGGTCGCGGCCGAACTGGCCTCCGGGAAAAAAGAAAAGAAAACTGGGGGTTGGAAATAGAACGGGCACAACATCTCAGAGCAGAGGGGAGGGGATTGGGCGTACCAGTGGGAGATAATTTTCGCGTGACAAACATGAGGGAAAATGATAAAACCTGAACATTCGCCTTGAAATGAAAAAAAAGAAGGAAGTAATTAAAGTCAGTAATAGTTTCGATCACGGAGGGGGGGAAAAGGTAAAAAAAGGGTGGCCTCAAGCAACAACCATACCGCCCAGAGAGGAAGCCACTTAAACAGCCCAAAAACGCGCTAACATCCCGAGTTCCCACACAGGTAAAATCTGGGGGCTTCAAAAGAAATCAGGGCAAGAAAAAGTGAACCAGAAAGGAAACGAGCATTCAAAAAGTGGGGGGGGTCCGGGGACATGGACTTAAATTTCAAAAAAAAAATGAACGTGGGGAGAAGCACCAAGAAGGAGGACCTACTTCGTGTTGGGAGGAATCGAGGATGAAGTAGAAGGGGTTCAAGCGAAAGAAAATTTGAAAAAAATAAGGACGGGTAAAAAAGGGCTGATCCTGGCCGAAGCGGTTAAAGTGGGAAAAAAAAAAGGTTCGAAAATGCGGCCAAAAGGAAGAGCAGCATCTTGGGGGTAGCGCGACCCAAGAATGCGCGTCCCCCCAACCCGGGGGACGAAAAAAAAACATGCCGGGAAGTGGCTTACAGAAAAAGAGTCGAAGTTTACCGGGGGAGGAATACACTGAATTAAGAAAGAAAAATAAAATTTCGAAAGGGAACCTCATGGGGGGAAACCCAGAGACAGGCAAGGCTCAGCCTCAAGATCAGAAACAAATAAACATAAGACAGTAGGCCGGGAATAATACCTTTGGAAAAGGAGGAAGGATCAGATGCCGGAAAGGTGCACGGGAACGTGAGAAGGGGAAAGCGGGAAAAGGAAAAACCAGGAAAGGGAGAAGGAGGGCACATGGGGAGAGACAGGAGCGGTGAGCCAGCCAGATGAAGGAGGTCAAATTGAGCGTGATAAACGGCAAAGGCGCGGACAAATCAATGCCGAAATGGGCAAGGGCAACCCCGGTCAGGGGCAAAAAAAAAATTTTCGGGCGAGTTGCGATGGGAACTTACCCTCACAGACGAAGGTTGCAATGGGTTGATGGGGTTGAGAGCGGGAGTCACGGGAACAGGAAAGAAAATTCAAAAAAAACGCGACTAACTCGGATTCACACGTCCAAGATCCCAATTATGCCAAGAAACAAGGGGGATATTACCGAAAAACTAACCAACTTTACCATAAAAAACGACACAATCGGGGGGGAGGGGGAGGGGATCTCTTTAGAAGAGTTCAATTTCCTGGACCTGGGGGGAACAGGAAGGATTCATTACACGGTAGACCGAAACCCCCCACAAATAACTTAGAATTGTCAAACCAAGGGCGGGGGGGGAGAACTACCAGGGGAGTCTGAGGGAACAGACTGGGAAAAAAGTTACGGGAAAAAAAAAGCACTATCATCATCTCTGGCAAATGATGGGGGGCAGTATCATAAAAAACTGTTATCGGCCTGCAAAAAAAAAGAAGGACATGGAGGGCGCCGTGCTTGGGCCAACCGGCAAAATTCATAAGGTCCAGAGGGAAGAGAATGAGTGGTGTCTGGGGACTTTTAACTCCTCCCAAGGCCAAGGTAGGGGTCCAAAGAGCAAAGCATCTCCAATAAAGACGAACCGTGGGATCGTTTTGGTCCGGACACAAAAGAGGGTCGCGACACATGCAGACAAACGAGCCGACATGGCATCGCAGAAACGACCGAAAGGGGGGGGGGGCTCTTTTCGGCACTGGGGGACGTAAATGGAAGAAGGGAAAAACTCAAATGAAGAAATTGCGACCCTGGAAAAAGACCAAAATCGGGGGGGGGGGGGGGGAGAAATTGAACCGGGAATATGGTCTACACGCAGGGAAACCGCCCGTTGCAGAAGGGGCTAAAAACCAAAACGCTTGGGGGGCATTGGGGGGGGACAGGACAATATTGGGAAGGAGACTGGTTCTTTGTTTATGTGCTTGTGTGCGACCAAAAGTAGGAAAAGAAAAAAACCAGTGGGAAAGTTAATCATGAATTCAGACGGAGTCAAAGCCAACACATTAAAAAAAGGAAGTTGGGTAAACCGGCGTGGGGGGTGGGGAGGGACTGGGCTAGGAAAGTATTGGTGACGCGGGGTTGAGTGCCAAAAGGGGAGGAATCACAAGTTCCTGCACCAAAAAGGAAAGCAAAATGAAAAACAGATTAAAGGAAGACTAGGGGATGAATGGACGCCAGACCAAGGATTGGGGTGATTTGGGGGGGAGGGCAAACAAAAGAATCAGGTAAACAAAAGAGAAAGTCCCAGGCTTCCTTACGAAAATCACTACAAGGCCCGGAAAATTTGCGGGTATGCAGTTTAAACAACCGTGAGGAACTGGGACAAGAAAAAAAAAAGGACCACAGGGAAAAAAACTTGAAGGGCTACTGGGGTTGCGGAGGGAAGCCTTCTCGGCCGGGGGGGGGGGGGGGGGGGGGGATCCGTGCAGACTAGGGGGGAAAGCCAAAGAACATCAAGCCCAAATGTCATCTCCTGGAGAAAACAATTTAATCCCAAAGGAAGGCCTAAGCTCATCTCCAAACTTTATAAGGGGTGTTAACAAAGGGGGGCGAAAAAAGGGGGTGCGCAAGCACGCTGATGATCCGGCTATATTCCATATTAAGGGGTTAAAAAAGTCTGATGTAACCTCATCGGTAGGTGGAGATTTGCGAAGCTAGTGGGGCAGGAACATCAAGGGGAAAGGGGGGGAACGGATCCGCCCAGGGGGGGGGGGTCTGTATTGGGAAAGTGATTGATTGTTGGGACGGGGACAAGGACATCCAATCCACCAAGGCTTCTGCGGGGGACAGGGAGGTATTAAGAGAAAGTTTTTGGGGATCGAAAGACCTGAGAGAAGTCAAGCAAAAAGCGGACTCAACAAAGGTTCCCATCATGAATTCATAAATCATACCTGTTTTGGATAAAAAAGGACTCTCCCCCGCTTTGGGGATGGGAAAATTTGGGGAAATGTGCCTGAGTGGCACGGTACCCATCAGAAGGGGCCCCTAACAGTGTTGTTGGGGAAAAAAGTGACATGTTCTGGCGGAACAAAACATTCCTGTATGGGGCCCCCGCCAAATTTCGTCAGGAAAAGTTGTGACGGCGGCAAAGGGGGTACCTATTGTTCTGCCCAGAAGGGACTCGCAGGTGACGGGATGATGGCTGATCTCCAAAAAGGGGCGCATTTCATCATGTTATTGGGACGGAGGGTTCTGAAGGGAAAAATGGAAATGGCACCCGGCGCGGTTTCACAAACGTGGAAGAGGGGGGGGAAGGGTCGAAATGGAAAAGTGAAAGATTGGGGAAAAGCTGTTGGGGTGGGGTCAACGGCACGGGGGAAAGGGGGGAGGATCACCTTCTTACGGAAAGGAAGTCATGACTCAATTCGACGCGGGAAGAAAAAAAATACAGGGAATGAAGTGCGGTCAAATGGGGGGGGGAAAGGGAAGGATCATGGGGGTTTGGAAGGTGCAAGAGGTCGGAATAAACCATAGGGTTCGTGGAAGCCTTTAAACTTTCCGTCAGAGTGGGGTGAACCACGAAAAGGTTGCAAGAAAGGCAATGAGGGGGAGAGGCATGCTGAAGGGGTGAAAGTATCCTTGTTGAAGGAGCCGCCAAGAAGGGGAACCAGGGTGGTTGAAAAAAAGGGGAATCCCACCTTTGCCGGAAGGTAAGGGGTGTGTTCGTAACGGTAATCTAAGAAAAGAGAAGTAAACACAGGGGGGGGGAAACAATACGATCATCAAACCTGCTCCGGTTTGTTATTGTGGGTTAAGTACGACCTAGAGGGAATTAAATGGCGGCCCATACAATAAAAAAAAAACAATAAGACGAACGAAAAGAAAATGACGAGGACGAGGAGGAATTTTTATATGGCCGGGGACAAAAAAAGGGCCATTAACAGTTGGGCACGGCGATGTTGGTGAGTAAAAAGTCCGTATGACCAAGGGAAAAGAAATTGGGTCAGCAGGGGACTATAATTGGAGGCCTATCATTGGAAAAATGAAGGATTACTCAGATGAAAAATTAAAGGTGGATGCACAATGGTGGGCGCAAAAAAAAACAGGCCGTAAGGAGGGAACATCAGAGAAAAGGGGCCCGCAAACCCTGGGGATTGGAGGAAAAAGCATTAACTCAAATGAATGGAGTCAAAACACTGCAAACATCGAAGGAAGGGGTAAAAAACGTGTGAAACCAAAAAACCACAAGTGGGGGTCATAAAGTTTGCTAAGGGCAAACCTTTTAAAGATGCAAAGCCTCAGTTTGGAAGGTCAATGGCATCAAAAGGTGAAAAGGGGGTTAGAACCAATACCATCAGCAGGAGAGTCAGATCCAAACGAGAGAAGAAGATAATGGGAGGATGGGAAAAATGGTTCTAGAACAGTGACCAGACCCAAAGTATCCCCAGTGGAAAAATTTAAACACAGATGGCATTGTAAAGGTTGAGGTAAGGTTTGCCTGTTGCACAAAGGATTCAGGTTGACAATGCTATTTTTTGGGGGGAAGGAAGCGCCTGGGGGGGAGGTTTTTGTAAAAACATCTGTCGAAAGGGCATTAATTGATGGACTGTTTCAGGCACCCGGGTTGGGTGACACACAGTCTGTCCAGCCTGAGAAAAATAAATTATTCAGGGGTACAGGGGAGAAACCTCATGACAGCAATAGAGGGACCTGCAAAAAAACAAAAGCCACCCGAATTGCGATGGTCTCCAAAAGAAGGGACCTCGTTAAAAATAACCTCAAAAAAAAACGCATCCATACTTCCTTGTAAGAGGCGGGAAAAATTTCTGTGGGGGTCCTAATTACTTGTCAAAGTAGGAACGGTTCTCGGAGGAATAAAATTGCACGGACAAAAAAACAGGTGGAAAGATAGGTAAACCCCCTCCACCCTGGGGGGGAAAACACAGGACTTGCATATAAAAGGATAAGGCTTCCGAAAACCGCAGGAGCTGGGCCCGCTGAGGACTATTTGATGGAAACAATCTGGTACAAAATGGGGGGTAAAAGGCACCCGTAGGTCCAGTATACCAAAAAAAAAAAACATAAAAACCACGTCGAAAAAAGGGGTTTTTGGGCATCGAGGGGGTGAAGTGGGAAAAAAAATTGCGGCAACTTCTAATAAGACGTTTGACAAAAACGGGTAAGGCAGTAAAAAGGTTTGGATGATAAGGGTTGGTCCCTTGTTTAAGGGTAAAAAAAAAAACACAAGACTGGGAATTCCTGGAATGCTGGAGAAACTTCAAAAAGATAATAACCCTAGGGGACGACACTCGGGAACCCTGACTGAAACTTAAAAAAACAGAAATTCCGATCAGTGGTCTCCAAGCCAGAGAACGACCTTAAATGATACGCAAGTCAACAAAGGGGGGGGAGGGGTAAAAAGTTTTTATTGAGGAAGATAAGACTCACAAGAAAAAAAAAGATCTATAAAATATCGGAATTGGAATTATCACGATGGAAAACATTCCAATGTAGGGGGCGACCTTAGCCAGGGAAGTAACAGATGATGGTGAAGGGAAAGATTGATGCAGCAAAACGTCGCCGTGACCCAACCGTATTGAGGTAATTGAAATGGGTCTGAACCACCGTAAAAAAAAAAATATCACTGACCGTGCGGGGGGGGACGGCGGGCATTTGTGTGGTCCCTTACAAATTCAGAAATCCACAGAATTAGCAAAGCCCACCTTTGGAAAAAGATAGTCCCATCTCAAAACAAAAGGACTAGACAAAAAGAAGGAAAAAATCGTCCCAGCCTCACAATATGACAACGCAGAAGCCGCCGACCAAGACCAGTAGCGAATTTCAGTTAAAACAAAGTACGAGCAGATTTGGTACAGCCGAAATTCCTCACGGGTAAAGCAACGGAGGGGGAAGGAGGAATCAAAAAAAGAACTAAACCCAATAGCAACTCCATTTCATCATCACCCACGGAAGGCCTTTTTTGTAAAAGATGGGAAAATGCAAGAAAAAGGACAAGAAGAGGCAAAACGGGGGTTTGTATTGTTTCTCGGGGCTTGCGTGTTCAGAACTAGGGGGCCAAATTCAAAAAAATCCTCGAATCAACGAAAAAAGGGCCCTGGGGCAAAGAAAGACGGGGTTTCTTTGGGGAAGGGAAAAAAAAAAAAGTCAGGCCCTGCTCAATAGGGCCAACAACTTACGCACAAACTCAAGGTGTGTCATGCAAGGGGAAAGAGATAGACTGCAAAGGGAACTCCCACACCCACACAGGCACTTATGAAAAGAGATGTTGCTTAATCTGGGGGGAGGGGCGAGTCTTCTGTCGTTTTAGGGCCAAACATTTTGGGGGGGTGTTGGGGGGAAAAACCTTAAGAAAGTCCTGAAAGAGGGAAAAGAGGTCTTGGAAAATGGGGGTTTTGGTAGCCTACTGACAATGTGGGGGAAAAAAGGGACTGGGGGGGGTATTCCATAGCCCAGGACACATCCAGCGAAGAGGAGAAAGCCAAGTCCTAATAACGGGAGCAGGGGGACCCCCTTTGTTGGGATGTAAAAGGGAAAAACACTTGAAAAACTGAAAGAAGGGGCAAAATCCATGGACGCATGGGCAACTCAAAAAGACGGCAAGGACGAACTTGAGAGGAAATTCGAAAAATTTCGGTTTTGGATCGGAAATAAAAAGCAAGTGCCATGGGTTCCGGAAAAAAAAACACACGGAGATATGTTTGTAGGGTAACGCTCCTCGGGTTGTAGAGGGATTGGAACAAACAAGGCCCAAACCAGAACTTTTTGTAGGAAGGGGCGGCCGTACGAAAAAAAAAACGCGGGGGGACAAATAGACACATGTCGTGAAGGTGGTTAAAGCTCAAGGGGCCCTTTGACTCGAAACCTGATCAGACAAATTCCAAAAAGGTCGTCATCAATCAAGCCATTGGGGAGTCCGCACCCCAGAAAAGAATAGGCCAAAGCATACAAAAGAGGGGGGGGGGGTGGGGGGGGGACCCTGCACAATCGGCATAACTGTGGGTGGGAGTTTCAACGACAACCGGCCGGTTCTACCAAAGGGGTCGGAAAAAAAAGCGGAACCCGGACCAGAAAAAAAAGGTCACAAAAACGCCAGGCGGGGGCATGATCTTACAGACACGGAGTGGAACGCCTGAGGGGCCACGGGTATCGATCCAGAAAAAACAACCTGCGGGCGACCTGCACGCCCAAAAGGCCATCGGAGAGGCAGTGGTTTTGGGTTTGGAGGGACAACATGGTCTCCCGAGACGGGGGGAGAAAAAAGGAAAACCGAAATCAAAGGGAGGGCCGTCGTCGAAGAGTGGCTTTCGCAACTCATTGGGAAATATGCTGGCGTGGTCGGAATAGGGGGGGAAATAACAAAACCCTGGGGGAATCAAAACTGGAGCACAGAATGAAATTGGGGCAGAGGGGGGAAAGGGAGGGGAACACTTACATGGAGTGGGCGTAAAACTGATCACAGTCGGGCCAGATTTACTCAAGGGGGGAAGAAGCGGCTCGAGGATCGCCTGTGTTACGATTCGCAGCAAGGCAAAAGCATGCACGGGTAGATCAATGGCCAGCAAAAAAGTTCGAGGGGTGCTGTTCGCGATCACGTGTCTAAGCTTTAGAAAAGCAAGAAACAAGGGCAGGGGTCTGTACTGGAGACTAGGCTGGTAAGACGGTTTAACGGGATAACAACACCCCGGGATGCTTTAGAAAGGCCTGTTTCAAACGGGTTGGGTTATAATAAAAACAATTTGGGGATTGGGGAAAGAATGATTGTATCAGGGCAGGGGCTCTATGATCTTGTTAAACGGGGGGGGGTAAAAGGGGGGTTGGGTGGCCCGGTAAACAAGTTGGACCCATTTGGTCAAAAAATTCTAAAAGACCGCACCAATTAGACAGAAACGTATGGTTGGAAGGGGCATCCAGGTATCCTCCAGAAACGCCCGAAATCCAAATCGGGGAAAGAGTTCCGGGGCGCAAAGAAGCTTGTTCAAGGGGAACAGCAGGTGAAAAAAGCGTGGGCACAGTCTAAACACCTTTGCAGAAACTTACTGGGGAACATCTGCGAGACCCACCACGCACTTATAGACACAGGCGACTGATAAAAGGAATAAGGTGTAGGAAAAAACGCCGTCGAGGACTGCCAGCAAAAGTAACGGGTTTGAGCAGGCAACTCTTAGAAACGCAGCCCTGTGTGGCAAAAGAGGCGCTCGTACTCGTCTTGGTTTTCGCACCTTGGTAGGAAAAAGGGGTCTAGGGTCTTGTGGCAAAATTATTGGAGATTATCTAGGGACAGCCGAACACTGGGAAAAAATACCAGGGACTGGAACTAAAAGGGGAGGAACCATCTGAGGCAAAAAGAGGGTTAAACAGTGGGGTTGGAATCGGCAAAATAAAGAAAAAAGATGCCGGAGGTGCGTTCTACCTCTTGCGGTACAAAAGCCGTTCAAAGGCAAAAAAAACTTTACGGGTAGGGTTTCCTTTGGACACCCAGAAACGGCCTTCTGTGCAGGCGGCAGGTTTGAAAGAACGTTAGTTCCTAGATCGTGCGGGGAATTTTGGGGGTAGTCACGCAAAAGAAAAAATTCCAAATCGTGGAGGGGGGGGATTCTGACCGTGTATCCAAAGCCAAGGGGGGGTAGATATCTTTCACGAAGGGCCGAACAACTTCATCTCTTGTAATGGTGAAAAGGAAAGAACAGCAGGCGGAAAGGGAGGCACCCGAATTGGTGAATGAGCCGCGCAAGTCGGCAAGGTCAAATCACACCGCGGTCACAAAAAGGGAAAACTGGAACGCAATAAAAATGAATCGAAAAGTTTGCCAGTCAAAAAATTTTGCTGCAAAACGCGGGTTTTGTGAAAGAGTGGGGTTCCCCATGGGGGATCGCTAAAAGAAAAGCTCGGTGGAAACGGGGGAACCGCGTAAGTTATTGGTTGGGAGACTTGTATGGTAAGGGGGGGTTTAGGGGATCCTCACGAGCGGCAAACCTAAGGAGAGACTCGGTCTTCATCCAAAAAAGCGTTAGCCTAGAAAAGCCCGGGGGACATCGCGGGGGGCGATTCTGCCTACAGTTTCACCTGCAGTAGAAAGACAAAAAACCACCGAGGAGGAAAGCATTAATCTAGGAGGCGCCGAGGGTTTCAAAATGTCCGGAAACTTCCAAGATTGAGGGGTAAGTCCCATGCGCCGTGTTCCGAAAGGTAAGGGAAAAAAATCCGTTTTGGGTAATCAAAGCGAAGCAAGCCCAAAACCCGCGGCAAGGACAGGAAAACCAGCAGGTACCTCAAATTTTCCGATTAACCGAAAAAAATCTAGCTAGAAATGGGCAAAAACGAATATCTGGCGACTTAGCCGGGGGGAACGGAATTTCTTTAGGGGGGGGGACAAACCAGTGCCTTCGGACACACGGCAGGGGGGTTTGTTTTGGAGATGGGGGGGGGCCCTGATCATGGCCTTCAAATACAGGAGGGGCTCTTTTTATACCGCTTGGGTGGGCTGCAATCTATTGGGCCATCTCGTTAAAAGAGACGAGGAAATCAGTTAAAAGTGGTAGGGGAATGGAAGGGGGCGTTCTGCGCACCAATGTGGGCACAGGGGGAGCGGAGAAGGGCGGCCCCCATAGGGTTTGGTTGGACGGTGACAGAGTTCCAGCGGAAAGTTGAAAACAAGTGGAAAGGGGCTAGAAGGAACAGGGGGTGGCGGGCAAAGAGCCTGGCGAGAGAAGGGGAACAAATGAATTGCCGATTTGGGCGATCGGGGACCAAAGACCGCAGGGTGGTGGGTGGTCGGTTTTTTTTGCTTGGTTGTTTGACAGGGGAAATGCACTAACACGTTTGGTTTTGCCCCGGAAGGGAAGCAGAGCCCGCGGAAACTGCTTAAAATAAAATCTAGGGGGGCGGGATTGGCATGTCACCTCTAGTAGCGCGGCGGGCGGAAAAAAATGTAGAAAGAAAAGGGCTAAGTGGTGGAAAGGGAGCAATAGGGGGCGCGACCCAGAAAATCCCTTCAAGTACAGAATTCCAAAATTACAACAAAAATTCGGTGAAAAAGGTGGGGTCCTTCAGAAAAGCCCCAGGGCATTGAGAGGAAAACATCGCCGCATGAAACTCCCTTCCGATTAATTGGGCGGGGGAAGTTTGAGTACTTGGAAACAAGGGCGAAGACAGGGAGAAACAAAACCTGGGACATGGACTACGGGAGAGTCACAACTGGGGACAAAAAAAAAAACCAAACAGGCCGGCCGAGGGCCCGGTGGGGACAAGGGTTGAACGAACCCAGGGAAAGTATATTTCACGGGGCAGTCGTTCAAAAACGGAGCTAAAAACGGGGAGGAAAACAAAAAGACAAAAACTTTTCCGCCACGGGCTTCCAAATGACACAATGTCGGACCGAAAAGGGAACCTGAACACTCAAAGAGGGGATCTAAACCCGCGACGTCAAAGGAGTTCATTCGAATAGGGAAGGGCGGGGGGGAAAAAACGAGTCGCCAGGGGAGGCCGGTAAGGGCGGCCGACAAGGGGATGGGGGGGACGCAGGTGGTTAAGGGGACAAGTAGGGAAATAAAGGAAGGCTGGGCCCCCACAGCAGTGCATCGGAAGGAAAAACGGGAAAAGTCCAAAAAAGGGGGCTATGAAGTTGGTTGTTTAAGCGAAATTTCTCCAAGGTGGACAAGCCTAATAACAAAAAAAAGGGAGAAGGGGCAAAATTCAAAAACAAAAATCACACTTGACAATGCTGGGGGAAAACGGGGGTAACAGGCTAACTCAAAAGTTGAAAAAAGTGCCAGGAAGTATAGAACAGGATCAACATCCCAAGGTGGGCCCGAGAGGGACCGGGAGCACTTAATAGCTTGTGGGATATTAGATGAACAAAAAAAAAACTGTGAACGGAACACCGTGGGAAAACGGCGGACAGCGAAAGCAGGTAAAAAAAGAAAAGGGGAGGGAAGCCAGTAAATCAACCGCGGGTGAACAGCAAAGAACGGCGAAAAGTGGCTAACAAAACCCTAACAAGGGGGGACTTGGGTTTCGGATCTTTTTTCTCGTCTACCGAACAGGAAGCGAGAATCTTGCGACTGACCGGCACCCATGTCGTCAAAATGCAGGGAAAACCGAAAAAATGAAAAACGGCGGAAAGGTCCTTGGACGACAATCGACGAGGTCCAAGTTCAGGAACCAGAAGGGGCATGGGACAAAGGAAAAGAAAATTTAAAAACTGAGGGAACCAAGACGAAGAGAAATGTTTGTCCGCGCAGAAGAGGTGCCAAACGTGGTTGCAAAAAATGCATGGGTTGCCTAGGATAACGGAAACTGCAAGCGTGGGGGGGACTTAAACTACAACTGCGAAGGGTGACAAGTTCACGAGTTTGTGTAAAAGAACTAGAAAGAGCAAGACGATAGAGC
>Ga0179591_1303557_pt1 | contig 11991 bp, 14 predicted proteins | sample CZOMad2_1_08_16f_FD_182891 | JGI IMG/M metagenome (GOLD analysis project Ga0179591, IMG submission 182891) | Vadose zone soil fungal communities from Angelo Coast Range Reserve, California, USA - CZOMad2_1_08_16fungal (PacBio error correction) | ecosystem: Environmental > Terrestrial > Soil >...
GAAGGAGACAGAGAAAGAAAAAGAAGTAAGTTTTCTGAGTCGGAAAACTCCGATCTTGGGATGCTGTTGAAAAAAAGCGGCTTCGGACCGTTGAACAGTCGCCCAGAAAAATGAAAACTCGGGAGTTTAATCTAAGTTCTTCTCATTGGACTTTTAAAGACTCAGGGAAGAGTCGTCTAACACTGTGACAGATGAGGAGGGAAAGTTGAGCGGTACCGGGGGCAGTCGGGGGAGCGAATCGGAATCCAAAAGCAAGTCTTACATAACTCCGTCACAAGGAAAATTCGAAAAGAAAAAGGGAGGGAATTCGCCAAATACTCGTCTTGACTTCGTCGTGAAGACAGTCGGATTGTTACCGCAAGACCAAAAGGTGACGCACAAGCTAATGGTTGGAAAAAAGGAGAGGTTCATAGTGATTAAAGGGGGGTTAAAGTTTTTTAAATGACTTAGGGTTTTGGTCAAAACGTTGTGGTCCATCTTTCAAACGTGGGACAAGAAACAAAAAAGTCCTCGTGGATGGTATGGGAAAAGAGAGAGGGGGAGGGGGGGGCCCAGAAGAAGGCCACAGTAGGGAATGGGTTTTTCGTAAGACAACACAAAAAATTGAAAATGAGAATCAGAAGGGACCATGGTCTCTGAGCCTGAAGCTAATCGGACGCAACATGACTGGAGAAGAACAAAAAGAACCTCCTTGTTCGACAATTTTTGTATTATGAGATTAAGGTGGAAAGAAAACCACTTCACGATCATTTATTGGTTGCATCTCGTTTCGTGGGGGATGAAAAACCTCACAGAAAGTCCTCCCGTTTTCAAATCCTCAGCGCCGGTTTATTATCAACAGGGTGCATCGGGGAAAACTGAGGCTCCAAGAAGCGAGATACACGTGAGAAAACAAAAGGGTTTGTCCACATATATTTCTGTTGTTTGATTCATGTTTTTATATAGGCGGAGTCTAAATATGAAAAAAAAACTCTGAGGGGAAATTCACACTTGTTTGCAATCTCAAAATAGAGAGAAAGTGCCAGAAAATTTCCGCAAAAGAGAAGTTGCACAATAGACTAAGAAAGAGGGGGAACAGAGGAAAACACAAGAAATTTAAGGTTGCAATGCAATTCAATAGGGGAGCCGTTGTAGGTTCTGGATAATTTCTCACATCGATAAAATGGGAGGGCATCTTGAACAATTTGTGGACACACCTGCACGTTCTTTACTGAGAAACCAGGACGACTCGTTTCCTCACTTTCCCTGAAAGAGAAAATGTGAAGGAATCGCTGGTCATTGAATCTGTAAAATCATGGAGGCCGTTTCAATACATAAAAAAACTGAAGAATGGCAACAAATGACCTCATCGCAGACGTAGATTCCTTCGGTGGGGTTTTCTTTCATATGGAGGAGGGAGGGGGTCGTGGAATTCTCATAGGGGGAAAAAGGGGACGCTTGACATTTTGGTCTTTACATTTGGGGGGGGAAGCCCTGTATTCGTACATTCTGTTGGGGGAGCACAGGGGATTTGGCATCGATAGTCCAGTACAAAAAAAAAGCAAAACTAAATGGCGATCGCAAGAGGAAGGGGGAAAAGGGTTTATAAGATCAGCGTAATAATTTTGGAGATTGGGTTGTGTATCCGAGAAGAACCGTAGAAAGAAAATGGGTCAAGAAAGGGGGGGAAGAGAACGACCACTAACGAAATCAACAAGCCGGACGGCTTTGTTAGTGTGGATTTGTATGGCGTGCGGAGAACGCAAGCGAATCTTCTCGACTAGGGGGAAAAAAAAAAGGGCTCCCATTGCTTAATCTAAAAAAGAATCAAGGAGGTTTTCATTGGCATTCGGAAGCTTCAAATCACACGCCAGGAACGTTTGCAAGGGAGTAAATTTGAAGAGATTCAAATAGCCTCCGAGAAAATCCAAAGCAAGGGACAATCCAACGCTGTGGGGGCCATCCTCCAAAGCTGGGGGAGAGTTGAAGGGAGAGGAGTTGGTCTTGATAAAGCTTAAATACGGGAAAAAAATAAATTATTCATCTGACAGTCTGGAAAAAAAAAAAAAAAGGAAGAACAGCTGTTCCTCAGGTATTCCAGACATCGTAAGTTCACCGTTTATCGCAAGGAATTCCTTCGGTTGGTTCGGAATCAGAGGGTTCAAAAATTTGAAAGGCATTTTCAGACCAGAGAAAAAAGCTGAGGGGTGTGATGTCCACAAATGCTATTGAAATAAACAACACAGAAGGTAAGAGCTCTTCGCCAAAAGGAAGTTTGTAAATAACACGCGAAAAAGATGTCGAAGGCGGAATGCGAATGGGAAGCAGAGAAAATGATTCCTAAAAAAGAAGGGATTAGAAAAAAATGGACGAGCAAAGAAAATTGAATCATGTGATTTGAGAGAGTAAAAGATGGGGACAGTTTTAAAGATGCTCGCGTACCAGGGGGGGAAGGGGAGAAGAAAGAGAAGAATACCATTAAAATCGCAACAAAACGCCGTGATTGGCTTAGAAGGATGGTAGTGGAAGCCAGAAGGCGAATAGGTTAGATGAGAGGAGGGAGGCGATCGTTTAGGAGCTCGGGGAAGGGGTCACCACACCCAGGAAAGGGGGGCGGAAGAAGGACTCATCAGAACGACTACAAAAGACTTCAGAAATCAGTAGAATAAAGAGGGAGAGTGGAAATATGGTTTTCGGGCAGAAGGAGAGGCAAAGGCGCGCGAGAGCAGAGGAAGAAGAAAAACTCAGAAAGGGTCCCAAGGGGAAAAGAGGGAGGGTTCGTGGGTACGCTAAGGGAGTGAAAATTCTTCGTGTGACGCGGTGGGCGAAGACTCGTAATACAGAGTCCAAATAGCCGCTTAGGAAAAGTAAAAAAAGAAAAAGGGCCAAAATCAGAGCGAGAAGGGAAACCGAAAGTTGTCGGCCGTCGTTGTCATGGAAATAGGAAAACAGAACGTTCCCAGAAGTCATAGAAAAAAAAAAATTAAAGTAAGGAGCCCGGGAGAAAAACGTAAGAAATACGGGAAGAGGAAAAGTTCGGGGGGCAAAATGGTGAGCCGTCGAAAAAAATAAATCAAAAAATACAGAAAAAGAAAAGTTTCCACTCAAAGAGGGAAGAGTTTTATTGCCAGGGGTCACAAGGGGACGGATGAGGGGAAACTAAGGAAATGAGGAAAAAGAGGTAAATGAAAAAAAGAACCAGCGACCCAAACGTCGTCTCGAAACGGAGTGACGACTTGGAGGATTGGGAAGGGGGGTCGTGCGAAAATCGAAAGGGAACTCAAATGGGAAAGGCGAAAATCAATGAACGGACATCGAGAGAGGTTAAAGAATGGGGAAAAAAGGAAAAGAGCCGTGGAATGAGGGCAACAATGTTAAGTAGACTTGGATGTTTCACGGTTGGTGGGCCGAGGAGAGGTGAAACGTCTAAATTTGTGAAAAGAAGGACGGGGCGGAAGAAAGGAAAAATTTTGACTGTTGTGGGTCAAGGGAAGAGAAGTTTAAAAGGGAAAAAGGGGGGCGAGAGGTGGGGATGTGAGACTCGACTTTAATCTAAAGACTCTGGAGACACACCCAAAACCATAATCTCAAGTAGAAGGGGGGGAAAAATCAAAAGTTTTGGGTATGAAGATCTTCGGAGAAAAATACTGACAGCAGAAGAGTAACCAGCAAACCGACGAGAGAGGACAAATGCGAGGCGGAAGGAGTAGATAGAGACAAAAAAACTCAACAGAAAAACCACCCAAAAGGGAAGAGGGGTGGGAGGAGGAGAAGAGCGTCACATAGCAAAGAAAAATTGGGCGAACAGAGGGTCTTGCGGAGAGGAAACCGGGAAACTGTGATCGGGGGCTGAAGAGACCCGGAAGAACATACTTATAACGGGGGGGAAAGGCGGAGGAGTCGCAAATCACATACGAAAATTGGGGCGCATGAGAGCAGTCTTTGAGACCCCACGAAAGAGCAAGTGGAAAAAGAACTAAAACGCCGAAACTAAAAAATTGTCCACGAAAAAGCAAGTGAAAACAAAAAAAGAATTAGAAAATTTAACCGAAGGGAAAAAAAAAGAAAGGGGGGACAGTACGAACGTTATAAAAGTGTGAAAAAAATAGAGTGGAAGATCATCCGTTTTCCGGAGATTGGTAAATCGCTACTGAGAAAAGTAAGGGGGGAAAAGACGAGGGAAAACCCGTCAAAATTCGGTGATGAGGAAAGGAGTTGAAGAGAAGAGGGGGGGCGCACCGAGATACACGACCAAAAGAAAAGAGACCCCGTCGAAGGGACCAAAGTAGGAAGATGGGGAAGTCTAAACGACGAGGAAATAGGATAAGAGGAAAAGGGCATGGAACTGAGGGAAAAAAAAAAGGGAGAAAAATCATCGGTTGGGAAGGGGAGATCGCCCGATAAATGTGGAATGTCCGTAAAGGTGACGTTTCTAGGGTGGAGGGCAAGCATCACAGATCGATTGGAAGAGGAAAGAAGAGGGGACTTGGCTGTCAAAGACGGTCTCACTGACTGAGGGAGTGACAACAACAAAAAAAGAAAAAAGGATGCCTCAGAGAAGGAGGGCTGAAGGACGGTGCAGAGCGCAGCAGCGAGGAGTGTAGGAGCCGCGTGGCTGCTGTAAATAAAATGGAATGCCTGTCACATTTAACCTCAAGAAGACCCAAAAAAAAGGAGGGGACATTTAACGGTAAATCGAACTTGGGAAGAGTCTCTCGGCCTCAAGGGCAGGAGGAGGAGCAAGACAAAGATTCCTCTAAGGGTCCTTAAGGGAGAGAAGTAAGACACGAACTTGGGGGGGGAATGGGTGAGGGATAAAAAAAGGACTTTAACCCATCTGTCGTCAACAGAATCAAAAAGAAATTACGGGCTTGGGTCGCAAAAAACTCGGCTTTGCAGGTGAAAAGAGGAAGGGTCGAAAGAAGGGCAATGGACGAAACTCAAAAAGGGCACGGATCGAGATTTGGGGGGGGAGGAAAAAGAAGAGGAAGGGTCTAGCGAATGTTGTCCCAAAATTGTTTGTGAATGACCTGAGGGGGAGTAAGGGGGGGGTCGGGTTAAAACTTGGTTTGCTGAAGGACACAGGGAAGTCTTTGGAAGGGAGACGAGGTCCAGGAGGGGGGGAGTTTTGAAGAAGGGAGAGAAAGAGGGGTTGGGGGCTCAAAAAGAAATGGGGACGCATTTTCGTGGGTGTGGAGGAAAAGCCTTCAACTCTCAGTCTGCACAAGGAGATAGGTGATGAGACCATGGAGTCAAGGGAGGAAAAACCGAAAGAGGGCGAAACAGGGTCGGGGAGGGGGGTACGATCACTCAAGAAAAAGAATCAAAGGGGGAGAAAGTTTGTTGTATTATTTGTAGTGACGAGCAGTCTCAAATCTAACAGAAAGCATTTGGAAAAAAAAGGGGACTTATGCTCTTGTTGCATATTGGCCACCGCCCGGGACCGGGACATGAACGACTTGCCTCGGATCGGGGGGGGGAAAGTAGTCTCGCTGGGGATCGGAAAGGAAGCATGGAAGGAAAGATGGGCAGGGAGAGCAAGGGGAGTGACCAAAAGGTGTGTTCGAGGTGGGGGGGTGGGAGTTGTCGTCTTTGCGGGGATTAAGAAAAGGTGGGAGATTAATAAGATCGAGGTATTAAAAAAACGAACCAAACGGTGGGAAAGGACTGTTTGCAAGACAAAGACGGAGAGAAAGGGACAAGTTTAATGGTCATGAAAAGTCAAGGGGGGAAAAAGGGGGACTTGAACAAAAATTTCCAGATGAAAAAAGGTATTAAGAATTTAAATTTTGAAAAAATCAAGGACGAGGTTTTCATTATTTGCCAAAAGGAAGTGATCAAAAGGAAGAAGTGCCTGGATTATTAAAAGGGGGAGTTACGCACGGGGGGGATTTGGGTCACAGTTCCGTTCGATGAGTCTCACATCTTGCCGACGAATCCAGAGGGGAAGGGAAAGGGAAAAAAGATCAAAAATAAAGAAAAATGGTTGAATAATAAGTCAGGAGTCTCGGTTCATGAAAAAAAGGACTTAACTCCGTTTCAGAAAGCCAAGGGGTGAGGAATCAAAACCGCATAAAAGGGAGGGTCTGGAAAATTTTCTGCTTGGAAGTAGGGCACTGGATTTATGTAGTCAGGAAAAACGGCAGTAATTTTGAACCAGAATCCTTTCAGAAAACAGGACCAAAAAAAACCACACAAAAAAACCAACCACCCACCAAGGGGGGAGGGGTTATGGTTGGCTCAGCCTGTAATTAGTCTTTGGGTGGGTGAAGAAAATGAAGGGAAAGGGGGGATTGGAAAGATCAAAAGGGAAAAAAATAAGCACCAAAATTGTCGAGGAAAGGGGGCGGAGAGTTCGTAAGGCAAGTATAGTTGGGTCCTCAGCAAGGGGCATTGGGGGGGTAAGGGGGGCATTCAATCAATATAATCCGTGCAAACCAAGGTTTCACTGAGTGAAATAGTCGGGACGAACTCCTCAGACGACGAGCCGGGGTCAAACAAAATGGGGTGATTTGAGGGGAGGGACTGGAGAATTGGTACTGACCAGCAGCGACAGGCTCGCCTCTGCAAAAAAAAAAAAAAAGGAGAAGGAAGAAGAAGATTTTGAGGTGTCATTGTCATTCGTTGCTCGAAAAAAACGACGTGATCACCGCACTACTTTTCCGACAATTGAGCTCAACACAGAGAACGTAGACTAGATCGAAAGATCACCCGAGGTTAGGTGTTAAACATTTCCATCCTCTCAAGAAAGGTCTGGGGGGAAGAAAAATCTGGACGAAGGTGTTCTCAAGTGATCCGAGCAAAGACAACGTAGGTCATAAGATTTGGCAAGTAGGATAAGAAGGGTTACTGAAAAGAAGTTTCAGACTCAGAAAAAAAGAAATTGATGATAATGGCCCCGTTTTTCGGCACTTTCACGGGGGTTTGGGAAAAAAAAAACGTTGAGTCGGGGATAGGCAAAGGGAGACCTTCACGAACGAGAGGGAAATATGAAGTGGGTTGGGGGGACAAAAATATTCCGCTACGATCTCTCTCAAACCAAAAAAAGAATCTTCCTCAGAGTGAATATTGGGTAGCAACACTCATTCCTTCAGGGATTCAGTGAGGATACGTTAAGGGCCAGTTTCAATAAAAATCGAGGAAAACTATGATGACCGCCGAAAGGGGACAAGACAGTGAAAAGTGAATTATCATCAGTTGAAGTGGAAAGGCCCTAAAGATGTCTAGCCGTCATGAAAGGAGAGGTTAGAAAGAAACAAGTTTGAATACTCGATCAAGAATAACCATTCGCGGAATCACCGTTTTCTTTAAAATGAACTGGGGAAAGCAAACTTGGTTGCGCAGTGGGAAATTATAGCGAAATTAAAATCGGGGGGGGTGCTCAAAGGGAAAATTTGTCCAATAAAAAAGACAACCCCGAAGGACGCGGGTCGCGACAACGATGCAAATGCAAGATCACGAATGGGAACGTATCAAGAGGTTTGTTGAGATTTAAAGTAAATGCGGCTGAACTCGGCTCGAGTCAAAGCAACATCAAAAAACAAATAGGGGGGGAAAAAACTCGGCTGAAAAAAAAGGATTCGGGGGGGGGGATAGGGAAAGTCCAGAAAATATGGAGTGGCCCGTCGACCGCGATTGAGGGACTAAACAAGCCCAGAGCTGAGGAAACTTAAAAATTAAAGAAAGAAAAATTCAAATAACTGCTCGAAGCCATAAATCAAAAAAGAACCGTGGGGGGGTCTCAGGAGTCAGTGTATGTTGCATGGACGCTCATGGCAAAAGAAAAATGCAGCTCCTCCGGTCTTACAAAAGATTCAAGACTTTCAGCCGCAACAAAAACGAGAGAAATAAATAAAAAAATGGACAATCGGAAAAGGCGGGTAAAATTGACAAAATTCGACCGACTAATACTAAGGAAACACAAGGGACAACGAACCGCGGGAAAGATTGAGGTTACAAATTTTCAGATTAAGGGGGGGGGGAAAAGATTTACAAGAGTATTTAACATAAGTCCTCGACTCAGTCGTAACAGAGGGACTATGGAAAATGGAAAGTGGACTGAAAGGACTGGGTGTAGAAAGAGAGTTAGAAGGAAATCAACGACAACCAAAGGGTTCCAGATGGAACTACAAATAACGGGGGAAACACGGAAAGCGGGGAAAAAAATGACGAGAAAAGGAAACCGATGAAATTATAAGGTGCAGGAAAGGAAAGGTACTTAGGGTAGGGGTTTCGAATATGGCTAAAGTGTGAAACTGAAACCGGACAGGAAAGGGAAGTTTGGACTTGTGGGGGGAACTCGATTTTGGAGGGGCAAACAAGGGCGAAAGGGGGGGGGTGGTCGATTTAGAAGAAAAGACTTTATAAAACATCGCAAAAAAAAATCAAGGGGGGGCGAATCTAACCGAGAAACCTAAACCATTTTTTGGGGTAATCGCTCACCACGATGGAGACTGAGAAAACCTTCACATCGAAAAAAGGCAAAAAAACAAAAGAGAAAGAAAAAAGTCCGGCAGTAACGGGAAGAGGGTGAGGCTGAGGAGAACTACAAAAGAACTGAGTAGAGAAAAGGTAAAGGGAAGGGGCGAGTTGACTTACAAGAGGGGAAACAGGCTAAAAATTTAATAAAATGACGGAGATTTTGACTTTCTGCGAGATCCAGAGTCATAGAAGGGGATAAGATTCGCATTCAGGGAGCAAGAGCCCTAAATTCGAAACAGGCGAATGAAAAAGGGGGGTAACAGAATGAGATAGAGCGAACAAAACCCCTAAACAGAGGCGGACAAGGTGAGCAGTTTTCGACTGGAGCCCCACCAAACCGACCTGAAGGTTGGTCACCAAAAAGAAACGAACACTAGAAAAGGGCGTCAAATAATGGGTGTGAACGTGTGAAACAGTTGAACAAATAGAGGGAACATGTCAATAGGGAGAAACACTTTTTGAAAAATGTGCAACGTGAAGAACGTTGGGAAAAAAAAAATGCTACCTTGCACGAAGTAACGTGGGTCCGCACTGCCCAGCTCCGAATGTCGAAATGGAGCAGAAGGAAAAAGAAGAGGGGGCGGACCAAAGACGTAAAAATTCGGCGGGATTTAATTGGCGGAAAGCGTGAAGCTTAGGAGACGAACTGGGAGACTCCGAGAAAGGCAAAGCGCTGCACGGGGACAAAGAAGTGACAAAGTCATCTGAAATGCACAGACGTCCTCTTCAGAGAAGACGGTCGTCAAAAAATTCCATGCAGTGTACGTCCTCTTCGCGGACAAAAATTGGAAGGTTAAACGGCGGTGGGGGTTCCATTTCGCTCGCATTGGTCAATGGGAATATGAATAAGTGGGTCCGGGGATGTACGTCAGGGAAAGCAAGCACCAGAGATCCAAACGATCCAACTTACGAAAATCATGCTAAGGAAGGGTGATCATGTAAAATGATAGATTGATTTGGAGGATCTACAAACAACGAGAGGAGGAAAAGAAGAGGGAAAAAAAATCATCAAAAAATTGGGTCAAGGAAAGAGGCAAAAAAAGGGAGAGTTGGAGGGCGGATCTGGTAAGACATCAATTGACGAAAGAACTTTTTGAGGGAAAGGTCCCATAGGGGAAAACGAGAAACGGACCCAAGATAAGGTAAAGGTCAGGGTCTCATTGGAGGAAACGGTACTCATCAGAGCTCTATATGGGGAAGGCCTTACTTGACAGTCTTCCTGAGGGAGTGTGAGTCCTTTGGAAGGGAAAGTTTCTCGACTTTGCGTGGGGGACAGGACGATCCACAAGTGAGGGAACAGCACATAGAAAGCGCCGCGCTAAAAGACACGAAAGTACCTAACAAGTGTACTTGCTATGGTATCAACCCATCAGGGCACAATTGAAAGCTTTGCTAAAGCGAGACGGTTGTCACGTTAACACGGTTTATTCCCCGAGTTCATTGATGGAAAGTCAAACAATCCGGAAGCTCTAATTTGGGCAGGTTTTCTATAAATGGATTCTTCGTGAGGGGACCAACTGGGGGGTGTAGTCCTATTTTCGTAGATCCTGTTAGAAGGACGTGGTCTTTGGGTGTTTTTAACAGGGTCCTGGGTGTGGGTTTGTCGTCCACTGGAGCTTTGTGAAAAAAACACTGGGACAATGTATGTGGGGGGGGAGCTCCTCGGCAGCGCGGTTGGGATTTTGGGGAAGAAAAGGGGGAGGCGAGTGGGGCTCAGAAGAAGCACTCGCAAAAAAAAGGGGAATGGTGGGTGAGGGCCTCAACATAAACGAAAAAAAAAATTCGGGGAAACAGTTTGTGGGAGAAGAGCTAGTTCTCTCCGTGGGGATCCACGTCACTAAAAAGGGAAACATGGGAAACGATGAATTGTACAGATCCGGCAGAAGAAAGAACCGAATCTAGGGGTAGAAAAGTTTGTTGGATTAAGTTTTTGAGTTTTTGGTAACGACACGCAGTGCAAAAAAGACAAAAAAGGCCCAGGAACAGGTTGGAAAGTGCTAGTTCGTTCCAAAATTCCTCACTAGAAATTCGAAAGGGAAGGGTTCAGGACGACTGTTGTCTCGGTCTCCGGGAAAGAATCGGAAGAGCAGATCACTCTGAAGAAAAACGAAAATGTAAAACCACAAAAAATGGTGTTCTGGGAATGGGTTTAGACTTGTCTCGTCGGTTGGGGGATGCAAGGGAGAGGCGGAGTTCAAAATGACACAAAACTCTTTCTCAACTTCAGAAAGTAAATCCAAAATCGAGAACAGTGCCACAGTTAAATGTCCAAGCAAGGAAGTTTCACAGGTTTAGACTGAAAAATTCGAGGAAAACCGATTTTCAAGTAAGAGGGAGAAGTTTTGGCATAATATTTCACATAGGCCGTTGGTCATTAGTCTGCACCCTTCATTCAGCACTCATTACAAAGATCATATGGGTTATGAGTGACTCATCTTTGGATGTTGGGTGAAACCTGTCGTTAGTCAAAACCTCTAACACTTAAAAAGAAACCATGAGGGCAAACACGGCCAACGGAGTTTAGAAAAGAAAGGAAATGTTGACGTTGGAACGATCGATTCTGTTCATTGAGACAAATACAGGGGGAAAAAGTCCTTTCCTGGGCAAAAGATCCAAGAAAGAGGGAGATAATCAGCGACGGTCGTTTCGGACTGGAAAATTTGTTTCGTATTTTTTCAATGGATTGGTTATTTTCCGGTTCCGGAGCAGATGGGGGAAAAGACCCATTTTCCGATTGGAAAAATTTTGGGGATTTTTATTTGCTCAAGGCTTCCTGTGGACGGGACTGGAAGGGGGGGGGGAAAGACGGAGAAATAAGGTTCATTGGGCAAAGGAATGACAAAGGACGAGAACGAGCAAAACTATTCAAAAGGCGATCGCAGTAAAATTGAAGCAAGGGGGAGGGTGGGGGGGGGAAAACAGCGAATAGAAATTGTAAAAATATAATTTAACTAGGGAGGGGGAATCCGAAGGCCAAGAGAATGTCACACTGCTTTCATATCGAGACAAATCACGCTCCGGATGGGTGGACGGCTTTTTAGTGTGGGGTCGGGCGATTCGCGAGCCGAAGACATCGTCTAAAAAAAACTGAAAAACTACAAAACAATAATCCAGCTTCTCCTGATTCGGACGGTTGGAGGGGAACGCGTCCTGTCGTGGGAAAGACAGCAAGGGAGGAAAGAGTGAAGGGACAAATGTAATTGAAAAAAAACCAAATTGCTTAGCCCGAGTCATCAAAGAAAACTGGACTGGGTGTGAAAAATCAAATCCTCGCCAGAAAAACTCGGGGGGAGGAACTTCAAAAGTTGTTTTCTTCGATCGGAGATCTCATCGATACTTGTTCATCGAAGTTTTCAAGCGACACAGGGAAGCAAAATTGTAAAAAAAGAGAAAGAAGGAATGTCTTAATTTCCCGTTTCAGACGGACTTTCACCCTCGTGTCAAGCCTCTTTTCAAAGAGAAGGCCTTAGACCGAGGCAGATCAAAGAAACTTGGGAGGGGGGGATTACAAAAATATTCCCCATCTAACGA
>Ga0179591_1283129_pt1 | contig 11990 bp, 15 predicted proteins | sample CZOMad2_1_08_16f_FD_182891 | JGI IMG/M metagenome (GOLD analysis project Ga0179591, IMG submission 182891) | Vadose zone soil fungal communities from Angelo Coast Range Reserve, California, USA - CZOMad2_1_08_16fungal (PacBio error correction) | ecosystem: Environmental > Terrestrial > Soil >...
GATATAACCACTTATGGTTTTGGAAATAGGGTATCGGGGGGAGGTCAGAAGGATACCCAAATTTAGGCTGACGGGAAGAACTGAAACTGGGGAAACTAAGGCTCGAGTCGTTCGCGAGGCTCTCAAGCGGTCAAAAAGCGGCTGAAATTAGCTCCCCAGAAAGTCGGAAGTTAAATGATGGGAGTTGCCTCTGGGGTAAGGAAAATCTACAAGTAAAGTAAAGACAACTTAAGAGGATACTGGGGTGAAGGATGGCTCTAAAACAGCGGTCACCAACGCGAGGAACTGTGGGGAATGCTATACAATACAAGGGCTTGAGACTCGGCAGGAAAATCTCTACAACCGGGGGAGACTCTGCGTGTAAAAGGGCCCTCGGTCACCTGCTTATCGGGGGACGACCATCATAAAGGGGGGAGCAGGACATAAAAAAAAATGAGGTGACGGGGGATCTTGGGGCGGCCAACTCGCTTAAGATAATGGGGTCGTTCTAGAAGCTCAGGTTAGGCAACGGAATGAACTAACGAATCCAAAGGTTGAGGGCTCCTCCTTACGGGGGGATATAACGTTTGGGTTACTCTACCTTAAAGTCCGAAAATCCAAGCAATTATCGAGAACCGGTGGAAAATTCTACGACCGAAGACTCGAGAGAGTTCATTTTGAGTGTAATCTAAAACAAAAACAAGCAAAGCGCGCGCGGGGCACAGAGAATCGCGCGCAAGGTCGGCCTGAAGGGAAGGAAAAGAAAGCAGAAAAAAGAGCCTTTTTTGGGAAGAGGATAGAGGGAAAGGAACTGAATCTTGGACGGCAGCCAAAAGAAGGGGGATTAGGGGGGAGTAAAAAAACGATCGGGGAAAAATCCAATTGAGATGGAAATACAAGCTCCGAAGCCAAGATTCCTGGTAAACTGAACATAGAAGGGGAACTGGCGCTGGCGAAATGGTCGCCTATAGGGGGACTATAGACCATGAAAAATATTATCTGTTAAATGAGGATAAAGCTCAGCGCCGTTCGGGCTCGGTCAGGGGTCGCCGCCAACATGGAAGAACATGTTACAATGAGAAGCTAACGCTTCACAACAAGAAATTGGGGCAGCTAATCGAATGCAAACAGAAGTAAAACTTCAACTCAAACGAGACGGATCGAACAACTGATCCGAAAGATGAAAGGAAATTCGGGAGGAAAATGGGTATTCGGTTACGAGCTTTTTAGAAAAAAAAGGGTAACCCGCTCTAGATGAATAGCAAAGCTAAGGGGGGTTGGGAAAAAGCAGAGAATCATCAAGCCTAAAGGAATCCTTCAAAAAATAGAAGGGACCGATTTCGGAACATAGAGCAAAAAGAAGTACTTACGGACTGAAAACTTCGCAGATCCCTTCCCTAATTTCAGAAAAGCAAGTTGGCACAGTACGACCGAAACCGAAAGGAAAGATAAATGGGACCGGGGGCCGCCAAGTCGATGTTCTTCAAGAAGGACATGTCAGACACTGGGGTGGACTTCAGCAGCGGGGGGAGAAAACGGCCGACCGAAAAGTTGAATGCAGACGCCCGGAAGAGTAAGGGTATTAGTAAGGGAGAATAAAAAACCTTCAACAAACAGGAAATAAGGGTAAAAGCAGAGACAGGAGTCTCCGGAAAGGATCGAGTGGAACGGAGTGATACATACAATCGATGCATAAAGACCGTCAAGGGAGAAGAACCACAGAACGGCACTCCCGAAAAAGAAAATCTGATTCAACGAACAATGGTCCGCTCAAGTGGAAAAAATCAGACGGGAAGGGGGAAAAAAAAAGTAATGAGTCATCAAAAGAGCGAAGTCACTCTACCAGGAGGGGGGGGGAGGCAAAGCCGCTTCATGAGAGGCGCATTCTCTCGGTGTGGGGTTCCTCTCAGTGGGTCGCAGACCCTACCGCGATCTCAAAAAAAAAGAAGATTAGTGAGGAAAAGAAGGAGAGTGCTTATAGGTCTCTCTTAAGAAACAGGATTAAAAAAAACCACACCGCATTCGCTCAGCGAGCATAGCGCCATCGTATCGCTACTTACCGCCCGAGGTGCAGAGCTGGGCAGTGAGCAGAGGGGAAAATGGGGGGGAAAAATTTAGGCTTTAAGCATAAAAAATTAGAAAAAAGTTCATGTGGGAAATTCCCCCGTCGATGGGGAACGTGGCAGGAAATTTTCGAGGACAAGGAGGTAGGTGATTGTTAGAGAAGAACTTTGGAATGAGGATTAGGACAAAGGGTGAGGAAGCGGGGGCCAGGGGGAGTGTGAAACAGTGGGTGGGACGGGGGGGTCACGTCAACCGACGCAATGGAAAGAGACTAGTCCGGCAGGCGGGCCATTAACACTATTCCCTTTCGACCGGGATTGAGGAACCATCATAAACAAAAAAGAAATGCCGGCTGGAAGCCATTCTCATGACAGGAGGCAAAAGAGCGCAAAAATCAGGGGGACGGTAACGGTCATTCTCAAGGCATGGGGGGGGGAACGACAGGGAAGGGGGGACGACGCGAAGAGAAACATCCGTACACGAACTGATCTCTGTCAAGAATATGAGTAGATAGTGCCGAGGGACAGGAGAGATCTTGCGTCGGGAGTGTGGGAACACCGGAGCCGGGAACTCAGGCTTCTCGGGGTGCGATTGGACAAGGTAGGAAGGAAAACACTTCTCCATGGGTCGGCGGAAAGGATGGGCATGTGCTTGAGAGCGAGGGGAAGGGAAGGGTTGGGGAGTGTTGAGCCTAAAGGAAAGGAAGAAGGTCTTCCAGCGATCCTTTAAAACGTCTCCTTTTGGGGGGGCTCGGGGGAAGAATGGGGAACATTGCATGCACAACGTTAGTGCACTTGAAACTCGTAACAAATTACGTGAGAGCGTGAGAGACGGGCCAGCTATGAAAAAAAACTTGCTTAGGGACGAAGGCCAAATAAGCGCGAAAACAAGGAGGGGGCATCTCCAGGATAGGAATTGGAGGGGGTGTTGACACTCACGGACTACTCGGCGAAAAGGTAAGGACTTCTACTGGGCGGAGGTATTTCCATCCGAAGGATGATAGAAATTGTGAGAAAATTGATGGAGCTGGAGGGCGGGCTTCCCAAGAAGAGAGGAAAAGAACTCGCAAAAAAGGACAAGGCGGCGAGTTGCGAAGGAAGGAACCGGAAAAGACGCCACCAGCCCTCTCGACTAGTCGGAAGGGGAGCCAGCCGAGTTCATTATTCCAATACCACAAGGGGGGGGAAAAAGACGCAACATGAGGAGGAGAAATCACATGAGAACTATCATATTTTCTCATAAAGTAGGGGGCAAAAAGCTGGGAGAACCCAAGGTAAAAAAAAAGAGTAGAAAGGGGGGTATCAAAAAAACAGGGACGTGCGTGGAAAAAACGGAATAAGGGTTCATTACAGCAATCAAGTACAGAAGGAGAAAACTAGTGGAAAAAAAACGAAAAAGGTAAACAGTCCGGATGAAGGATATAATTTATTTAAGGCAACTAAGGAGATCGAAGACAGGTCTGCCTGCGAAAGGAACACAAGAAGGGCGTTGCATAGATTTCCCTTTCGGACTGGATTAAAGCGGAAGGGAGAAAGGTCCCGAGGAGGATCTAGGGGTTCCTCTAGGGTGAGAGGTCCAGGGAAGAAACACCGAATAGGGGACCGTCTGACTGGTACGAGTCGGACTTGCCAAGAGTTTCCTCCTTTTTTTGACAAAAATACAAATAAAGCATGCTCCCCGGAGTTCGCATAGTCATTGGGGCGCTTTTGTGGGGGGAAATCTGTATCATCCGCGCCGGGAGGAAAAAGGATATCTTAGGGGCGGACAACCTTCCCTGGGGGGAGAGGGGCGTACGGAACGACAGGTGTTGAGAGAACAGCCTGTATCCGGACAAACGTTTTTGGGTGCAAAAAAGCTCGCATAGACTCAAAAACAACGGGTAAAAAGAAGAGCGGAGCGGGAAAAAAAAACACGAGCTGTTTTGAAAATAGAGAGAGGTTGCGCCTAGAAGGAAAAAGGTGGTCGTTAATCAAGAGAAATGACTACGGGCCGACCCTCTAAGACGGCATAGGGGCGGGACGAATAGGTGCACACGGACAGGGATGAGTGTACGAGTGAGACACGAGGGGACAGGCTTAAAGGGGTAAAATGTAGGAAATTGCACGGAAAGCGACTAACGCAACAAGACTGCAGCGATCGGGTTGATACGTAGACCTACGGGGCAACACCAAAGGCAAGGAGGGTCTTCGAGGAGCAAACGAGGAAAGACGGCTCTAAACGAAGGCACTGGGGGAAGAGGGAGAATCTAAAGCCTACTGGAAAGTTCGGGCAGGAAAAAGGACTCCTCTCTTCCACCTGGATTGAAGACCTTCAACGAGCGCAGTAGCCCTAACTGGATGTTGACCTTGGAAAGGGGGGGGAGGACCCCACTCGACTGTACGAAGTAAATGTATTTCATGGGGGAGAAAAAGGAAGATAGTTTCTTCGGCATAAAGAAGGCCAGAATCCGGTTTTGGCTGCTCCTCGAGGGGGGATTCACTAGACCTTTTATATCACCGAACATGAAAAAGGAAAGGGAAATTAAGGATGAGAGAAATCGAGAGAGGGGGAGCCAGATTCTGAAAGGAAGCCACTCCTCGCAAGCAGGAAAGTCTCATTGATGGTGAGACCTGAAAAAAAAAAAACCAAAAAAAGCGGCGCACTGGGGGGGAAAGATAGAAAAGACTTTAAAGCGGTCCGCGATTCTGCAGACGTACCGGGAAACTAGCGGTGAATCTCGGAGGACCCTCTGCGTAAAAGGGGGTCTCGCTCAAAGACTCCCTCTAGAGACAAGGGACCGAAATGAAAAGACTCTGAGATGCCCGAAAAGAAATGAATCCTCACATCAGGGTCAGGGACCACTGACGGGGGCTGGGAGTACCTTAAGTGCGACTCAGATGTGTGGTAGAGGGAAACAAAGAGTCCATCTCGTAAATCCTGAAGCTAGCACACGGGCAGCAGGTGGCGCTAGGGTCTGGAAATTGGGCAGGGACTTCATTAAGTGAAGGGATACACGAAACACATAAGAGTGGACAGTTAAATTCGGAGAGAGGGCCATACGAAGTCGAAGAAAGTTATCGAAAAAAACCTCTCATCGGATCCAAAAGGAACGGAGAAATAAGGCCCGACGGCCATTATCTCCTGTTAGAAGTGGGTTAATACTACCTTGGGGGCAGATCAACGCTCGAAGCTGGATGCCCTCTACCAGGTGGGACACGCAGAGAGGCAACATTCCGCGTGCCTGAGCGGAAAACTACGCCTTATGGGGTGAAGGAAACTAAATGAGGGGGGTTTTTGGGGTGTTGGACTGGCTGGAGGGACGCGAACGACAATGGGCGGAAATCCATGGGGGAAAGGGAAAAAAGACTTAGTTCAAATAACAAGGGGGGGGGAGAAATTCAAAGAAGATTTTCCGAAACGCTGAAAAATGTCGTCAAGCAGTCATTCGCGAAAGTTGGAAGTGCACCAAATCTGATATAACTACGAAAGGGGATCGTGTGCCGAAGGCCCGGAAATTATAGGCCAAGGAGTATGGACATTACCCAAACTGGCCAAAATGTGAACAGCACGAGGCAGGGGAGCAGGAGGAAAAGATACAAAGACGAAAGGAAAAAGGTGGGTAATGATCGAAAATCTAACTACCGACCTGGGGGAGAACCGAAAACACAAGCCAGCCCCGGCAGAAACTTACTCAAAACAAACGCAAGGGACCGCTCACCAATGGTTTCGGTCAGTACAGATGACACTGAAGGGTTCAACAACCTCTCTAAAAGGGGGAAAGAAAAAGAACATTCCCTCAGACGCAGCAACGCTCTCTTCTGAGGAGGTCGCTGAAGAGAGCTGGGCGGGGTGGGAGAGAGTGTCAGGCAAGAGGTCAATCATACTAGAGAAAAACATTATTATTGGGGAATTATTAGAAAAAGGAATCAACAATCTCTAACTGATCTCTGCCCCAAAAAGTCAGGGAGTAAGCGTAGAAATATGATTCGAGCTCAGGCAAATACCAAGGGGCCTGCTGGTCAAAGAAGGACCTTTCATTTCTCTCGGGGGGGGCAGGGTAATAAAAGGGTGAGGAAGAAGAAACGGACCAGGGGGGGAGCGGACATGGGGGAAGGTGCGTGAAGATCCTCAATGGGGGGCGGGCCTTAAAAGGTCAATTTTTGGAGAGAATGCGTTTTGGCCAGTGTAGTAAACAGGGGAAAGAAATAAATGGGCAGTCCGGGACGGTATGACGGAGGGAAGTGGTATGGTATGGGAAAGAAAACTAACGACCTATATTCTGGACGGGGGGCACGGACCATATTTCCCCGGCCAGTACGAAGGAGGGGGAAGTCCCATTTCATGAAGAACAGAAAAAAGAAAACTAAATCCGGCTGTAGCAAAAAAAGTTCTCATTGCGGCCAGGGGCTACAGGGCTCGTTTGGACGGGGGGGAACTGCCGGAGAAAAGCAAGGAAAAGTCTGGATTAAGAAAAGTCTGGGACTCGAGGAAAGACGCCGTAACGGAAGAGGGGGATCGATCCGGGACTATTCGGCGATAGGAGAGGGAACGCGAGGCTTGCTCGTCTCATTGCTGAACAAAAAGGGGGAGCGGGCCGGAGCGAGAGCTGGTTGCGATTTGGACAAAACTGTCCGTAGGAGAAAAAAAAAAGTGAGTCGGAGCAATTTTTCATAAGTGGAAAGGGCAGGGGGGAGCTGGGGAGCGGGGGAGTTGGTTGATCCCGGAACGGCAATTCGGAGGGTCCAGCGGGAGACTTTCCAAAAACGAAAATAAAGATTTGCAGTTTATAGGAGAAAATTTGGCACACGTGGTCAAGGGGGCCGTAATTTCAACTGATCGAGAAGGACGAGAGAAGAAAAAGTGCAGCGGTTGTAAAATTTCTGCGGGGGCCATCCAGGGAGCTTTCTTACTGGAGGGGAAGTCATGCCCACTAGAGGTACCGCCCGATAGAGTGTCATCCACAATGAATAAATCTATTAATTTCTTCTAGCACTGGGAGGAGGCAGAATTAGAGAGTCGATAGGTTTTAAACCTGTTTTCTAAGACTCGGGGGCGCGGACTCCCAGAATAAAGGGGAAGGGGCCAGTACTCGCAGTGAAAGGAAGGAGTTTTCATGCGTCCAGTAATCGAAAAAGCTCCTACATCTAAACCAAGCGGAACTCGTCAGAAGCGAGAGCTGGAGTGGGGGGCATTCTCAAACACAGCGGCCGACAGGGCGGGGCATTCGAGGAAACCTGCGCCGATTGTTCTCAGCCGATTGGAATGGGGACTCAAAAGGTCATTTAGCGGGGAAAGGAACCAAATTATTAAGTAAAAGCACAGAACCCTATTCGGCCCTGCTTATCACGCCGCAAGAGGGAGAGGAAGGGGTGAATCAAATCCCGTACTCTACGGCGAAACTAGTGGGAGAAACACAGAATACAAGGTCACCCCTTGCTTGACGGGAGGGAATCATTATTTATCCGCAAGGAAACCTTTGATACAAGGCCAGAACTGCGGACGCGAAATGGGGGAGAAAGAAATAGTAGTGGGTGAAGGGTTGCAATCAGAGAGGGATGGTGGAACTCTTAACTTGAGACGAAGAAGACAATCTTATCTTACGGCAGCCCATTCAGGCGGGGCCGAGGCCGTCTTCTCAGAATCCTCACCCTCAGATCGCTGAACGATTGTCTGGAGTTAAACGAAGAGGGTGAAAAAATGGAAGGGCAAAGTGTAAAGACCTGGGGGAAGACTTGGACCCTTCAAAAGTCGGGGCAAGATCGGGGGGTATCATAAAGAACAGCGTGTGTTCGGGAAGCCAGCCTATCTAAGGGGGGGCGGGGGGAGGGGGGACGACTTAACGGAAAAAATCCATTTAAATTTTCACCGAATCCGAAGTAGTAGAAACACACCCCCCCGGCTGAACCGAGGTCAAAACTTGGTTTGGGGGGGGGCAGCTCATCTCTAGAAAGAACCAAAAAAAATTCAAAGAGAGAGATGCGAGAAACAAACTTATTGGTTTACGATCTAGTGCGCCTGATAGATACACCTGGGGGTCTCTTCCTGGAAGAAAAACACTAAACTTGGAAGGGAAAGTAAAGGAACTACTCTGCGTCTTGCTCTTCTCATAGGGGGCACGTTCTGCTCTAAGGAAGCCCGAATTTAGGACGCTGCGATAGGGGACCGGCAATGGCACTCGGGGAAAAAAAGTTATCTCCCTCAAGACAAACCCTAGATCGGCGTGTGGGTGGGACTTAGGGAAAGTCCCCGGGAAGAACGCGGACCCACCTCGCAAGTTAAAGAGTACCTAGAGCAAGACTGGATGAGACGGAATCAGACGTGTACTAGAGAGACGGAAATATAGCCTTTAGGCTAACGCGCTATCTCCGGGGGGAGAGGACACCTAAGGGGGGATGCTTACTAAGAATTAGGCGCAGGGAGACCAGTGGGAAATTTATTGGGGGATACCACCTCTCTCTTACGATAGGATGAGGGTCGAACCTAGAAAGAGAATGTGCTATGGCGTAAAAATTTGCCTACCTTTCGGGGAAGAAGAAAAGCTACGGGTTCGTCACTAGCCGTTTTCCACAATCAAATTCAAGGCCAAGGAAAGCTTAGAAGAGAGATCGAGAGGCGAAAAATGGTCAGAACGACTCGTGCGGATTTCTCATTTTCTGGCGATCGGCACCGGAGCGGCGCTTTTTCAGGTATGGGAAAGAGGGAAGTCGTCTTCTCCTTGGGAGGGGGAAGGTCGAAACTCAGGGGGAATCCTCTTACTTACGCATCGGATCTGGGGGAAATGAAGCGCCACTCACCGAGAGACAGGACGCAAAAATCGAAGATCTCAGGGGGAAAACCTCTCCTCATCGCGAATTCAGCATTTGAAACAGAGACGACAGGGGACGGTAGGAAGGACTTTACGAATCGGGTTTAGAGGAGGGGGACCTACTGGAAGAAGAGGGAATCACTGAAAAAAAATCAATCTCCGAAAAGTCGCAGAGTCAGGGGTCTGGCGCGAAAATTTCAAAGGAGATTCAGGGGAAACGTGGGGAAAAAAAGGGCCCTACAAAGTAGGTTTTCTTTTAAATTAAGATAGTCAAGGGGAACTAAGAAGGACATGTTCACGGTCTCGAAAAATAAACTCCTCCACTTGAACTGGGAGGGGGGAGACCCGAGAGCCTAATGCTCCGGCGGATAGAGAACAGTCTAACTCTAATCTGTGGAGTGTGTGCTCTGGTGTGTGGTGGGTCTTGTGGAGGGGGGGGGTCGGGGGTGGGTGATTGGGGGGGGCGGGCTGGGTTGTGAAGGATATCATGTACAAAAAAAAGCCCCCACCAACTGAAAGGAAAAAAAGAGCCCTCTGGCAGAGAATCTGGCTCGAAATCCAAAGCGACCGCATCGCGGCCTAGCAGCATATGCAAGATCAGCGCCACGTATCTTTACAGCGTAGAAGTGAGAAAAGAAAGTCCGATGGAATCAGAAAAGTGGGACCTGAGGAGGCGAAGAAAGAGGCTGGGGGTTATCGGGGGGGGAAAAACCGCAGGACGATGAAAGGGGGAGAAAAGTCGGGACGGGGGGGAGGGACTTTGCAGATAAGGCAAAAGTGAGAACTCGGAAACTCGGTCAGGGGAAAAGAATGGACGGGTAAGGGACAGGAGTTAGTGGCGCCGGACAAAAAAATTAAAACAGTTCACAACAAAGAAGCGGCCGAAGTCCATAGTATTGAAAAAAATCGCATGACGGTAAGAGGAAAGAGTTACCCAACGAATGTAGGAAAACCACGCCCGGCAAGAACAGTGAGGGCAAACGAGAACAATGTCCGACAATTGGTCAGGATTACGAAAAAAACTGAAGGTTCCACCACGAAAAAGAGGGGACTCCGCGGAAAGGAACGTGGCGTAAATGGGGGGGGATAGAAAAGCGCAGCTCTCTGAGCAGGTAGGCCGATGGAAGTTTGGTTGTGGAAGGTGGTGTGGTACGCGTCGGGAAGTGTCCGCAAGAAATGGCGAAAAGTACTCACAACCTGTAAGAGAGATGGCGTACCCAGCCTCTCGAAAACTTCTAGAGGCGGCCCCCAAAACAGCTATACGAGGAAGAGAGCATCTCCCTGTATCTGCGCAGAAAGAGGCCAAGCCCCACGAAGAAAGGGATGAAGCGTCATAGACGCGGTGGGAGAGTGGTGGTTCATTTGATAGCTGTGAAAGCCATGAAAATGGAAGAGGGAAATGGCATGTTCTTTAAAGCGACGCAATTGTCTGGAAGGGGGAAAGCTTGGGGGGGGGATCGAAATTAGGGGGCAAAAGAGGGGAGAGAAAAAGATTTGCGAATCAGAGAATTGGGGCAAATCTGGTCTGGCGGTGGACGAGGGGCGCTGTGGAACTTTTTTTTGAACGGGGGGTAGAGGATCACGAAAGAATGGGAAAGTAATAGGGGAAAATGGGGGGGGTCGCCCGAAAGCAACCGGGCCGCCGATTTCTCTTCCTTGGAATCAGACCGGACGAGAGTCGCCTTGGAAAAGAAGAGGGCGAAAACGACGGGGCGGCAAAGGCTACAAGTTGCATCATCGGGGGGAAGTAGCCCGACGGGCAAAACTGGAGATTTCCTACGTACGGGAACGGGGGATCTAAAGTAGTAGTATTCTATAGGGGGACCTCAGAAAAGGAGGCCGTAGGGCATCTAACGAGAGCTGATGAGTTTGACAACGGGCGGGCAAGCCTAAGTATCGGAGGAGTTTTTCGTTTGCCCAAAAAGGTAGGGAGTAAAAAACACTGGCTCCGGTCAACAAGAGAATCCGCGTCCTATATGTCGAATTGCATCGATCTACGCTGAAAGCGGGGTGGTCATTCAGACCCCGTTATCAATGGGAAACTTGGAAATAGAAGGTGGCACACTCCACAGCCCGGGGTTTATTTTGCACGTTGTGAGAGAAATGTGGGCCCCCGTTCGGAAAAAAATTAGTTGACCTTGTCGAGGGGACACTCTATCAAAGAAACTGGACTTCCTCTCTTTATAAGTGAGGGGGCGCACGATGCGACTTATTTCGGGAAGAGAAAAAATAATATGCTGCGCCCGAAGCCACGGACAAAGCGAGAGTGGGAAAGGGGGGAAAAATGCACGTACTCTCTTTATTCCTGCAAAGGGAGGTCCCATCTACGGTAGGGGTTGGAAAGCACATGTAAAGGCGATCGAGCGGGTCTCCTTAGAAGGCGTCCGTACTCTCTCATGGAACATCCAGAGGGGGGCCGAGTAACTGTCCTGGGCTCCGACTTACCGCGAGAACTTATCGTGAAAAAGGGAGAGACCCCGGATTGTATTCGCAAGAAACTTGATAGCAGAGAGACATTGCGGGAGGGAGGGATAAGAGCCTGACTTCCAAGCTTTTAAAGGAAGCAAGGGAGTGGAGTTTGCCCGGATATATTTTTCCAAAAAGTGAGAGACTTAGACGGAAGGAGAGAAACACTCTTAATAAAGTCGTTATGGCCCAACCCAGCCGGCAGCAATGAGCTCGAGGGAACCCAGTCGCGGAAGCAGGGTTTCTCCCCCCAATAAAAAGGAAAATCAGCCGGCTGACATGACAGGGAATTTATTTAGGGGGAGCAGGAAAGCCGGTGAATCCAGTAGGAGGAAATGCTCCCGATTCGCTTGAACGGTTTTTCAATCGGAAAGGGAGGGAGTCCCTAGCTAATGGGAGGAGAGAGGACGCAAGTACGCGGATTACTTAATGCTAAAGCAACAGACAGAATCAGATGCAGTAAGGTCTGACCGTTACTATAACGAGAAGTTCGCCACCAGTTCCATTGAAAGGGGGGTTAAAAAAAACGAAAAGAAAATGAGACCCTTTTCTTCAGCGTTTTTGTGCACCTGGGAAAGAATCCGCCTATCTGACGTAGAGAGAGCTTAAGTGTACCAAAGTTTGTGGTCTGCTAATGCAGACGGGTGCAGGGCCGCCCGGCAGACAAAGAGGTCCCAACCGTGGGTTTTGGGAGATC
>Ga0179591_1317428_pt1 | contig 11990 bp, 6 predicted proteins | sample CZOMad2_1_08_16f_FD_182891 | JGI IMG/M metagenome (GOLD analysis project Ga0179591, IMG submission 182891) | Vadose zone soil fungal communities from Angelo Coast Range Reserve, California, USA - CZOMad2_1_08_16fungal (PacBio error correction) | ecosystem: Environmental > Terrestrial > Soil >...
GGGCGCGTGTATTTCTGCCTGCGTTAGAAGGAGAGGAGTCTGTACCGCAGACGATCATGACGCCCCTCGATGCGGGAAGCGACCTTACAAAATATAAAGCGGGAAGTCAATGGATTTAGTCGACGTCTTAAGCTGAAGGAAGAGTAACTCGGCAATAACAAACCCCCCTTACTTGAGAGAGTGCTGGTCGCTGAATAAGGTGAGAGGCACCTCAGAGGCGGACCCAGAGCGTTCACCCGCTGTAGGAGGGAGGAAAAAAAGTGAGGCCGAGATATTTACGTAAAAACTGGTCGACCGTTAAGCACGGGAAAAAAAAATCAGAGGGAAAAGATTCTCCAGTAAAAAAAAAAAACACGGTTCTCGAACGCGAACCGGAAGGGGCGAAAAGAAGAGTGAGGAGGCGAGCCCACGGCTCGCTCCTCAGGAGCTACGTGTGGCAAAAGTAAGCGTTTCAAATGCAAAAACCGAGATCCCGGCGTCGCCCGAGAGTAAGGAGCAGAGGGGACTACCTGCGAGTAGAACGCACGCTCTAGAGCTATACAGGGGCTAACAGGTGGGAAGTCGAAATCAACCATTAGGGCTCCTCTTCGAGCGTGGGGGGCCTAAGCGGAGAAAAAAAACACATGCCTTTGCACCCGAACTAACGAAGGGTAGCCTAGGCACCCCTAATTCGGTCAAACGTTTGGGCTCAACGGGCTCTATCAACAATCGCGTGCAGAAAGAAAGTAGCGAATCGGAAGAGCCGAACTGCGCCGAGAAAACTATGAGCTCGGCGAGCCCCTCAGGACTCGCCTCCTGTGAAGGAGATCACCTTGAAGAACTCAGGGGTCCGGCGTCGATCGAAAGGGGAATTGATTAACAGAGATACACGCACCATAGGCTCACCTAAAGACGATCAGTCCATTCAGATGCATTAAGCAACGTATGTGACGAGATCGAGAAAAAGCCTGTTCGTCAGAACATTCTTCCAACGGAAGATTGTGCAGGTGAGGAGAGAAGGAAGGCGCGGATGTTCTGCAGTGCAGATATCGGGGGCGCGCGGAGGTCAACTTCCAATTCTGCGCGACGTACGCCCGCAGGGACTAATCACAGCGACAGTAAGTGGCTTGCCAGACAACGATAGCAAAGAAGGTAAAACGTAGATCTGGTTCTCGAGGGGAGGAGCGCTCAACTGAAAAAGGGAAAGGGAAAAATACGTGCCGGTGGCGGGGTAGGGGGAAGGGCTCCGCACCGTCACGATTTACCTCCTCTTCATAGTAGGGGATATCTTTTAAGAAAATGTCGTAAATCGAGAGCCCTATTCACCAGGAAGAAAAAAGCGACGATGGGGCTCGAAAAACGCTCATTCGGCCAATCTAGGTATAAAACGGCCGCCGAAAGACATCTAAAGGTTTTCTCTGACCGCGTCGCAACAACGTTCGACGAAAGAAGAGAGATGTTGGAAGCTCTCGCGTCACCTCTAGGGCGGCTCAGGAGATCAGAACCATCAAAGACCAGAGTGTAAGTTCTACGCGACAACGCTAACATGAGAGGGGAGAAAAACGCTCGCCATTTACTCAGGGATGAAGGGAAAACAAAAGTAGTCCGATCGCTTACACTTATACGGCAGAAAAGAAGGAAGAAAGGGTGCAAGAGCACTGTGCGACGAGACTCCATGCCGGAAAAGGGGGTCTCGAGCTTTTGTCGGCCCGATCGTATCTGAACGAACAAAGGGAGGGAAGGTCCGGCAATACGAATGATATCCTCAAGAAAGGGCAAGGAAAAAGGCAAGAAAGCTGCTTATTCGGACCTCCGGCACCGCGGAAGGGAAAAAGCTACTCAGTCAGAAAGATCCCAGAACACGTGCCCTTCATGATAGAACTGCGAACTGAGGGGGAAGTAAAACGCTGACGGGAAAGCGCTCTAGAGTAATCGGGAGAAGATCTGGGGGGAGAGAAGGGAGAAGGAAAAAAACAACAAAACCAAAAAAGGGGGAGGTATTGGAACCTATAGAAGATCCCCTATCGACTGAAAATGAGACGAAGCGAGAAGCTATCCTGCCAAGTAGAGGGGGGAAAAGGGGACCGCCAGAAGAAGAGACGATAAAGGAAGCGGCGCCGATCTGTGTTATCTTCTGCCAATAAGGAGAAAAAAGCGTTGCGTGGCGCTCGAAAAGGAAAATCGCGGGCCGGAGGGGTCACTTAGACCCGATCAAAAGGCATCCTGCGCATTAGGAGAAGGGAACCGGATCCTGAGCGAGTTTAGATGACGAGCGGGCTAAAAAAGAGGAAAAAAAAGCAGAGCGCCTAGAGAACTGAGGGCCTTCCGACGTGGAGGGCAGGGGTCCGTGAACGTAACGCTTTCCGTGACAAACTACTGAGGAGACACAAGAAGGGAAAGTCTTTCTAAAAGGCGATGAAGTTGGCCGCGGACACACAGGACACGCTGTCGGTTCCGATAGCCTGGTCTTCAGATAGGAAAGAAAGGAAAGCTCACAACTAAACGTGTGTCTTACCCTAATGAATCGAGTAACGACGTACAGGAATCCACCTCTTCGCGTTGAAGGTCGCGGAGAGGTTCAAAAATAGGAAAGCAGAATAAAATGTGGAGCCCATCTTCCACTCGAGCGGGACTGCGAGCATCGGCTCCGCGTTCGACATTCAGAAGAAGAGAACTATCATGACGAAGAAGGCGGAACTCGTTACGGTGCCGGCGAAGGAAAAAGAAAGGAAGGAAAGGGGACGGCTCATAAGAGAGGAGCGATCGATAACTGCCGACGAAGGGGGGACGCGGAGAAGAGAAGGTAACGCAAACAGGGAAAGAAGCGGAAACGTCGGGAGGGTAGCTAGCCCCGTTTGGGGCGGGGGACGCGCAAGGCCCTGACTATACCGGGGGCAAGGGCAGATCTCGATCGAAGAGGACAACGTGAAAAAATAAAGCTCAATTTTGCCGTCGGGAGAACGGAAAAGAAACGCAAGGGAACAGTTTTTCCACGAATCGAGTCTGACGCACGCGCCTTTCTCAGAAGAGCTCCCACCGAATCGTGCAATGCGGTCCGAGTAAATGAAGCTAGAGAGAAATTGAGCCTATGGGGAAGGCCAGAGGGGACGACATCAGCAGAAGATAGTGACAGCGTCACAAGGACTAGGAGATTTTATCTGCACCGCGAGGCCTAGAAGACGAGTAGAGATCGATCTCTCGGGGTCGAAGAGAAGTGGAGGAGGGACATCTACTCTGAGCGGAACGAGGTTTGCTCGAGTTGCTAACCGGAAACTCTACGGGTGGAGGAAAAAGGCTGCGAGAACAAGCTCGACGTAGGTCTAGCGTGTGCCAGAATGTGAAATGCGATGGAGAAATTGGCACGACGCCCGCCGAGGATGACGATGGGGGGGGGAGAACGACAGAAAAAAAGAAATTTTTACAAAGAAAAGTCTAAACATAAGTAGGGTTCGTAGAATCGTCGACCGGCACTACAGAAAGAACCTACAATTCTCCAGAAACATGGGACAGGTGTTTAGTAACCAGTAAGTGAGGGCGAAAACAGTCTCCGAGAAGGAGTTGGAAGGGCGGGGGGAAAGAAACTCGTCGGCTATGCGGTAAGGTCAAGAAGATTATTCAGGAAAGAAGGTCCCTCAGCAACAGGGAAGGAAAAAACGCCTCCGCTGCGGAAAAGAGGGGAAGCAAAAAGTGAGGCGAGCCCGCGGGGAAGACTGTGAAAAGGGAGATGAGTGGGAAATTATCCAAAAAAAAAAGCAAATTCACATCGATACAGTCAGTGATTTGTGGGGGGAGAGAAGAGTGTACCCTGCAGCAAAGTCAGCGGGAGACGGAAAAAAAGAAAAAGCTGAGGGACCGGTTAAAGAGAGTCTACAAGCGCTACTCTCAAGAAGAAAAAATCGGGCAAGCACTTGTCACGGAACGGGCGTTAATAGAAAACGGGAAGAAAAACGGCGGTTTCAGAACAAGCAACAAAAATCAAATTCTAAAAAAAGAGGTAGGGAAAAAGATCATATCTGTGGCGCAAACTTGAGGGATGAAAACGGATTGGAGTGGTGGAGTAATTCGTCTTAACTCCCGTTGTCCAAGAGGAACGGGCCCTCCAAGAGAGCATCGCTTATCGAGAGGGATACACGAGGGGCGGTAACTTAAAAAGGAGAGTAAGGAGAAAGAGAAATGCAGCATCTGCTTAATCAAACGAAAAAGACGGCTCGATGTGGGGGAGGATGGAAATTAGGGTAAGAAGAAAAATCAAGACGGGGAATGACCTATCGTCCCACCATCTACGCGCGAAACGGGGTGGGTCCGGAGCGGACGTCAGCTTGCCATAGACTGAAAACAATTCTGCAGAAGGGGGAACCATCTCGAACCACGAAAAAAAAAAGAAAACGATCGGGCGAGACCGCTAACAAAAAGAAAGGTGTCTTCTGTCAGAAGAGAAAGTACTAGAGGAGTTACGTGGTCGAAAGGCAGAAGGTGAGAAAAAAAGACTGCTCCCTGACTAAAGGAACGGATCGGGGTCGGAAAACAGCCTCTTCGAAAACGCTCATAGAAGCATCCCGAGAAACTTCTTGGAAAGGGGAGGCGATCACCCAGCTTCCTAATCAAAATGGAGGGCTCTCCTACTGAAAAAAGGGCCGGGTGGAAAAATCTAGACGACCGCACAGAAGGAAAAAAAAAAGTTTCTCCACGGATTAAAACGGTTCGAAAGAGAGAAAAGAATAGCTAGAGACCGTCGCGACAAGAAGAACTTAAAGTCTCCAAAGATGAGCTCCGAAGCGACGTCAAAAAGGAGGGAGAGGCCTCGAGGATATAGAAAACAGGAAACCCGTTCCTTATTTCAGAGGAAAGCGGAAATGCGGACCCTCAAGGCTCCCGAACCAAGAGGGGCTGACCTAGCTAGAGCTTCCATTCCTCTACAAAGGGAAAAAGATGACGGGGACGCGCTCTTCCAAAACCATAAAAGGGGGAGACAGAGAGCGCCAACGGACGCTGACACGTCCAGGTCGCAGCTAAAGGAAACGGCGCGGTGTTCGTCTTGGAAGGGGAATGAGCTCGGCGTCCACTGTTACGCCAGTACCTCAAAGGAGAAAAAGGAACTAAACAAAGGAGAAAGAAGCGACCGGCAGTCAGAGTAACCGAGCGTTCTAACGAAAGCCCCGGCGCGACGTTAGGAAAGGGTGTAGATCGCCGCGCGAGAGACTGAAGAAAGGGATCAGGGACAGTCGGAAGGACATTAAGGGGCAAGGAAAAGGAAAAGGGACAGCCTTCGATACTGGCCGGGGGAATCTCTGGGTGTGAAGAGAAAAGGTCGTAGTATAAAAAACCAGAGAAAAGACGCGACCTCCTCGAAGAAAAACAAACCAGGCTATGAGACAGCGATCTAGAAGAAAAGAGAAGAAATCTAAGAGGGGTTGGGAACTGTACTTCGACGGCTGGCTTCGGCTAAAAAAGGGTGAGAGCTTCTCGCGTCTCGAGAAGGGCGAGAAGAATCAAAAAAGACTCCAGATCAAACGTCGAGACAAAACTGACATCTCGGCGGCAAATCGCATTCGGTGGCTCGAACGCGGAAGAATATTCAGCCGATCGCGTTCCACTTCTCCGGAGAAACGACGAACGAGCCCGGGATTCCTCCTGGAGAAAAAATTCAGGGAGGGGGAGGTGTCGCTTGAGGCCCGAAAGAGTAATCTTAAACGAAACGAAAGGATCCTGAAGAATAAAAAATCTAAGGAAGAGACGCTCATTAGCCAGTGGAACCGGACAGCCCGACTGCTAGGGCTCGTATTCTAAGAAAACCGGGAAAGGGAGGCTTCCGGACCTCTTCGCCGGCAAAAAACAAAAGCCTAAGACTTCAAGGAATCGTAAACAGCTGGCGGTCACTTCAAGCTTCAAAAAAAAAGAGATGCATCTGTGCGCAGCGTCGAGGCTCAAAGGGTAGCGCGTCGCACAAAAAACAAAAGAAAAAAGTAAAGGGAAGAGACAGAAAGGAGAGAGCTGAGCACATCAACTACCTTTGCCATCCTCTTTCAGCCCGAAAGCTCTACGATAAGACACTGACGACAGAGGGGGGGTATCGTCTGCACTGCTAGAGAGCGGAATAAAGAGGGGGCCGTAAGGCCTAGGGGAAACGAATATAGACGTCCGTGTGACCAAGGAAAGCGGCGGAAAGTGCTATCCTTAAGTGTACCAGGACCGATCCAAGAGAAGATTAGGAATGACGAGGAGGGACGAAAGACCTCGAAAAAGGCATAGATCCAGGTCGCACATGAAAATGAGAACAGGGGGGGGAAGGGCGTCGTTCCGTCTTAAGGAAAGGGTAAAAGAGAAAAAGAGGGAGCCGAGGGAATTGTACCCGCGATTGCGAGAAAACGAATACTAAAAGAACGCAGGTCAGGGGGGGGGGTCGCTGACGGTCACTGACTGGTCGGCGGATTCGATCCTCCGCAGACGCAATAAAAGAATCGAAACAACTAGCAGAGTTCGATCCCGCCATAGTCTGAAAAAAAGGTCAAAACCAGAGGGAGAAAGGTGAAGGTCGGAGGGGATGAGACCCGAGTCAAGAGGAAGATAAAGGTACGTAGCAATAATGGAAGAGGGACGTACGTGAGCACTCTCGAGCTGTTCGAATTACTGGGCAACTCGCTCTAAACCGCAGCGAGAAAGGAGGAGGGTAACTCTTGAGGGGGAACGCATTCAACCGAACGAAAATTGGAGCAAACTTGGGAATGACAATGAGCGAGAGGGGGAGCAGGATCGGAGAACCCCTCTCCGGTAGCCTCCGGGGGGGCGGCGCAAGAATGGTGAACGCTCCCGCCAAAAAAAGAATACGGCCAAGCTGATCGCCGACCCGTGGTGGGCTCTTAGGAGGGGAGACTGCCGGGGGAGAAACGTGATAACCTGGAAGAAAAGCGTATAAGAAATTAAATTCAATAAAGAACTCAGTGGCCGTCGATCTGCCGTCATTCCTAAAAGAAGGTGGGAAGAAAGATTATAACAAAAAGTCTTTCTCAGAGCGCGGAAAAGAAAGAGATGAAGCGTCCCGAGGAATTGAGAGAGAGTGGGTGACCCCTAGGAGGGGACCGCGGGGGCAGGAAAGAGGCCAGTAAAAAAATAAAAATTAATTCCGAAGTATCCTCACCTCTATTAAGACACGAAGCGTTACCCATCTATAAAAGACGGGGTTATCGGGGGCGAACGTGCGGCTGCTCGAAGCTCCAAGAAAAAAAAAAAAAAAAAAAAAATCAGCTCACGCGATTTTCGAAGAGGGCGAGCTTGAACGAAAAAGAAAGAAAGTGGGCTAGAAAGAGCCGTTCTCCGAGGTTCCCAAAAAAACAGGGGGGGGGAGTTCGGAGAGAAGGCAAGAGCGGAAAGTATGGGACGAAGTGGATCGACGAAACAAAAAAGGAGTTGTCGCAAATCTGCAGGCGAAGAATGAAAGGGCAAGATCGACGCGGAAGCGACCGGGTCACATAACGACGCGGGGGAGTGTGGACTGAACAAAATCTGATGCGACCAACGTCTAGCCGAATCGAAGAAGGGGACGTTATCGTCAAAACCAAAAGTCGCTAGCGGAGAAGGTAGAATCACGCGACAAAAAGGGAGGGGTGTGCACTGTCAGTATGTCTCGTGAACAATCTAAGATACGGGCCTAAAAAAAAGAATCGAAAGCTGACGTCCCAGTATCCGTGAATCAACCGTGACAAGGGGGGCCTCGGGGGAGGGCATACTATTTCTGGGGGAAAATTCAAAAGCGTCAGAAAAGGACAAGAAAGATAAAATTCATTGGGATGGACGCAGAGTGAAAGGAGATAAGGGACACTGAGGAAGGTCGAATTCAAAATGAGGTCCCGGTCGCAATTTCTGGAATCCGAAGACTAAAGCTCTGGAGCACGGTCACGCTGGACAAATGGATTAATACAGAAAGAAAATAGGTGTAAACGCCCATCCATCAGAAAAAAAAAAACAACAATTAGTATTATGAAAAAGTATAGAAGAGGGAAAGGGGGGCGAAATGAAGTTCTGAACCGCCGTTTCTCTCGCTTCGGTAACGAAGGTGTACAAGAGGGAAAAAATGCCTCCCCGCGATTCCAGAGGGGAACTCTGCATACAGCTGTGAAAAGAGAAATCTGAAGGGAGACGTCTGGAACGTCTCATAGGGAAAAGGATCCGCCCACATGCGGTCTCAGGGATGTGCGTGAAGTTTTTATAGGGAATAAGGACAACTCAAGATTAAAACACGTAAAAAAAAATTGCTCGCAAAAGGGGAGTGGGGCCCGACTGAACCTGGAGGACGGTATCGCACTCGAATTAAGGAAATGCTCGAACGAACTAAACAGATAAGAAAGGCGCGGAAGATCGAACGAAAGACTTCTATGATCCCTATAAAACTGAAATCAGACGTCGGCTAGAAGAAAAAGACGAAGGTTCCGCACACCTCCAAAGAAACTTCTCAGATGGAAGTGGGAGAGGCAGTCGAAGAAGTCCGACTAGAGAAGCTCTAAAACGAAGAAAAACAAGGAAGGGCGACAATAAGGCTTGGGAGGATTCAAGTAACAAGCGTCCTCCTCTTCTAAGGGGGGGCAAGTGCTCTCCGGACTTCCCAGTGACGGAAAACTAGCAAGAAACCGTCGAACAGGCCTCCGAGTGGGGGGGAGAAATCTAGAAAGTTAACGTTCGGGAAAAGAAATATCACCAAAAGAGGAGGAAGAAGAATATAAGCAGAGTCGAAAAAAGAAAAAATGGGGGAGGGTCGGCAGTCCTGGACGTGCATCTGCCTCTCCGGGGAAAGGATCAGTAAAAACGGCCGGTGCCCTTTCGAGAGACTGGGAACGGAGAAACACGAAGAGGAAAAGAAACCATCGGGGGCTCGAGACTCGCTTCCATTCCTCTACGCCTGGACAACAGTTCGGGACAGCTAAGGAAAGAGTATCAAAAAACACCGACAGAAGAGGGGAAAAACGGCGGTCGCCTCAGGTGAGCGAGAGGGAAGAAAACCTTCACTGTTCTGAGTGCTCGAAGGGGGGGGTACATATATGAACTCGTTTTGAGTCGTTAGAGCAAGGAAAGAGCTGAAGGTTATCAGATCTGAAGGAACTACGTGCAAAAGCGGTTAACATTCGATCATGATGTCAGGTCGTCAGAATGTGGGGGGAGGTGGGGAAAAAGAGGGGGAAGAAGTCAAGATGCGTAAATCTATAATATAAATAGGCGGTACTAAGTCTGAGAGATTTGGAGAAGAGGAGAAAGTGGGTATCGCTGTTGTCCGGGGATCAATGCGAGGGACAAGAGCAGAAGAAGATATAGAGGGGAAAAAGACGTGGCTTGGGGTGAAGGTACGGGGGAAAGCGTGTAGTGAGTGTACGTCAATGGGAAGAAACAGAGAGAAAAGAAGCGACTCCAAAAGACCTCGTCCCGGAGGCGAGACTAAGTAGAAGAGCAGCACTCCACTATGAGTCCGTAAGGTCGCGACGAGACTTCGACAAAAGACTGTTGGAGACTTCGCGCGTCCATCAGAAGGGTCGCAAGAAAAAAAGGGAAGAAAGATCAACTGAGTCCGCGCCCCACCCGTAAAGAATGAACGACTAGGAAAGGTCAGAAAATCCTGTACACGTCAGCGTATCTCGAAGGTAAAAAAGATCCGAAGAACGAAAGGTGAAGTGCAGCCGCCTTTGAAGAAAAAAAGCTTTTCGGGTTCACAGACTTGGGCGGCAGAGTTCAGAGAACGGGGGAAAGGAAGACGGACAGGTCGGATAAAGCAGGTAGCATAGCAAGGGAAAAACCAAAGAAAAAACGCGCGTTCGCGAAGAGAAGGACCGCTCTTAGGCTCCTCTTATCAAGAAACGGAAAAGAACCGATCGCGACTGAGGCATGCATAGAGAAAAAAAATTCAGAGGCCTTGGAAAAAAGGACGTTAAAGGAAAAAAAAAAAGTGGTTGCTCATCGTCGAGCTAGAGAGAGAGAGTCGAAAAAACCAGAATAGAGCCCTATCTCAAAGCTATCTTAGTCCATGCAGGGGGGAGAATATCAAGACGCGTGAGTCCACCAGAACTACTAAAAAGGGTCAATATGAAAGGGAGATCGTCCCGGCGAAGAGGACCTTACATCCAGGAAGACTCCCTAGAACGAGGAAGAAACCGTAAGTGTGACACAGGGGTCGAATCGCTGCGATCTACCGCGCGTAATGGCAGGACCGGAGACTGGAGATCTGGCTTTTCAGATCGTGCCGACAATATCGCAAAAGCAAAAATTCATAGAATCTAAAAATACAACCAGGTGACCGGGGATCTTCGTTCTGCGGTAAAGAGAAGTAAAAAGGGATGGGACGAGCTGGAAAGTACACGAGAAATTGCTGATCCAAGGGGATTCGATTCCGGGAAAAAAAAGTATGTTAATTGTGTTTCGGTGAACAACTTTAGAACAAGGGGAGCGGGTTGCGATCGCCGGAAAAAAAAAGGCGGGTACGAGAGAAGCTCTCAAAAAAAAGAATCGGGTTCGGAACAGTGAAAAACTAGGGAGGAAGTACCTGAGAACCCTCGACGTGGTGAGCAGAGCGTCAGTAGAAGGGTCGCATCAAGGAAAGAGGACGGGGGGGAAAAAAACAGTCAGTCTCTGAGGAGGTCCATGTAGCAGAAATACCGATCTTGGAAATACATCAGCTTACCGATGAGATAAAAAAGAATGAAGGAGCCCTCGAAAGGCGTCGGAACTAGGGGGGAAAGGGGCCGAGCAACTTCACGACGAAAAAAAGGGATCACGGGAACATGGGGAGAGTCGACAGCGGCAAAAGCGATCTAGAAACGCATCTCTACTGAAAGCCGGGGCTGCTCATAGATTTGACAACAAAAAAAGGGCCATCAAGGGAAGAGAGAAGGAAAAGCTCCGACAACGTTTGGATGCGTAAAAAAACCTGCGCAAGATATGGAAAAGTAGAACCGCAAGGAGAATCGCTAAAACCTGCAGAAACCTGGAAAAAGTGGAATCTCCACCGGCAAGCCAGGGAACGTTACCGGTGGAACGGGGAACTAGTACAATGAAAAGATCTTTCTGCAAAAAGAGGACCGAAGCGTTTTGGTGGCTCCGATGAAAAAGTGAAAAAAGGGAGAGGGGGGGTATCCCATGGTCGGTGGAAGACCCGTCGGGAGAGGAACGCAAGGAAATCTGAAAAAGACACCTTCCGTTCTGAAGTATAGAAAGAAACCTGGGGCGAGAAAAAAAACACGAAAATAAAAAGCTGACGAGCTCACGGGGGTGGCTGCTCCTCGGAAAAAAGAAATCATCGCGACGACGCAAGCACTCTATGTTTATAAAAGGAAGCAATGCTAAAAAGAAAACAACTGGAAACGTAGTCGACACGCTCGACTGATATGGAAAAAGTTGAAAGGGAAAGAGTCGGGAGAGCCCTTTAAAAAAAAGACAGAGTAATTCAGCAGGTTAAACCGTCATCCGGGGAAACTAAACGCGCGGAAGGGAGCGAAGCCGACGAAAAAAAAGCAGGGTAGAAAGGAATCCGGCAACTCTCTTAGGAAAGAGGAGGTCAGTTTGGTAAATACCAGAAAGCTGGAAATGAGAAAGGGGGGACGAGCGCCAGAGCGTCGAGCAAGGGGGAGACGTGAAAGCACTAAAAACTTAGTCTAGCGAAAGTTCTCGGGAGCTCCTATCGAGGATGAGTTCGGCTCGGGTTCTCGAGCAGAAAAATAGAAACTAAATACCGGCTACGGTACGAAAAAAACTCAACCGGCCCCCCAAGGGGGAAGAGATGAAGACATGGCGTGGGCAAACGCATCGATAGACCAAGACCAGAACAGAGGGAAGAAAGCAGGGGAGGTTTAATGAAAAAAGCGATCCGGGGGGAAGTACTACGACCGTCGAAGGGAACAGTGACGTACAAAAGGTCCAACGAGCTGTCTGCAGGAGCGAAAAAAAGAGCTCGCGGAAAAATACAAACTCGAAAAACGGGAAAACTAAACGAAAACTGGCGCGAAAAGAGGTTCAGAACCTCAGCGAACAGAAAGAGA
>Ga0179591_1332191_pt1 | contig 11989 bp, 21 predicted proteins | sample CZOMad2_1_08_16f_FD_182891 | JGI IMG/M metagenome (GOLD analysis project Ga0179591, IMG submission 182891) | Vadose zone soil fungal communities from Angelo Coast Range Reserve, California, USA - CZOMad2_1_08_16fungal (PacBio error correction) | ecosystem: Environmental > Terrestrial > Soil >...
GGGGGAACTAGCGGCATCGGAGGGGGAAACTTAGGGAAAAAAAAAAAAAAACTGCTCAGGCTCTCCCGGGGTAGCGGGGAAAAAGAAACTTCGCTCTCTCGGGAAAAACTTTGAATGGGGAGGGGGAGGAAAAACCGCTCCTAATTAAACGAAAAGAGGGGGGAGGTGCGCTTCGCAAAGAAAAAAGAGGAAAAAAAAAAGACTTTCGCCACCTAGTGACAAGAGTATGGGAAAAAAAAGTACAAATAGAGAAGCCGAAAAAAACCGGTGAAAAGGGGGGGGAGGGGGGTTCCTCCCGAGAGAAAATCTCCCCTCGGGGAGGTGGGGGGGGGGGGGGAACCCGCCGCGGATAGGGGAAGGGGGGGGGGGGAAAAGTTTCCGAAAAAGAAAAAAAAAGGGGAAAAAAAAAAAGTTTGCCTGCGCAAGGAGAAAGAAAAAAAAACGTAAAGGAAAGAGAGCTGTCTAAATAAGGGTGGGACATGGAAAAAGTGTCGGCCTAAGGGTCCCCATCTTCTTAAAGGGGTCGCATTCTGTGGCGGCTAAGTCGCCCTTCAAGGGGGGAAAAAAAAAAAAAGACATCAGGGAGGGAAAGGGAAGAGGAAGGTGTTCTGGGAGGAAGTTGGGGGGGAGGAAAGGGGGATTAGACACATCCCGTCGAAGGTCCTGGGGGGGGAGACAAAACCAGCCTCTTCTAGAAATATAAATCGGATCTACTCCTATTTCCTGGGGCCTGGAAAGAGTCATTCGCCCATCAAGCGTCCGTCAGCTGGGTGAGGGTCGCCCGGATCATTCTAAAGGTGACTCCCAGGCCTAACCTTGCTGCTCACGGAGGGGAGATCATCTACAGGCGAGAGGAAATGGGGCAAACAGAAAACAGAAAAAAAGACACCAGCTTCTCAAAGGGGGACTGCCGGAGCGAAAAGTTTTCTAGAATTCAGGGGGAGGTCGCAAACATGCAAAAAAAAAAAAAAAAAAAAGGCTGACTTCTCCTCTGCCTGGTCACGCAACCAAAGGGATTCCTCACCAATCGGGGGGGGGGAGTGGGATTCTGCAGAGACCTTCTGGAAAGAAGGTTCGTCTGGGGGTTCTCGCAGACGGTCAACGGTTCAGGAGCCAAGGGGTTGAGCCTCGTCTCCCAAAAAAGGATTTCCATCTCTGCGGGGGGGGAAGTGTATACATGTTAGAAAAAAAAAAAAGCCGTCAAAAGACTCAGTAAGATACGGAGGGTTGGGAGTTCTTTCCGTAGAGGGGGGGATCCAGGTAAAAATAAACATCCTTGGCTGGCGCTGCAAAAAAAAAGGGGCAAGAAACGGCCTTAAAGGAAAAGAAGGTCCAGAAAAAGTCCAGCGCTAATGCAAGCAAGGGGGGGGGGCCCCTCGCACGAAAAGGAGAGGGTGGGAAACACCTTATCGGGAAAACCATTCCGCCCTGGGGGGAAAATGAAAGTCCATTAGAAAGGGAACTCCCTGGTCAAGAGGGGAAGTCCTCGCACACGGTGGAAACTGGGGGAAAAAAAGAGAGGGGGACCTTCCTCCTAGTTGAAGAGCCCACGGGGGGGCTTCGGGATCCTTTTTCAGTCTTAATCAAATCCAAAAGCCAAAAAGGAGGCCCAAAGAGGGTCTTTCAACGACCGCAGAAAAGGGGAGAGTGAGGCTTCACGAAGAATTTTTCGGTAGGAGGTGGTCGCGATCCGACAGATGGGGAGCTACAAGAAAGAATGTTCGTCGAAAGGGAAGCAGAAGGGGGGGTTTGACGCGAGGTGGCCCCACGACCGACGGTGGGGAGAAAAAGCTCTTCCCGAGGAAAGAAAAAAGAAACCTCCTCCTCGTCTCCACGCGGGGGTAAGGACGGGAAAAAGCAGGAGGAAAAAGTTACGAGCGTGGCGGAACGGGGGAGCCAGTTTAAGAAAAAGTGCAACGGGGGGGCGTCCGAACCCCTGGGGGGAAAGGGTTTAGGATGCTCGCCCAAAAGGGGGACCGTGCCGCTCAGGATAAAGAAAAAAACGAAGGACAAGGAAGAACAGGGGGGAAAGGAGGAAAGGATAATTTATTTCGCTGGGGAAGGAGAAAGAGAATCAAAGGAAGAACTGTCTTGACGTGGTAAAGGAGTTCTAATTCGCAAACCGCACGCAGAAGAGGAGGAGGGGGAATCCCAGAAAGAGAAAAAAAGGAATCAGCACAGGCGCAAAGAGAAGAACGCCGGCCGTTTTCGAAAAAAAAATCCCGCGGTAGATGAAGACCATAATTCGGAACAAAGAGAATCGATCGCGCTGGGGGGAAAAAAGAGACGTGCGCCAGGGGAGGGTTCATCTTACCGGCCGGCCGAAGAAAAAAAAAGGAGGAAAGTGGTTGGTCAGAAAAGAACTTCCGGGGGGCGCCACACATGTCGTGGCGCAAAAACTGCTAAAAAAAGATCTGGTAGAGGAATGCAGCGACGACCGACATGGGAAGAAAGATCTCAACCCCGGATTAGAGAAAAAGGAAACAAAAAAAGGGACAAAGGGGGGAAAAAAAAAAAAACCGAATGGGGAGGATCGGGCGGGAAAAGGGAAAAAGAAGGCGCGGGGGACCAAGAAAAGTCGTGTTCCTTCGGGGGGGGAAGGGATATTTGGAAAAAACGGAAAAGGAGCGGGGAACAAAAAAAAAGGAACCGAGGCAGGGGTTTTCTGAGAAAGCCAACAGGGGTTTGCGAAAGAGGGGATCGGGCAGACAAGTATTCGCGCCACGAGGGAAAGGTCTGCACGTCCGCTTAGGGAAAAACCTAAAAAAAAAAAAGTAAGAGAATAGGAGCCGACGAGGGGGGGAGGGGGAGGCATCGCAAAAAGCAAGCAGCCGCGCGGAAGGGCACGGAGGGAAAGAGGGCAGCAGGAACTTAACGCAGATTCGTCCAAAGGGATAGCAGAAGCAGAAAAGGGGAAGGAGCCGGGGAAAAAACTGCGGTGAATAAAAAGACGGAAGAATAGGGGGTCCTAGAAGAAACGCAAATCGCCGCCTGCAGGGAGTGTGAAAAACCGGAAGAAAAAACGCGCGGTAAAAAAAAAGGATTGTGGAAAAAAGTCCTCGAAAAAGGTGGACGCTAAGCAACCCGGGAAAAGGAAGGAATAATGCTTCAGGAGGACGCACTCCAGTGGGGGGGGATAGAGGGGCTCATAGGTCAAAAATCCTGGGGTTCATGGCAACCGAGGAAATGGCAAAGGAAAGCAAAAAGGAACAAACTCTAAAGCAAAGGAGGTTAACATGAGCAAGCTTTGGGACCAGAAAATCCGAAGTGAAAAGTCCGCGAGAAAAAAAAAAAGAGCATGGACATCCCGAAAGGACGGCCAAAAAGACAAAGTATGACGGCGACGGCGGGGGGGGTGAGACGCAGAGGGGAAAAAAAAAAAGGGAAAAACCAGAACGAGGGGGGAGGAGAAACACATGACGCTGAGGAGGAGAACCCGGGACTCAGCCGCCGAGAGGGAAAAAATCCCTGGATTCCGATCGCGAAAGAACGGCCATCCCAGGGCAAGTTTTATAAGCCGAAAAAAAAGCCATCCCACTAAACTAAAAAACCGGGAGGTGAACAGAAACCATCGAAGGAGGTCAAAATCAATATGGAAGGGGGGGAAACATCCTATGAACAAAAAATCGTCCTTTGGGAAGGGGAAAGGGATTGTGACATCGAAAAATCTACAATCTTTGCAATCGGAGAAGACTAGTGAAAGCCTAAAAGGAAATCGACCTAAACATCGAATGCCAAGGACTAATTCCGAGGGGGTTTAAAAGAAAGGTGGGGGATCGAATGAATTCGGGAGGCCAGGCTTTATTCGACAAGACGAAGCGGATTTTCTAATGAAAAAAAAAAGAGGGAAAAGGGACAAAGGAAAAATGAGAAAGGAGGGGGACATTCTACTGAGAAGAGGGGGTCCTCTACAAAAAGGGGGAAAAAAAGCAGAATAATACAAAAAGGAGGATCAGCCCCTTTATTGGGGGAAGGGAAACGAAGAAAATGGAAAGATAGACACCCGAAAAAGCAGCGCTAACGAAACTAAGAGGTACCTTCACGGGGAAGGGGTAAAAAGATAAAGTAAAAAAAAAAAAGCCCTAGAGCCGAAGAAAAGATTAGTAAAAAGGGGTGAAAGGGGGAGGTCCCTTTGCAACGGAAAAAAGAGTCATACAAGAGGAACTCTCACCGGGACCACTCTCACGAAAAAAGACCAGAAAATGGGGAGAGGGGATGAGGGACGTGCCGAGGAAAAAAAATCACCGTTTTTCTTAAAAAGGGAGGGGGAGGGGACTTACGAAGGAGGACCATTCCCTCCTTCAGGGGGGGGGGGGGGGGAAGTGCGAGGCGACCGAAAAACAGCCCCGGGAAGGAGTCCGTGGGTCATATGCTCGGGTTTACACAAGGAAAATCCAAGAAGTTCACGAGAAAGCTAATTAGGGGAAATACGCCCGAAAAATCTTTAGGGAAAAAAAGATCTTCTTCCTTTCCGGGAGGGGGGGACATCACCAGAAAGTGCTCTCGGATTAAACCCATCATACTTCCTCGTTTGGAGGAAAACTCCATTAAAGAAAAAGATTTAAAGGGGGGGCAAAGGGAGTTGTCGGAAAAGGCCAGGGATGGTGCCTATTAGGCTGAAAAGGGGAAGCTCACACAAGGAGTAGAGGAAAAAAATTCGGAAAAAAAACATCGAAAACCAAAAAAAAAAAAGCGGCCGGCAACAGGCCCCGCTTCGTCGGAGGGGAATATGGAAAAAAAAGAAAAACGTCCTCTTAGGGGAAAAAACCCAACCAAACCGGAGGGAAAAGGGAAAAAAGGGGGCTTGGGGGCAAGCGGGCCTTCAAAAAAAAAAGCCGAGGCGCTCGAAGGGGAGAGAGCTCAAAAAAGGAAACTGCAAAAAAAAAAAGGGGCTGGGATGGGAAGGGGGAGGGAGAAAAACCGCGCCCTATTAAAAGGGGGGGGAAGAAGGGCTGTGCAAAAAAAAAAAAAAGCCTCTTCCACTCTACGGGAAAAAAAGGACCGCATGAGGGGGGGCCAAAAAAAAGGGAGAAGGCAAAAGTTCTACAATAACCGGAAATCCGTAAACAAAAAAAAAAGATCAATTTAAAAAAACTCACGAAAAGAAGGGTAAGTGAAGGGGAAACAAAAAGCGGATCTGCGAGAAAAGGTTTCTTTTGAAAAAAAAAAAAAAAAAAAAAAAGAAAACTCCAAGGGGGAAGGACCGAAAGGGATTCGTCCCCGCGAAGGCGGGAAGGCGAAAGAGCGGGGGGTCATTCCCGTGAAAGAAAGGGGAGGACATCTTCGTTGCCGAGGAAAGAAGGGGGAATGCAAGTGGGGCGGCCCTATCTGCGGAAGGGAGAGGGGGCGGAATCCTGTTCTGCAAGGAGGGGTCTTCAAAAACGAAGGGGGGAAGAAAATTCCTTTCGCCCATCGTCCATGAATTGGGGGTAGCGGGGAAAAATCCTCTTCAAGTACGGAGAGAACCAAGGAGAGGGACGAGGGACTCGTCGTCCCTGAAAGCGCCATTTTCCGGAGAAAGGGGGGTCTTTTAAAAAAAATCAAAAAAAAAAAAACTGCAGTAGAAGGGGGAAACAGGAACGAAGGCTCCACACAGGGGGGGGGACCTTGCTTCGGAAGAGGATAAAAAAAATAAAAAAGGGGGGGGGCTAGCTCCGTAAAGGAAGATGGAAGATCACAAGAGGGAAAAAGCGATCTTCCCCAGGAAGGAAAAGGGACTATTGGGAAGGAACTCTGATGGTCATGTCGGAAAAAAAGAGAGTCCGGCGAAAAGGGAAGCAGACCGCTGCATTGGGAAGACCCATCTTTTGCTGTGAAAAAGGGAGGAACCTCCCGACACGACCCGGTCCGTCGTGGGGGAAAAAACCTGCAGGTCAAAAAAAAAGGCCGCCCCGGGGGGAAGCCTCCTTGACTAAAGGGAAACACATAGAAGAAACATCCCGGGAGGGGGGGGGAGAAAGTCAATATACTAAGGGTCCTCAGAAGCAAAAAAAAGGCTCTTCTTCAAAGGACAAACCTGTCGGGAAAGGGTTACCGAGGTCCCCAGGGGGCCTTAGGAGAAAGGGGCGCCTTTCTCACGGGAAGGTGGTCGGAAGTAGGGGGAGAAACGGGGAAAAGTCATTCTCTCAAGGATTACTGCCATGGGAAAAGACTTCAATCTAAGAAGATCCACGATGACGGGGGTTCCCAGTATAGGGGGAAAAAAGTCTTCTGTCAAGAAGAAAAAAAAAATTTTTGGAAGGAAGGGGTCCCATGCCCATTCGGAAGGGGGGGCTTCGACGTATCCGCCAAACTGTCTGCAACAGGAAGAGCTTTCCGCGTAGGAAAAGAAACTCCCCGGGGGGGGAGAAGAGGCACCCTGGAGAGGGAGTCTGGGGGAAAAAAAAAAAAGGGTTACGCAGGCGGCCCATTATACAAAAAAAAAAAAAAAGGGCTTTCAAAGCCGAAAGAAGGCTGCCGTTGGGAGGGGAGAAAGGGGGCGCGATATTCCTCTAAAGACTCGAATCGGGGGAAGATTTCTAAGGGGGGGGGAACTCCCAGGGGGGAGGGGGGGGCTATTCTTCCTCAGAAAACCTACTCCAAAAAGGGGGTAAAAAAAGGGCCTCCCTCGAGAAGAGGAAAAGCCTCCCTCAACCGAAAGAGGCTCCTACAAAGATCAAAAAAGGAAAAACGCTATCAAAAAGACCGATTAACTGGGCAGGGAAAACGAAAAAAAATTACTTGTAGAGAATGGGGGGGCTGCCCCCTCAATACAAAAGGAAATTTTGAGAAAAAACTGGTAACTAGGCCCTAGGGAAAAGGAAAATGAGGGAACGCACAGAAGGGGACTCAAGGCGGGGGTTCACCACGAAAAGGGGAACCAACAGAGCAACAAATTCTGAATTGGAAAAAAAGTAGCGCAACTTCGGCAAAAAGGTTTGTCTGTGGTTTTAAGGTGGGGGGAAAGGAAAATCGATGCGCACAGGAGAAAGCTGCTGAAAAACAAAGAAGTGGATCCAGCATGGCGCAACAAAAGGAAGAAGAGGGGCAGGGGGTTAGATAAGCGATGATCGGAAAAAAAAAATATCGATCATGGGAGAAAGGGAAGATGCCGCTCAACACAACAAGAGAAAGGCACGGGCGTGCCCATGATCCGATATGGGAGAAGGAAAAAAAAAAGAAGTCCTAGTAATGGGTGAAAAAAACTCGCTCAAGGTCGTGTCCCCAAGGAAAAAGAAAAAAAGGATCGGACAGGAAAGGGGGAAGGTTTCGGCTTCAAAAAAAGGGGGGAAAAAGACATGGGGAGCGCGGGAAAAGTTTTTGAAAAAAAAAATACCAAAAACTAAGGAAAAGAGGGGGGCGCTCTTGGGGAAAAAAAAACGGCCAAAATCGCTCCTGCGCGGGGGGGGGGAATTCGTGGTGGGGGGAAAAAAAGAAAAAGGGATTTTCCCAAGCCGCTGAAGAAGGGGCGCAAAAAGTACAAAGAAACTAAAAAGGGGGTTTTGGAGGGAAGGAAAACAGCACGTTTGTCAAAGAGGGGTATGCAACGGAAAAAGGGAGCGCTCCCCCGTATTCCGCAGGCGGCAAAAAAAGGGACTGGAGCATACCGGGACAGTTGGACCCTCGAAAACCAAGTAATAGTCGATGAAAAGGGGGGTTGTATGGTCGCAGAAAAAGCCTCGCGGGGTTGAACCAACAGAGGGCGCTGCCCATAAAGAACTGAAAGAGGCGAAATGCGCGTACCAGGGGGGAAGGGACCCAAATTCTGCCCAGAAACCTAAAAAAACGTTCCAATAGAAAAAAAAACAAAATAAAAAGGGTCCAAAAAAAAAAAAAAAAAAAAAAACAACTTTCGCAAATGGGGGAGTTGGAAAACTACAAAAAGGAAGAATGGACATGAGGTCCCCGGGAGGGGAAAGGCTGGTGGGATCCACAAAGGAAGAGAAATGGGGGGATCTCAAAAACGGGATCAGGGGCCTAAAAAAGACGTCTCGAAAAAGAACCGGAAAAAAAAAAAGCGGATTTCGCGCAAAAAAATCCAGCCAAAAAGGAAGACTTTTTCCATGGCCAAAAGGAAAAACACTAAAAAAGAGGTGCCCACCGGAATCGCCCGAGCCCGGGGAGGGGCCCGAGCCGGAAAAAAGGTGAGAGGAGTAAATTGAAGAAGGGATTCCTTGCAAAAAGTGCGAAGAGGGGGGAACGGCGACTGCAGGATCAGGAAAAAAACACCGAGACACCCTGAAAAAAAAAAAAAAGATGTAACAGAAGGGAGGGAGGACGCTGAGGAACACGGTCACAAGAAAAACGGCCGGAGAGGAAGCCCTGCCGGAGCGCGAAGAGAAGGGAAAACTCGCTCCGCGAAGGACGCTAGCAAAAGCCAGAAAAAAAGGCTTGTTTTTGGAAAAGACGAGGAGGCGACAAAGAAAACAATATGGCAGAAAAAGAAAGGGGGTTGGCCGCATCAAGCAGTCGGCCCAGGGGGGGGGGGGAGCGAGTTGGAGGGGAAAAGGAAACTCAAAAAAGGAACAGTACGGGGACCAGCCGGGGGAAAAAAAAGGACAGATTCTATTGAAAAGAATCCCTGTCAACCGGCAGCAGGAAAAAAAACTACTTCCTCAGAAAAAGGGGGGGGGGGGGGGAATTAATCGGAAATTCCAAAAAAAAAAATTGGGTGGGGGGTCGCATGAATTCCATGGGAAAAAGAAATGAAGCAGGGGGCTGAGGCGGAAACCTGCGCCCAGGGCGATGGAAGGGACGACGAATTCATTAAAAAAGGACTTATAAAAATGGCCCGATCGGAATGCATCCGCCGCGGAAAGCACAGAAAGACCTGTAACAGCAGCGCCTTTATTGAGAAAAAAAAAATTAGAAAAAAAGGGGGGGGGGAGAAACATGAGGGGCGAAACACATAGACGGCTAAAGAGGAAAAAAAAAGGAACGGAAGAGAAGAAAGAAAATTCCCCAAAAGAGTTTCCTAATTCTTTAAAAAGAATGACAGGTATGGGGTTGCTCTGGGGGGGGGGTTTTTCAAAGAAATCTAAAGGAGGGGGTTAGAGGAAGACAAATGGGAGCCAATGGGAGGGGGGGCTTAACGAAAAAAAAAAGCAACATGTATATGAAAAAATCTCCTCTTTCAAAAAAAAAAAAGCGCCATTGGAAACCGCGAAGTGTGATCGACGTTTTTCGAGAAGGGGTAGACCCTTAGAAGGGTCCCCCCCCCCCCAAGAAACCAGTAACCGAAGGGAGGATTGGAAAAAGCGAGTGAAGAGGAGGGGCGCTCGAAAAAAACACGCCCTCCGTCCAGCTTCCGGGGGGGAGAGGTTGACCGCCTGAGGAAAGACACGATCGTCCGGGAAAAAAAAGGGATTGCAAAATCCCGAGAGGAGAGCTCCGGGAAAAAAAAAAAACGTAAGGGGAGGACCATCCCGAAAAAAAAAACGCTTAAAAAACCAATCATGAAGGCCTTTTATTCCAGATCCAGGGCAAAAGGGGGGGGCCTTTGCAAAAAAGAAAAAAAGTCGTTGTCGGGGGGGAACCCGATCAGGGGTTGTACAAAAAGTTATCCAAGAGCCGGCCGAAATTGAAAATCAACAAAAAAAAAAGGGGGAAAAGGAGGAAAGATATATAGAGGGGGAAACAGCCCTAGAGAAGAAAAAACCATCCCCTTCTTCGTGAAAGACAGTTTAAAACGGGGAAAAACAACGGCCCTTGCAAGGGGGGTTTAAGGAAAACTTTCCGAAAGAGACCGGGAACCGAGCGCAGGGGGTGCCCCCCCGACCTCGTGGAGGGGGGGAAAAAGCCGAGCTGCTCGACGGGAAAAAGAAAGAAAGGCCGCGTTGCCAGGACCTCTCCCAAGAAGCGTTGCCGGGGGGAAGGGGGAAAAGGGAGTCTTTCAACCGAAAACTTGCCGATGGAGGGGGAAGTCGATCCGCCTCCTCTTGCAGAAAACCAAGAGGAGGGGGAAATGGCCGCCGGACGTTCCTCACAAGAAAAAAGGGGGAAGGGGGATGGTCCCACCTCTCCAGGAAAATCCCATAAGCGGGGAGAGGGGGGGAAAACAGGGCAAAGCGGAGAGTTCCTCGGGGTCACCCTCCCTTAAAAAAAACAACCGGTCTTCTCCCCTTCGGGGGCTAGATGAGAAGAGGAAAAAAGGCCGTTAATTCCACAAGGAAAAAGGGGAAAGTGAGGAAAGGTCGGGGAGCTGATGCAGGTGCAAAAAAATATCTCGAAAAGGGGTGTAGAAGGAAGGCCGTCCTACTTCATTCAGGGGGGGGGGTCTGACTGGGGGATCCAAAAAAAGGGGCGGCTTGCTGTTCCAAAGGGAAAGCCGGACAAAAAAAAAGCCGAGCAATGAAAAGAGATTGGGACCCCTGAATCGTCCGTCGGAGAAGCGCCATTGGCGAAGTCCCAAGTGGAGGAGAAAAAAGCCCAGGATCATTGCGAAAGGAAAAAAAAATGCCCAGGGGGAAAAACACACCCGTGCAACTGGGGGAGAGAAAGAGGCATGGAGACTCCTTCGAGAAAACGTCCCAGAAAAAAAGGGGAACTGAAAAAGGAATCGGGCACTCGATCCGGAAAAATGACCTTCTTGAAAGGGGAGAGATCAGAGGGGAGGGGGGGATGGCTGCAAATTCCAGCCAAGGGGAAAAAAAAACGTCAAAGGGAGAAAAGCAACCCGCATGGGGGGAGGGGAGGAGGGAAATCCTTTTAAGGGGGGGGGGGAAAAAGGGGCTCTCTCCTCAAGTAGGGTGGGGGGGAGGTTACGAAGGAAACCTGTTGCCGCGGCCAGGGGGAAGGGGGGGATATTCGCTCAAAAAAAAAAAAAGCCAAGTGAGAAAGCCCCTCGGGGGAAAAGGAGACTCTGTTCCAGAAGAAAGTGAAGCTCGTTCAAAAGGGACTCGTCGGGGGGGGAAAGGTGACTCGAGGGTAAAAGGGGGGGGGGGGGGAAGGTGGCTAGGGAATTCCAAGGGGGGGAAAACCCGGAAGATGCGGCTGCCCAGGGGGAGCCGAAAGGCCTTCATGCCTAAAAAAAAAAAACAGGAAATACAGCAAATGAGCGTGCTAGGAGTCCTCCTAGGACCACTACGAAGAATCTTCTTGGAAAAAAAAAAAAAGGGGGGTGAGATGGAAAGTCGCCAAAAGGAAAAAAAAACGGGTTGCCCAGGGAAAAAAATTCCTGGGGGGGGGAAGAAAACTGTCTGCCGCGAATCTCAGAAAAAGAAAAAAAAGGACTTCAGAGCGAAGGGGCCCGCCTCAAGGAAAAAAAACCGGGGAGATGGGAGAAGGACTGTCTTATCACCATAAGAGCGGCCCAATGATAAAAAAATTTCGGGAAAGACACTCATGGGGGGAATTCTTGGACGTGAGGAGGAAGACGAAGATTTCCTAGAAAAAAAGGGTGGGGACCGCGAAAAAAAAAAAGTGAAAAGGCCCCTGACGAAGAGAATGGCGGAAAAGGGCGGGATTGAAACGCGAAAAGCACTGTGGTCACGCTCGCGGGGAAAGAAAAAAAAAAACGGGGCAACAGGACCGGCGAGGGTCTTCGACTACCGAGGGGAGAGAATGTTTCCTGGGGGGGAAACGCAAGCTGGAAGGAGGAAAAAAGAGACGGTAAAGCGAGCAAAAAAACGGGATAATTTTCAAGAACGAAGCTGGAGGGGAAAGGGGGGAAGGTGTATTCTGCAGTGCCTAAAAGGGGAGAAAATCTGCGCTCCCAGAAAAAAAAAAGGGGACAAGGGCGAGGGGGGGGGAAAATAAGAACTGCTGGAAAAAAAGGAAGGACCACGAATGACACAAAAAGAAGCTTGGAAACGGGCGCAACTTGTCTAAGGAGGGGCTTCCGTGTGGGGTTCTTGAATAAGAGAAGGTCGATGCGCTTCAGGAAAGGGGAAAACGGAAAGACTGAGAAAGGGAAAACGCTAGCATCATGGCGAAAGAAAAAAAGAGCGAGATTTTCCGATCGAAGGATCGGCCCGAGGTAAGGAACCATATCCGATCATGGCGCCGAAGA
>Ga0179591_1339677_pt1 | contig 11989 bp, 21 predicted proteins | sample CZOMad2_1_08_16f_FD_182891 | JGI IMG/M metagenome (GOLD analysis project Ga0179591, IMG submission 182891) | Vadose zone soil fungal communities from Angelo Coast Range Reserve, California, USA - CZOMad2_1_08_16fungal (PacBio error correction) | ecosystem: Environmental > Terrestrial > Soil >...
GAGGAAGGGAAAGCCATGGAAGGATCGTGTTAGCGGTGGAACACGAACTCCTTGGAATTTGTCACCAGCCCAAAAAAATCCTTAGCCCAAATCATTGGGGGGAAAAAAAGAAGGACACAATTTCCCAGGAAACATGACTCCATTCCAAAGGTTGGGGTTGAGTGGTTCTAAAGCTCCAAAAAAAGGCCAAGGAGGGAAGTGCGAAGACCCATAGATGTCATTCCTGATGGTGGGGGTGAAAGGTCAACCTGCCATAAAAAAAGGGGGCGACAACCGCCCTGAAGAAAAGTAAAAAAAACGGGCGGGTCAATCCTCACTAGTACGCACGTAGAAGGGGAGGGGTTACGGTCACGTGCGCTCTAATACAGGAGTGAGAAAAAAGGCCCACGAACTGAGTTCTGGGGACAAAACAATCGAATGGTTTTTTAATCCGGTGTTCAAGAAAAAGGAGGAGTTAAAAATTAGAGCCAGGTTGTTGAAAACAGAAAGACTTCAGACAATAACTGCTTCTCTGAAGAAGGAAAGGAAACAGAATGGAGAAGAGTGGGGGCGCAGGTGCAAGAAATCGCGCATGGGTTTGGGGGGTAAGGTCACCTACAAAAAAAAAGAACTGAGAAGAAAGGCCATCGATCCCTCGGGAAAAGCATGACAATAACGGAAGAGTGTACACTGCGGGGATCGGAGAAAAAAGAAGAACGTAACAAAAGGGGGGGACTTCAAAGGCCCGAACCAAGTTTTTGTTCAGTGGCAAATCGTGACAAAAGGGGGGGAGGGGGAACAACAGGGCATGCCGTTTTCAAAGAAAAAGTCTCGCAAACTTGAAACCCGAGATTGCAAAAAAGAATTGGACTCAAGAGAGGAGTTAAGTGCCCATTAAGGGGGGGGGGGGGGGCGACACTCTCCCACGTAGCACCAAAAATAAAAGGAAGACTTGGGGGGGGCCAAGACAAAATCGAGAGTGGTTTTGCTAAAAGGGGGTTTGTATGAGGATTTCTGGGGAAGATAGCGGTTCAGAAAACGGCAAGAGCAAGCAACCGATTTCTGCTCGGGGGGGGGGACAGTGGTTCCGTGTTGGAAGTATACCGGTGGGACCCGGGGGGTCCACCAACGCGGGGGACACGGGGGGGGAGGGTCATCCGAAGGAACAAGCGGGCCCATCAAAAGGGGGGTACGAGGAAAAAAACCGCTTAAGAGGGTAAAGCAAGGGGGGGGCGGGGTGGGGAGCCCAAGGGGGGGGGAAAGGGTACAATTCACAGGTTTGGGTTATCACATAATCAATGGAAGGGGGGGGCAGCCGAACCGGGTGGGACCTCAACGAGGGTGAAAAAAAAAAAAAAGAAAAAGGATGGTTTGTAAAACGTTCCCAAGGGGGGGAAATAGGGGGGTTGGGAGATACGTGCGCGAATCTGAACCGTCGTGGGGAGGAAAAACTCTCAACGGGTGAGACACGCCAATCTAAGCGCTGGGGGGGGGGGACTCGAACGGGAGGACAGTTTTTGACCGGTTCACAAAAAAACGGAAGAGAAGAAAAGAATAAGCATCCCTAAATCAGAGGGGTAAGGTGTTAGAGGGGAAGCAGGGGGGGGGGGGGGGTTCATTGAAAAAAAAACGGAAAAAACGCCAGCACCCGTAAAAGTGGGATCCATTAAATTTCAACGTAGTCGTGGGGGGGGATCACCGAAAAAAAAATTTGTGGAAAAAAAAACAAAAAGTCGACCGAGGGGGGGCGCAATGGAGATTAGTTGGGACAGAATCTCGAGTTAATAACTGGTAGCCAAAGTAATCTGCCACGCAAAGCAGTTGTTTGCCACGACTGGGGAGATGGGGGGCCGCCATTCTTTAGATTGAGCAAAGGGAAACGCAAAGGGAAAAGTGGAAAGTCTGGGGTTAAATTCGATGCAGGGGGGGGGGGGGGAAAAAAGTAATCTGGGGGGGGGGGAAAAAAAAAGAAGAAAACCTGTTTCAAAAAACACAAGCGGAGGCGGAAAAGCCCTGCGGCCGAACACAAAATCAACAAGCCAAATACATAACCCTGCACAAAAGGGGGAAGGACGAGTTTTGGGAAGGGGACGCACGTGACGGAACCGAGGGGGTTTGAAAGGCGGGTGACTGAAAACCAGACGTTTGAAAACAGGGAAACAGTCGCGATAGGGGGAAGTTCTGGGTGAGGGAAAAAAAAAAAGGGAAAAAGAGGGAGGTTGTCCTTAAGGGGGACTGGCCCGCACGCCTGGCAAAGCAACAAAAAGCAGGAAAAAAGAAAGCGACAAAAGGGGATCAAGATCCAAAAAAGGATAGTAAGATCAACTGTCCTGAAAAGGAAGAAGTCAAAAGGGGGACTATCACCTCGGTAAGTCCCGTGTGTTTTGTAGCCATTGGATCAAAGAGAAAACAACAAACAGGGGAGGGGGGAGGAAAATATATGAAAACACATTCCAAGGACGAGGCCCTCCAGACGGCTGCGGAAGAAGGGGTAGCGGGGGGTTACGTCACTTTTGCCAAGGATTTTTCAGGACGCGAACAAAGCTGGTAGGGGAAGTAGGAAGGGGACAAAAGAAACGAAGTGGTTGAAAAAACCAGAGTGAAAAGGGGAAAAAAAAACGTAAAGCCGAGGGACTGTGAAACAAAAAAAGAAAAAAATTTGGGAGGGAAAAAAACGGTCGTCAGAAAAACTGGGGAGAGAGGAAAAGTTAAAGGCCCGCATAAAAAAACCAAGCCAAAACGAACCGAACTAAAGCGCGGGGGGGGTTCTGGTAGATTGTGAAAAAAGGGGTTTTCGTGCAGGGAAGAGCAGGTCCGGAAGAAGTGGTGAAAAAATGGGCTTCAATCACCAGTTCAGCAAAGAACGAAGGGGGGAAGCCAAAAGCACACCTCTCAAAGCTGAGAGTTTGCTTGATCTTGTACAAAAGGGGGCAAAAAATCTTTCATCGGAAGGGGGGGGGGAGGAAAACAGAGTTTGCGGATCGGGGGAAAGAAGAGCTTACCAAAGGAAACTAAATTGCAAGGGTGCTAAAAGGAACAAACAGGATCGAGAGCGTAACAACGAAACACGGGGACCTGGAATCAATCTAAAAAGAACAAATTAATGGCCGGTTGGGGGGGGGACGATGGACCGGCATGGTAGGGAGTTTGGGCATCGGAGGGGGGGGTGGATCAAAATGAAACCAAAAAAAAGGAGGAACCCGATGACCGACGTATACGTAAAAAATGGAGGAAACCCCACGGAATTCAGCGTGGAAAAAAAAACTTGTAAAAAAAAAAAGAGGGGGAAGCCAGAAAACTCGGGGTTCATGGGAAATAGTCCACACCGAGAAGACGGACACAGAGTTTTACTCTGGAAAAAAAAAAAAGAGGAGAAAATCTCCAAAAAAGTAACGAGGGAAGGGAAAAAAAAAAACAGTGGGCCGAATGGGGGGTGTGAGATCGACGGGGAAACTGCGGGCGATGGTTTTCCTTTAAGTATGTGATAAAAAAAAACAGCGTAAAACCGGGGGGAAAACAGGGGCAGCGCAAGAAAAAAACAATTCCAAAACGTTTAACAAATAAGGGCGAGTTGGGATCACGAAAACCTGGGAGCACTGGTCATAGCGGAAGCGCATGAAAGAAATCCCCGTGAAAAAACGAACAAAGGGGAAAACTAGGGCCACCAGGATGTCCAGGTCAAAAAGAAAAGGAAAAACTCAGCGCCGAAATCGAGCAGCGCTTTAGTCAGGAGCCCCCCGGTTTGGGGGGAAAGAAAAGATAATCAGGAAGCAAAACAAGAATAGTCCGAATAAAAAATGGGCGAACGATCATGGGTCCGGTCTCGATAGGGGGACTCCACAAGAGACTGTGGGATCGTGGGAGAGGAACCGACCTGAAAAAAAGGAACGCCCAAAAAAAAATAGGCGGAGGTCAGCCGCCACGCTCGGAGTGCAGCCAAAGGAAAGAAAGTGGGGGGGGGGGTGAACGGCCATAAAAAAAAAGGGGGCCGGCAACTAAAAGGTGTGGGGCGACCCGAAAAAAAACAGCTCGGGATGATCAAAGGGGGGGGGGGGAGGTCGCGAAAGGCCAAAAGAAACCGCCTGTCACACTGGAAAAAGAGGGAAAAAAAAAAAAAACAATCCGATGCCTTAAAGGCAGGAACAGGGACGACGTAAGCGATGGTATAAAGGGGAAAGGGAAACGGATCCCTCGAGGGGGGGGTAGATCTGCACAACTGGCGCCTTGAGAAAGGTTCTCTAACAAGGAGGGGGCATGTCCAAACATTTATTCAGGAAGAAGGGGGAAAAAAAGGGCTGCGGGCAGCTGATCATCCAAAAAGGGAGACCGCATTTTTTCAAATCAACAACGTCCGGGAAAAAAAAGGGGGAGAAATGAAAAACAAAAAAAGGAAGGGTAAAACGGAAACCCGAAAAAAAAAAACTGGACGGGGGAGACCTGTGGGTTGGTTGATCGACCCTTGGGGGGCCAGGGGACAGCACGAAAAGGATCAGAAGGGTGAGAGTATCGGAACAAAGAGAAACGGGGGGGTGGGGACTCGAAGGGGGCAAGGTTGCGACCATTTTGGGTCTTGGCGGGAGGCCAAAAAATCCGAAAAGGAAAAGAGAAATGGGTCAAATCAAGGAATGCGCGCTCAGGGAGGAAAATAAAACAAGGGACAAAAAAAGGGAATGTGAAGGGGAGAACTGGGGAGAAAACAATGATTTTGCAACAGAAGATTCATTGGGGGGGGGGGTTGGGGAATAAAGAGGGGGACGCGAACGCTAAAAAAAAATAGGACAAATGCGCAGGCAACAAAAAGAAAAATCAACAACCACAAAAAAAGAGGAGGAAAGAGAGATCTTCAGGGAAAAAAAGGGGACGTGGCTTGTGCGCTCGATTTCAGGGTCAAAAAAAAGGCAAAACCGGAAGAGTGACCGTTGGAAAAAAAAAAAAGAAGGTCAAAGGGACAAAGAACACTTTCCAAAAAAAAAACGCCCCATATGTTTTTGGATTTTCTCCAAGCAGGAAAAAAACATCAGGAATTCGAAGAAAAGATGGTAGGGGTGGTCGCGAACACAAAAAAAAAAAAAAAAAAAGGGTGGGGGAGCACCAGCGGGAACAAAGAAAGTTTAAAAAAAAATAATCAGGCTTTTTCCTCAAAAGATAATCTGATCACCCAAGGGGAAAAACGAGATCAAGTGGTCAGGGGTGCCTGGGTGAAAACTGGAGAACGGGGGAAGGGAACCTAAAACACAACCACATCAAAAGAAGCAGGGGAAGTGTTCTTTCAAACATCGGTGTAATCCGGGGGGGGAGGCCCCGTGGATAAGGAAATAAGTCCAGTTTTTTGGACACAGAGCAGCCGGCACGGGAAAGCAGACCAGCTGGCAAGACACTGATAATGTAGGGAAAACAAGGGGGGGGGGGGTGCATGAGGAGAATGCGCCCTCGGTAAGAGGTGTTAAAAAAAAACCAAGGAAAAACAAGGGGAAAAGACTCGGCCCTCCTGTCGCCATGAACGGGACAATCCGGCGATTGTTAAAAAAATGGGGACAAACGGCGATTAGCTAAGTGAAAAAAAAAGAAACGTGACAACACGGAAATTGGTTTGTGTGTCAGGATCGACAACAGGCTGGGTAGGGGAGCGTGGAGGTGACACGGTTCAAAAACAACAATCGCAAGGCGAACGGGTGGCACTGGAGGAAAACCTGGGGGTGGAGCCTCAACAAGTCGTCTCGAAGCCACACGGGAAAAAAAAGCTGAGGTGGGAAAAGAGAGGAAAGGGGAAAACCATCAAGATTATTGTTCACATGGTGGTGGGGGAGGAGGGGCATGTGGAGGAGCTAGAGGGCTTAAAGGAAACAACGCCCCGAAAACACAAAAAGAAAAAAATTCGGGAAAGGGCAGTTGAGGGGGGGGTGCAAGGAATCCTGTTCAGAAAGGGTGGGGCCCTGCGAGGAAAACCTTCGATCCGGCTTCGACAGCGGTGGGGAAGGTGGGGGAGGGGAGGAAATCGAGGATTGGTACACTCAAGGGGGGGGGGGCGCGAAAAGGGGACAAGTGAGCTCCAGGGGTGGTGGGGGGTCAAAAAGGAAGAAAAAAGAACATTTGACGCCCGCCCGCGTGGACCCTCGAAGAACGTTCAAAACAAAGAAAACGACTTGGATTTTGGCCCGTCAAGGAGAACAAATTGGGGGGGGGTGATGGTCAGAAATCTTAAAAAAATGGGGGGGGCGGGAAAAAAGGGAGGAGATAGGGGAGGACGACGCTTGGTGCTTAAGAAAAAAGGGGGGCGACAGTTTTTACGATCGACTGAAGCTCCTAGAAAGAAGTAACAATCAGCCGGAGGGGTCGGGGACAGCACAATGGGGTTTGGGGGTTTCATTAAAAAGGGGAAAAACACAACAACAACAAAACCCGCGCGCCCAAAAAAAAAAAAAAAACAGAAAACCCCAGAAAAGAAAAGACAGCCCCGACGCAAAGGGGGACACCGGGGTAAAGTTTCAATGTACACCCACATGCCGAAAGGGGGGGGGGCACACTTCCAAAAAAGGGGCGATTTTCTCAGGGGTAATTGGGAAAAAAATCCTGGACTTTGTCATCGCCTGGGAAGAAATTTCGAGGGAAATACTAAAACAAAGCGCAAAAAATTTCAGCTGTTGCCCCATCGGTGGAAAACGGGCTGCCTTCAACCCCCAACGGACTTGAAAGGGGGGGACTTTCTCCTGCAAAAGGAGGGAAGGGCTTGGAGAATCTGGGTCTAGAAGGGAGGGACACAGGACGCACCACATTGCAAACAAATAGCCGGCAGAAAAAGGGGGAGACCAAAGGGCCCAATCTTCCAGACCCAAAACTGCAGGGAGAAAAAAAAACGTTATTGATGCAACCTGCAGGAGGAAAGAAAAAAAAGGGGTACATCGGAGTTGTGGAGGGGAACCTCAAGGTTGAATAAAGAATTAAAAAGTGTTCGTTCTTTGGGAAACTCATCAGGAACTTCCTGTTCTGTAAAGGAAAATGCACAAACTAAAAAAACAGCCTTGCGGGGAAGAAAACAGCAAAATGATCAGAGAGCAAAGACTAACAGAACGATCAAAAGGGAAGCCAGGGAAAAGCATGAAAGGAAAACTCGGTCCATGCAACGCGTTTAGGACTAACATCTAGAGAAAACCCCTCAACAAAAAAAAAACAAAAACGGAATAGAGGAAATGAAAATTCAAACACAGGTCCCGCAGGAAAGAATAAGCCTGCCAACTAAAAAGGCGCAGTTAGGTTACGCAAATAGTGCGCGCGTAAGAGGGCGCTTGAAAAGCAGAAAGCCAAAGGGGGAGGGGAGGGGGACAAAAAAGAAAGGAAAAAAATATTTTTCGCCAAATACCGAAAACGAGGGGTAATGAGGGGCAAGGCCAAAAAGGAGGACAAAAAACCGAGGGGAAAACGGGAGTTAATTCAAGAGGCAAGTACAGCCAAGAACTCGAGCGGGAGTGGGAATGTCCGGAGTTGCGGGGGTCCTGATTTTTGGCGTAACCGGCTACGCAGGGGGGTGGGTGCCGGCCGGGAAGCTTTTTAATCAAGGGGAGGTCGGGGAAAAAAATAAAAGAATTAACAAGTAAGCTACAAGTCAGAACCAAAAAAATGAGACCGCGGCACTGACCAGTGAGCAGTTGGAGAACAGGATAAACCACGAGGGGCGGAAAAAAAATTCTGGACATCGTGAAAGGGAGAAAGCCATTAGTAGAGAGGTTCACCAAGGGGAGGGGAATGGAAAGTAAATCATAAGGGGGGTAACCATAAATCGATAAAGGAGAAGAGTCGGGGACTAAACCCGGTGGTCCAAAAGGAAAAAGGTCACCAAGAAATTAGAATCACTGGACGTCGGGGAAAAAGGGAAAAAAATGTCGTTCCTTTAAAGGGGCACAGGGGACGTGGGGGGGGGGGGGCTAATGAAAACAAAAAAAGGTTGCCAATAAAAGGGTGACTACCAGAAAAAAAAGAGGGAACTGAAATCCGAGTCGCATAAGGGAAAAAACTGTAGGATCGGGAAGTAAAAAAAGAAGCTCTGCTAGTCTCAACCGTATGACAGCTTTTTTTCGCAAAGGTGGTCAAAAAATGCAGAAAAGTCAGGAGATAAAGGGGGGTTCAAGAAGAAGGGGGACACGGGACACAAAAAAAGCAACATGACGGACATGTGGTGGTTTGGAACGAGAAGAAGGGCAACTGGAGGGGCACGGCATGTGGGGTCAAGGGGATAGGTGAATAAACATGGCTGAAAACTTGGAAAAATAGGCGACCAAACTCAACCTACTGACGTTTAATACATTGAAAGGGGCGGACGGGGGGTAAAAACAACTTGCCCAGAGGCACGAGAAGACTATAAAAAGCAATAAAAAAAGTGGGTAATTGAGAATTAAAACCCTAGGTAAAGGACTGGGGACAAAAAGAAAAACGAAAAAAGAACTCGGGAAATACTGAAAAGGAGATCTGCGCCGTTAAAAAAGCTTAATCCTTAGAACACAATAAACCGAATAAAAAAAATGGAAAATAATCTGATTCGTAAAGAAGGGGGGACAACAATGGTGGACTCGGGGGAGAAAAAGAAAAAAAACTGAATTGCCAAGCTCAATCCTAGGGGGAGGATTGAAGTCAACGCGAATGCGTCAAGGGCGAAAAGACGGGTTTTGTGAACGAGCAAGGAAAAGCAGTGCACTAAAAGGGGGGGTCGATGGACAGATGAAAGAGTTTTGGGGAAATCGCCTATCAATCAGACCGCCAGGCAAAAAAAAAAAAAAAGAAACCTTTGGCAAAAAGCAGTTTAAAAAAAAGGAGCGGAGGTCGTCCACTGAAAAACCGCGATGAAAGTGGAAAATTGGAGGACGTAAAACACACCTGCCTCCGGAGAGGGTGAAAAAAATTCAAGGACAGCAAAAAAAAAGTGGGGAAGGTCCACATTCGGGTCATTAAAAAAAAAGAGCCGAGGGCCAGCAAGTCGGGCCTGGAATCCAGTCACACCTGGGGAGGCCAAGGCCAAACTGGAACCGATTTGACAAAGAAAAAATCACACGTCGTAACAGAAAACAAGGGATTAAAAAAAACACTCGGGGGGGGGAAAGAACTGGCCGGACCGTGGATGGAAAAGGGGGTTTTTAAAAAAAAGGGAGGCCTGGCTTCAGGGGAGCAATGTTGCACTCACAAGGATCTCGGGGGCGCAGGGGTGGATCGATAATATCGGAGGGGAAAAAAGATTTAGTGGTTTGTAAGAGGAAAAGGGGGGCGGGTGCGACAAAAAAAGTGTAGGGGCCGGGTAGGCACCAAACACACAAGATGACATCTCAAAAATGGGGGCGAGCGAATGGAGAAGAAGACACGAATAAAAAAAAAAAAAAAGGGGGGAAGAGTGCAGATTCTAAGTGAGGGCCAGTTGGGAAAAGTGAATTTTGCTCAAAAGGCAAACGAAAAAAGGAATGGGGGGTCGGGGAAAGAAAAAGAGGAGCATCAAAAAGCTAAACGATTGGTTCAAAACTGCCCGGCAGTCGCGAAAATCATCGAAGCTCAACACCCAAAACAGAGGAGGGGGGGAAAAGGGGGGGGGGGGGAAAGGGGTGCGGAAGACAAAGCAATGTAACTTTGGGGGGAAGTTTTTTTCGGCTCGATTTCTTTCCCAAGCAAAAAAGGGACTGCTGAAAAGAAAAAAGAAAATGAGGGCAAGTCCCAAAAATGTGGCCAAGAAAATGCAACGGGGTCGGGCGGGTGGGGGGGGTTTCTCCGGAGCTGGGACCCGGAATCGAAGAAAAGGAAATATGTGGGTTGGGAAAGGGGGATGGGGTAAGGCCGCCCACACGAACACAAAAGGGTGTTTCCTCAAAGGAGATGGGAAAAGGAAGAACGAAGGATAGGGACACAAAAACAACAAAACCTGAAAATCGATCCAAAAAAAAACTAGCAGTCAGATGGGGGGATGGGGGGGGGGACGAAGAAAACAGAAGACAGGGGGGGGGACAAAAAAATCTAAAAACCCCGTCTCAACAATCGGGAAAGGTTCCATACACAGAAAAAAAAGGGGTTTTGTGTAATCCTGGGGGGGGGGGGGGGACGGGAGACGGGGTTGAAAAAAGAGGAGGTGGAAAGTGGGGGTCAACGGAGAAAGAAAGGCGGGTCAATCACCAAGGGGCTCAGGGGCAAAGGGAATGTTGAATGACTAAAAGAAAGACTCTGGTGGGGAAAAAAAAACAAGCAGGGGGAAAGGGCACCTTTAAGACACCGGTTTAATGGTTGGTAAGGAAGGACACTCCTGAAAAATCAATTCAAGCGGCGGGACGTCGAAGAAAACAATGAGACAATCAGCAAGGATGGTGTAAAGGGAAAACATGGTGTTAGACTTCGAATTAGCTAATAAACAAAGGAATTAAGACTCCTGACGTGGGGTTGCACAGAGAAAAACTGGCAAACTTCGTGCACAAGAAAAGGGGTGAAAGTGCAATGGGTCAACAAAAAAGGGGGAAACAAGAGACCTCAATTGAGACCACTAAGGGCTCGGGGGAACCTAAACCTTCAAAAGGGGAGTGGGAAAGCGTGCCAAGAAAGTGGGAAAGGGGCAGACGGATCCAACACAGATGGGTTTGGGGGGGAAAAAAAGGGGGTGGAAGAAAACAGACAAGCAGAATTATTTTGAAAAACACAAATGGTTATTCAGTGGATCGGAAGGGTGTGGATAATTGAGTTTTCAAGAAGAAGAGAAAAGAATAGCGGGGATTTCGGCTAGGGGGACAGGGGGGGGCGTTGTTGGGGGTGAGAATCCTGGGTAAAAAAAATCCTGGGGGGAAAAAAAATGCGCGGGGGAACAGGTTGGGAATTGATTGGAATGGAAGGACAAGGGCACTCAACATTGGTTGTGAGGGGGGGGGGTGGATTAACCCCGGAATTGAAAAAAGGGATTATGTGGGCGGGGGGCGGGGAAAGTGGGGGGCAAAGTTCGCTTGGGTGGTGGAGAAAAATTAGAAAAGGTAACAACTTTCATCGCCAAGTTGCCAAGCAGAGGACCCAAACAAACAGAACAAAAAAAAACGGTGCAGGAGGCAGAAGGAGAAACACTAATGGTTTGAGATATGGGTGGAGCGGAAAATCGGAAAAAAAAGGGGGGGAGGTTTGCCGAAGCTAGGATGACGCCGCCGAGAGGAGGATGGGGGGGTTGGAGGGAGAAGTAAAACAGTTTTAAAATACTAGAGCCGGGGAACTCGCACGAGAAAGCCCGTCAGCGGTCCAAGGGGGTGCAATGGGGGGGGTGTGGGTTTGGGTTTAATTAGAAACAAACCACGGCACGCCCACTGAACGAAAACATCCGAACGCAAATTGGAATCATGTCAGGTCCGGTTGGGTCGCGTGGAAAAGAAAAAAAAAAAACGGTTCGGTCGGGGAGAAAATGCGATCTATCGCCACGGGGGGGGGAATTTGCGCAAAAACAGGTACAATCGAAGGGAATCGAAAGGTAGTTCAGTCAGAAAAGCAGAGGACAAAAAAGTTCACGCGTGAGAGTGGGGTCGCCCTTTGAAGGGGAAAATCACGAACCTGCAAAGCTGAAAGAAATATCGGAGGGACATTCATTGCCTTCGTATTCGGGGAGGGGGGGGGAAAAAAAGGCCCAGGGGCAAAACATCGGCGAACGCCCAAACACAGAAACTTATCGACTTACTAAAAAAAAAAACGAATCAACCAGAAACGGACAAAGGAAACAAACGGAGCACGACAAACGTTCAAGTGCTTGGAAAGGACCTGCGGTAACGGGACTTGTGAGGGGCTGCAGGGGTTGCTGGCATGTGGGGGGAAAAAGGGGACATGGGGTAAGGTGACAGGTGTCGAGTTCTTTGGGAAAAAGAAAAGTTGGGTGTCTTCATGGGGGGGGTAGCCCATACCGCCAAAAAGCCTTGAAAGGCGTAAACCGCTGAAAAAAACAGATCGGGAGTGAACCGAAGAACTCTTGACAAAGCGCCTCGGGACCAATCACCTGCGAGGGCCGGGAAATTGGGGGGAGGAACTC
>Ga0179591_1342186_pt1 | contig 11989 bp, 11 predicted proteins | sample CZOMad2_1_08_16f_FD_182891 | JGI IMG/M metagenome (GOLD analysis project Ga0179591, IMG submission 182891) | Vadose zone soil fungal communities from Angelo Coast Range Reserve, California, USA - CZOMad2_1_08_16fungal (PacBio error correction) | ecosystem: Environmental > Terrestrial > Soil >...
GGCGAAAGGTCGGTCCCCGTTGCGGAGATGGTGTAGAGGTTGTTTGTCCAGGTTGGGGTCGGGCTCGCTGTGAAACGCATCGAAAAGCTGAGTGCCGGGACGGAAGCCGACGATGAGGTTCCACTAACAGGGAAATAGTAGAGTAGGGCTGACGACCGGCCAGGAGGAGCAATTGGAAAATGAGCACGCAAACGCGTGCGTAGAGAATTCGGGAGCTGAAAGGGAAACAATCTCTCTGCGGAAAAGACCACGCGTGAGTTGGGAAAGAGCACGCAGACAAGGCGGTGGTGGTGGCGAGCATGCGGCCATCCGACCCACGCAAAGCGATCGAACTGGAAGGAGAGGGGGAGCTGCTGGGGGCAAAACAGTCGTGCCGGAAAAGAGAGCGGGCACACCGAAACCTCCCGCGAAAAAGAAACTTCATAAAGCAGCATCAAGGGGTTATTCGGCCAGCCGGTGCTTCTGACCGACGTCTTCCAAGTAAGCGGCTAAAAGCATCTTCGAGGGGGAAGCTTCCGGAACAAGGGGGTCCTTCCAAAGCAAGGACTTTAAAATTCCAAACATAGTCTCGAACCAGACTCACGGCAGAGGAAACTCGAAGGGGAAAGGGGCAGATCCCTGATTCTAAGGTTTCACCAACGCTTTCGAGCAGTCCGTAGGAGGAGCAAATAGTCACAGCGCGACAAGAAAAAGAACAGACGAAATCAGAGTTACTCGAACGCCGCACGTAATCAACTGCCCAAAGTACAGTCCGCTGGGAAGGAAGCGGACTCAGAAACGGGACTCAAGCTCGAACACAGCGAATTCGCCGGGACAGCCATATCCTGTTATCGGCGTACCTATGCAAAAAGTCAGGAGGGAATTCGAAGGGGGAGCACGAGGGGTCTTTGTGCTGGTTTCTACCTGCTTTAAGCAGAGGGACTGCGTGGCAAAACAGTTCCAGGGTTTGTCGTCAACAATTGGTCCCGCCGAGAAGTCACGGGGGTCAGGTGAGGAAAAAGAGAATAAGTGTGAGGGAGCCAGCGGGGTCGGGAGTTCTATCGACGGGTCTCCGGGGTAAAAGGGAGTGCGGGGAGGGGATGTGATGCCTCGATCAGGCTTCGGCCCCGGGTGAGAACTAATCGAAGAAAGAGTAAAAACATACCTAGAGCAGGCGAAAACTGCCGGGGTAAAGGGGAGGCAAGGGTGTTAACCCAGAAAGGGTCAGAACGGTGCTTCCGGCGGGTGGAACCGACAAAAGACAAAACGACACGGACCCCGGGACGAGAGCTTGGCGTATCATCCGCATCAACGGGTGAACGTCAAAACCATTTGACCGGTGAGGGAGGGAAAATACCAGCCGTGGCGAGCCAGGGGCCGCGAGTTGCTGGCCGACGCGGACCAAAACCAAGAAAAGTACGTCGAGGTCGGTAAGAGCTGGCGATAAAATCTACCATACACGCCATCAGGTGGGGGAAGCGCCGCCGACAAAGCGGCGTCGCACAGGGGATCAGCCGTCGCAAAGGAGAATGGTCTTCGCAGCCTCCAAGCGCCGATAACCTAAACTGGATGTACAACACCAATCTCAAGATGAACGGAGGGAACCCGGGGGAAAAAAGGTCTAGGTCAACCCGCACGTAGGCAAGGGAGTTCTCTGCCCAGGAGGGTGCTACGGCGCGGCCACCCGGAGCCCTAGCAACGAAATTCGGGACCCCAACGAACCCAAAGGACTGGGTTGGCCCACACCTGAATAGGGTGCCGGCGGGGGACCATGGAACTGATAAGGAAAGTTGGGGGTAGGCTGGGGCATGGATATGACGGGGCTTTGACACTTGGAAATCGGCGCACGGAAACAGGAGGGGTAGCAGTACTTGGATGGTTCTTGCAAATCCAATAAGTAACTTGTTGTGGAAAAACTGGAGCCAGGTCTACTCAGGGTCCAAGAGTGGGCAGACATTTTACCTCGAGGCAGGCTAATCAACGAAACCTCACTGGAGGTCGGTCGAGGTATTCAGGCGTTCAGACAGTAGTCGGGCCTCGTCACGGCCCTTCAGGGTGAAATGATAAAAATCGGGAAAAGAAAAGAAGGCAACAACCTCGTCCAGAAGAGGGTGCCATGTACCCTGGGACGCCGAGACGACATCTGCCACGAGAGTAAGCCACATCGGAAGAAACCGGGCCTTCACAAAAAACATCTACTGCCAGGTGCGAGGAGAGCCGGCCGCGGGAGAAACATGCCCATCGAAGGAAGATCCACCGACACGATCGCAGGGGGGGAATTGGACGGAAATCTTGGCGTCCAGGCGACGTCAGACATGTTCGAGGGAAGGAAAGGCCGGCGTCAGTTTAAACTAAGGAGAAATGCCGTTAAACAGAATTTGAGGTCCCACGGGAGGTACTCTCGCAAACGGTGAACGAGATCGAACTGTGACCACAGATCATCCAATAGTTACCCTCTCTGCGTGGGTACGGGACAGTCTCACCCGTTGCGGGGAACACGAACCGTCTACGGTTAAAGCCCGCGCTCCTACCACTAATATACTGGTCAAAGCATCTCTGCAAGGGGAACGGGTTAGCCAGGGGGGAAAAGCAAAAAACTCGAAAGTACCAGCGTGCTGGTCAGTGTTTCCGTATCATCCCGCAGGCCCATAAGGCCGGGGGTTGGGATAAGGAGAAGATACATCTACTCAAAAAAGCGGAAAATCGATATAGTAGTGCTCAGGAACCGGATAACACCCGCTGAACCGTTGGACTGGATGGTAGAACGGCCGGGAAAACCCACTCTTTTAAGGCCGCCCCCCGTTTTCACGGACCGACCGGTCCAGGGGGTGTTCGATCATTATAGGGACACAAGTCGGAAGGGACGGGGCGTGCCACACGTAAAAACGGTCAAAGACGCAACACTCTTACGGTAAAAAAACCAAAGAAAAATCCGCACCCTGATCCCGCCGTATCAACCAGGACCCTGCGGGGTCGAAAAAATCGGGAGCGATTGTAGGTACTGCGGGGGGGCCAGCAAGTGCGATCTCAGTGGCGGGGAACCGGACGCAGGCAAGCTGGGAACCCCGAACCTACTGCAAGTAGAACGATGGGGCGTAAATGGAAAGATCTGCGCCGACATCACCCACCTGCGCGATGTGTTAAAGCGGGGATCCTGGCAAGGAGGAAAGGGGGATCGCGTGCGGGCCAACGCTGCGCGTCGACCGGCCAAGGGTCAGGAGGACGTCAGCTGTCAGACGGGGGCCGGCCATCGAGCGAGGCGTAGGCTCCGAAATGGCTAAGGCAAGCTAGGTCTGACGGGGGTAGCGGGGTAACAACGACCTCAGTAGAAACCAGGGGTATCGTTGCTGGAACTCGGAACGCCCCGGGGCGGGCCCGCCCTGCGGAGGACAGGGCTAGATAACCGCGAACCCCCCGGGGCGAACGGGGAGTGGGATGTGGACGATGTTCACCACATCCGTCTTACTTTTATCAAGGAGGACATCGACTGGGAGTTCTCACGCAGAAGACAGAGGCGGTTCGTTTGTCCAAACGCCCCGGGAAGACCAGGGGCAACCCAGTCAGAGGGGTGGGCGTTCCAGGCACAACCCTACCGGATTCCGACGTGGTGGGAACCAGAGGTTGGGCCTACTGATTCAACTGTAGGGGGTCCCAATTGTGGCGGAATTCCTCCGTAAAAACCTCTGCCGGGTTGGACTCGAAAGCCCATTGCAGCTACAGTAGGACCTGGTGAGGACCGACCCGGAAGATACGACGTGACGACCTGAGAACCTCTGCTTCAAGCCCTGAGTGCAAAGAGAAAGGTCAGGGGGGGGGGGGGGTTTCACACGGGAGGGGGGGATTCGGGATCGGTGACGAAGTACCCGGGGTCAGCGGGGGCGCCGTGTGTAAAAGTAGGGTGCATAACGTATGTCGAAAGGGACCAGCTCTTACGAAATAGGGGAAGGAGACTTGACTTTGGTGGCGCCACTCGGCCATCCGGAAGGAATTGGGAGTTTTCCATCAAAAAATTTGACGGGAGACCTTAATGCTGATGATCGCAAACCTACGCTTTCAAAAATCGAGAGCAAGGGTCTACCGGTCGCCTTGGGACCTCCCTGCTCACGCGATTCCGGGAACGGAGAGGGGATAACCGCAACTTCGATGCTACCTTCCAAAACTGCGCCGGGGACAGTTCTGCTGATAGAACGCAAACGCTAGTTCTCACCGGGACGACATCTCATTCAGGGGAAGGCACACAACCAAAAAAAAAAAAAAAAAAAAAAAGAAGAGAAAAAAAGAAAAAAATAGGAAGGAAAGGGAGGAGCCGGCCGCCGGAAGCACAAGTGAGGCAAGCGAGCTATTCGCATCACGCTGTGCCGGCCCATCACAGCCCGTCTCAGTCACACGCCGAAAATCGGATTCAGTGGCACTTCGGAGGGAGACACTGAGAGTTGCGTGTCGAATCCCGATCATCAACGAAGGGATCCCGAGAACCTGCGACGGACAGTATGCGACCTGCTCATGAGACCGACGTACAGGAGCCCGCAGCCCGACTGTGCCGCGCGATGGCAGGGGATGACGACCTCGATCGCGACCATGAAAGGAAGACGTAGTGGGTCAGGGTCTCACGGGTTCAGGAAGAAAGAAAACATAAGGCTAAGCGCGCCGGACTGGAGAGTGGGATCTTGCGACCGAAAGCCGATGTCGTACAAGGAGTTCGTAGGTACGACCCGACGAAGGGGAAAATGGGGAGTGGCATCAGGGGGAGGCAAGCAAGAGAGACCGGGAGCCGAAACGTGCGGGACAGGTCAAAGGCTTGAGTCTTCGAAAGGAACACGGGGGCGACTGACGATAGCAGGGCTGGCGGCTTTTGAAAAGGAGGGGACAAGCACTGGACGACTAGCGCCCTAAGCGACCCTGGGAAGGAGCGCTCGTTCCGAAGAGGTCTCAATCGGGGCCTGGACGGGGTAAGGGGAAGGTGAACCGGTCGGGCGCCTCCTGCCACTCAAGCTTACGCCGCGAGCATTTTGAAAAGGATCGGGTCTGACAGCTCTTGCAGGAGGCTGCTGGTCAACGAAATTAAGAGAAAAAACGCTGGGGAACCGCAAGACTCACACGAAGGAAGTAAACGACGCTGCTGTCACTGGAAATTTCAAACTGCACAATGCAGCACAGACCGTATGCTAGCCTCGGAGGGCAGCACCATCTAAAACACACTTCGACAGAAGTCAGCCACGCCGAAGACATATGTTGGATGAACCGTCGGAGTTCGATAAAGATTCGCCCGACTTCAAAACCACACAAAACAGAGAGTGCTCAGAACGACCCGACGGCCAACACGACCTCGAGTGAACGACACCAAAAAGGAAAAAAGGAAGGCGAGGTAGTGGCTGACAACGGGGGGTGCGGCAGCAGGAGGATGAATGGAAGGGGTTGCTGGGTGTGGGGTTCTCGAGTCATATCAGAGCTGAGGTCCGTTGATAAAATGCGGAAGATGAAGGGGGGGGTCATCTCCCACCAGGGATTCGAACGGGGCGACGGTTGAACGGGGCTTTTGTGTAGGCATGGGCAGACCAAGACGGACCAGCGCAAGCAAGCTGGTTCAACACAAGAGTACGCATGCTCGGTCGAACAACCGGCTTGTAGTGGGTTGGGGGACACGATAGGAAAGGGGGGGAGTAGAAAAAAAGCCAATCCCTTGACGACATCACGAACGCTCACTCTTGAGAGAAGGGCGTGCCGAGCGACAGGGACAATCCTCAGCGTAAATCAGGAGAACCTTGTAGGCGGGAAAGCCGGTGAGCGGAGGGGAAAGAGGCGCAGCAGGGGAGCTGGCAAAGGGGTCTGAGCTTACTCAGCAAAACTAAGGGGTGGCCGTAACACGCCACCGGTTTACTCACTCGGCGTCCCAGAACGGTCAGATCGCGGTCAGCGTTGGACGATCCATTAGTCAGGAAGTTCAGCCCCAGGTGTCAAGTCGAGAAGACGCTACCTAGAAGCCCTTTAAAAAGGGCTGGTCAGCGAGTCTGTCCTCCAGGACGTCGGCCTGCAGCAAACGTTTCGCTCGAAAACACAATGAAAGCCGAGGGACGAAGTCCACCGAGCGGGAACGGGTCCGAAAGCCATCGCGAGCAGCGCGCAGGAAGCAGAGGGGAAAAAAGCCGGATTAAGGGGGCAGCCAGGTAAGGGGCCTGAAAACACGGGGAACGGGAACGGGCAAAGTTTTAGGGCGACACTCTGACGTGTCGCCGAATGAAAAAAGCCAGCAAAAGCGGCGGGGTATTAAAATTGTCACATGGAGAAATCATCGGATAGTCGGGGTCCCCCCTCGGCGGAAGCGGAATAATGGCACCAGCGTGCCTCGCGGCGGGTGTCAACCGGGGGGGGGGGTGAGCTCGTCCAAGAAAAGGCCTTGATGACCGGATGATCAAAAGAGTCGTCCGAGAGTGCCCGGGCTCAGAGGGGAGAGACGGACAGCAGCGACGGTCACGGGTTTGTACGGTAGCCGGGAAAGGATCCAACGTCACAAGGGTGGCTTGAAGACAGAGTAGTCGCCGGTGCTACGGAAGAGGGAACCAACCGGGGGGTAACGGGAGGAAGCGTACAGGGCGTGGATCATGAAGCACAACGGTTGCCTAACCGGAGGGCCCTGTACGGGGGCGAAACAAGACAGACGAGGACGCCGGCTGGTCCGCGCGTTGCATGCGAGCGCAAATAACAACAAGACCGAACGGTCGAACCCGGAACCGACACAGCTGGTGACAGTCGTCAAAACGACCATAAAAGAAAATCCCGGGGGACGAAGGAAAGACGCGAAATCGCCGGGCACTCAGAAGATCACCGTGAGTCCGAAAAACGGTTGGCAGGAGCAAATCTCAGGCAGGAGAAGCTCGCAAAAGATCGAAGTCAACCAGGCGTAACTTCAGTAAGGGGGGGACCAGGGGGAGCCTGTGCGACTCCCACTCGGGATGAAAAACATCGTTAGACTATGTGGAGCAGAAAACGCCCCCCTACGAGGAGGGCGGCTTCGGGGAGCGAAGTGAGAGGAGGAAAGAGTAACAACCACCCCTGGGGAAGGGGGTCGCACTGGGTGGCGTTCCCAGCTTTAAGTCAGAAGTTCGGGGGGAAGGGCGGAGGCGCTTGACTGGCAGAACCCAACGGGTCCCAAACCAGAAAACTAGAGGGAAGGCTGTAGAAGAGGGAAAGCAGGTTGTCGCGTCAACAACCCAACGAAACGAGCGGTACGTCGGGGGAAAGGGGGCGAACCTCGGCCATGAGCAGACCCCGGGGTGTCAGTAAAAGGGAACGCGCTAAGGCGGAAGTGAAGACGGCGGGATTCCAGAACGAGGGGGCACGGGGAGTCCGGCCCGCGTAGGAAAGATCTCACATAAAGGCGAACACAAATGCCATCAGGCCGAGCAGAGCTGGAAAAACTAAGGCGGGGGCACCGCGCGTCCCATTAACGAGCGGCCAGGACTGGAGAAAAGCGACTGCAGCTGGGGAAGGCGTAGGTCTGGAGGGATAAGGCGCTCGAGTCCCGATCCGCCGGAACACGTCGCTAACAGGGTGCTGTCGTCGCAGACTTGTAAGAGGCCATCGAAGTCAAGGGGGAGGATCCTGACCGGCCGAGCCCAGTCAGCAGGGGGTGCCGGTGTCAGAGAGTTGAAACAGGAAAGTCCCGTAGGAACTCAAAAACCGGGACGTGAAGATCACAAGGGGGAAAGTTGTTGATCACGAGACAAATCAGCAGGAGCGGACCTTCTAGTCGGAAGGGGGGGAGATCATCGAGGCCAAGGGCGGACGACTCCCGTTTGGAAGCGATACGCCGACCAGAAACGAGGTCTCTCGTAGGCCCCATCATGAAGGCAGGTGACAGTAACTGTGCGGGAGGGACGACCAAGTGAGGAACCGGTGTCGAAAAATCAGGAGCGGCAGAGCAGTTTGGGCTCAAGGGTAGGGAAGCCCGGGAAAAATCATCTCACAAAACACAGGAGGAGGGGAAGAGTTCAACGGGAACATCAACAAGAGCTGAAACCACCGATGGGAAGGAAAGACAACCGCCAGGCCTCATCACGCTGGTAAAGAGCGCCAACCTGGTCCCGACACGGGCCCGGCCGACATGAGAGGCCGACCAGGTGGCCCGAGGGGTCACCCGGAGCGGGTAGTGGGCCTAAAGAGGCGAGATAGCACCCAAGACCGCGAACCACTAAACACTGATCGTCCCCACAAAAGTCTAACAAAGGCATGAACAATGGGGACTATGACGAACAGTACGGCGTTTCTATCTACTTTCGGAACCCTAGAAAAGAGGCAAAAGGGGGGGGGGCGACTTGGGGGGGGGGAAACCGATGACGGAAAAAGGTGAAGGGGAAGGGATGGGTTCTCCCCCTAGGGGGGGACTCCTCAGTATAGAGACCGTAACGGTTCCGACGAAAGGACACCACCGGGTGGCACTGGGTCCGGCGTGTCCTGGCTAGGCGGGGGGGTGGCGGCGCGCGAGCTCTACCGGGCCACTTACCCGTCGCGGCGCGAACATGGAACAGGGTATTCGCGGTCGTAGTGAAGGGAAAGAAGAGCCTAGCACGGAGACGGACTTCGCCAGGGGCTAGGACGGCAGGGGGAAGTGGGCGAGGGTTACTCCTGGCCCGACCGAAGCAAGAATTGTCGACCGCAAGAACGGCCGCGAACGTAAGGGGAGGGACGAACCGAACAAAATGACAGGGACCATCGCGGCGTACGAGCTTGAGGAGGAAACTCGAGTAACCACAGGCGTCTACATAGTCGAAATGTTACCAGGAAGGGAACCGGCGCGTGCGAAGGTTAGAGTCCTACCCTCGCAGCGAAGTTTTACCGCAGTACGCAAAGACTGCTGCGAGATGGGGTGGGGGTTCAGGGTTGTCCACGCCGTCTACGCCAAAAGATTTGAACCGCGAACAGAGGAGAAGGTTCCGTTCACAACTAACCGCCTAGAAGGGTTGGGCGGAAGAAAACAGTGGAGCGTTGGACCGCTCGCACCTGGGCATGGCGCGAAGCGGCCGGGAGAACCTCGACCTCAACGAGGGAAATGGTCGGGTAACACGGAATACGCGGGAGTCGGTGTAAAGAAAAGCCGCGAGGCGGCCTGACTATAAGACGTGGCATGGGCCGACCGCAGTGAGGGGGAGTTCGTTCGGGGCCGGTCGGTTGCCACACCGCGAAAGGGAGGACTGCAGCGGTGTAATGGGAGGAGGAAATTTGTCGGCAAGGGGGGGCCCTGAGGGTCCCTTTACCGGACGTCAACCAACGTTGATGTGGGAGACCGGAGATAAACCACGAGGTTCGGAAAGGAAATATGTAGTGGGGGGATGTCGCCCAGCAACAAGGGAGACGTCACCGAGCGCAAGGGGGGACTGGGTCACACGTCAAACGCAAGGGGGGGGAACTTAAAGCAAAAAAAAAAACGTAAACTGAAGCACCCCTAAACCGCGGTCCGACCCCGGATGCCCGGACGGTCGGCGCACCGTGCAAACACGCAAAGGGCTCATGACTTGGCGTCCATCAGAACCAGGGGGGATCTGCGCGGAACACTGGCCTCGGAAAAAGCCGGAATGCCGGGCTGATAAAGAACATCAGACGCTAGGTCAAAAAAGGGGAAGATACCGTAGAAGGGTCAGCAACTGGCAAGTAGCACGCGATAAATCTACAAAACGGGAACGAGCTAGAACGGATCAGCAGGGGAAACTTTCAATGTCCTCGTAAATGGGGGAGAACCAACCACGATGACTTCGGATAAAACTGTGCTGAGAACGACGCTCGTTTCGGGGGAACGCAGAAAACTGTCGACAAGCCTACCCGATAGAAACCGCGCGACGTTGTAGAGGCTGCTTCGCCCTTGGCCGTTTATCCGTCACGGCTGTGGGATTTCCTGGTCCTTCGCCAACGATGGGAGCGAGTCGAAGATGAGCGGGAAGGTCCCCAGCGGAACTTGTGTTAGGAGTGAGCGTGAGATTCCCACATGAGAAGGAAGCTGGCTGCCGTGCGGGGGGCGCGGCTGGAGGAAATGCGCTTTCGGGCAGACCAAAACGTATCAGGCTTCCCGCGGTCCTGAACACGACTAGCAGGCCTTTACCACGGGATGAACAAAAGAGGGCCAATACGGTGAGGGCTCTCAATTAGCCAGGAGGGACGTTTCTGGGAGACGGGAGGCGAAAGGGAAGTAAACACGTGTCGGGGAGCCCACAGGTCGCGACTGATAAGCTCTAGGAAAACAAAGTTTCCGAGCAAAGGGACGACGGGGGAGCGGGACCCATCAGAAAAAACAAACGGCCGAGAGTTCAAGTACACGCCAATGTGCTAAAAGTATGAACGGTGTGTAGGATGTGAGTCTCTGCACGGCTCTCCGTCCAAGGAGAAAAGCGAGCTCACATTAATTCAGCATCGGGAGTCGTTGGCAAGCTAGTGCAGGATCTGCAAAGGGGGGCAAGCATGCTCGCCAACGCTCAACACTGGCCCGTCTCCCAACATGAAGAAGTCGAGGGTACTACGGGAACAGTCAGCGAGAAAGCATATGCGACACGCCGCTGAATCTGCGGCACGTCAACCAGCGCAACAGTCGGGGCCGGTACCGCAAATAAAAAAGCAAAAAGAAGAACAGGGAGAGATGGAACCAATCCAAGGGGCAAAAGTTACGATACCCCTCACGGAGAGGGACCTGACAGAAAAAATCCACCCTCGAACCTTCTCCAGCCAACGAGCGTCGCCACGACGGTGGGAAGAAAGACACAACACAAACGGGGAGGAAAAAGAGATGGAACGGCTGGGACGGGCTGGATGACGAGGTGGGAGGGGTAAACGTGGTTGTGGGCTAAGCAGTGTGAACAGCTGCCGTGTCGGACCGACGATGAGGGGGTCAGCTCCCAGGGTGGGGTGCGGGTCGCGACTACGACGGAAAGTTGTGTTCGCATGCGTTGCAGCAGGGGGATCCGGGGGACTGCGACTAATGGAGATTGCAGACGGGTGAAAGACTCGTACGCGGCGAAAAAAGGCGTAATGGAGTGGGGGGTCGGGACCCAAATGGGGGGGACGCTTGGTGTGGGACAATTCGGGTACCCAGAAATCAAGGGAGGAAGACTACCGATATTGGAGAAATGGCTGAACTTGATTCTAGGGGCGGCCGGTAGTCGCGAGCAGACTACCGACCTCCACGCGAGGACATGGGAGTGCCCCGGAACGGCGCGGAGGGGGGCCGTGGGTCGCGTTTGGGACGCGAAAGTGACAGCGTGATCAACGCGTTCTGGACCACCTCAGCACTTGGTGAATCACTCTCGCGACCAGGGCCTTCGCAGACGACTAACCCAGAGAACTCAGCCTCGACGGCGGAAGATAAAACGTCGGGCGCGTTGCCCCCTGACGCTTCTGGCCGTCGCACAAGGGTCACAGTCGGGGGTGGGGCGGAGCCGCGAAAGGAAAACCAGCGGGGAAGCAGAATGGGTCGGTTCCACCACACGGAAAACTCTTCTCCAGCCGCACGCCGGCAGAAAGAACCTTCTGCTGGGGCCTAGTAAGCAGGAACCCCGATCCTTAGCCGAAGAAGCAAGCAAACTCGGATAATCCATCGTGAGACAGGACAGAGATGAGGGGAGAGTTCTGGGAAGCAAGGCGGACTTCTACGCCCTGTCAGGAATGCCGTCATATAGCGCTTACCGCGGCGGGGATCGGGGGCTTGATCCAAGTCGAGGGATGCGGGGCACGTTGCCGCAAGCATTGTAAACAACCGTGAGGAGAGATCGTGAGGTGGGAGAGTCCCAGCAAAGATTGTGATGAACGGCCAGCGTTGATGCGTGGCACGTCAGCGGGGAGGTGCAAGATAGGGTTCCAGGGATTCAAAAAAGCGTCAGTGTGAGACCGATGATCGGATTCGCGTCCAACGTGAGAACTAGGTGCAGTAGCCGGAAATAAGATTACAGCGGTCACAGGTAGAAAGGTGGTACAGGGGCAGAGGATCCTGGTTTGAATAAACCGACATAACCCGGGGCTTAGGGAGGGGCAA
>Ga0179591_1264953_pt1 | contig 11988 bp, 15 predicted proteins | sample CZOMad2_1_08_16f_FD_182891 | JGI IMG/M metagenome (GOLD analysis project Ga0179591, IMG submission 182891) | Vadose zone soil fungal communities from Angelo Coast Range Reserve, California, USA - CZOMad2_1_08_16fungal (PacBio error correction) | ecosystem: Environmental > Terrestrial > Soil >...
AAAAAAAGAAAAAGGGGGGTGTTTGCGACTGTTGGGCGCCGGCGGAAGCTCCACGGCGACGATCTCCAGTGAGAAAAGGAAAAAAAACACGGAAAGGAAAAAAACACCCAGAACCCGCAGACGAAGCAAAGGACTCGAACCTACTTCACTGAAAGTTAAAAGTTCGCCACGGTAAAGGGACTTTCCGCATAAAAGGTTACGTGGGGGGATAGACACAACGCTTTAAAGATCGGTCGGGCGGTTCGCGGAGGGGGAAAGGAAAAGGAAATCTTAAAGTGGCTCGAGGGGACCGAAAACCCAGGCCAGGGGGAAAAAATTGCCCCGTTAAGCCTCGAGCCGCCCTTCCGGGTGCGGGGAAAAAAAAAGGGGTTAGAAGTGGGCAGGGGAGGCCTTCGAGGGGGGGGGTTGTTTACCCATGACCATAGGAGATCTTCGTGTGGATCGGGGGAAGAAGGGGAAACTCGCGGAGGGAACTCGGCCCCGGGGGGATGTGTCTGCGAAACCAGTCGACGATCAGGGGGCTAGGAAAAGGGGGTCCACATCGAGAAGAAAAGCCTCCGGGCCCCGTAGAAATCGACCCAAGAAAAGAAGAGGGGAAAAAAAAAACGAACGGTCTGTCTCGAGGACCAAAAGGAGCCACTGGATCCCTTGCGGAAAGGGGAAGGAAGAGCCTTCCGGGGGAGATCCATCCACCGTGGGAAGGGGAGGGAATTATTCTCCTGTTTTCAAGGGGGAGGGAAAAATCAAAAAAGCGTCGCGGGGCAAGGAAATCGAGCCTCTGGTCGCGCCTAGCCCGGCCCCGAGGTTCCCATGTCCAGAAAAGGAGAGGCCTTGAAGCCACAAGAAAAAAAAATCATCCGAGGAGAGAATAAGCTGCAAAAAAGAAACCATCCCCGGGAAAGACAGAGTAACGAGAGGACGAGAGCTTCCCGTGGTCGGAAGGCCGAACGCGTCGCTGGTGGAATCTACCTATTCGCTGACAAAAAGCGGTTTTGTCGGGGGCAGGGGGGCGGGGGTGCGTCGATGAAAGATTTCTTGAGCTCGTGGCCACAGGGGAGACGCAGCTCGGGAGGGGGATGGCTGGCCGGCGGTGGGGGAAGGAAGGGGAAAAGTGTGATGCGGAGTAGAACGGGGGAGGTGAATCTTGCAGCAGGGGGGGGGGGCCATCTTGCACCGCAGTGAAACAGACGGTTCTCTCACGTATCGGGTAGGGGCATAGAAGAAGGGGGGGGAGAGTTCTTCCTGCTGGTCGCTCTATTTGTCTAGGCGGGGAAGAAGGTGGGAGAAACTCTCCAGCACGGAAAGAAAGCGCTGGATGCGTGTCTCTTCGTGGCAGGGATCGCGCGGCGGGAGCGCGGGGGGGAGCGCCTCCGCCCCCCGGCAAGAGGGGGGAGGGGGTCTAGCACAGCGTGCGGAAAAAAAAGAAAAAAGGTGATTTATGGCGAGCAAGAGGGACATGCCCGCCAAGAAAAAGAACCCGACGTGACTTTCGCACGCGGAAACGAATCAGTAGGAAAATCCCTCCGGCCATTGTCGTGAAAGACAGCACGATCTTGTCGAAGGCAAACCCCGCGTTTCGAAGCGCACCACGCGAAAGAGGGGAACGGGGGGAAAAAAAGAAGGGACGCCATACTGATCGTCAAAAAAAGGAAAAAACAACAACTGGAGAGGAATGAAAAGGAAAAAAAAGGTTCTTGTAGGGCTGCGCGATTTTGGTCGACGCGCGCGGGGGGGGGGAGGAAGTCGACAAACGAAAAAACGTGGTCCCCTGTCCGACGAAAGAATAGGGAAGGGAGAGTTCATCTATAAGTACTACATGTCCGAGGAAGAAGGCTCGAACTTGGGAGAACCGTTTTTCCCCAAAAAAAAAAAAAAAAAAAAAAAAGGACGGGGGACGTCCGTCGGAGGGCTTCAATGAAATAGCCCATCTTCCGCCAGCCCATCACCCGAACGCGCGTTTGGGAAGATTGGTTGCCTCGGAGAAAACGCGATTGCGGTGGGTCGGAAGGAGCGCTCGACGAGGGGATGCGCCCCCCCGGCCCGCCCAAGGAAAAAAGGAGACGAGGAAAGCGCGGCGTAATACGGGACGTGATCGAGACAAAAACAAAAAGGCTCCACCTGCTACCCGCCTAGGACATCGAGCGGCCATCTTCACGAACCAGCCGCAAGCGACTACGAACGAATGCCCAAAAGCGGCTCCGACCCGCCATCTAAAGGGGGGCCCCAACCTCTGGCAACGGGGCACGTCCCTGCTCCCAAAGGGAAAAGCAAAGAGACTCCTAATCAAAGGAGGCCCGCGCCAACGGGAAAAGGTACCCTCCCCTCTCAAAGAGAAAATTCCTTTACCGCCAAAGGGCAAGTGTCCACTAGCCTCCCGAAAAGGAAGAAATCCATCCGAAAGTCTCAACTCCCGGAAACATTAACGCGCAGGAAGAAAGAGTTATACATTCAAAGAACCACGACAGGCTTTCGCATTTGCTTCGACGAGGAAAGCGCAGCGACGGATCTGTCTTCCCCCCAAGGGGGGCGCAAGCTTCTGACATCGACCGCCTCGCCCGACCAAAAAAAAGGATCGGGTGCCAACAGGCGTGGACATGGGGAAAAAGCGGAACATAAGCTAGAGACGCCGGCGCGGAAAAATCCCGTGGACGGGCCCGCACGTATCCAGCAAAAAAAAAGAGCACAGGGGGTATCGCGCTCGATAACGGCCGAGGAGAGGGGTTCCCTCAAAAAAAAGAAAAAAAAAGAAAGGGGGTTTTTCAAATACGGCCGTGCCCCGGGAGTCAACAGCTTCTCTAAGCCGCTGGGCGGAACCTCCCGCCCGTCCCTGCTGCGCAGGAAGAGGACTTCCTGGCATGAGAATTGTGGACCACTGGACGAGGGAAAAGGAAAAAGATTGGGTTCGCAGCACATGGCAGCCGGGATCTGAATTGTTGGGAGCCAGGAATACGTACACCTAGAAAAAAAAGAAAAGACGGAGTTCCATGTTTTCACCAACAACCTTTCCTCAGAGTCCTTAAGGGCCGGTGGGAACTTCTCCACTGCGAGTTCCACCCCGTGCAATACGTATGCGCAACTTGGCATTCTGAAAAAAGGAACTCTTGGTTTTTAAAAAAGGACCCTTAGTCCATCCTAGAGACCCCCCTTTCTCTGGGTACCCCCAGAAAAAAGGGGAAGCCCGACGGGGGGGGGATAGAGTGCGCTTCAAGGTGAAAACCGGCTTTTGGTGAAAATTTCTCATGCGCAAGGAAGAGGTTTTACTTGCTGAAGCACGACGTAGGCTTTGGGTGTTTTGCCGCAGGGAGGAGCTCGTCCCATTTCGGGGGTTCTGCGGGGAAGGGGGGGAGGGGGGTGTCGATCGGGATGGTCTCCGGGATGCGCCGCGGGGCACCCCCCCCCTTTTCGTTGGTCAAGAAAAAAAAAAAGTATTATTAGGAAAAGAGAGGAGGTTTCTATGGTTGAAAAACGGGGGACCCCGCGACGAGCGAACCAGTGAATATCGAAAAAAAAAAACAGACCCAAAGCAGACGAGCCTGAAACACCCCCCCCCAAAAACCACAATTGCTCACGCTCGAAAAGCCCTAAAAGAGGAAGGGAAAAAAGGTTCAAGCAAAAAAAAGGCGGGCCCGCGAGAACAGGTTCACTTTGGCCAGGAAGCGCCTCCTGACAAACGCCTTCGATTGCCCGGGAAGGAACGTGTGTCCTCGGAAGCGGGGAAGAGAGGCGTGACCAAAACAAAATCGCGGGCAAGGCCCCGTTGCGCCTCGAGCGGCCTCAGGGTGAAGAAAAGGGGTGGAGAAGTGGGGCCTTCAGCGAGAGACGTCCGAATAACGGCGGTTGATCCGTGGGAAAAAGGAGACGCGGCAAAAAATCGCGGCCACTGCGAACACAGGGGGAACGATCGCTGCGGGAGGGGGGGGGGACCCACCATCGATAAGAGCGGAGGCCCGTAGCGGCCGGGGGAAAAGGCGGGCTTCGAGAACCTGGGAAGAGCGGCAGGGACCGAGGAACCAACCAGCGAAACACTATCTTGCGGAGAAGGGGGACTCCTGAGCCTTAAGGGGCTAAAGTGGCTCTTTTGGGGCGATTGTAATGATTCTCTGGAAGGGGGGGACGTTCTTCGAAAAGCGGTTCACGGCGGGGGGGAATCGATCCTCTTTAACGAATCCGCGGCAAAAAGGGGGACACCTCCCAAGTTCCGAAGCGGGGGGCTCATCCCTCTCCTGCCCTAGCGGGAAAGGGGAAAAAAAGCCGGGAATACATAAGGAAAACTGGTCGCTCGCGGCCCGGGAAAAAAAGGGAAAAGGGACTCCGTCGCTGGGTTTCTCGTTGCAGGAAGGAAGCGGTGTCGCCGGGGCAGGGGTTGATTTGCGTAAGGGGAAAGGAGGCCACATGCGGCTTCTGGAGCAAGGGGTAGACGAGCAGCTTCGGACAAAGGGGGTGGCGCGCCCGGGGAAAACGGTGACAGTTTTCACCAGTTGGATCAAAAGGAGGATCATCGACGGCATGGAGGGGGAACAGTTGCGAGTTGGGCCAGAGGGGCGCGGGTCCGAGCCGGGTAGTCAATATCGTATAGCCGGCCCGGGGAGAAAAATGCCGCTCTAGCCGGTGAGCCAAAAAAAAAGCGCACCCACGTCCTTCAGCGAAAAAACTGTGTATCGTCTCTTCCAAAAGGAAGGGGGGGCTCATTCAAGCGCAGGGGGGGAAGGGGGAGGCGGCCCGCGACCCGGTAGAACATGATCTGAACAACTTGCGGACATCTGCGTAAAAAAACAAAAAAAAGGGGGGGGGAAAGAAAAGAACTGCTCGAAACGAAGCCCGCCGACACAGGTGGGACACTCCGGAACGCCAACCAGGGGGAAGGGGAAGAGGGGGGCCCCATCCTCCGGCCATGTCCGGGGGACCACGAAAGGAGTGTCGAGCGCACACGCTAAGCAAAAAGCGCGTTCGACCACAATCGCGGGAAAAGAAAAGAAAGGGAAGGGGGAGATCTGAGAAAAAAGAGAGAGCTGACCGATCAGTTCCTGGACGAGCGCGGCTTTGGACCGTTGGGCGCCCTTTACGGACAACCTCTACGAAGGTTGGGAGCGTGTCTCCGGGGGCAAGTATAACGCTCGACGAACATGGCAAAAAGAGGGGAGGGACGGCTCGACTGGAATCCGGAGGGAACCACAGCTTCGATGGGGCAATGATCCGCCGCAGCTCTTGCTCGCCATCGAAAAGGGCGTTCCCCGCAACGGCGGGTGCTTCGATCATGTCGACCAGGGAAGGTCGGCGGCCGGCCTCCCCAGCCGCGCTGATGCCCAAAGCAACGCGAAGGAGACGAGCCAGCTGCGGCTAAACGTGCGAAAAATCGCTCCACGCTCGAACAAAATCGAGCGCATGCAGAACACCCCGCGGCACCCCGCTCCTAAAAATTAAAAAAAAAGGAGACCGCGCCAGCCATCATTGTGCTGGGTGCAGATGGCCACAAAGGAAGGGGGACCCTGCGCCAGCCGAGCCGGGGGACCCTTTCTACCGCCCAGGTCCACTGGGAAACGTCAACCGGCGGCAAGGGAGAAACCAAAAGCAATACCCGGCCAACCGATCTGATCGGTCCTACCCCAAAAAAAAAAAGGGGGGAGACCCTAATCCCGCTGGTGGGGGGGAAAATCAAAATCCACGCCAACAGAAACAAGAAGCCTCCTTACTAGGAAATCACCAGCTCCTTGCTTTTCTCAGGCAGGCGACGACCACGGGCCCCGCAGGGAATAAGAAGGTCTTGTCTTCCCCGGCTGGGGGGGAAAAAAAAAGGTCTTCTCTCCGCTCGCCGAGAGAGGACGACATCGGTGCCTTCCACAACACCTCGTACTGGCGGTGGACATGGGGAAAAAAAGCGAACAGAAAAGAAGCCCGCGCTGGCCCCGAAAGGGCGGAGAAAAAAAAATCGACGCAAGGCAATCCAGCGTGCCATCATTTTTCCAAAGGGGCACAATCCACAAAATCGGGAACGAAGAGCCCAGAAGCGTTCCGCAAGAAGAGGGGGGTTGGTCCCTCTGAACATCCTCCTCCGTCGGCCAGCAAGGAGGGGGAGAAAAAGCGCCTGTTCGAAATCCCTCCAAACACGCAGACGTCCCCTGGGCTTGCGGCCGGGGCTCTCTTAGGGGGGGATCAACTTGAAAAGAGAAAAAATGTCGTACTGGGGGGGGGGGGGTCTCAGCCACATGGTCCCACGCTCGATTGGGGGGGGGGGGGCGCGCACGGCCGCACGAGATCACCTTATCGACGTCATGGGAAAAATTCGACGCCGCTAAAAGGGCCGTTTGCCGAGATCACCGAAAAAGGTCACAGCCTCCGGTGCAAAAAAAAAGAGTCGCACGGCATATCCGCCCGGGTTTTGCTTCGTTCCAACAGCCTCGAGGCAGCAGAAGCTAGGGAACCCGCTCCGAGGACCCCAAAAAGAGAACCGCCCAGCAAAAATCCGAAGCGTTTGTCTCGAGGCGCGGGAAAAGTGAAAACCGGGCCTTGGGTGCGGCAAAAAAACCATTTTTGTACGGCCGGAACTTTCCTTCACGACGTAGAAAAGGTTTGGCGCCAGGGGGGGGGGGGGGGGGGGTGGGGAAAAAAATCTTTCGTCAAAAAAGAGGGGGGCTGATCTTCGGGGGGGGAAGGGTGTCGATAGGAGTTTCGCCGGGAGCTCCCGTCCCGGGGGAAAGAAACCCCTTTTTGGACTCCTCAAAACAGGGAAGGGGGAATTAATTAAATAGAGAGAGCAGGAGAATTTTTTTAACGATTGGGGCCTCTACACTCGTGCGAAAAAAGGGAAAAGAAGACAGTTTACTATCGACACCCCGAATCTCCGAAAAAAAAGGACGAGCTTCCTAAAAGTCTCAACGCTCGGAAGAAGGGAAAGGGAAAATTTTTCACGGAACCGGCTGCATCACCAAAGGGGGCCCGAAAAGAGCATCTAGACAACTCCTTCGGATGCGAAGAAGGGTCCGTTGTCCCCTCGAGGCGGGGGGGGAGAGATTCGTTTGGACCGAAAAACCAAGGGAAGAATGCCCCGGTGAAAACTCGAGCGCCATCGGGGGTTGACACGAAGGGGGGGGGGGGGAAAAAAGATTTTTATAAGTGTGGGGGGGGACCGGCCAGGCCGAATTGTTGGGCAAAACATTACTTCGTATACCTCGGCGGGGAGAGTGCTCCTCTGCGAAACACTACCCGCGGCCGGGTAAAAAAAAAACAAACAAAAAAAGTGCTTGCGAACCAAAATCGCTGGCGAGGCGGCCCACGTGGGTCCACCCATCGAGAAAAAAGAGAACGGGCCCCCGTGCAGACGCCCCCCAGCCGCTTCGAGAAAGAGGCGGGGGCGGAAAGCGCGGACCAACCAAGCTCGGTCCGCCAGAAGTGCGGACCGCAAAAAAAAACAAAAAAAAAACAAAGCCTTCAAGGCACTCGGAATCCAGCCCAATGCGCCCTGGTGCGATGGAAAAGGGGGGAAAAAGGGGGAAAGTGCCGGCGTCGAAAAAAGCTCGTCTGCAAGAAAAGGGGGGGGATCTAGCTTCCTTTCGAAATCGCGGTCCCCGATTCCCCATGTTTAAAAAAAAAGAACCCCGAATGTCCACGTTCAGCCCCGCCGGCAAGGGGACGCCCCACGCAAACCAGCGGGAGAAAACGCTTTTCTTTCGCTGCGCAGGCCCAAAAAAGGGGGAGGGGACCCTAAAGGCAATAGGGGGTTAAGTGGTTCCGAAAAAAGAAGCCTAGTTCGTCGCGAAAAACGTTCCTTGCTTTGTCGCTGTGATTGCGTCGAGAAGGGCGGCCACAGCCCCAAGGGGGCCCATGCCGGGGGAAGGAAGCCGGGGAAGGGGCAGGTGGCGCGGCCTCCTTTGACGTTTTTAGGGGGGGGGAAAGATCTGCCCGTCAAATCAGCGACGGCAAATGCAGGGGGGAAAACGCCCGTTCATTGGGGGGGGGGGCCATCTTGCAACCGCCACTGGAAGGGAAAGGGAAAAAACGAAGCCGGGTTTTAGGAATCCGTAGGAGGGGGCAGATAAAAGGGAGGGGGGGGAGAGCGTGGTAGCCGGAAGGCCCCTCATCAACGTTCAAAAAAAGGGAGCCTGTTAAGTCCTTCCATTCGCGGCCTTGGGGAAAAGGGGAACATCCTCCGGAGGGAGGGCCTCCCTCCGACCCCCCAAGAGGAATCTAGCACAATCGGGCTGAAGCTCCCCGGTTCCGTTTTTGAATGGATGGCAAAAAAAAAAAAGGGGGAAGGGCGGATCAGCCCCGGCCCCATCGGAAAGCCGCCGAAAAAAAAAGGGAAAAAACCTCGTGACTCCGATAAAGAGTGCATCCTCGGCCCATGGGGAATATCTGGCCCGCGCACGAGGCCGGTCGACAGGGCCCCCCGGTCCGCGGTTGGGGGAAAAAAAAAAAGACCCGCGCTCGACCCCAACATCGGGGGATATCTCCCTCAAACCAAACCACAGAAGAGGAAGGATGAGACGGATCCAGGGTAATTTTCTGCCCGAAAAGGGGGGGGGGGGTCCCGAAGCGCGGGGAAAAGGAACCTTCGTAACCCCAACGCAGGGGGGGAGACGAAATAATGAGGCAGCCGGTCAAGCCTATACGCCTCCAAGATGCCCACGCGGGACAGGAAATAAAAGGTGCGCCCCACGTCCCGGTCGGCGCCCGGAAGAACGGGCAATTATCAGGGGAGGGGGACGCCATCCATCAAAAAAAAAAGGTTTCCGCAAGCAGGGGTGCTCGATCATGGGGTCCCCGAAAAAAAAGGGAGGGGGGTCCTTCGTCGCCTGAAAAAGCCGCCCCGCCGCTTATTCTCCCCCCCCCCCAAGGGGCCCCCCCTCTAAATATGACTATAAAAGGAGGGAGAGAGATTGGGGGGGTGAATCGTCTCCACAGGAACTTCCCGGTCCTAAAAAAGGAAGTATCGCATAACCCCCCTCCTCCTCATCACTACCTAACGAAAGAAAAAAAGAAGCACCCCAGGAGGGAGGCGGGCGAACCCGGGTTCCATGGGGAGGTGGATGGCCCAACCACCGCACGGCCGGAAAAACGCCATTGCCCGTCCCGCACCACGGGGGAAAAATCCAAATGGGGGTGTGAACGTCACCAGAAGAAGCCCCCAACCAAGCCGCAAATCACCAAGTCTCCGTAGCGCTACGTCAAAGGGCCATGGGTCCACGAGCCAATTCCCCCAGGGGGTGGGCCGAACGATCATCCGGACTCAATACGCGAGGGAAAAAAAAACACGCGTACCGAAGGGGTAAAAAATATGCACGAGACCAGGAAAAGACGGGCCCTTCGACGAGGGGGCCGCGCAAAACGAAGCGTTCATCCTGTCCTTCAGGGAAAAAGGGCGCCAGCTTTTTTGGGAGACTCTTCCTCGCCGCTCGCCGAGCGGCTGGGACGCACTAACAAGGAAAAAAGGCTCGACTGGCGGAAATCGGGCCGCGACAGAGCCTCGATCACAAAACCGCCCGGCCTTGCCCCCCCGCGACGCCGCCCCGGGGGGGGCCGTGAAAAGCCGCACGGATCCCCCAAAGCTTTCCCCATCGGCAAAACCCTTCCACTGTGTTGGGAGTGGGGGAAAAAAAGAAACCGAAGCCTACTTCCCTAAAGGCCAGAATAAAAAAATCGTGGCGACTATCTGGGGAACGAAAAAGGGTCCGGAAAGCGAAGATAGCCCTTTTCCCTCGAAAGCCTGGGAAGCCAAAAAAAAAAACCCCCTCCTAACTTCCCAGAAAGCATCTCCCTCAATTTGCCCACTGGCGCACGCCCAAAAAGGAAAAGACGGAAAGTTCGCAGCCAAACAGGGCGCGCCCGGCCGCAACGAGGTGGGCGGCGGGCAACAAAATTCCACCATCCCAGAACTCTCCCTTCCCCATTGTTCAACCACCTTCCCCCCAAGGCCCCTTTACTCTCCGGGTCTAATGGGAGGACTCCCAAATTTCCTCTCGTCTCCCCACCTGAATTTTTCCACACGCGTTGCCACCCAAGGGCGCACGGGCATTAGCACCCGAGTCACAACCCCCCCCCCCCCCAAGGTCTTCGGGAAGAAGCTGCAGCCACCGGAAAAAACCCTCCACCCTCGAGGACCCCGAAGCGATCGCCCGCAGGGGGGGCTATATTCTCTTCGGCCACGTTTGAAACCTGCTGGGGGGGGGGGGAAGCGTCCTTTGTGGTTTTTCCTTCCACGAAGGAAGAGCGTTTGCCCAAGGTGAAAAGCTCGTTCTGCAGAGAGGGAAACGGAGAGCTCAGGGGGGTCGATCTCCCAAAAGGCCGCCTGGGAGGCGCCAAGCGGTAGAGTAACATCGCAACCAAAACCCCCCTTTTTTGTCATCTCAACCACACACAACAGGGAAGAAGAATATGTGACCAAAAAGGGCGATGTTAAATAAGGACCCGCGGCCCGCTCAAAGGGAACGAGCTTGAATCACCCGCCACACCCCCAAACTCCGCCGCCCAAAGAACAAAAAGGGGGAGGAAAATCCTTGCGCACGCGGCCTTTAAGGAAAAGTTTAATTACAAAGCGCAGGCAGACCACCACCATCCGGTGGGGAAAAACGAAAAAGCGCAAAAGAACGCTTTCTTTGCGGCGGGAGGAGGGGGGGGGACCTCCCTGAAAAAATCAACAGGGGAAAGGGGGGGCCTCCTCATTCCTCGAGGCGTTAAAAAAAACCCGTTGTAAAAAATCGCGGGGGCACCCCTTTTTGCCTAGCAAAGCCCCTCGGGTCACGCGGCTTGTGGGGGGGGGGGGGGGGGAAGTTGCGTCGGCAACAAGAGCGCGCCGAAGGGGGGGCAGATACTCGGGCCGGTGAGCCGTGCGCACCGGCGCGCCGCAAAAAGGCGGCCGGGGTAAAAACCATGTGGCCTGAAGAAGGGGAAAAAACGATCGCTGCGGCCGCCAAAAAAAGTGGTCCACTCGGAGAAGAAGATGAAGCGCCGGGGCCGTTAAAGCCCAGCGCCCTTGGGAAAAACGGGCGGCGGGGCTCGAGACCCAAACCAGCCTCGTCCGCAAGGGGCTGACCGCGGCCCGAACGGGCAGCTTCGACAGGCGCGAAAAAAAACCGTTCGGGCCTTGTTTGGGGAATTGGATTATGCGCTGGAAATAAGAAGAAAAAGGGGCCGAGCGTCGTCGGAGGAAAGCCCGCTTTGCGTGAAAAAAGGGGGGGACTCTTCTCCCGGGGTCCACGCCCATTGTCCGAGGTGACCCCTATGTCTTCGCCTCATCCCGCTCGCGAGAAGAAAAAAAAAAGCACCAGCCGGAAAGAACAAGAAGGGGCCGCTGCGGGCCAAAAACTGCCTAACGCCGTCGCAGGGGGTGAGGGTTCCGTGCATCTACCTAAAAAAAAAGGGGGGGTCGCGTTTGCGCCGGAAGGGATGATCTTCGGAAAAAGAGGAATTTCCGGGAAGCTCTGTGTCCCATGCAAAAAAAACCTCTGGAGAACGGGTTTCGCGCGCAGGGGGGGGTTTTTTTTGGAGAGGGCGCCGTGGAGGATCAGCGACCGGACAATGCGGGAAAGAAACGTGCGAAGGGTTGGGCCAGAGAACTTGCGGGTCGCCGAAGGGGGGCCATCTGAGGCGTAAGGGAGCCTGGCCGGGCCGCCGGGGTGGGAAGCTCCTATGGCGAGCGGGGAGAGACACGCGCAGCACGTCTTTCGAAAATCAGTTCTCTTCGCGGCCCTGGCGGCGGGGGCGCATCAGCGCGGGCAGGGGGGAAGGGGGAGGCGCCGCCGACCCCAGGGGGGGTCCGACATTGATCGAAAGAGACGGTTCGGGTTATGGTGACCGGAAGCAATCCCCTGCGCGAAGGGAACCAATCGAAAGCGCCGAAAACGGAAAACGCCGGGAGAGAAACGTTTGCCATCCCCAAGGCCAATTTCGTCGATCCCCTATAAGCTGCCCGCGGGAAAAAAGGGGGGAGAAAAAAACGTCGCGGTTGTCCGAGAGAAAAATCGAAACCAACAATCGCCGCAGTAAAAAAAAAAA
>Ga0179591_1369660_pt1 | contig 11988 bp, 15 predicted proteins | sample CZOMad2_1_08_16f_FD_182891 | JGI IMG/M metagenome (GOLD analysis project Ga0179591, IMG submission 182891) | Vadose zone soil fungal communities from Angelo Coast Range Reserve, California, USA - CZOMad2_1_08_16fungal (PacBio error correction) | ecosystem: Environmental > Terrestrial > Soil >...
AAGAGGGGGTAATTCTCTCCTAAAAAATTGGGTACGGGGAGAAAAAAAAGGAGAAAGGCAATGCCCTTTTCCACCCGGCCAAATCGTGCCGTCAATTACCTAAGATTCCACGGCCCGGAAAACTTCCGGTGGGGGAGGGAGATGCTTAGTAAACCTTCATCTGAGCTTAGGACATAGAAAAAAAAAAATGAGCAATCTTTTGGCCGCTGCTTAGACGGACGCGGACCGTCCATGCGATGTTCGTGGAGAAAAGTCAGGATAACCGGACAAGCTGGTGGGGGACTCCTCTAAAGCGTGCCTTGAGGAATCGCTCGGGGGGAGACGGAAAGACGCCGATCCCGTAGGTCCAAGAGAGTATGAAAAGGTGTTCACGAGCGAAGTCATGACATAGCAACAGGACCTACTCCGTTCAGGTCGCAAACGCGGCGGGAATGCCCCGGAACGTAATGTGGGGGAAGGTGAGTACGTTGGAAAAAGTCTCTTCGAGGTCAAACGAAACGGACAGCGCGGGTGACATGCTTCCGCCCAGATGGGTTGACCGGGGGGGTGCCTTAGGAATACTTGGGGGGGGAGAAAGAAATGAAAGAGGAAGAAAAAACCTTTCCTGTTCCTGCGCAAGGGTGAACCGAAATCGGGGGCGTGAAGAGTCCGGGGGAGGATCCGCCACGGCATTCCGCTAATACGATGGGGGAGATGCGTCAGCTGTTATGGTCCGAAGATCTCGAAAAGAGGAACTTGGATCCTCACCTTCTGGCACGCCGGGGGGACCATCTCTTTCAAATACAAAGTGCCTGGGGACACTTTCAACAGAAAAGCTCCACGGTCGCACTCAAAGTAGAGGGGAGGCTGCTTTCACTAAGAAAGTGATGCGAAAGGCGAGGGAAACACAAGGGTTGGGCCAACACAAGTGAAATAACTGTGGAGGCCGGCTTCAAAGAGCGTCTGTCAGAAAGAGAAAAAGCGGGAGGGGGGGGACGCAAAGTTTCCAGGAGTGTCCTGTGAAAAACGAATCCCAGACATGGGGTCCGGCTCCGCGGGTCCGGAAAGGGGAAATCGGGGAATCTGGTTCGGAAAAGAGGGGGGGACGGTTGGGGGATAGGTTAAAATCGGCGTTGCCAAGGGGTCACTCTGACGGCCCTGTGGAAAAAAAGAGGGAGGAAAGAGAGGTCTGTTTGAGACGAGCGAGTCTGCGCGGGGGTTGCAACACGGACGTATCTTGGGGGAAAACTGTGCGATTAAGCAAGGTGAATATAAAAGTGGGGGCGAGGAAACCAAAACGCTCCTCTTCAAAGGAGGGAAATAAAAAACGGGAATTCGACGAGAGGTTCATCGAGGGAGGTAGTCGATCTGGTCCGGCCAAAACTAGGAGGGGAGAGCCATTCTAAGAAACGTAAGAGGGCCGTTTTCTTGCTTAGCATGAAGACTATAGTGATCGTCGAGACTGGTGGGCAAAAGTGATTGAAGGAGAAGGCGCTTCACTCCCATCGAGGCTCGTACTTCAGGGGGGTGGATTAGGTAGTCCAATCGTAGTAAGTTCTCAGTAAGCAATGGTGGGGCAAAGCTAGATTGGAAGGGGGAATGAAAGATCAAGTTTAAGGGAGGAGATACCTCTACCAGAGACGCTAGCTCGAAAAAATTCGCTGGGGCGGAGATCCAACAAAAACTAAACTGTGGGGGGGGGGGGGCTGCTTCTACTCCGTTTAGGAATCCCGCGAGGCATTCCGAAGCCAGCTGGTCTGAAAGAATTTGCCGTGTGTAGATGGGGGGAACTAGAAAAGGAGAAAACATTCTCTTCATCTTTAAATCAGAAGTAGAAGAACGGGGAGGAATCCCTCAGGGGTCACCTTCGGAAAGAGGGGAGCCCCCTCAAAGAAAAAAGGAAACCAGGGGGTACCTTCGACTTCCACATCAGGGGGATAGACACTCCCATGGAGTAATTGGCGTCTTACACCTCGAGATAGTGTAACAGTCGAAGATTTGGAAAAGGGTCATCAGCGTGGATCCTCTACGTGCAAAAGAACCAGGGTGACATCTAGAAACAGTACGCTCGGTAATCCGGAGGGGGGGGGCTTACGGCGAAAAAAAGGGTCATCTGACGGAATTCTTCTGCCTACCAATGCGATACGGTCTGCAAGGGGGTTGGGGATAAGGGAAAAACACAGCCGCGGGGGGGTGCTCACATGTTGCTGCTAAAGTTGGCAGAGGAGGGCTCGAACGGACGCTCGAATTGCCCTTTATGGGTGTGGAAAAAAAAGCTCCGCACCGGAAAAATCTGTATTGCCTTGAGGCGCGAGAGGCAAGCAGCATTTATCATCGTAGTATGTTCGAGAAAAGGCACAGACAGATGGGTTCGGGAAAAAAGAAAAATAGGGGGTAGGAGAGTTCAGGGTATTCCTTGGCAAAGAAATTGAAAAAAGGTTAGGAAGGGGCTTCGATAATTGGTTTCTCTTTGCGAAACAAACTTGGAGAACTCCGCGGCAGGGATGGGAAAGGGGATTATCTTCAAACATTGTTCTCTTCTTGCGGGCGCCGCGGGAAGCGACATTCGCAAGGCCCACGGGGGCCAGGAGGGGAGGACGGGTGTTATAGCCCGAAAACATTTTAGAAAGACCACCTTGCTCGGAGGATAACCTGAAGCTTACGCAGTACTAGAAAAAGGTGGGGGGTAACAGATTCGCGTAAACAAAAAAAAAGAGGCCAAGTCGATATCTGGTGGGTTAGTCCGCAAAAACGGAAAGGAGGACAACCAAAAAAAAGAGAGAGGAAAAGAGACCCCTTCTTTACCGGACTGCAGGGGTGGGACAAGTTCAAAAGGGGCTAACAAGAGGTAGATTGAAACAGCGCCGGAAGGGGGGTGGGGTCTTGGATTTCTACGCATGGGCCAGAGGGGAAAAGGAACTACGGAAGGTTATGGAGAACTGGGGTCCTGGGTGCTGTGAGGGAAGTTTCGTACTTCTCGAAACGTCTGTCCTGGTGTTGAGCCCGGGACCAGGAAAAAACTATGGATTTACCGGAAGGGGAAGTGCCACTACCAGGAGAAAAAGACGGGAAGGACACCGGGGCGAGAAAACCACATTTACTAGTCAAGCGCATCAAGAAAGAAAACGGGCTATTTCGTGCTTCGACCTCGGGGGAAGGGGGCTCGCACGCGGTGCGTAGGGGGGGGGGATACACAAAGGAGCACGCGGGCTCTATCCGAATGGCAATTATAAGTCCACACAAACAGATAGCCTCAAACAACAAAAGGAAAAAAGGGGGGAAAGGGGAAAAAAATGTATTGAAGTCATAGGGGAATCCTGGTGCGCCTTATCCAAGGAAGTGGTGTGTACGGCAACAAAGACGGCACTTTAAACCATACACTATCAATCAGCAGGGTCATTCGGAGGGGGGGAGTGCGACTTTCAGGAAAATTGGAAAAGGAGAGGAAAGGACACTTAGAGACTTCGAGACTTTTGGCGGGGACTAGAGCCAATGTAGAGCCGGAGCTAGCTGTCAAACTGGAAGCAACCAAGAAAACGGACGGTTCGAAGAAAGGGTAAAAAAATCAGAACGCCCATGTCAAAAGGCGCTGACAAGAGCTCCTCCAACTAACGCCAGCAGAAAACTGACCAAAGAGGGGAGCGTCTTTCAAAAAATGTGGTAGAAGAAAAAAAAAAGCACTCAAAAACTCGAATTTAAACGGAAACGACGGGATGGGGGGGGGCCGTGTAGGAGCTGGGACTCTTCTGACACAAAACAGATGATGCGTCGGGCAAAGGAAAGGGGGGGGAAATTCTCTCACTACGCGAAACCCCAGGGGGGGAGAAGGAGGGGACATCATATTCTCTAAAGGGGGGCGAACGAAAAAGTCCACGTACACCTTTTGGAAAAGGGGAAACTAGAACGGCCCGTGAACCGTAACAGTTGCGGCGCGATAGGAAGGAAGGGGAGGGGGACCAATCTTCGACATAAACTGAACAATCCCTAGCGATGCAAGGGAAAAAAAACAAGATGTGTCAACGCAGGAAAAAAAGAAGGAGTCGCCTAAAGACTCCGCACCGGCACACGGTCGTGGGGGGTCCGCAGGTACGCAGAGAAAAGTCGTCACCAACATCGGCGGGACTCGGTCGGGAAAGACTCCGACAAAAAAAAGGATCGGACACCTACTTGGGGGGGGTGCCGGAAACGCAACGAAGAGATCCGGGGGGTGTGTGTTTGTGCAAAAAGCCAGGGGGAGAAAGAATTAAACAAACCCCACGCACAGAGGAGACGCGGATGCCCCCTTCGACACACCAAGCAATGGTTTCGATCAGGATGGAGGACCCGAGATCTCCCTTCATCCAATACAGATCGGACCCGAGGAGATGCGAATGGGGAGGGCAAGAGAGAAATAGCTCAATCGAAGAGAAAGAAGGAGCAAACCTGGGATCCGAAAGGCGCACGGGGTTTATAAGTACCGGGAAAGCGCAAAAAGAGGGGAAAGGGAAAGAAGCATTAGACTGATGGAACCAGATATCGAGTCGAAGCGAGAATTCATCCGGGGAGCTTACGGTGAAGTTGGAGGGGTCTCAACAAAAAGGGATGTTGCTCGTCTCCTTGACCGCATGGAAGGAGTGAAGGGCTTTCCGAAGTAATGGCGATACGAAAAAGGGAAACTAGAGAGCAAAACTCGGAGCAGCAGAACCGCTGCACGCCGGGGAAAGAATTGTCCTAGGGAAGTCAAGCCAAGAGAGCTTACCATGGCACAGCCATCGGGCTAAACTGCGAGTTTTCGGACAGCATCTGCAAGAGTGAGCCGCAGCCCTAACCTTCGTCAACTAGGGGGGCTAAATGCTTCACGCAACGTTATGGACGACACTAATATGTCATCCACGCTACCGTCCTGGCTCCTTAACGGACGGCTGCAATGAGAGGAAGTCCCACCAGAGTCCGAGAAATCAGCTCAAACCTGGAAAAATAGCACGAGTCAAAGAAAACATGGAATTAGGAAAAACCCCCTCGGAAGCGAGGCGAAAGAAAAGAAAGGGCCAAATAGTCGTGTCCGGGAAAGGACACACTATCACCGGTTCTCAGAAACTCGAAAAAATACTAGAGCAGGGAGATCCCGAGAGGGTTAACGAACAAGATAGCACCCGTAAACTCCGCCTAAACGAGAAGACCTCGTCAACGTCGCATCGTCCCACTATTGGAGAGGAGTAGCGTGCAGAATCAAACAGTTCTCAACGATACAGGGGGGAAAAGTTTGGGGTTGGGGGGAAAAGAAGAAGCAAACGGGTACCCTTTTCAAAAACGAGATAGATCGAGAAGCTCAAAGAAGGTAAACTGTTCAACCGGGGGGAAGGACAAGGGCAAAAAAGGGATCACAAAGGGAGAAGTGGGCGACCTACACAAAGTAACGCTAAAGGAAGAAGACAAGCTCTGACAATATCAGGCAACTGAACAAAGTCGTGAGCTTGAGGAGGGAATTCATGAAAGGCGAGAAAAAGAAAGCCGTGGCATAACATCTAGATGGACCTAATCTGGGCGAGGCAGGGGACACACCTGCCGAGATAGATCGAGACGTGCCAGCAACATCAATCTGGGTAGTGTGACAAGACGGAGGAGGGGGGAGAAAAAGCTTACCGCCCCTTTTTAAGGGTGATCAAAAAAAAGAACAGGAGTGGACAGCCGGTCAGCGGCGAGGATCAAATCTCCGCTTCTAGCGGCGGGGAGAAAAAGAAAATGCCGCAGAAAGAGGATATCGTGGCAGACCTACCAGCCTAAAGAAAAAAAAAGGAGAAAAAGGCTTGAAACTACTTCCTTGAGCAAAACCATCGGAATTCCGGGTCGATCAGATCACCACAGCATAGCAAAAAAAGGAAGACGGGAACCATCCGGGTCAAAGACCATAAAAATCACAAAAACGGGGAAAGGTTAACGCGTTTGCAAACGAAACGCGCAAGGCAAAAAGGAATACAAACTTCCGGGGAAGACTCCTACTCTGGGAGAGGAACGGCAACGAAGAAAAGGGCCTGGAATGTCAGGAAGGTAGCTAGTTGAGCACCTTCGATCGAGCCGGACCTCGCGGATAGGGAACCCACCAAGTACCCACGAACGGGGCAGAGGGGGACGTCCACCACGGCGGGAAGGGAACGAAGTTGTCCGAAACATGGGAATTTGTAGGGAAAAAAAAGAGGCATGCGCCTTACGAAAGCCGAGGCCAAAACCAAGAGAGTGGAGACTGACTAGACTGTTCGGATTACTTTAGAAAACCAGATAAACGAGAGCACTCTAGGGGGGTAGGAACTGTGAAGGTCTGGGATTCTTCAACCTGCGGACTAAACGGAAAAGGGGGGGGAATCGAAATGACACATGTGGTCCAAGTTTAACACTGGGAGCGGAGGGGAGTGAGGCAGAGGTTGCTCCACCAAGATAGTAGAAAAAAGAAGGGGGACGAGGATGGGAAGATACAGACTAAAAAAAACTGCCCCGTGGGAGAGAAAAAAGAGGTAACAACCATTTCACTCCAAAGCTCGTTTATGCCAGTTACAACAACATTCACAGAAAGGATTCGCGGTGACTATTAATGTTTAGAGCCAAGTACAGACGAAAGAGGGGAAGTTCATCACCAAATAACCGAGAGGGAGGGGAGCCGTTATGCTTATTCGCAGGACAATGATGACGTAACGAAAAAAGTTTAACATTTTCGTAAAGCACAACAGAAGCTGGCTTCCCTCGCAGGTGGACTTTGGTGGGGCTTAGCCGAGAGGGGGGAGGAAAACCGAGGGAAATTGGGCCCGAAGATGACGGGTGGTAATTCTAGCTGAAGCATTTCACCTTGAAAATATGAGGGGAGCAGGGGCAGCGCAAAAAGAGAGGGGAAGGATCGCCCCCTACGAATGGTGGGACCTTTGGGGAAAATGCTGGGCTAGAAAACAACGGAAAAGCAGAAATCTCTCAGTCATGAGTCTTCCCTCGGGTTGCAAGGGAGTCCCCGGTCTTTCAGAACAAACGGGAAGCGAAAGGGGGAATCAAAGAAAAAAAGTAGTTGGTACATGGCTCCAAGGTTAGAGAAAGGGGAGGGAGAAGAAAGGCGGGCTCTCGTCTGGGGGGGGAGACGGGCCACGGCAGCCGCTAATCCTATTTGAGAGGGGAGAAAGAGGGGTTTATTCGCTCTCTAGACGTAAAGCGGAGCTTTGGGGGGGGGGGGAGAAGCAAAAGCAATCACCACTCTGGCCATAAAGATCGAAACAGGAAAAGGGTCGGGCCTGTACTAAAAAAGAACCTAAACGAGTCCCCGCAAGGCAACAGAATAAGGTACTGGCCACGCTAGGGCTCGAAAAATTCTGGAGCAACAACCGGTGGCAAGTCAAGTCCGCCCCGCAGACGCTTTGATTCCAACCAAAAAGATGTAATGCCGCTCGCGGGCGGTGGGAACTTGTCGCGGAACCGTACATACTGGCCTAATGTAACTGAAGCTTGGAGAAGGAAGGGAAAGCTCGGGTTGATGCGTGCCAGAGGGAGGGAAACGGGGGGTGGCGGTAAAAAAGGGGGTTCCCACGTATTCAGGGCTTGGGCCAGGGGGGGTTATCTTAAACAGCTCTTGACTGGGAAAGAGGGGTGAGAAGAAGAGGTTCAGCTGGGCAAACGCTGGAAGGGGTAGTCTTTGCAAATTTTCAATATGAGAGTGCAGAAAAGGGGATTAGACCCCCGACGTTTTAGAGTCCACAAAGGGCGGGGTCGATTCGAAACCCGGGAAAAGGATCTGGAGATTAAGGATCGGGGGGGGAAGGGGTACAACACATAATAGGGAGTTGCGACCAGACGGAAAGAGGGAAAGGGGGGGGGAAAGGGAAACACTCTGTTTCCTATCGGGGAACGTGGAAACACTACTATGGTATGGGGAAATCAACGGAAAGAAACAGGTAGACGCGACGTCTTCAATGGGGTTCAGGAAAGGAGAAAGTTCATATGTGATGAGACGAATGAGCTGGTGGGGCGATACAGGCAAGGGGGGGAAGTGCACGAATCAAAGAAGAGTGAGCGGGGTTCTCTTTCGAAAAAAGGTCTTAAAACAAGGGCAAGCGGCAGGGGAAAGAAATAACCGCGGGGGAGGGAGAGGAGCCTTAATTCTTCAAAAATCAGAAAAGACGCTGGTATTAAGTACTGTTGGGAAAAAAAAAAGGTGTCTAGGAAGAAAAGGAGGGACAAAAAATCCCTCCTTCGCACAGAGTTCATGTGCCGTAGCGGACCTCTCTACAAATTATGGAAAGTCCCGCTCAAGGGTGAGGAGGACTGCATCCATCATTTAAGAACAAATACTCATGCCTCAAAGGCGGAAAGAATTTTGAAAAACCTCCGCTTAGGAGGGGGGCGGTAGGGGGGGGCCCTTCTAAACCGAATGGGGGGGTATTCTAATTGGCGAAAAGACGGATCGGAGGGCCCTTTTCAACTACAAAAAAAGAGCGCAGCGAAACCACCATTGCATGGCGAGTAACAGAGAAAGCCAGGGAAGACTTCTTCTTATACCCCCTGTTCGATGTCGGAGCGGTGTCGGCATCTGGAAGAATGATAACCAGCCGCGGTTTAATTAAGAGAATCGAAACAATTGGGGGGGGGGAGGCGTGAGCGGAAGTGGGGGGAAGAGGGGGGGGAACAAAGAGAAAGGTTCCGGATACTCATAGCAACTGGTTTCCAGAGAAAAACAAAAATAGGGAACGAGATCTTGATCCCAAACTCGTGAGAGGAGAAAGAAACGGGGCCTCGGCACGAGGTGGTGGCCTAGGTGTAATCGAGTTCAAAGGGCCTATTTTGGCCAAAGACATGATCCGAGTCGGAGGAAGAGTGGGGAGCTATAGGTTTTCCAATGGCGACATCAGAAATAGATGGGAATTCTCGAAGTGTTTAAATCGAGAGAAGAGGGACGAGAATTGACTTCCACGGACACGGGTAGAGGGGGAGAGCACTTTTCCTGCGTTGTACTAACCAATTTGAAGATAGGCGAATACAACCTCCAGGTCTATCAAGAGGGAAGACTTGAACTACGAAAACTGGGTCCACCCGAGGAAGGGTCGCGTTCAGGACACCCAAGAGCCGTAGTCTGGATATGGGGGGGGTGTTGTTAGTCTCCAAGTAAGAGAAACAGCCAAACGCCTCGATCCAGGGCCACAATAGTTTAAGGAATCAGGAGAAAAGAGGTTCGTTATGGATTTGGACACCGGGAGATGATGACTCCGCGAACCAACAGGGGAGTGCTCAAGGGGGGGGACTCCTTTTCTTTGAGAGTACAGCGGTGATGAAGGGGGGAGTGTGCTGTGAGCCATGGGGATCGGGGGGGGGAGAGCGAGGGAAAAACCAGTCACACAAAATCAATGTGGTCAAGTTAGCCAAAAAAACAAAGCATAGAAAAGTTACAGGCCGTCCACCACTTAAACTCTTAGGAAGGGCAAGAACGGGGAAATACGAAAAGGCTAGGGGGGCAATTGTAGAGTAAGTTACAACGAAAAGCGGGTCACTAGTTGTTGCAGGTGCACCCCATTCAATCGGGGAAGAGAAGCCATGAAAACAGTATTATTCTTCCACCAAAATAAGAATACAATAGAGATTATTGGGTGAAGGAGTAAAGAATGGAGGGACCGACTCGGGGGAAAACAGGGGGGGGGGGGAAGGGCAACAAAGGAGGCAAACATTGCTCCCGTTACGCCGAAGTCGAGTAAATCTATTGTCGGTCGTGCACGGACGTGAAGAGGGTCGGGTGACGGAGGCAAAAGGAAGACTGAGCGTTCTTTAAATGCATCAGTGGAAACAATGGGAATTCGGGATGGGGTCGCTTTCATTCAAAACCAAAAGGAAACGACGTTTCCCTACAGTAAAAAAGTCATCACCCGTTCCACCAATGCAACTCAAAACATACGACGTACCGCACATAGCGAATGAGACACACCAGACGAGGAGGAAGCCAGAGAAAGAAACTGTCGCACGACCCAAGTCTGCCCCAGAGACGGAAGGAAAAAACGGGGGGGAGTTCTACTCGAGGAGTGGTAATGGCGCGTCGTGGAAGAATAACCAAAAACCACAGCTATTATTCGTCAAACTGTCCGTTGTATGGGCACTGAAGAAGATGGGACGAAAAAACCCACCAAACAGACGGGGCCAGGGCCGGAAGAGGGAGAGCCGGCGGGGAGCCTCGTATCGTACGGAAAAGGATGGAAATTACACCTGGTTACCTGTGATCCCAGAGATACTTTCAATTCCAGTCCGATTCCCGTTCAGAGGAGGGAAAAAAGAAGGAACGAAGGACCACGCCGAAAGGCATCCTAAGATCTTAAAGAAAATAGGTCAGCAAAAAAGGACGAAGGAGTAGCATCTAATCTTAGCGAAAGGGGAGGGTACCACCAGGACCATGAACAAGAGAATACTTTGGGATGGGAATTCATTGGAAGGTGCCCTCGACCGATCACCAATTCCAACACTGGGTGCACCGAATCTAACTGCCGCACAGAACAAATCTGGTGAGTTTGGGGCCCAAGCCAGTATAAGTCTCAGGAAAGCTTCTTAGCTCTATGACAAAAAGGAGGGACATCAACAATCCATCATGGGGGGGGTCGAGTCGAGGAGGGGACCCAATTCAGTCCGGGGAACACGCGACCCACAAAACCGATCGAATGAGAGGAGGGACAATACGAAAGGGCACCGTCAAGAGAAAGAAGAAAGGGGAACGCAATACTCATTACCTGGGTGGGGGTCCATCAAAAAAATCTCTGGGGGTAGAATAAAGGACATAAGGACCGCAGTATGCATAACTTGACAAATAGGAAAAAGACGAAAAAAGGGCGACAAAAGGAGGAGAAGAAGAAGAGGGGTAGCGGATCACAACTGGCTTGTTGGCGTCGAAGGAACGCCTAAGGATATTAGGGTTGGGGGGGAACGTTCTTCGATGGGGAAAAAAGGAACTGCACCATCCACTTAGGAAAACAAGCGCTCGGTGAAAAGAAAACGCTTAGTCTATGCGGAAGGGGGAACGTGTCCAAAAGAGAAAAGAAACGGATTCCAGGGGACAGTCTCACCTAAGGGCCTGCCTCATACCTCGGAGGCAGGGACCAGAAAAACTGCAGCTGGCGTCAGAGGAGATCGTTCTGGGGGGGAACTCCTGCTTGGAGGGGGAGGCGTCCAAAAAAGCTCCCGGGATGACTTGAACGGAAAGAAGAGTGGGGAACCACCAGGCAGTCCTTAAACGCTCCAAAGCAAATGATGTAAAGGCACACATCCAACCCAGTTGGAAAGAGAAAAAGAGCCTAAAAAAGTGTCAGTTCCGGTCCTGGACGAGCTTAAGGGGTCCATAGGATATGTTCCGCGAAGCAAATATCGAAGCTAATCATCGGCCAGATCAAAGCTAGACTGTAGTCAAAGAAAGGGGGGGGGGGGGGTGGTCGAATCGCCGTAGAAAACACTCACCGCTCTCTCTAATCTAACAGGAAAGTAACCGGATCTGCAAAACCAGACCAGTGTGACAGGAGATCGGAGGGGGGGAATACATAACACCATTAGAGGGAAAAGGGAGACTCATAACAGTTTGTCAAAATGACGGACAAAACCTTTTTCTACTCACAGAATTAGAGAGGAAACATACCATCGTAAGGGGGCGGTCAAAACCTTACTATTAAATGGCCAAATCAGGGGGGAACACAAAAGACCCGCCCGCTCGTGTTCACGAAAGCAGTGAAGAACTTTGACGATAAAAACAAAAGAACCACAAAAAAAGCGTGATCTGGCAGTCAGGGGTAATACTTCCGTGAAAACGCCAGTGAAGCGGAACATCAGGAGCCGGACTCATTCAAAAGCCTGGGAAGGGGGGCAAACAGGGAGAAACAGGGAAGGCATCTCCGCAAAAACGTACCAGCCAAAAAATGTGATCGACCTATCGGCTTAGTTGGTCAGGAGTCAGTACCGGCAAAGGACAAGGTAATGGTGTGATCCTGCGGAAAGGGGGTGGGAATGTGGGGGGGGAGAAGCACGGAAGAGAACGCTAGC
>Ga0179591_1231739_pt1 | contig 11987 bp, 19 predicted proteins | sample CZOMad2_1_08_16f_FD_182891 | JGI IMG/M metagenome (GOLD analysis project Ga0179591, IMG submission 182891) | Vadose zone soil fungal communities from Angelo Coast Range Reserve, California, USA - CZOMad2_1_08_16fungal (PacBio error correction) | ecosystem: Environmental > Terrestrial > Soil >...
TCAAGGCTACCTCTTTAGATGTGTGATTTTCTGGTGGGGAAACTCAGTGTTGAGCACAAAAGGAAAGAACACATAAAAAAATCACATGGGGAAATATCGAAAAGGGAAACTGGGAAACTGCGGCGGATGAAAAAATTGGGGAAGGAGAAATAATAGGGTGAATCACAGAAGAAAGCCGGTGGGGGGAGTTCGCCCAGAGGGCGTAAAAAAGGGGTTTGGTTTTAATCGAAAACTGGTCGGACACAGAATAAGCTTTATCCGAAAAAGGAATGCTCTAACGGATAGGCGGAAAAAAGTCATGTTCGCTTAAGATGACCGTCTGGAACGCTGCAGCAAGTCAGGAGGGGCCAAAAGTGTGTGTCCCGAAAGGGCCAAAAAATATCGGGTGCCAATACCAAAGAGGAGAGAAAACTAGGGGGGAGCAGGACATAGACCCAAACCCCCAACCGGTCAAAAATAGAAAAACGTGGGGGGACTGGCCTTCTCAAAAAAAATTACCCTAAAAACGGGGAAACCGAACACAGTGGGATGTAAGGTAGGGACCAGGCAAGGGGGGAAAGAACAATGTCGGACGACCAGCCGGGCCAGAGTCCCCCCAGAGAAAAAAAAAAGGAATAGGCTCATCAAAAAAGGAATGGGGCTTCAGACTCGACAAAGGAAAAGGGGGCGTAGCCGTGTCAAAAGACAGTGTGCAGGAACGGGGGGGGAGTGCAACGTGGGAACTTGCGGGGGGAGCCAAAAGGGTCAACAACGACTAACTCGACTAAAAACACTGGGGACAGTCCAAGTAAATAACCAACTGGGGGAAAAGCGGACAAAAAAAAAAACTGGCGAAGTGTGAAGGGGATCGCCCTTGGAGTCTGGTGTGCAAAAAAAAACACACCAAACTGGGGGGAAAAAAGAAAACTGACCAAAGACGAAACGCCGCAGGGCCCAAGAGTGGCACTAGACCGAAAGGGTACTATTTGACCAGGGGAACTGCAACTAGGGTGGGAAACCATCATAAAAAGTGGCCCGGATAGAGGTTAGAGACAGAGACAGGATCATATCAAAGTAGGAGGAGGGGGGGAGGAAAGGGGTGATGATATTACGGCCAAGGAAGCAGAGGAAAGTGGCTGAAGACGAAGTCAGAGAGTCGCATCAAAAAACGTACCTCCAACCAAACAAAAAAAATCTTCAAAGAGGAAGGGAAATGTCGCGCACGCTTAAGAAGGAAAAAAGGACCGGCGACCCAAAGAACCGATAAACAAAAACCTACGAATACACACGATGAGGAGGAGGAAATATGACTCTTGCTGAATCAGAAAAAGCACTTTGAGCGCCCAGAAAAAAGAGGATAAAACAAGGCGCGGACGAAAAAATAAATCCAGTCGAAAAAAAGGTGGTTCGAGAGAAGGCCTTCAAAAAAATCTGCCCAAAAAGGCCTGAAAGAATACCGCCAGCCGAAGGCTGATAACTGCTCAAAAAAGACAAAGAGGAAATACTGGACTCATGGAAAGAAAACGTGTAAAACCGGCAAGAAAAAAAGAGGACCCCTTCCAAGAGGGGACGTCTGAACTAAATCACCGGACACCTACAGAACTTGGGTACTAAGCGAAAACATAAAAAAACCGAGGAAGAAAAAATCATAGAATCCAAAAGGGGAAGTGCATGGACACAATTTACACTCCCGCAAAAAGTGAACGCCTAACAACAAAAAGAAGGGCTACAACTTCCCCTTCCATCCGCATGGGGAGAGGCAGTTACAGGTGAAAAGGACGTAGAGAAGTACAAAAACAAACCAAACGGAGGAGGAGGAAAAGATATACGACGAAGGACTGTACTACCAATCGCTGTGCAGACGTTGAGAGAATGGGGGGTTGGGTCGCAGGAAGCCAAAAAAAAAGGGGGATTGAAAGTGGGGTTCTGCCAACTTGAAGGGGATAAGGGTGATAAGGGGGGTGTCTGGGCCAGTGGAACCATGAAGTTGGGGGGCGGGTGATTTCGTAGTCGAGGAAAAAAGGAGAAAAAAATCGGGACTGAAAGCTCCAAGAAAAAAAAAAAGAAAAAGGAAAAAAAAAAAAAGAAAAAAGACTGTGTCAAGAAGGTCCTTGAAGAAGGGACCGGGAACTGGCTCAAAACGTAGGCCCAGGAATAGAAACTTTGTGGTTTGTTGCTATGACGAAGTTTACAAAGCGTGACCACATCCGTGAGTTTCGGGGAAAAATGAACAGGGGTACGTGACAAGAGGGGGGGAAAGGGAAAAAATCGGATGGAGACGATACAGAAAAAGGAAAATAAGCAAAGAGCTAACAAGGGAGAGTTGGGTATTAGTCCCCGTGAAAGCAAGTTCTCGGTAAGGGGGGAGGAAAAAAAGCAACGAAAGAATAAGGAGCATGGAAAAAACAAGGACCGAGTGCTTGGTTGGACAGGACGAGTTACGAGGTCACTACGAAGCTAAAAAAGAAACGAGCCAGACAAGCGTCACGAATGCGAGGGAGGGGCTGCCCGAATAGGAATAAAGAGAACGACGAAAAAGAAATTTGATATATCAAGGTGGGCGGCTCTAACCTGAAGAAAAAAAGGACAACTGAGGGACAAATAGGGACACAAGGTCCCTAGGTCGGAAGGGTATGGGAAAGGAGGGGCAGCTCGTCGATGGATTGATCAAACAAAAAAAAAAAAACGATCAAAAGAAAAAACCGGAGAAGGACAAAGGAACATCAAAAAAAGGGGGTGAGGTACGGAACGCAGGTGGGGTTGTAGTAAAAACAGAGGGGTAGGTCGGTGAAACTCCACAAAAAAAAAGGGGAAAGTTCAAACGACCGTAGGGAAGGAAAGGGGGGACTCTAATCGAAAGGGAAGGGAAGGGGGCGAAGAATCAACCTGGGCGAGCGCTTGGCAGAGGGTGGAAGAAGCTGGTTCGACCGGAAAGGGGGGAAAAGCTGGAACAGAAAGAATAGAAACGAAACAAAATGGTGGGGGGAGAGCCAAAAAGGTTGCACGGTACAGTCCACAGACCACTTTATAGTGGATGGGGGGGGGGGTGATTACGGCTCCAAATAGGAACAGGAGGAGAAAAGGAACCAAAATATTTTGGTGAAACGGGAGGGGGGGAAAAAAAAAAAAAAAAAAGGTTGGGGCATGAAGAGGAGAAGAGGCACGGCCTCTGGCAACAGAATGGACATGATGACGATAGAGGTCAGCAGAGCAGAATCCAAAAAAAGGAGACAAAAACTTGTGCGAACGAGGGAGAATAAAAACCGCGTCCCTTCCTCCAGGGGACCATAGCTCCAAGAACCGTCATGTCTCCCGCTAATTTCAACAAAAAGGGGCAAATGCCACCAGGAGGGGAAAGGTTTATAAAGGTGTAAAAGGTGACGGCCCACAAACGGTACCAGAAATCTGCGGAATAACTAAGTAAAGGAAAAAACCTGGACAGGGAAAAAAAAACTCAGGGGGGGAAGGGCCAGGCCGCAGAAAACCCCGAGCAGTCCGACCGTCTTGCGCGAAAACCGCTGCTTCACAGTAGGCGGGGCATTCTGGAAGGGGGCGCAAAATGGAAAACTCGGTGGAAAGGCGAAGACCGTAACTGAATGGGGATTGGACGAAGGTCAAATCTAGGGGGGTATTGGGAGCACAAAGTCACCACCCACGGGCAGACAAGACAGGAGCGTTGCCGGGCAAATTTGGGGGGCGGGATGCAGGCCTTGACAGCGAGAAGAAAATACAGTGTCCCCCAACAGGGGGAGGGGGAGGAGCGAAAAAACAGAGATGTGGTAGAGATAGGATGGGCCGATTAGACCGTTCAAAAGTAGGTCAGAGTATTAAGAGAAAAGAAAAAAACCGCAAAGGAAGCTAAAAAAAGCCGAAAGTCCAGAAAAAGAAAGCGGGGAAAAAATCGTGCACAATATCCGGACAAAGAAAGGCTTGGGTCTGTATCCATTTTCGAACGACAATTGCAAGAACACGGGGCCGCCTGGACGCCGGGAATTGCAGTTTGACTCCAAGACAAAAGGGAACCCTGTACGGGGCTGTAAGCCAAGTAAGAAAGAGTCCCGCGGCCCCCTCAAGGGACTGGGAGGAACACTGGTGAGTGCCGCGGAAAACAGGGGGGGTAAAGGAAAAACAAGAAGCAGGAAAGGTCCAAGACAAGACACAGTCACGACCAAGGCGGGGCCCAATCGCGCACAAAAACTTAAGGTAACGCCGACATCGTAGTTTGGGGGCAGAAAAAATTTGGAAGACAGGAAAAGACAGCTGCATCTGAAGAAAGGAGGAAAGAAAAGCCCGCTGACCAGAAACGGTACAAGGGGACCACGAAGTCGGAACGTGCAAGCCGATCATCAAGAGCAGTTGATAGTAAAAAAAAGATTAGTCGTGGCTCACCTAAGCCGATTGAAAAAAAAGGGAAGAGAAAAGGTCAAAACGACGGTTGATCTGCCGGGACCGCCAGGGGCGCGACAGAAAAGGAACCAACATCGTCCGCTCGTTGTCCACAGTGGTCTGGTCTTGTCAAAGGAAGGGAAAGGAGGGACATCAAAAAAAAGAAAAAAATTGAAGGCGAAACCGCCAGCCTGCCCGTTTCCAAACATTGGGAGAGAGGGGCCGGTCTTTTTCCCGGCCAATTGGACCGGAAAAAGTCTTTTCAAGCCAGAAGCTGGGCAGAAAGGAAAACGATCAGAAAGGCCGTTTGTAAAAAAAAAGGGAATGACGGGACTGGTGGGTCAATGCGGATGCAGGGTGGTCGCGGCTATTTGGCAAACGGCCCGCGGGGGAATCCGGGAAAAAACGAAGTCCCGAGGTAAGGAACGAGGGGGGTAGGGGGAGGGACGCCATGATTCGCGGGAAGAAGGGGGGGAAAAAAACAGGAGCCATAAGTGTTCAGGGGTCATGCGAGGAAAAAAAGAAAGAAGGAGTCAGTAATGACGTAGGGAGAAAACGCAGGAGAAGCGTCGGTCTTTCAGCACCTGAAGGAAAAAGAAAAAAGGTCCGCGAACGATAAAAGGAAGGAGGCTTGTCGAGAAAGCGACAAAGGAAAAAACTCCCAGGCACAGAAGAGGGTTAAAGTGTCCAAACTTGCCGGTGCTGCAACCCAGAAGCCCGAAAAGGCAGAGGACAAAGGATAGAAAAAAAACGTCGAGAGAGGGAGCTGAAAGAACAACAACAAACAAGAGAAAATTATCGACGGGGTTTGTTTTACGATCAAAAAGGCCTGAGCCGTTGAGAAAAAAAAAGGCAGGAAACGGGGTGCCAGCACCTGACAATCGTAAAAAACTGCAAAAACGAGAGGGACTGGGGCAGCCTTCAGAAAAGGGTGTGCTCGACATCGCCGATCAACGTCCCGTGGAAAACCGGCAGCTGGACATGGCGCATTTGTGTACGCCATGGGCGAAGAAGAACAGATGAGTTTAAAAGAGCAACGTCTTACGAAAAAAGAGGGGGAAATTTATAAAAGGGATTTGCCCCCCAAAAAAGATCAGGCAACTCCAATGCCAAAACCTTGGGTCGGGTTACTGAAAAACAAACAGGCGGCGCACAAAAAAAACGATGCCCGAAAACAAAAAAAAAAGAAAAAAACTTAAAATCGGGACACAAGGACGTGGGAAAAAAACGCGATCGAAACAAGCCGGCCAGTTGGGGTCCAAAGCGCTCTGGATAGCCCGAATTCCGGCAGCAAATTCGAAAAAGCGAGTTAAGACGCCGCCGCTAAAAAGGGAAAGGGGGGGGGAAAGTTCGGGTTGGGGATGGAAAGGCGCCCCAACTCACCTGATTCACACTAGTGAATTCGGTCCGCTCATCATTGCAGGGGAAAAGATTGAAAAGGGAGAAGAAAAAAAAACAGGTCAAAGGAGGCCCGTGGGACGGAACTGGAAAAGAGGATGTTGGAAATCGGGAAAAGGGGGGTCGCCCTGGCCCTTCGAGAAAAAAAAACAAAAACTTAAAATCTAAAAGAGTGGGGGGGGGGGTCATGGGGGAAAACTATACTGCAAGGCGGAAACAAGGGTCCAACGTACCGGTACGGCCTTTGCTCGTCCTCTACATTGGAAAAAAATGGGACTAAAAAAGAGGGGGGGGGGGCGGGAAAAAACTAATGACTGTTTAAAACCATCTCACCGATGCTTACTGCGTCCCTTGGGGCTAAAACTGTAGGAAGGGAAAAAAAGGTTACGGGAAAGCGCGCGTGAAAATTGAAGAGAAACGACGAGCGCAGTACTTGGAGCCAAGGGGGAAAAAAAAATGGTGGGAGGAAAACTAACAAATGGGGGGAGACGAAAAGGCAAAGTGCAAAAAATTGGGGGTTTGGACGTTTACAACTGCGTGATGGGGAGGGGGGGGTTACCGGGCCCTGACGATTTGTTGTGGCAAAAGGGGTAAACAGGTAGAAAAAAAAAAAAGGCCTGGGGGGACCCAAGGTCAATGCGGGCCGCGGGGAGAGGATAACCACAGAGTGGTACCGAAAACAGTGGCAACGGGGCAGGTTTTTTCTGGTGGAAAGGGAAAGAAAAGGCCGAGAGAAAATGCACATGAAACAGAAGGATAACAAGACAAACAGGCCATGAAGGATTCCTACACAAAGAAAAAGGAAAAGGGTCCAGCGGGACGTGGCAAACAGGCGAAAAGAGGTCGGCGTTCAAGTGGATTCCAGAGATCTCGAGCTCAGTTAACAAAAAACGTTTCCCGAAAACAGAGGGCGCTATCTCAAGAACAAACGCATGAGGTTCGATAACGCCCTCAGGATGGTATAGCGAAAGCAATGGATTCCATCCCAGAAACCTCAAAGGAGGGGAACCCAAAAGAAAAAAGTCACGTTGTCTCGTGCTGAAGGAAAGGGGGAAGAGCGATACAAAGGGAAACCTCGATTGGTGAAGAGGGAAGGCAACAAAGAGCTTAGTGGACGCTGTCACCGAGGGGGACTAACTTCGTAAATGAACACCAAAAAAAGAGGGAGGAAAAAACTTCCAATATATGCTCGACGTAAGAGAACTCAGGAGGGAACAACAGAGGGGGGCGGAAAACCGGCCGTCACTGCAGCCGGGCCGACTATGTCACCCAGGGGGGGGGATTAACAGGTTATGAAAAGGGTTCGAAAAGGGAGGGGGAGGGACCCGCAAAATGACACCTCAAGACCGCCAATGTTGTCGAAAAGCAATTAATGACCAAAGGAGGCAGGAGGGAAAAGTATCACTGGTTTAGACAGTTAGCACCGGCAGTGTGGAAAAGTTAGCACAAAAAACAATTGTGTGTGTTTATGCTCCACAAATGGGGAGGGGGGGAGAAAAAAAGGGAGACCTGTTCTAGAGAGAGAAATTGCCCTAGAAAAAATAGGAAAATGCAATTTGGCGCAAGAGAAAAAGCGCCCGCCCTGCAACGGCCGCTGATGCCAAAGAAAAAAGGTGTGCAACACCGTCCCAAACCATAGTTGCCCTACGAAGTAGAGAAAGGGGGCGACAAGTCAGAAAACAAAAAAGACCGAGGAATTGGCGTGAAGCTGCAACCAAAAGGTGAGCAGCGGAACGGTCCAAAAACCATACACTTGGGGGGAGGGGAAAGCAACACGGTAAAGAAACAACAAAACTGGGGAGGTCAACTGACCAGCATTCTTGGGAAAAACTAGCATCGATCGATACGAGGGGGGGGTCTGCGGCTAGAAAAAACTGGCAAGTTCTTATATGCGTGTGAAAAAAAAGAAAAAAAAAATGGAGGAAGGACCGGGAACCAGGAAAAGGTTGCCAGGGGGGGAGGGGACTCTTTGCCCACCCGTACGACTCGACAACCACCACGTCGTTCCGTACATAACAACAGGGGAACGAAATCCTTTGAGGGGGGGGGGGGGGGGGAACAAGTGGGAGGGAGATCGATCGTTCTGAATCAACGAAAAGCTAAACGCGCTGCACGAATGGGAGAACAAGGTCCCTGCCTAGTGTTTAGCCCGGTTGGGAAAGAACTAGGGTGAAAAGACCAGAAGACATTACGCCGGTGGAGACCAGATAAACGCAAAATCAAAAAGGGGAGGCGCGGGAGTAAGGATGAGGTTAAAAACAAGTCCGAATCGGGAAGTCTAACGAGGTGGGAAAAAAAAATCTAAGGGACCTATCAAGTTAACCGAAGAAAATAGGGAATCAAAACCCAAAAAGACGGCAATCGCAAAGGGGAGACCCGGCAACGGCGGGGTAGGTCGGACCCAAAGTAAACCAGAAAAAAAAAAAGCAATACGGAGAAAGAAAAAAGATTCGAAAGGGAAATCGCGTCCCGTTCTGAAAAGCGACGTCAGATCGACGTCTCGAAAAGCGGACAAAAATTGATCAAGGAACCATCAGAAAATGGACGAAAGTCCACTCTAATGGGGTGAAAGAGTAAGTGATGATCAAAGAGAAAAAAAAGTAAATAAGAAAAGACTGCCGACAGTAAGAACTAGGGCTACAGCATGCAAGAAAGGGCTCAGTATACGGACCCAATGAGAAAAGGGAGGTCTCCCCGGGAAAATCAAAACAGACGGGGGGAACGGAAAAAAGAAAAAAACACGGAGTTCTTCAATCCGAAAAAGTCAAAAGGCAGGAAACTGGAAAAAGACGATCACGAGAAAGACAAAAAGCGAATCAACAAGTAAAGAAAGTAAAACATAGCATTGGTGGAACCAACAGGTGTAGTAACGGTACGGGGCCTGGCTCATTCTCAACAAGAAAAAGAAGGGGGAGGAAAGATATCAGAAAAGAGAGGAAAAGAACCGGAAAAGCAAGGTCGCAGGCAGAAGTGGGTTGAGCATCGGGGTGGGTCGCGGTACTGGGCGGGGTCAACCGTTTCCAAATTTTTCAGTGGATCTGAAAGGGAAAGAATAAGGGAATCAGTCACAAAGAAGTGGGAAAAGGTGTTTAGGGGGCAGAGGGGCGAAAGCAAAGTAGAAAAGGGACGTGATCCAAAAAACGGCGTTGGCCAATGGTAAGGGGGAAAGTACTACCCTGCCGGCGAATATGACGGCCCTTTGGGGGGGAGATTACTAAACTTGGCAATTGAAAAAAAAATCTAGGTACTCGCGCGAATGGGTCGGCAAGGAAACAGCTGTGTAAGTGTCACCGAGACGTCGATGAGAGAGGAAGCAGAGACCGAAGATACGTCGGGACTGAAAAAAATAGTGGTAGTGAAAGCAGGGGTCAAACTACGTTGGGTCTCTTTCAAAAAAAGGGGGGGGGGGGGGGAAAACAACGCGTAAAAAGAAGCGACGACAGGACGGCAGTAGCTTTCAGGGGTTTTGACGTCGAGTTACCAGAGAGTCTAGGACAGGCAACAAACGTCGGGATTGCCAGCTTGACAAAATAGCATCAACGGATTACCAAGGGGAAGGGTTATACTGAGCGGGTTGAAAGAGGCTCTAACCGGGGATCAGGGCCGATGAAACTAAAGGGAACGCCACGCCAACAGGGTTAAACTGGAAGGCAGGACTATATCCCAATCGTGCGAACAGGACGGGAGGGGGGGAAAAAAGGGATCAGAAAAGAAGGGGAAGGCGATCAAGAACGGAGTGAACCGGACGCCCGGCCAAAAGGGGTGGTACGGAACAACGGGGGTAAACAGGGGTGACACTCGTCGGGGGGAAGAAAAAAAAACCCCGCCCAGGGCAGTTGAAAACCCGTGGCGAACTGAAGTGTGAAACTCAGACCAATTGAATATACCGGCAGCCCGCAAAGTCATCAGCTTGCAAGAAGGGACAGCAAGACATGTTATGTACCTGGGAAAAAGAAAAGCCCAAGTGTTTTCTTGGTGGGGGCCGTGAGCGAGAAACACTGGGGGTGCAGGCACAAGTATAGGAGTTTGTGATGGTACGGACCCAAACAAAAAAAAAGATAAAAAAAATTTCGGGAAAGGGGGGAAAGGGGGGGGCCTGGGACTGAAAAAAACCGTTTGGGAAATGGCCCTAGGGAACGACCTCTATGTCAACAAGGAAAACTCGGCCCCGCGAAAAGGAAATGAGTCCGATCAGAGTAAAGGAAGGAGGAGATTCAGATACGACCAAAACATAAAAAAAAACGGGTGGCACACGCGAGGGAGAAAGAAACAACAGCGCTGCTTCCACTTTCAGCGCGACCAATAAAACCGCGAAGTAGGAGAAACTGCACGGTCAGAAATGCGCAAACCATGGCGGTCTTTGGTGGGGAGGTGTGACAAACGAGGGAAAAAAAAGGAAAGCGACACGTGCGATTAACTGGGTGTAAAAAGGAAAAAAACACCGGGATATTCAACGGCCGATTTCATTGCCGAAAGAAAGGGAAAAAACAGTACCAGGCAAATGATTGGCCTCAACGAAAACATCGCGCATTAGGACCGGGCCAATTCAAACGACGAATTGGATCAATTAAAGGTCACCCTCGGGGGGGGGGTGTACCGAGCCCTAAGGGACTGGAAGGAAAATAGGGGGGACAGTGGGTGGAGGGCCGTCAAAAGCCTGACCGGCCATCCAAGGAAACAAAAGGGGGAATCGGGGGGGGAGTGCTGGGGCTCTTGGCATTACCTCAGCAAAAACAGGACGAAAGGAACTTGGCAAAAAGGAGGAACTTTCTCGAAATCAATGACGCCATGTGTGAAAAAAAAGAGATACGTAGGGGGTAACTCTTTGTTCAACGACTGTCAAGGAAAGAGAAGGGGGGGGAAGAAAATCAAAAAGGAGGAAAATCGATTTGGCAGACAGCCTGAGTTCTTGAAAAAAGGGAAAAATCCTTCAAGGCCTGTGCAGAGTGGTATAATGCGAATGAACAGGTCCGTTAGAAAGAGAACTTGAAGGGGAAAGGGAACAAAAGAAACCAACTTCCCAAGGGCAGGTACTCGACGGAAAGTATTAAGCCCCCGCCGGGCCACAAGCAATTTGAAAAAAAAATGGACAGGTACCCTGGTTCACGTTCCAAAACAAAAGGGGGTAAATTGTGGACACCGAAAGACGAACACGTACCACAAACACAGTACACAGGCGGGGAAAAAAAATGCAAAAAAATCAAAAATCAACTTTGCCCTTCAAAACGGAGAAAGAGAGTTTGGAAAAACAGAACGTTGGGTAAGCACAGACAGCTGGCATTTCTACAGAACGCGCGGGACTGGGAGGGGAAAAAATTTTTGAACCTCTAAGTAGAGCCCAGAACCGAGAAAAGGGGGGGGCATTGGGGAGAGAGAAGGGTAGACGGGACCCACACCGCGCCAAAAAAATAAGGAGCCAAAACGTCCGAAACAATTCCAGGGGTGCGACGTTTGTATGAGTTCCTCCGCCGGTCCGGAAGGAGAACGACACAAAACCATCGGGAGAAACGTAAAGGTCTTGGTGGTGTCGGGGGGGTCACCGGAAATCCAGACGCAACTGCTACGGAACCCCAACCCGAAGGGGGAGCGACCGGCAAGCCTTATGGTTAACGACCGTGGGGAAAAAAACCGTCCGGAAAGGAGAGGGTCGGATGGGTGCAAACGAAAAGTAAGGAGGAAAGCGTGGCGCCCAAAGGTCGAATCAATATCAAAGTTCCGTTGGGGGGAGCCGCGCCATGTCTTGAAAATTCAAAAAATGGGGGGGGGGAAATGCGATTCAAAGGGGAAAAAAAAAAGAGAAGCTCGACATTGAGCGCTTTTGGAACGCGAAAGTGGGATCGACCCACGCTGGGAGACTGGCCCAAGAGAGACGAGTTTCGTGCGAAAAATCGGTGTGTCTGCAACTGGGTTTTTGCAGGACAGGGGGGTAGTGGGGGGAAGACGAAGGCCGAAATGAGAGTGGACACGGCAAAACCAGTAAGGACTAAAAGGCCCCAGAAAATTCTTCAGGACCATGCGTCCCAAAACGTGTCCAAAAAGGCAGGTAAAGAGATAAACTAAAAAGACGCCGTCGGGACAAAGATGTCGAAAAAAGAAAAAGCTAGAAGCAAAAGAAACGAAAAGATTGGCAGGGGGGGGAAAAAAAAAAGGGCCGTGCCAGGACAACGCAAAGAGCCTGCAAAAGGGCAGAAAACAGACGCTGAACGAAACACCCAACGAGTAGA
>Ga0179591_1303171_pt1 | contig 11987 bp, 19 predicted proteins | sample CZOMad2_1_08_16f_FD_182891 | JGI IMG/M metagenome (GOLD analysis project Ga0179591, IMG submission 182891) | Vadose zone soil fungal communities from Angelo Coast Range Reserve, California, USA - CZOMad2_1_08_16fungal (PacBio error correction) | ecosystem: Environmental > Terrestrial > Soil >...
CAAATTGGTAATTGTGGAAGGGGGATACCGGGGAATAGAAGGACTCGAAAAAAGGAAGGGGGAGACGGAATAATGGAAAAATCGAAGACCCGCAGGGGAGGAGACTGTACTCAAAAGCAGTGGGGGAGCAAAACAAAGACACAAGATAAGGACGCAAGGAAGGGAAAAAAGGGGGAATGGAAAAATAATACAAGGGACGAGGGATCTGACAAGGCCTTGTATTATAGGAGAACCTTTGAAACAAAACCCGGTGAAAGTGACTCAAGGGGAATGCGAAACACTTTCTGCCACATGTATACGAGGGCGCGATCCGGTTCGTTATAAAGAGCCGGGAAAAAGGGGGAAGGGTGGGAGGAAGCGGGAAGGAAAGGGGGGCAACACTTTGGGGGGGGATATTTTTTGGGGGGGGGGAAGCAGACCTGAATACGCGCCAGGGGGGGGGAAGTCCGATGGTTTATTCCATATTTCAGGGGACTATATCAGGGGCCCGAAAAAAATCCATCATGGCTGAAGGAAAACAAAGGGGGAAACCAGGTTGGGTTTGGTGGTACTTAGCAGGCAATTGGATCCTTTTTACGGGGGGTTGGGGAAGTTAGGACAACTTGGGGAAAAAAACTAAAGGAGGGCAGGGGAAAAGGGTGTCATTGAGAGTATTGGGGGGGGTTAGGGAAAGTAAAAAATCGAATTCCTACACCGTCAAATTCTAGTATCAAACCATGCAGAGGCCTGGTCGAAGAAATTGGATGAAAAAGGGACGAAACATACTATGAAGGTAAAAATGAGCCGGAGAAGGACAGAGGAAGATGGAAGGAAAAAGGGAGAATATCATCATCGTAACACGACTCGTTGGGAAAAACGAAGGCAGTATGAGGGGGAGGGTAGATGGGATTATGGGTCTAAAAAAGGAGGGTAAACGTAGAGGGAATCAAAAGGGGAAAGGTGTTTAAATAAGGGAAAAGGAAAGTGATAAGGGAATAGCAGAGCCGGTCAACTCAAGAAGGCCATCACTTGACCCGCAGGAAAACGGAAATATTACGGATTTCTTGGTTTAGTGCATAGAACGCTTTCAGGAACCGGCGGACATCCGATAAATAGAGATACTCAAAAGGGAAAAAGAAGGGAGGGAAGGAAGTGATGGGGTAAGTGACAAATATGTGGACGGCCCTAAAAAATGGGGTTAATTGGGGGGGGTGTGGAACAGAAGCGACCGGTTCAAGGGAAGGGTTACCCGAAAAAAACGAGCAAAACCGATTACTATAAAAGTATTGCCCGGTCATCTTAACTAAAGTAAAAAAAGGGCCATCTCAGACACTCCAAGGAAACCGGGGAAACCGGAAGAGGAGCATGCAATCTGACGTTGGTCTCCGTAGGGAAGAGGAAAAAACGAGGGAAAAGAAATACCGGGGCGTTAAATGGGGATGAAATTAGCCTACAAGTCTAAGAACATGTCATTGACGTGTTCAAAAATTTACCTCTACATCTGGAGGATTAAGCAGGGGGAAAACGTAACGGTGTGTTGAACATTGACGAGGAAAAAGGAAAACAAAGAGAGTGAAAAAAGAGGGGGGAAAAAGAAGGGACGCGAGGGGATCACTGTGCCACTCCGATTGAAAAATTGAATTTATATTTCTCCTGGGTGAGGGTAGGAGGGGTGGCGTTTGCCACAACCAAGGAGGAACTGGAGAAGGAGGAAGGAGGCAAGGCTTCGGCAGAAGAAAACAGAGGTTAAATCCTAAAATAAACGGGGATAGGTTCACCAACACCCACGTAAAAAAAGCGTGGGGTGGTATGTAAAAAAACTGGGGCGTGGAAAGGAACCATCAAAAATCAAGGTTTCAATCAGTAACAAGAAAGGAGGCCCAGTATCTTCACGAAACGTATCTGCATTATGCGGCCAGTTGATACTCACCAGAAAAAGAACGCAGCAGGGAAAAGACTCCTCTTGGAAACTCCAAGAAGATAGTGAGGGTTAAGTCAGGGAGCCTCCCCCATAAAGTGGTGGGATTCTTTTTTGCAGGAGACGTTACACGAATCAAAGGAGTTTTCGTGTGGGGCCTCTCACAAAAAAAAAAAAGAAAAAAGGCACCAGACACGAGAAAGGACACAGAAAAACGGATTATAAACTAAAAACTCGTAGTGGGGTCCCTGTCTCGTCCCTAAATATTTCATCAAACAAAGGTAAACTGAAATAAGAAGGATTAAAAGCCGGAAGGGGAGAGGGGGAGTGAGATGTTTGGAATAATGGGGAGGAGGGAGAGAATTGTCTTCAAAAATTCATGGCCCTTAAAAAAAAAAAAAGGAACTTTCCGTGGGGCTGAGGGGGGGGGATCAAGCCATTTCGTCACTCAGGAGGGCTTATCAAATAAGCCAAAAAGAGGGGGGAAGACTTGATCAGTGCTGGGGTGCGGGGCGGAGGGAAAAGGGTATCACTTGGGGGGATTTCTCGGAATTTGCAGTTCAAGTAAACCTTCAGGGAAAAATTCTCAAATATAAGACTCAACAAAAACAAACCGGGGGAGAGAGAAAGATATATTTGAGAAAGGGGGGGAAAAGTTCCGTGGAAAAAAAAGGGGAGGGATAGGAACGCAAAGTGATAAAAGGGAGAAGCGCCGCAAAGCAGATAAGGATGAAAAAAATAGGTAAAAGAGTTGTGAATGACATGCAGATGAATGGAATGATCACCATAACCAAACGGCAAGGAGGGGTCAGGGGGGGGGGGAAAAGAAGAGGGGGCTCAGACAATGGGAATGGAGGAAAAAGTGGACTACAGAATGTCTCAGACGCCTGACCCTTAATGGGTGGAAGAACAAGGCCGGGACTTGAATACTGAGGATGGACCTTGTGGGAGGACAACGGGAGAAAGGAAGAACCTGGGGCAGATTCACCCCCTGACGGGGGGTTTTAGTGGTTTATTCCCGGGGGGGAGCGGAAAAAGGTGTTGAAGGCGGAGGGGACTGAAACTTGCGTGTTTCTTTTTTGGTGGGAACGTTTCAACCACGAAAAAAAAGAATGCGGTCAGTGGGTGGAGGAACAGAGAAAAACACTTTAGGAGAGCAGGACGGAAAAGAAGAAAGACGTGGGTGGCGGGAAAAGGGGCAAAACCTTATTGAGGTAGGGGATTTATTGATCTCCTCTGCAAAACGCCGAGAAAGTGTTTGAATAAGCGTGAAGAATCCAGAGGAAATCATATAGAGGGGGGAGGGGGAAACCCTGAGTGTCGAGGGAGAACGAAAGTGGTAAACCGCAACGAGTAACTTTCAGGGGTGTGGGGGGGTCTAAGAGTGGTAGGAGACTGGGCGGAGACGAAGAAAAGGTATGGGGAAATGGAAGGAAAGGCAGAGAAAAGGTATGAGCATATATGACATTTAATGGGGGAAAGCCATTTGGAAGACCCGGGGGCAGGAAAACGTGAATACATTAAAGGGAAGGGAAGGATTTGGAAGTCATTTCCTTCAAAAGGTCCTGGGGGGAGGTAAAAAGAAAAGGGCGGAAGCGTTTTGTGAAAGAAAGAAATCAGTTGGTGGGAGAAACCAAAGGTATGTAACAGTTTTTCCAAAGGGGAACGAGAAAGGACAACTGATTCTCTACTGGGGGGGGGAAAACAGAAATGTCTTCGGTTGGTGGACCGCATGTTTGGGGTGAAGCCAGGACAACGGGGGGAAAGGGATGGAGGTCATTTGAGAAGGGGAAAAAAAGAAAGAAAAGAAAGTTGAAGGCGTTGAGCATGGAAACGGGTAGCTTTTTTCATGAAGGGGGGGGGAGTCCATGTGGACTAACCAAAGGAAATCATTTTGATAGGAAGCGGTGAGGGTTGGCGGTAAAAAAACCGCACGAAAAGCGGTCCGCTTCTTCAAAAAAACAAAAAACCGCCCTTGCATTCTCGGAGGACGTGACACCACTACATGACACAGCTACCATCACCGAAATTCGGAAAAACTTCGGCGAAGATAAGGAGGAGATTATATCGGGGAAAAATAAACTGAAGGCACCCCCGGCTAAAACGACCGAAAAAAAGAAAGTAAAGATTCGGCTGTCATAGCGGAGGCCGGGGTCTAACCGAGGCCAGCTTTTCAAGCGATGATTTATAAAAAGGAAGGAAAGGAAGAAAAGCCCGGGGACACTTGCAAAAGGGGGAAGGGGTCGGGGAACAAACCAGGAGCCCTCTTCCGTTTTGTACACAAGGTGCAAGGAGGGTGAATTCAATTTAATTGAGGGAAAGGGGTGGGAATTGAAAATACGCGGGGAAGGAAGAATCGGGGGAGGGGTGTGATTGCAAAGGGGGGGGGGAAGAGGGGTTTCTTAAAATCAAAACCAGTGAAGTGAATCCTCGAAAAGGAAAAGGAGCCGTTGTTTGGGGGAAGTTGGGAAGGGGGAAATAGGAAGAGAGTGGGGGAAAAAGGGAGACAATAACTTTGTCCACAAGGAACAATGCCGGGTCAAACAACTTCCTTGTGAGAAAAGGGGGGCCTAACAAGTGGCGTACCGGAAAAAGGGGGCATAACAATTATCCGATCATCAGGAAAAAGGAAGGGTCGACTTCAAGACAGGTGGGGACTTCAACGCATGGAAAAAAGGGATTGAGCTTTGAGAGGGGCAAATTATCTCAGGTCAGGGGAAAAGGTATTTGAAAGGGAAATGGCGTTCCGAGGGGTAGGGCCGGGGAGTAATACCAAAACAAGCTAAAAAGCTTTTCCACTCTTCCAAAAGCCGTAACCCTTGGCACCGGGATTACCATCAACAAATTGGACAAAGGAAACGGATCGGGTCAAATCCGCTGTGTGTGGAAGAAAGTGTGGGCGATTCAAAGAGAAAGGCCTTTCACAGGGAGCTGAACGTCTTGCCGAGGAAAAATCCTTTAATAAGCCAAGGTCCGCAAAGTGTATGATTGGTTTGGGAAAGGAACAATTGGACCCAGTAGGGGGACTTCGGAGGATAGGTCGTCTGGTTTTGGGAGAAAAAACCTCAATTTTTCAGGGTATACAAAAATCCCTTGGGAGTTCTGATGTTTTTTTTTTTTGGTTTTTTTGGGGACTACCGTTGCGAATGAAGGAGAGTACAAGGAGAGAAGGCAGGAATTCACAGCGGCCAGGTATTTAATAGATCAACACAACTTATTATGGGAAAGAGAGACAATCATAAAAAGGAATTGGGGGGGGGGTAGATGGAAAGTTTAAGCTACTGGAAAAAATGGGACTCAAACATAAGGGAGGGTGTGGCCAAGAATGTAGCAATCGAGGTACGCAAGAAAGTGGAAGAGGAGGCGGGTAAGACCAAAACTTGGAAAAAAAAGAAGACAACTAGAGAAGAGCAGGGACCGACTGGGGGGGGGGGAAAAGCCCTACACTTTACAGGTGACATGCTGAGAGAACAAGCGTCCTCATGAGGGGGGAGCATGTTGAGAAAAACAGTGAGGCAAAACATTATAGAATCTAGGGAAAATTCAGTAACAATGCGGTTGATTTTAAGAAACGGGAAAATTTGTTTATAATCCTGGGGACGCGTTTGGGGCTTTAGTGAGGGGTTTTGGGTAAGGTTCAGAGAAAAGGGAAAAGGGGGGGGGAAAAAAAAACGCCGGGAAATTTGTTGAAAAGAAAAAATCCTACTGATATAATGGGACACTCAAACCGCTGAAGGACGCACCAAAAGATGGAAGGATTTTGGGGGAAGGAGAAAGAGGGGGTAAGTGAGCCGAGGGGGGGGGTCGAACATGGGAGTAAGGCAAAACTTTCTCAGAGGTAACCTGAGTGACTCTTGGGACATGTTGAAGGTCTAAAAAAATCGCGAAGAATAGAACAGCAACTCCATAGGAGACCCAAACAACGGATCCATGAAATCGGACTTGGCGAGAAATTAGGGGTAACTATGCCGACATACTATACAATGGAAATCTGAAAGAAATCTCCTTGTATGAAGGCAAAAGAGGAAAAAGGGAAACAGAAAAGAACTGCATCATGACTTGGAAGTTCACCTTGTGGGAAAACAGAGGGAAAAAGAGAGGGGGGGAATGGACCGGTTTTTCTGTGGAGCATGGGGGTTGTCAACGGAACTGAGGTCTTGACCTTGGTTAGGGTGATAGGGAAACTATGAAAGATCATCTCGGTCAACTCATAGAAAAGAAAGCTGCCGGAAAAGAAGGAATATCGGGAGTCGTTTATGGACCGGGAAAAAAGGGGGTTTAGAAGTTGACCGAGATACTCTATCCGAAGTATGCGCAAAGAAAGACGAGAGGTATTTTCTTTTAAGGGGGTGAAAAAGATGGGGGTAAGTCACTCGCAACGGAAGGTTTGGGTTGGGGGCTACTAACAGAAAGCCGAGATGTCAGGGGCCCTCCAAACACGAGGAAAGGATAACTATAACTTCGTGAAGGTCATCTTTAAACTCAGTAACAGGGGAGAAAGCCATTCAGAAAAAGGCAAGAACCTTACCAAAAGGCGCAGAAAAGAATCCATCTTTGGGGGGAGGGGCAGCTTTTAGCGAAAACGCGGGCCAATGAAATAACGCGTGGGTACTTGAAACAAAACCAATTCGGGGTCCAGAGAAGAAAAACGGTAAAGAGTTGGGAAAAAAGGGAGGGTAATCCTGGAGGGGAAGGGGGTAAAAGTGGGGGGAAACTGTGGACAATAAGGGGTACTCAAAAAAATTAATTGTTAAGCCACTTCAAAATCGAGGCGTCAAGTAATCAACCCAACCTGGGCGGACAACAGTAAGGCCAAAAGGCCAACTCAACGAGTGACCATTGTAGGGAGAAGGTTACTGACAACGATAAAGGAGGGTCTGAGTTTGCAAAACATTCCAGTTAATCGAGGAGGCTGTGCTCCTCTGCAGAGCCAAAAGGCAGACAGTCAATGCCGAAAAAACGGTTTAAAATACAGACTCATCAAAAAAACCGAACGTACGCGAACGGGAAGGGGGAAGGGACCTTGTGCCTTTTATACCGAAAAAAAGGGTTGGCACAAGCAGATAACTACCGGCAAGGACCACACGGATCTTCCGCCACCTTATCAAACTTGATCGGCGTCAAGAAAAGAAGAAGAATACATCATCAAAGCCTAAAAAAGGAAAAAAACGTGATAGGTAGATGTTCCCTGCCTTCATGTCAACAAAAAGTGTTTATGACTCGGGGGTGCATGTACAGTACACTAGCAGACGGGTTTCGGAGATAAAGGACACCCCCAAACATAAAAGGAAAGGGGGGGGTCAAGCCTTCAAAAACTAACAATAGCTACCGGCAAATACATAACCGTGGGTGCCGTCAGGCAAATAAGGGGAAAAAAGAATCCAAAATGTGACTGGGGACAGAAGCAAGGAAACGGAAGAGGTTGGCAACCCAGGAAGGGTAGGGGGGGAAGGTGAATTAAATTCAAGGGAAATCCACTGGCTTCATGCAATAGACGGGTCGAGCCCCTTCAAGGATGAAAAAGGAAGATACTGGGTGCAGGGGGGGAGGAGGGTGAGAAAGTCAGTTCAGTCATAAAGGGGGGAAAGCGAGAAAAAAGAAAGGTCGCTGGTACGCATTGTTGAGTGTACTTGATGAGGGCGGAGGCCAAGGGGGGCGGTCTCGATCACCAAAACCCAACAACAACCCCAAAACCAAACAAAAAAAAACCCCCACAACCAACACAACCCCCCCCCAAACAAACACACCCCTCAACGGGTTGGCAGTTTCCAACAATGGAAAAAAACTGAAGTGTCGGGGAAAAGGCACAAAGGGGGGAAGGGGAAGGAGGAAAAAGGAGAGAGAATAATTTGAGCGGGGGGGGGGGGGGGGACTTGGAAAAAAATGGGGAAAAAGGGAGACAGGAGAACCCATTTAGAAGGGAAAAACAAGATCACTTATTACAGAGGGGTTGGTCAGAAACACGGACCGTTATTTTTGAATAAGAAAAGAATGGGAAAAAGGACCCGGGATCCATCACAAAGAAAAAAGAAAAGGTATTACTCGGGAGCCTACAAAGGGAAAAGCAGGAAAAGGACATTAGAAATTATAAAAGAAAAAGAGAAACAGGGAAGAGGAACCAAAAAGCAGAACTGAATGGCAAGAGATGAGGGACAGGGGGGAAAGAAACATTGGATAAAAAGAAATTAATGAGCTCTACAGGACCACAATTACTTTTTTAAAGGTGGGGTGATTCAGACGGAAATGGTGTTAAGGTCAGTAGTCTGAATGTTTAAGTTGGGGGGGAGGGGGGGAAGTTGAGAGCAGAACAAGAAAAAAGGGGGGACCGCATGCCCACAGAATCACCAAACTTGATTTGTGAAGAAGGCAGAACGTAAAAATATCCGCTTTTCTGGGAAAGGATGAAGGCAGGGGATTGGGGGAGAAAAGATTTTGATGACTGAGATAAAGCTTTGTGAAGAGAAGGGGGGGAGGGGAAATCTCCGCGTGGGGGAGAAAAAAAAGTCGTGTCCTTGATTTTCCCACCCTTGATTTACGGACTCCACAACTGAAAAGTGACCAAACCTGACGAGAAAGGGTGTGGGGTGATTCTCCGAGTCGTCCTTGAAAAGAGTGAAAGCACCTTCTTCCGAAAGCCTTGGCGCGAGCAAGAAAGGTAAATGGGATGGTCAAACGCAAAAAAAGGAAATTAAGAAAGGGGTAAACAGTAACAGTATCAACCTACACAAGCACGGTTGGCAGGGGGGGCCTTTCACTGGTCGTCAGAGGTGAGGGGAAAAATATTGCACAGAAAGATGGGTAAAGTGGAGAAGGCAAAAGTCATGTTGAAAAAAACAAGGGGGGGGAAACAGGTTGGTCCCACTTTGAACGGAACCTGGATTGCCATGGGGGAAAACAATACTTGTCTTAGATATGGGAAGAAATGTTTTGGTTTTTCATCAGGACAAAGCAATGGGGCTTTTGATCCGATTTCGGGAGTCCCACAAGAAGGAAATGGGAAAAAAAGGGAATAGCAGAGTTGAACGAAGGGGGTTAAGACCAACGGGGGAGCTTTTTCTGAAGGGGGGATCTTTTACCTTGTTTAAAGAAAGTACCGGGATAATCATTTAGGGTTGAAATGTGGGGGGGGGCGGGGACAAAGCCGGACATCGCACCAAGGTCAGGGGGAGGATTCGCAAAACCAATCCGGGCAATGACCACGTACTGCACAGCCCTATTGACATCCAAGGAAACCTCACTGAAATTAGATTTGGAGAAGGCCTTCGTATATAAAGATTAGGAGGGGGAAACAATCCTAGCCCCCACAGAAAAACACGACCTCCAGGGAATAGTCGTTCCGGCTGGGGACATAAGGACCATTCGGGAGACCGAGATGGCCAACAGGGGACGACAATATAAGAAAAAGAAAAAGGACAGACTTAAGAGAGAAGGGGTGACCACCAGCCTTGTTTACAATAAATCCAACAAGGGGGGACAGAGAAAACCCCTCTAAGTTTGTACAAATCCCAAACGAGAGGGAAATTCAAGAATGAGGATTAAAGGGAGGGATGAAGAAGTTTACTATGGACGGAAGAACGGCGAGGGGGGGGTTCAGATTTTTTTAATAAGGAAGGTTTGACGAGGCCCTCAAAAGTACCGGCTTTATCTGACCCAGTCGTCGCCTGGAGGGGGTTGGGGAGAAAGAATTGGGGGAGGGGGGAGGACTAGGAAGAGGAAGAGGGGGGTGGTTGTTTGTGGACTGCTATAACAAACTTGAAAGGAAACGACACGCTTTCACAGGGTCAGGGGCATATAAAAAAGGGGAAAAGTTGAAAAAACAGAGGAGGAAAAACCGACACAGAGAATCAACAAGGGAAGTGCATTAAAGGACGGGCGACTTTCAGAAAAACGTCTTAAGCAGCATGAGAGGGGGGAAAAATTATCGAGAAAAAAATGAAAAGAAAATAAAGGTACTTGCGCCGAGGGAGATGCTCAATACACCAACTCCAATGTGCCACCGTGAAAAGGACGGCTAAAAAGGCATTCAAAAAGGGGCTTGACCATGAACCCGAACTTTGTGGGGGTTCTAAAAGGAAGAGTTAAACCGCTTCAGGGAAGGGGGGGGCGGGGAATGGGGGGGTGACGCACCCTGCCTCCAGGGAAAAGGGCATGCCACGGGGGATTGCCGGAATATAATAAGGAATTGGAGGATCAACCCTTTGACCCGAAAACGGGGGGGAGGGTTGGACATAGTTTTCAAGAGGTGAACAGGAAGACTCTTAAAGGGGAAGGTCGGTTTTTGCGACACCGTTTTTGAGTAAAATGCGTATAAAAAACGGCAGGGGACTCGTGCTGACGGGAGGAAAAAAAGGAATTCGTAAACATGGGGTATCTTCAAAACAACACAACAACACCAAAAATAAAAAAAAATCAACACAACCCCAAAAAACACACGACAAGCAAACTACACCACAAAAAACACACAAAAAAACGGGGGAAGAAGATGAAAACCGGAAGTGAAGATTTCATGGGGGAAGATTTCCTTTAATATGAAGGGGACTAGTGCGCGATATTCTATAGGAGGGACCGGTAGGCAGGGTAACAAACTATTGTTCGGGGGGAAAACCTACGAAACACCAAAAGGCATCCTAAGGGGAATGAAAAAGCAAAGTGGGTAAAGGGGGAAAAGGTACAATGATGGTATTAATGAATTAACAAGGTCGCATTCCCGGGTAGGTCAATTTTTAAAAAGAGGGTAACCCTCTGAAAAAAAAAAATGTGGGGGAAAAAAGGAGGGAAACATCCGGTTTCCGGGTATACACCAAGGGGGCTGGTGGAATAAGAAAGGGGGAAAAATGTTGGGGGGCCTGGGGGTTAACCGGTGACTCGGTGGAAAAGATGTGGGGGAGGATTGTGGTGTAAAATTTAGACATACCGTAATAAAATGAAAGTCCAGATTGGGTATTGTCCTTTACGAAGGAAGATAATTGGAACCTAAAAAGAAGAAGTCTAGGAAAAAACCAACTGGACGGAAGTCGGGGCCGTAATTTTGTTGGTATATCGGTAGTGAGCAATCGTTCTGGTTCGCATTGAAAAGTAGGCGACAGGAATATGTGGAAGAAGGAAAACGGGACATTTGAAAAAGGATTGTTAGATAAAGAGGGGGAAGATCCTAGTAAGAAATTCAGGAACACAAAACAAACGTACACATGTCTGACTGGGAGCAATGCGGTAATGGGACTTGGAAGGAAGGGGAAAGAGGAAATCAAGAAGGGAGAATCACATTGAAGTATAATCAACAAAGGGGACAGACATCATAAGGGTTGAAGTCAAAGCAACACAAAACCCACAACGTTTGAAACCCTGCCCAAACGGGATGAGGAAGGGACGTTGGGTTGGGATGTCGGAAAAGGAATGTTGTCAATCCTTCTGTGATTCCGCAAGTTTCTTAATGGTAAGTAACGGGAAGATGGGGGGGCAAGTCGCTCGTCAAACTACATGAAAGAAAGGCAATCTGTAAGCAGCGGGCCTCTTCTCGGTAATCGTTTTCTTGGACCGAGCCAAGGGTGGTCGGGGAAGTTGACCGAGGACAATCAAAGAGACGAGACCCGAAATTCAGGCGACGCCTAGACGGGGATGTCTGAAGAAATTGGTGTCAGGGTCTTGGTTGGGTGCGTCAGGCAAGAAGTGAAAGGGGGGGTGTGTGGAAAAGAGCCTTGAAAGGCATGCGATGCCTTTCCATGGGGTAAAAAACAAAAACGAAAAACGATTAAAAACTAATTATGAGACGGGTCAGCCGGAAACAAGGAACTTGCCTCCAGACCTTCATAAAAAGCGGACCCACACAAAGGTGGTCGCTTACCAAAAAAATGCTAAAAAAGAAAGGAAAAGAGGCTTTGATGGGTCCGAGGGTGGAACGCTAAACGATCAACCTCACCTCCCGGGTGTCGTTAAACTAGGAAAACAAAAAGTAGGGGGGCTCTGAAAAGGGGAAGTGGAAAAAAAGGCGATCCTGCTTGCCAAGGGTACAAAGTTACCTTGGGGGGGGGGGGGGGGGGGGGGGGGGGGGGGGGGGGGGGGGGGGGGGGGGGGGGAGGGGGGTGGGGGGGGG
>Ga0179591_1425187_pt1 | contig 11987 bp, 14 predicted proteins | sample CZOMad2_1_08_16f_FD_182891 | JGI IMG/M metagenome (GOLD analysis project Ga0179591, IMG submission 182891) | Vadose zone soil fungal communities from Angelo Coast Range Reserve, California, USA - CZOMad2_1_08_16fungal (PacBio error correction) | ecosystem: Environmental > Terrestrial > Soil >...
GTTTCCCGGGGGGTTGCGCCCCTGAACACTTTTTTCCGTAACTAGTTCCCCCCCACCAGCCCTCCTTTGTTTGGGTTTTAAGGCTTTGCCCCCCCTTTGTTGAAAAAACAGGGGGTTTTGTTTTTGCTGTCCGGAAATTACGAAAAACCCCCAAACGGTTTTTTTTTTTTTTTTATACCAGAGGCCCGTAAGAAAAGCCCCGCCCGGGACCCCACCCGGTAACACGGGGTGAACCCCCCCCCGTGCCTACAAACTCCACCCCGCCCCAAGAAACAAATTTGAAAACCCAGTGCGCCGTAAAAAATCCCCAGGGGTCCCCCCCCTCGTTTCCCCCCCCCCCCCCAAGCCCAACCCTGTGAAAAATCTCCCAAATTCCCCCCCCCCCTTTTCCACCCCCCCGTGTTCGGCCATTGTTTCCCCTAATAACTGGCCCCGGAAAAAACCGCCACTCCCCGGGGCCTCCCCCCCCCCTGGGGGCCCCGTCAGGTTTTGGGGGGGGGCAAAAACCCCCCTTGTGTGGGCCCCCCACGGGGCCCCGTTTACCAACGTTGGGGGGGTTCCCCCCCCAGTTTTCCCAGGCCCTAAGCCTTTTTTGGCCCCCTAAAAAGTTTTTTTAAATCAACATTTGGCCCCAGCCGGGGGTTTTTTTTTCCCCCCCCCCCCCCACCCCCACCCCCCAAGGTTTTTTTTTTGTTCTTTTTTTGGGAAAAGTTGTTTTACTCTTTCTCCCCCCCTTTCCCCGTCCCCTCCGCCGGCCACCCCCCAACAGTTGTGGGGAAAGTTTTTAACCGCCATATCCACCGGGTTTTTGGCCGTAAACGGCCCACGGCCAGAAATGGTTCCCCCTGGGCCCAGTTTTTTGGGCCCCAAAAAAAATCCCCACAAATCGCCCCCCCCCCCCGGTTTGCCCCGTTTTTTAAAAGACAAAAAAATTCCACATGGACGTTTGCCGTTTTTTTTTTGATATTGCTGCGGAAAGTTTTTTGGGCGCCAAAAATCGCATTCCCGGCCCCGGGGGGGCCGCCCCCGCCCAAAACTGAAAGTGGGAAAAAACCAAAAAACCGCAAAAAACGTGGCGGGCGGGGGCAAAAAAAAAAAACCAAAAACAAAAAAACAAAAAAAACCCCCCCCCCCCCCCCCCCCTTTTTTTTTTTTTTTTTTTTTTCCGTTGGGAAGGCCCCCCCCCCCCCCCGCCCCCCTTCCTCAGCCCCCGCCCCCCCCCCCCCCCGCTGGCCCCCCCGTCCCCGAAAACCCCCCCCTCCCCCGCCCCCTCTCCGCCCACCCGGCTCCCTGCGTCCGCCCCGGGTTTGGGTTTTTGCCTGCCGTTTCGGTTTTTTTTGACGCCCCTGGGACGGCCCCCCAAAAGTTGAAGAAAGCGACCCCCAACCCCCGCCAAAAAGCCCCCGGTTGTCCCCCCCCCCCCCGGAAATCCACCTAACTGTTCCCCGGCTGTTTTTTTTTTTTCGCCCCGCCCTTTTGACCTTTTTTTTTTTTCAACCTCCCCCCCCCCATAAGGAGTTGCTGGGGCCCCCTGCCCCCCAATTTGGGGCCCCCCGCCCCGGGGGAAAGGTTGTTTTTGGGTGCGCGCCCTGAGGGTCCCGAAGCCTCGTTTTTTTTGGCTAAAACCAACCCGCTGAAGGGCCCCGAAAGGCCCCGAAAGAAAAAAACCCCCTTTTCCCGCCGTAAAGCGGGGGTGGGCCCCGGGAAGGGTACCCCCCCCCCGCCCGCCTGGCCCCCCCCAACGGAACTGGGCCCCTGCCCCGTATTCCGCTTTTTGGGTTCCTGCCGAAAAGAAACCTTGCTGGCGTAACCTCCCCATCTTGCCACTTTTGGGAAAAGGCCCAAATTAAAGGGTTTCCCGAGATCGAACGGTTCCCGGTGGGAGATCAGGGCCCCCGGAACCACTCCCCGCGGCCCGGGGGGGGGGGTGGGGGGCCCCCCGCCCCCCCCCGTCTCCCTTCCCCGGCGGGGGGAATGCGAATCGACCCGTTCGCCCTTTAAAAAAAAAAAAAACCCCGTGTTTGGCCCCCCCGCCCCCCCCCTTCGGCCCCCCTTTCCACACAAAAAAAAGGGCCCCGGTCCCCCTTTCAAAAACGCAAATTAAACAATTTTGAAAATCGCCCCGCCCTTTTTACCCTTTCCCCGTTTGGCCCCGCCCCGGCTTTTTTTCTGCAAAGTCCGACCCCAAAAATTCCCTCCCGGGGAAGCGTGGCTTTTTTTTTGCTTCCCCTGGAAACCGTTCGCCCCTAACCGAGGAAGGAAAAAGCCCCCGGGGGTCCTTTCCCCCGAAAGAGTGTTTGGGAAACCCCTCGACCCCTTTCGCGGTTCCCCCCCGCCCCACTTTACACCCCGGGGGAAGGTTTGCCTTCCCACCCCGCCACCTTTGCCCCCAAAAATTCCCGGCCTGAAAAAAGTGTTTTCCCGGGCTTCTTTTTTTCACATTTGGAGGTGGGAAAAAAAAAAAAAAAAAAAAAAAAAAAGTTTTGGGGGGTGAAGAATGGAAAAAAAAAAAACGCCCCCGAAAAGCCAAAATGGGTTTTTGGCCCGCGCACCCAAATTTTCCCCCCGGCCCCGGTGTGTGTTCCCGAAAAAAAATTAACTTTTTTTTAAGCCGCCCAGCAAGCAATCATGGAAAATACAAGCCCCCGGGAAGCGACAGTGGTTTTTTCGGGTCCCCACGTTCCCGGACTCCATAATTCCCGGGGAAAAACAGTGTAGAAAACGGTGCCCCCGGGCGGGGGCCCGCCCCCCCCCCGATAGCGGAAAATGGTTTGATCCCAGGTTTTTTTTTTTTTTTTTTTATGGCCGAAAGATCCCCGGGCCGGGGTCCCCACGCCCCCCCCCCGAAACCGGCCCCGGCAAGGAAAATGTTTTTGGGGGGGGGTGGGTGTGGGGGGGTGGGGCAAAAATTTCCCGTAACTGGTTCACCCAATCGCGTTTTTTGGGTTTGGATTCGCGTGGCGGCCGTTTCTGGCCGGTTTCCCCCCCCCCCCCCTTCGGCCCCCGGGGACCCGCCCACCGTCACCACCCCCCCCCCACCCCCCACACCAAACGCCACCCCAACCCAGCCATCCCCCACGGCACGAGACCTCGCCTGCCTCACGCTGTGTTGTGAGGTGATTATGTTGTTTTTTGTGTTTGGAAGTTTTGTTGTGGTGGTTTTGGTTTATGGGACACCATTTTTGTTTTCCCCTCCCTTTCCCCCTTTTTTTTTCCGGGGAAATTTCCTCGGGAAAACCCCCAAGACCTTGCCGGGGTCCCCGGGCCAAAACTATCAATCCCCATGTTAAACCCGCGACCAATTACCAAGCCCCGTTTCAAAAAACCCCAACGGCAACGGGTGGGGTTTTTCCCCGACAAGGGTCCTACGGTAAAAAAGGGGTTTTTTTTTTGGCTCCCCCCGGCGATATCAACCCTAACCTGGGGGGAAACAAGTCAACCGCCCAGCCCGTTGCCGCCCCCCCCGGGAACACAACATTAAACAAACGTGGGGGGGGGGGCCCCCACCCCCCCGCCCGCTTTGCACCCCTTGAAAACGCCCCTCCCCCCCATTCCCTGGTCCACCCACGGGGAAACCCGCCCTTGCCTTGTTTTTCCCGGTTTTGAGCCCCGTTTTTCCCCCCCCCAAAATGTGGGTCCGCCCCCAGACCGAAACCGGAAATGACCAGAATTTTTTTTCCCGGCCCTTTTTTTTGCCAGATCCCCCCCAGCCCGTGAAAACGAAACGTTAAGTTTTTCCAAAAAGAACGAAAAAGGTCCCCCCCCCCCTGATCCAAAAAAACCCCGGAAAGAAAAGTGAACCCCGCTGGGAAAACCCCCTTCCTTGGCCCCCATAGTGAAATTCCCCCCCCCCCCCGCCCCCCCAAAATGAAAAACCCCGAAAAAAAACAACCCCCCGGCCCCCCCCCCGGTTATGGCCCCCCCTTTCCCCCAACGAACAAAACATGGCCCGGTTTTTTTTTTTTTTTTTTTTCCCCTTTTGTTTGCCCGCGGGGAACCCCCCCGGCCCAACAAGTTTCCGCGGTGCCTTCCCATCGTGTCCCCTGGGGGGGCCTTGGATCCGTGGGGCCCCCACCCTGGGGGTGGCCCCCCCCCCCTTTGGGCCCCCTCAACATCAAATGTTTTTTCCTGTTTGCCCCCCCCCCGAAAAAACAAAAAAAAAAAAAACCTGGAAAACTGGTCCCCGGGCCCCCCCCCCAAAAAGGCCCCCACAAAAAAAACCAACCGGTCCCGATGAAAAAAAACCCCAAAAGAGGGCCGGGCCCCCCCCCGGTTCCCTAAATGGACCCCAGCCGGAATTTTTTTGGTGGGCGCCCCCCCCCCCCCCCACAACAAACCCCCCGGCGTTTCGGGCCCCCAAAGTGTTGGTCCAACCCGAATTTTCCTGAACCCATGCCCGAAAAAAAAAAAAAGAACAAAGGCCAAACGTTCCCCCCCCCATATTCCGTGGCCCCCCTTGGGGAGGTGGGCCGGACCCCCAAGCCCCCGCCCCCCCCCCCTTTGTTTGGGCTGACGAACCCCGCCCCCCGGCCAAAGTCACGATGTTAAAGACCCCGCAAACTGGTCCCCCCCAATAAGAATAGAGAGGGGTAAAAAAAAAACACCCACGCCCCCAAAACCCCGGTGCGAATCCCCCCAACGTTGCCCAGGAACCCTTTTTTTTTTCCTTTGGGGGGGGATTTCCCGCCCCCTTTTTGGACCAGCCCCCCGCACGGCTTTTCCGGCAAGAAGCACGGGAAAAAAACGGAAAAGGCCCTCCCCCACCCTAATTGGTTGGCAGGTGTAAAACCTTTCCAAGGGGCCCAAATTTCCAGACAAGGGGTGTGGAAGAGCCAAGCCCCCCAACGGAAAATTTCCCTTGTTTTCCCTTTCCCACAGCCGGTCCCGCCCCAAGAAAATCCCGTCCCCCCGAACGGAACCATGCCCCCCCGCCCCTTTGCCTGGCCCCCAAATCAGGCCCCTACGTTGGTCCCACACCGGCGGCAACAAGTCGGCCCCCCCTGGGGAAAAACCGGCCCCCCCCCCCCCCTAATTTCAGTTTCGGGGCATGGGCCCGGGGGACAAGGGCCCCGGTTTTTACCCCCCCCCATTCCCCCCCCCTTGTGGTCCACGAAAAAAAATTTGTCCCCCCCCTCACCTTTTCGGGTCCCCCCCCCCCCCGGGGTGAATCCCCAATGTCTTTCCAACATGCCCTGGTTGTGGGTTGTTCTTTTTTTGACCCCACGCCTCGAACTCCCGTAACCGTCGTAAAAAAAAGTCAAACCCCTGCCCTGATGGTTGGTTTTTTTGTTTTTGTTTTTTTTGCTTGCGAAAACCTGTTTCGCCGGGCGGCCCCGGGGGGCCCCCCAAGGGTTTTTTTGGTTTCCCGGCCGGTTTTTTTTCCCTGGGCTTTAAAAAACAAACCGCAGAAAATCATCCCGTCCCCCTGGTCGACCCCTTCCCGCGGGTGATCCTAAACGGGGGTGTTGTTTTTTTTGAATGGTTTTTTTTGGGAAAAAATTCGCGGGGGGCCGAGGTTTTTAACCGAAACTTACGCCGAGAATCCTTTTGTTTTTTTGTTGGTTGGGCCTGGGGCCCCCCGGTGTGATCCACAGGGGAGGGCCCTGGGCGGGGTTCGCGCGGTGGGAGATCGAAACAGGCCCCCCCCCCCCTTTCTTACAAACCCATTGGGTTGGTTTTTGTTCCCCCAAAAATGGCACCGCCCCCCGCCCCCAATGTTGGTTCCCCCTGGGCCTCCGGTGGGGCCCCCCACCCCCACCTGACCATTTTGCCTTTGCCGGGAAATGTTTTTGTTAAAATTTCCTTGAAAACTTCCCCACTCCGGGGGGGGGGCCCCACCCCCCCCCCCCCCCACACCCCCCCCCCCCCCCCCCCCCACCCCCAACCCTTTTTTTCCCCGTTTTTATTTTTCCCCAGGAAGCCCCTTTGGCCGTCCCCCCCCTGGGGCGCCCGGGGTTGGGGGGAAACCCGCTTTTTTTATCTTTTTTCCCCCCCCCCACACCCCACCCTTTTGTCTTTCAAAACAAACAACCAACGGAAAAAAAGGAAGGAAAAGGTAAACCGAAAAGAAAAAAGAGATAGCCCCCGTCCGGTTCTCCCCCCAAAAGAAACACCCCCCCCGGCCAGGGGGTTAAACAACCGCCCAAAGGCCCCCCCTTTTTCTTGGAAAATACCGGAAAGGCCCCCGAAGTTTGAAGCCCCTTGTTCCAAAGGCCCCCCAATACATCCCGCACCCCTGGGCAAAAAAAAAAAAAAAATTGTGTTTCCCCCCAAGCCCCCCCAGTCCCCCCGGGAATGCCCCCCAGGAACCCCCCCAACCAATGGTGCCGCCGGGTTGGGCCGCCCAAAATCTGAAAACATGGGGGTTTGTTGGGGGGGTTTACGAAAGGGGCCCCCCCTGTTGTTTTTTTTTTTGTTTTTTCCTTTCCGAATCCCCCCTTCCAAAAACCCGGGCGAACAACGACAAACCGCGCCCCTTTGTCTCCCCCCCCCCTTTTGGGGGAATTTACAAAAACGCGGCCCCCCCCCCAGCCCAACCCAAAAGAAATTTCGCCGGTCGGTCTGTTTTTTTTTAAAACTCGCCCCCGGGGCCCCCGGATCCCAACATTTCCACAACCCCAGTTAGAATTTTCCCCCCGGGCGCAAAGGTTTCCGAACAAGGCCCCCCCCCCCCCCCCCCGAAAATGATCCTTCGTTTTGTTTTGGTCAAGCCCCCCCAGGAAAAACGCCCGACCCAAATCAAACTCCCTTTGCCGCCCCTGGCCCCCCCCCCCCCCCCGGGCTCCCCGGGCAGGGGGAAAACCAGTTTTTTTTTCGGGATGCAACAAAAACAAAAACCCACTCCCCCAAGCCAGTGTGACTTTATAACCGGAAAACCGAAACCGGGTGACGATCCCCGAGCGGTTCAAGAAAAAGCAACCCCACAAAACCAATCCCCCCCATGGAAGAGGAATCACGGGGGGAACCCGAAGGGTGGGAGGAAAATTCGTTGCCCCCAGTGAAAAATGGACGGGCCCCCCTGCGCCCCCTTTTGGGGGTTCCACCCGGGGGCCCCAAGCCGACTGGAAAATCGGCCCCGTTTTTTTTTTTCCAGGGGCCCCCGGCCCCCACCCCCCCCCCCCCCTGGCCCCTGCCGGTTTGGGGGACCGTAAACGCCCCTTTGATGGCCCGGCCCCCCCCCCCCCCCCCCCCCCGCGGGGGGGGGCCCCATGTTTTTTCCCGTTCCCCCCCGAAAAAACGATTCTTCCTTTTTTGGGGCGGCAAAAAAAAACCGCGCCCCCCCCCCACCCCCCTTTTTTTTTTTTTGACGGAAAAAAAATTCCCGTTTTTGGCGCCCCCCCTTTCCCCCCCCCCCCGCCTTTCCTTCAAAACCCCTGAAATTTTGCCCCCCTTTGAGGTAAAAAACAACCTGGGGGCATAAACAATAGGCCCCCCCCGTCCCTTTTTTTTTTATTTTTTTTATTGCCGGTTCCCGTTTGCTCCCCCCCCCCTTGCCGAAAAAAAAAAAAGGGCCCCCCCCCCCCCCCCCCCCCCCCCCCCCCCCCCCCCCCCCCGGCCCCGGCCCCCACCGTGGTTTTTTTTTTTCCAGCGGAAGTGCCCCCCCCCCCCCCCCCGACGAAAAAGGTCCCTGGCCCACGTTGGGGGGCCCCCCCCTTTCCGAAAAACGTGGGCGTGGGGGTTGGGGTTTCCCCCCCCCCCCCCACCCCCCCGCCCCTTCTTATCTTCGTTTTGACCCCCCCAGTTTGGATAAAGGGTTGGGGGGTTTTTTCCCTTTATTTTTTTGTTTTTTTTTTTCGGTTTCAGTGAATAGGTTTTTTTTGATTGGCTGCAAAAAAAAAATTGGCAATGCTAGTGTTGAAATTGGCCAGCGGCGTTTTAAGTTGGAAAAAAAAAGGGCTCGTTTTTTTCCGTCCACCCCCCGGCCCCCCCCCAAAAAAAAGCCCGGCCCCCCCTTGTTTTGTCCGCCCCAGTCCAGCCCAAACGAAAATCATGAACACCGGTTTTTGCTTGTCGCCCCTTTTTCGAAAAAATTTCCGTTTGTTTTTTTTTGGGAAACACCTTTTTTTGCCGGACGTCCCTGCCCCCGTTTTTGCCCATCCGGGGCCTTTTTTGGCCCTTCCGGACCCTGGCGCCCGGGGCCTCTGTTTTTTTTGGGCCTCAAAAATCGGCCCCCAAACAAACACCCCCGGGGGTGGGGGTGGTGGGCCCCCTTTTTGGCCCCGGAACCCCCCCAGTTTGTTTTTTTCCCCCTTTTTCACATGTTTCCCCCCGGGCCCCCCAAGGACACCTTTGGCCCCCCCCCCCCCGCCCACCCCTTGGTTTGTAGTTTGATGGCAAGACAACCCCCCAATCACAACCCAGCAACCGCAAAAAAAGAAAACAAACTCCATCCCAGGGGGAACCGATTTTGGAAGGCCCCACCCCCGGGGGTGAACCCCGTGTTTTTTTTTTGGGAAACCCGTGCCCTGTCCCCCCTCCGCAAAAAACGGCCCCCCCCCCCCAAAAAAAAAATGGTTGGTGGGGGAGCCCCCTTAAAAAAGACGGGGGCCCCCCCCCCGGGGGTTTTTTTTGTCCGGGTCATGGGCCCCCCCCCCCCCCACCATTCGGGGGAACCCCCCTTCCACCTAATTGCCAAAAAGGTTTTTTTTTTTTTTTTTTTTCCAGCCCCGTTTTCCACCTCCCGGGGGGGATCGGGAAAAACAAACAAAAAACCCCCCCCCCCCTTTTTTTTTTTGTTTTTTTTTTTTTTTTTGTTGGTTTTTTTGGTTTTTTGGTGTTTTATTTTTTTTTTTTTGTTTTTTTGTTTTTCCGTTTTCCCCCCTTTTGGTGAAACCCTTTACGCTGACAACTTAACGTTGGTTCCCCCGTTTCAACTGGAAAATTGACAATTCTGGGCAAGCCCGAAAAAAAAATCTGGGTCGCCGTTCCCCCCCGGTTTCCCCCTGGATGGGGCCCCCCGGGACCCCACATTGAACGGCCCTTCCACCCAGGAAAAAACTGCCAAAAGCCCCGGTCCCCGGTTTGGGGGGTTTTGGGGCCCCCTAAGAAGCGTTCCCCCCAAAGGGGGGGCCCGAAGCCGGGGGCAAACGTGTGTTGGTTTCTATTCCAAAATTTTCTACATAAAAATCCCGCCCCCCCCCGCTGGGTGCCCCCCCCCCCCCCCTTTGGGGCCGGGTGATGGTGTTCCCCCAGGTGTTGTAATGTGGGAAATTATTCCCGCGGGGGGTTTTAAGCCCCCCACCCCCCAATTGTCTACCCAAGTTTTGGGGGCAAATTTTTATCCCGGGTAAGACAAACCCTTGTTTTTAAAAACCCACGTGCTGTTTGGGGTTGGGAACAAAAACGGCTTTGCAATACTTGGTGGTCCCCGTTTTTTACCCCCCCCCCAGGGGGCCCCTTGGGCAGGTTTTTGCCGAAAATCCCCCCCGGGAAAAAAAGGGTTGGGTTTTCCCGGTGGATTTTTGTCGCCGACGAAAAAAAGGTGCCGGGGGGGGGAGCCCCGAAGGCAAAAACTCCCCCCCCAAGAACGCCCCGTTGCCCCCCCAGACCCTTGGACAGCCCCCAAAATCCACCAAACAACTCCGCAAAAATTTTTTAAAACCAGTTAAACGAATTTCCCCACAAAAAATTTTTTTTCCCCCCCCCCCCCCCCCTTTTCGCCGTTTTTTGTTTTTTTCTTTTTTTTCGAGGCGCCAGCGCCCCGGTTGGATTCCACCCTGTTTTTACCCCCTTCGGCCCAATCCCTTAATCCCAACCCTCTTTTTTTTATCCCCCACGGGAAACACACCTTTTTCCCCCCCACCTTTTCGCCCTAATTTTCGGGCCCCCCGACCCCCCTCCCCCCCCGCCCCACACCCCCGTTTTTTGGTTTTTTTTTTTTCCGCCCCTGTTTTTTTTTTTTCCCGAGATGGCCTCGGCGGCCCCCGAAAAAACACAAAAACCAACCCCCAAACCCCCCCACCCCCTCTTTTTTCCGCCCCTCAAAAAAGAAACGGGGGCCCCCCCCCTTTATTTTTTTTTAATTCCCCCCCACTTAAAAATTTGGCTTTTTGCTGCCCCGGGCTAAGTATCTTTAAGGACCCAAACCAACCCGGCCGGCGGGGACAAATGCCCCGGGCCGCCCGCCCCCCCCGCTCCCCCCAACCAAAAAAAAAAATGAAATCCGGGCCCGGGTTCCCCCCCATCCCGTTTTTTTTTTTTCCACCCCCCCAAACTTTCACTCCAACCTTGTAATGGAGAGCCCGGGACATCAGGCCCCCCAAGCAAAAAAATGTCCAGGCCCCCCGGAACCATGAAAAAGGTGGCGGGGGGTTTGGAAGGGCAAACTCGGTGGGTTAAAGTTGGCCAGGACGCCCCCCGAAGGTACCGAAAATTTGTTGTTTTTTTCCCACCCTCCCCCCCCCTTTTTCCCCTGGGCATGAAAAAACCCCAACGTGGGCATTCCCCCCTCACCCCCCCCCTCGGGTAAAAGACCGTGGGTGTTTCCCCGGAGAGCCACAGCCCCCCCTCCGGGAAGGGAAAATTTTTGGGCGGAATTTCTTTGTGGCCAAAAAAAGCGGTGCGCCCCCCCAACCCGGGAAAAGGTAAGTTTTAGCCCCCCCGGGCCCGAAATCATGTACGAAGGCGGCCACCCGAAAAAAACAAAAATCGGCCCCCCCACGAAGCCCCCCCCCTTGGCCCCCCCCGAGCAACGGGGGTAACAGCCCCGGCCCCCAAATCGCCCCCCACCCCCCCCTTTTTTTCGAATCTCAAAACAAAAAAAGTCCCTTTTCTCCCGCGAAAAAAAGGAACAAAGGGGGCTAACCTGTGGCCCCGGGGGCCCGGCAGCGAAAAAATGGGGTTTCCCCCCCCCGCCCCTTTTGAAAAAATCCCCTCCCAAAAAAACGAAAAAAAAAAACCCCCGTTTTTTTTTTGTTCTAAATTCCTTCCCGAAAAAAACCACCTCCCCCCATTGCCTTCCAAGTTTGCGAAAAATGGGGGAAAAGGGTTTTTAAAAGCCCCGCCCAAATTTAGCAAGGAAAAAAAAAAACAAGCCTGAAAAATCCGGGGGCGGCCCCAGTTTTTTTTTCCCCGTTTTGCCAGCCGGTTTTCCATCCCTTTTTTCCTCGGGGGGCCCCACCCCCCCCGGCCCACTCCCCTGCGAAAAAAAAAAAAACGTACCCACACCCCCCCCCCCCCCCCCCCCCCCCCCCCCACCCCCCCCCCCCCCCCCTCGCCCCTTCCCCCTCCCCCTTCCCAAAAGTTTTTTTTTTTTTTTGGTCGCCCCCAAACCCCAGCCGGAAAAAAGTGTTTTTCGAAAAAAAAAAAAAAACCAGCCTGGACCGCCCCAAAACAAACCCCCACCTTTTCCGTCCGTCCTGGGCCAAAGGGGTTGGGGCCCCCAACAGCAAACCTTCCCCTTTTAAAATGGGAAAGGTGAAAGTAAAGCGGCGAACAACCGCCGGGGGAGTTTTAAGTGGGGGAAAAATTTTCTCCCGGCCCCCCCCAAAACGGGCCCCTGGGGGGCGGAAACTGCCCGTTCCCCCCCAAGCGGGTTTCCCCCCCCAAACCCTCACCGATTTCCCAAACCCCCCCGAAAAACAAACAGCAAAACAAAAAACAAAACAAAAAAAACCCGGTACACCCCCCCCCTTCGGCAAAGGGCCGCCCCCAGGCCCCCAAAAGGCCCGGAGCCAGGGCCCCCCCCCCCTCCCCAAACGGGGGGAATTAGCCCGTCCCCGCAACCCGTTTTTTTGGCCCCCCCGTTTTTTTTTTTGTTTTTTGTTTTTTTTTCCCCCTCCCAAAGTTTTTTGGTTTTTTGGTCCGGGGCCCCCCCCCCCGCCGCCCCCGGGGAAAAATGACGAAAGGTTTTTGCCGGCCAACCTTTTTTTTTTCGGTCCCAGAAAATATAAACGCCCCAAACGGTTTCCCCCCAAAACAATGGGTGGGATTTTTTTGGTTTTTATAAAAAAAAATAACGCCAACCGCCGGAAAAGATTGGTGGGGTG
>Ga0179591_1367120_pt1 | contig 11986 bp, 17 predicted proteins | sample CZOMad2_1_08_16f_FD_182891 | JGI IMG/M metagenome (GOLD analysis project Ga0179591, IMG submission 182891) | Vadose zone soil fungal communities from Angelo Coast Range Reserve, California, USA - CZOMad2_1_08_16fungal (PacBio error correction) | ecosystem: Environmental > Terrestrial > Soil >...
TCGGAAGAGGGCAAAAGGGTCTACCTCATGGAGGGAAAATATGTTACTGTCAAGGTAGGGAGCCTCGTATTTTACTACCGTAAGCGGCCTCTGGGAAAAAGATCGGGATAAAACGGCCAGGGGTGAAAGAAAAGATACACTACAGGGACAGCTTGAAAAGGGAGGAGAAGAGGAGTGAGATAAATCTTCTAGAAAAAATGATTCGTTCAAAAGGGGAGTACAGAGAGTGTGTCTCGGAACTTTAAAAGAAAACCACTATGCGAGGGATCAGGGGCGAGTAAATCTGGGCCGGAAGAGGGGATGAGGGGAGAAAAGAAAGTTCGGTTAATCTTTCAGCTCTGATTAAAAACGTTTGCTACATGGGAAGCGGATGGGATCGGGAAGGGTAAAAGAGATGGTGTGGAAAAGGTTAAATGGGGGGGTCGAAGGGGTCACAGGAATTCTCGGGGCTAGGGGAAAGGGAGATGCTGCCGTTTTTCTCAATTAATAGGGGAACCTCAAATGGATGCCTGGGGGGAATTCTAAGGCCGGTCCTGACCCCCTGGGGAAAAACTATGATGTCCGAAGGGTTCGTGGGGAGGAAGGAGTTGAGAAGCTTTAGGAGGTCGAACGTGTTGTTCGTTTTTCAGGGGACAAAAGGGATCCGGGTGACTCTCTTCAAGGGGGGGAGAAACTCAGAGGAAGGGAAACTGGGTAGGGGGGACGATCTCCCTACTTTACCAGTAGGTTGAACTAATGCCTTGCAAGAGCTTGTTAAAAAAGTTGGGTGGGAGGGGCGAGGCAAAGCCTAAAAATTAAAAGAAATGAGGTAGCATGAGCAAGCTCAGGACGCTTTTCGTGAAACACCCAGGGGGAGAGATAAACGGTCAGTTCTCTCTATGAAAAGGCGGGCCTGAGTCGGTCCCTAGAGGGGGGGGTCACCCGAAGATTGGCGGAGTGGGCTCACGTTGAACCGCGGAGTGGGCGGGGAAGGGTTCCACCCCATTAAAAGGGGAACTTCTAGCAGAGACTCTATAGGAAAAAAAAACGACTTCCAGAGATAGAAAAGCACATCTGAGGGGCTGCGAAAAGCGTAAAACTGGTTTTCACAGAAGATATGAAACGGGGGGGTACTGGGGAAAGGCGCCGGGATAAAACAATCGCCGACTTTAAATTCCATGTGGGAAAAAAACTGAAGGGGTCACGTCGAAAAACCGGCCTTCTGAGAGACAGTCCAAGGAAAAGATAACGCAGTCCGGGGCAAGGGCTATGAAGAATTTCCTACTAAATGAGGAAGGAAGTAGGATTATCTGAATGGGGGGGTAGCTGGTCCCCTATCGAAGGAGATCAGAAAAAAATACAGGAGGGGGGGGCCTCATTGATCAGGAGGGGGGGAGGGGAGGGTGGGGGTGCTAACTAAAGAAACTGACTGAAACTTCGAGCCGGCAGTCTGGCATGGCTACTTACGGGGGAGTGAGCGTCGGAGTCGGAGGGGAGGGGGAAAGAAAAGAAAAGCCGGGAGGTAGGAGAGGTGGAAAGGGGAATTGAGGACTACGGGTAAATCTAAACCAGACGACTTTAGTGGTAGTGGGACGGAACGACATCGTCTACCAGGACGCTGACTGCTTGGGGGGGGGACATTTAGGAGGGGAAGGGAATAGAAAAACGGCGGCGCGAATTGGGTTAAGAAAAGAGGCGGGAAGGAGAAAAGATCGAGTTCGTGAGACTTGGTCTGTGGAACATGAGCGTTTATGGCGGCGGTGTTGAAAGGAAAGAACGGGAGCGTGAGTTGAGAAGGGCCGGGTTTCTGGGGGCATCCAATCAAAAGGAAGGGAAAGCATCGAGGGGACGGGAGAGGTGACAAGAGGCTTCTACTGGGGAATTCGACGGGCTAGGAAAACTGGAGAAAAGAAAGTATGATAGAATGAGATCATGGGGGGGGAAAAAGAGCAGCATCTGGGGAACTCTACAGGGGGAAAGATTTGTCGCGGAATACCCGAAATAAAACTAGGGAAGACTGAATCAAAAAGAAAAGAGGTACCGGGAGCCGTGCACCTTCCCCACCAGAAGCGCGACCCCACTGTGGGTCCTGATCCCAAGAAGAAGGATACTAACCCGTATCTTGGGGACGGGAGGAAAATACATAATCCTTGTAACGGAGACGACTTACTATCATTCTTAAAGCTAAAAGGAAAATCCGAGATGGTAACGATTTCTCCGTGTAAACAAAAAAAAAAGAAACCCGGAAAGGTCGAGAAGGAGAAGGGGAGGGGGCAAGAGAAGGAAGGACATTTGCAAAAAGAAAGAAAGTATGGAGGGGACCTCCTTTTCCCTTCCATCGACGAAACGCAATCGGGGATTCGCAAGACAGATCAGAAGGGAAAGGGTGAAGTGGAGTTAAGAACGGGGGAGTTACGTCTCAAACCATCACAAGAAACAGCTTCAACATATGGAAAAAGAGGGAAAGGGGGGATCATAAGGTGCATATGGGACAAAAAGACACGGCTGGCATATCATCCCGGTCCGGAGAGAGGAATGGGGGATGCATACGGGAGCGAAAAAGGGTCAAGGGGAAAGCCGAGAGGGAGACGGAATTAAGGAAGGTGGTTAATGGATCGGACCGACAAGGAAGCCGAAGGGGGACAGGAAAAATTCTTGGGATTGGGGAGGAGAAGGAGGCATCTAAAAAAAAACCTCAAGAGGGGAAAACGATTGGAACGTGTTCACTTGACGAAAAGCAAGGAGGGGATCGAACCGTTTACGGCCGTTCGTGCCGCTCGAGAAGATCAGCATAGGAAAAGAAGGGTATCCTTATCTTACAGGGGGGGGGAAAAGAGAAAACTTCCATGCTGTTTAGGCGTCCCCGCTCAAAGAACCAGGGGGGAAGAGGGGTCGGGGGGGGTAGAAGACGAAAAGTGAAATATCAGGAAGGGAGAGGAGTGATAGGCTACTCCCTCTGGTAGATCTGCGTACCGAACAACCGGGGTTTTCAAGAGGAAAATTTAAACTACAAAATACTCAACCAGGCAAAGATATAAAGAAGGTAGTAGTTTCATATGTCTTATCATTTCCAGGGTACCCTCCACGTGCTGTTACGGAGTGAAAATTCTCCTATCGGGGCGTGCAAAAAATTTCACTGAGGGACGCAAGGAAACAAAAAAGGGGTCCGTACTCCTGAGTGGATATCCAAAGGGAAAATTAAGGGGTGACATAAAAGGGATCGAAAAAAAAGAAGAGGCCGAATCAACCCACACGGGTTCCTCCCTCCTGCAACGGAAAAAAGAAAAACATCTGATCACTCCTCTGGAAAAGCGCACTCAGGGGGGGGGGTCATCCCTTCTTCAAGGACACACGGGGAAAAAGTGAAGGAAACAGCGTGAAATTTTTTGATGCCACCGCAGTTGGGCATACTCTTAACCTCAGGGGGGACTCCCCAAAAGAAAAGGGAAAAAGGACGAAGGTCCAGGGGGGAAAAAGGGGGAGAACACTTCTGAGAAAATAACACTTTACAGAAGGATTAGGTTCAGTCAACTATAGGTCTCAGGAGAATTGCCAGGATAGACTTATAGGAAAGAAAAGAGGCTTCAGCGGGGTCCGGCGATGTGAGGTCCACAACAGATCGGAATAATGGGGGGGGGGATTGAAAAGAGGAAAACACTTATGGAAGGGACACACTTTCTGAACAGAGGGTAGCGAAGGAGCTCGACCACGATGGGAAGGGGAAAGAAGGGAGGAGCGGGGGAGTCCCAGTCGGGGGAAGGATTTGAAAACACTACTCGGAGTCAAGGGAAGACAGTGTTGCCATCCTCCTTAATCGTTCGTCAAAAACGCTAGGGCGGAAATTTCCGAAAAAAAGGGATAATAAGATACTGAAAGACAGATAGTCGGGGGTTGGTAAGCGCTAACTCTCCCTCATAATAAGAGGAAGAGTATAGGATGACGGAATCACGGGGGGCGAAGGATTGTCTAAGGCGTGAGTGCATTACTATCATCTACTTGTTTCGAGATCGCCTCTGAGTGAGACAGGGGGGGAAGGAGGGCGGGGGGCAAAGCAAGATTAGTAGTTCAAAAGGAAAGGGGAGGGGCGTGTTGAAGAAAAAATCTGATAAAACTAATTGACGCTTCTACGCCAATGAATCGAAGAGCTCCTCGTCGCTACATGAAGTTTAAGGAAAGGCGGGGGGTCAATCATACCTTGGGGGAAGAGCGTTCAATACCAAAACACGTCAGAAGAGCTGGGTAGGGAGGCGAAAAAGAAGATCCTGAATCCAGATCGAGTAGTCGGTAACTTGCTGTAACTCAAGGCGGAAAGTGCAAAGGTGCACGCTCACAGGGGGAGAAGGGTTCGGTAAGGGGGTTCTCGGAGGGGGGGGAAAAGAAGGGGGGGGGGGGGGGGGGGGGGTGTTGGGTTGGTGGTTTGAGCGGGGGTGGAAGGAGGGGATGCCGGGGAATTCGCGTCTCATGGGTCCGATTCTTCATGCCACCTCGGAGGGACAACACATCGACCACCTGTTGAAGGGATGGAGCTCGGGGGGAAAGCAAAAAAAAAGGGGCAGGACCACCGAGGAAAAAGAAAGGAGGGGTCTTTAATAGAGGGGGGGGGTGAAAAAAAAGTAGGGTAGAGCACCTTAGGCTTAAACTGGGGGGATCAGCGCGGCCTAAACGTTGAAAAAAGAATGGTCAGTCACTCCGCTCGAAAACCAGGCCGGTCGGTACGTAACAAGGGTGAGGGTTAAGCTGAGGTGGCCATTAGTTGGCGCAACTAGATTTGAGCTTTGACCCAGCACGGGGTTTGGGGGGGGGGGAGGGAACCCCCTGGGAGCTAAAAATTACAAAAAGGGGAGAAAACTGTAGGGAGATAGGCTTTGGCTCCTGCTCGTAGGATGTGCGCGGAACACCCGTGGAGAAGAAAAGCAGTATTGCGACTGAAAGCCGAAGGCCTTATTAGGGGACCTCACTCAGAGACCCGACTCATGCGGTCAGTCGGCCTCTCTAATGGAAATAAGGGAGGAGACGGGAAACCCCCTTTCCTGAATGATTCAATCAGACAGGGGAGGTATCGATATGCAAGAAGTAAGCCTAGGGACGATCACAAACGCTTGTCAGAGAGTGCTAAAGTTGAAAAAGGGAAAATTGTGGGCCTAAAAGAGGAGGGAGGGTTACAAAAAGAGAGACAGGATCGGGAATCGAAGGGAAGGCATGTGATGGCCTCTCCTCTTTGGAAAATTAGGTCACAATCGCGCAGTGCCCAAAGTTGGAAGAGGTAAGTCAAAAACAGAGTCTTTTTACAAGGAATGGTGGAAGCAAAAAAATTTCCTGAAAGAGCCGTGAAAATGAAGCCTTTTTTATGGGTATGCCGGACTCATCCACCCTGAGTAAGGGGGAGGGGAAGAATTTGACTTTCAAGGGTTTATGGGGGAAGGAGGATTCCCAAAAGGAAAGACAAGACCACACTTCTGCCTAGAGGGAAAAGGGACAAGGGTCAGATTCGTTTCGATGAGTCAGAAAGACATCAGAAATCCCGGTGAGTTAGTCAAGTGGTTGCAAAGGGGGAAGGAACAGAGGGACAAAGCGATCAGAAACCGACAGGGAGGGATGGGGTTCGTAACAGGGAGGGAAAAGAGGGAAACCAGGAAAAGGAGGGGGGAGGACTGAAAGGGAACTAAAGGATAGTCACGCGAAAAGGTACTCCGGGGGTCCGAACCGACTGAGAAAGATGGTCAGGGGGAAAAGGGGACTGGATGGAAAGGGGGTAGTAGGCTTTCTTTCAAGGTGCGTGGGGGACCGGAAAAAGGGACTGTGGATAGTTGATGACCTCAGGGTTCTGGCGGTCTACCAAGGAGGCCGAAGAGGGGGGGGTTAGGAAGGCGGTGAAAAAGAGAGGATCTGGGAGAAGGGAGAAGAGAGAACAAACAAACGGTATTATAAAATAGAGATAGCCCGAGAGAAGCTGTCAACTCGAAGTCATCGATGCCCGGAGCGTGGGGGGCCCGAAAAAACGTCAAAGGCGTCAACTCATCCTCGGGAGGGCAGGAAGGGGAGTGCAACACCATCAAAGACCAAAGAGAAAAAAGGGTTTTAAGGGATCACCCGAAGAACATCGGGAGCACGAAAGATGCGTGTATATGGAAAGTCGACCTTAATGAGGAAAAAGGCTGCGAATCCTTGTGATATCATCAGGAGATATGGAAAAAGTCCTTCATCTGGGGAAGTAGCCAGGAAGGGGACGAAAAATACACTCCCTAAGAGTATCTTTGAGATCGATAGGGCAGCCATTCCATTGACAAAAGAAGAAGAAAAAAACGATTTAAATGGGGAAGAAGGTACTACCTCACAGGAAAAAAAACATGGTCGGGGAAAAGGAAGAAGGGAGAGCAGTGGGGGCTCGTGGTCTTGAGACCGGTGAGGAAAAGGGAACCCGTGCACACTTAAAGGGAAGCTTCCTCCGCCAGGGGGGGGCAGACGGGTTTGGGGGGGAACGGGGAAAAAAGGAAAAAAATCCAAGGTTCTAAAGATAATCCTCGGCATCGGAGTCAGGAAAGGGATCAGTAGGGGAAAAGGCCGGGTGTAAACTCCGGTTAAGGGGATAAATAAAAATGTGGGTGTTGGAAAAAACTGCTGGAGGACGGACACTGCCAAGGCCAAAAAAATGGAAAGTCGGATTTAAAGGAGAGGGGCACGCAAGGAAAACACCGTCTGGGATTTCAAAATTAAGGGAAAAGTTCACAGCAATGGGGGGGGAATCTTGCTGAGAGGAAAACTGGGACGGCCCTCGGTTTCAGGAGAGGTAGGCGAGAGCGCGCCTCAGGGGGGGAAGGGGGGTTGGGGAAAATTAAAGGGGGGGGGAAAAAAAGAAAGGTGAAAATTCAGCGGCCCGAGAAAGCGCAAGGGGTCCTGGCAATTGAGTGACAAGAAAGCTCTGGTTCATCGAAGGATAGGGGGGAGGGCTGCTCGGAAAAGGGGATTAAGAGTTACGACACTAGCCAGTCCCTCAGAATGGTAGGTGTTTCATTCAGGGGATCAGTTCAAAGAGCCCCCAAAAACCAAACTTATGGGACAAAAGAACGCGGGGAGGGTCAAACAGAATCGTTCGTTCAACGCTAAGACCGCGAACCCAAAACCAGGTCAAAAAATAAGGAGGATCGAGGAAGGGCTTCCAAGAGGAAAAGAGAAGTGTTAAGAGACGAAACTACTACTTCCGACGATATCTGTTTAGAAGACTAGAGGAAGGAAAGGAAAAAACGTCCTCCGATGGAAAGAAATACTCAAAAAAGGGTAAATGGGGTTCATTCCCTTATTCGATCACCTGAAAAACCGGCATGTGGTCGATGAAAGGGTAATTCCAAATTCCGACTCCTAGTTTGGAACTTCCAGACTCGGACCCATGACGAACAGCGAAGCTGTCCCACATCTCACGGGAACTTCAAGAGATAAAAAAATGAGCAAACAGGCGAGAAACCAAAAAAAGGAAAATAAAAGCCTACTTGGGTATTCGGTCGCAAAGGGGGAATCTCTCATTAGATTGCCCGAGGAGACAAGAGAACTCCAGATCGGTCATATAGGAGAGCTAGGGATTGGGGGCGCCGTAAAGCCCGATTCGTACTGGGATTGTTGGAAGGGAATAAAGAAACACAAGAAAAGGGATTTACAAAAATGTAAAGAGCTCCGATTAAGGGGAGGATCTAGATAACTTAGGCGTCTCCGCGAGTTCGGTGGGATTTATTTTTGTGGAACCACGGAAAGAGTACGGTCGGAAAGAAGGGAGGCATTGGGGAGGCCGGGAGAGTCGGATGAACTAGAGCTAGGGAAATAAAAGGGAATACATTCCTATCTCTGTAACGTCTCTGAAAGAAAAGGACGAGGGGAAAAAGCGAAAAACAACAACAAGGGGGGGAAAGAGAAGAGATCGAAGCCACTTGGCGCTGAAAGTCTAAGAAAATCTGTGGAGGGTAAGAATCTTACGGTCGCCGTGAACTTCGCTGAAGAGAATCGATTTGACAGGGAGTAAGACATGCTCTTGCAAATGGGATGATGGCAGGAAAAAGAAACGAAAGCAGGGGATTCAAAAGAATCAGAGAACGAAGGGCCGTCTCAAGGATTCGACGAGAGTGATCGCCTCTTCTCCTAACCTGAGTTGTCAAAGTGTGGACAAGGGGAAGGGGGGGGGGTCGGGGGAATACGTTCATCAAAAAGAATGACCGCTCTGTTTAAGGGTTTTCTAAGAAAATAGGACGTGAAAGGAAGAGATGTGGGTCATATAAGTTATACGTGATAGGAGGAGCCTGAAAAGGAGGTCCCCGTTAAGGGTGACTAACAGAGAACCAGGAGCTAGGTATCGGGAATTGGGGAATGATCGCGCATTGGGGGTTCTCTTGGGGGGAAGGGACTGCAAAGAGGGGAAGGTTGAAGACGTCGCCTGGGCGTCTGTTTAGGATTAAACCTCGTGAGGGCGTCTCCGGGGGGCATCCAAAAGAGAGGGAACTGGTTGAGGAATGTAGCCTTGGTGGGGGAGGACGCCGTGGAAAAAAAAACCACCTAGTTAAAAAAAATAGGCAGGGGGGGCGGGGAGATTGAGACGGTCTTTCTTTCTCTCCTGAAACTAAGGGGGATCGTCTGAACTTCTTCGGCGGTCCTAGAACAGGGGGAAGACACGGCTTGGCAAACGCGGTGAAAAACCGGCGTTAAAGAATCTTTGTGAGGAAGCGCGAAGGATTTACGACGATCTCCCGAGGCAAATTGGCGGCGTTGAAAACGTTGGGGGAGGAAAGAACTGAAAGGACCAAAAGGGAAAAATCCCTTGGATTGGACATAATGAGCAGGGATCGAAATGCTTTGCCGAGACACCATTGGATCTGATTGCTCGAGGGAATGAAACTCAGAAAGGAGGATAAGGAAAAACTTCTGGCACCCCGAAAGGAGTCCGTGGGTATCGGGTCTCTAAAGGGGAACCTAGGGGGAGGACGGAATTTACCACCCCCATTTGATCCGTCGGCTCGCGCGAAGAGAAGAAAGAAGAGGGGGAAGAACAAGCAAGGAAAAAAGGCGTGGAGAAAGAACCACTCTTAAGTTCTCACTTGGGGGACAAAAAAGAAAAACGTGTTAAAAGAAGTGGTCTGGGATATTCAGGAGGACGCCGCTATGGACGGGAATTCATTTTAGCGAGGGGTGGGGGGTGGGGGTGGGGGGGGGGGGTGGGAGGGGGGGGGGGGGGGGTGTGTGGGGGGGAGGGGGAGGGAGGGGGGGGTGGGGGGGGTGGGGGGGGGGGGATGGTGTGGGTGTGGGGGGGGGGGGGGTGGTGGGGGGGGGGAGTGGGGGGAGGGAGGGGGGGAGTGGGGGGGGGGGGGGGGGGGTGGGTGGGGGAATTTGTCATTGGGAACACGATCCGGTGAGCCCAAACAAGAGGGAGGACGAGACCGGGGAACGCGTCATGTTTCCTGATCATGACCGGAGCCTTGCGTACTTATGATATGAAAAGAAGGGGGTTCTAGTGTTAGAGGCGGGGAAAGAAGCTAAGACCCCGGAGATTCATGCTTTGGGACCAAAAGGGTGGTGGCAGTTTTAGGTGGGAAGCACGGTCTTCAAGGGGGAAAAAAAGGAAGAAAAGGGAAAGGAGAGGGTTTGGGCGAAGAAAAGGGACCGAGGGATGTCTCAGAAAGATATCAAGGGGGGGGAAAAATCGTACAGAAGGTGGATAGTGGGGCCAAGGTAATGAGGCTATGAAAAGAACCGAGCAATCGGGAGGGATGTTGAAACCTCGAACAAGAGGAAATGACGATTTGTTTAAAGAAGGCGGGGAGAAGGGAACAACACGGGAGGGGGTAAGAAAGGGGAAGAAGGGGAAGGACCGTCCTCTCCCACTCATCCGCCGGTTTGACGCTTGGTATAAAAAACAAGGATATAGGGGGGGGGGGAGGAGTGGGTTAAAGAAAGACCAAGGGGAAGAGGGATGAATTTGAAGCGAGAATCCTCAAGGTTTCTTAAAAAGAAGAAGAGGAAAGGTGGGAGCCGGTTCGAGTAGTCCCAATGGCTCGTTGAAGCTATAGAAAAACAACATCTTATTCTTAAAGAGAGAGAAGCTTGATAACGAGAAAACGCAACTCTCTGGCAACTCTAAGGAATTCGCTGGGGGATCAGGTCACTCCCACCAAAGCTGAAAGTGGAAGAGAAGATGAAACCGGGGAGGCTTACACAACACGAACAATCGAAAAGTCCTTTAACCGAAGGGGAGCGAAATTAAGGAAGGGAGGTAAGGCTAAAATCCTTGGGGACACAATGAATCAAGAGGTAAAGAATTGACCTTCCATCTATCCAAAATGTACAAACAATAGCCGATTTCGCCGGTACGAAAGAACTAAAGGAAGAAGGGGGGGCAATCTGGTTGGTCCAGTAGCAATTGAAAAAGGCAACCACGGACTAAAATACCCTTAAGGAAGGGGGAAACAGAGGGAGGAACATATAGACAAGAACATCTACCGGTACATGGGAAGAACAGCATCCGTCTCGCGGGAGGCTCGGGTTCGGGAAGACCTGGAATCAAGGGTGATCTTCAAACCAGAAAAAGAAGACAAAAGAGGTAAGGAAGGGGGGAAGGGAAAGAAGAGAAGGTTACGTAAGGGGACCCGCCTTACACCAAAGAAACACCATCTGCTCAGAGAAACTCGGCAAGGCTCGCGAAGGTGTCGGGAACATTTGAAGTCGAAAGGAAAGTTCTTTTACCCAGAGGACTGGGGAAGAGCGAACTTTTTTTTGAACTTTCGTGATGAAAGTTCAAATGGGGCGCGGGAAGAAAAAGGACAGGAGGAGTGAAAGAGAGGGAGGGGAGGAAAAACCCGTCAAGTCTGGGAAACAATAGTACGTTTCCACATCGCAAGCACGGTGCGGGTGTCGCAACGCCTTTCTTACGGCCGGTGAGGGGGGGATCTATAAGAAAAGAGAAAGGAAGCTCAAGAGGGGAGGGGAAGGGGGGGGTTATTCCCGTGACGAAATTCAAAAAAAACACGGCCCAGCCGCTCCCGAGAACACGTACGCCGCAGCTAGGAGTGAAAGGGGGAAAAATAAGGTTCCGCAGGAGTTGCTAGGGCGATCCCTCTGGAGGGGTCTGCGAAGAAACAGGGTTGCAGCGACAGTTAGAGGCGGGCACGCCACTCCATGTATTGATGGTGCAATGGGATCATGGTGGGGACAACCTCAAAAAAGTGATGGGGGAAAAGCAAGTCCCGCGTCACTGAAGAAGACTCTGGAGCAAAGGAAATTACGGTTCCGAGGAAACAACCAGGGAACACACAGGAACGTTCTTTTGGAGAGGACATAGGGCTAATGTGAATCAAAACGTGGATTCCTCCAAAAGAAGGAATCAAAAGAAAGAAAAATTTTTCCAAAGAACCGAAAAGAAGAGGAAGGAAGGGGTAAGGCCCGAGACGAGGAAGGCAAAGAAGAGGAAAAGAGAGGTTTGCTGGGTTTCATTCAAGGTCACGAGCAACCTGAAAGCCGGGCACAGGTGGTCGCATTAAGGTGGGGATGGAAAACGGGAGAAAAACTAACCTAGGGGAACAGCATACACTGAAAAGGGAAAGAATGCCGGTGCAAGACGTTCATGAGGTTCCATCATAAAAAGGCACACAGAAAACCTATAGGTCAGATACAACACTTCAGAGACCGACGGGGGATGGAGGAACGTTCCCTTGGAAAGTGAAAATTGGACCCGCTGACCGGGAAACTTAGAGAAAGAAAAAGGGTATGCTTCCTTCATGTCTTTTGAGGTAACACGATCGGAATTGACTGGGGAATTGAAAGGGGGAAAGTGACACACAGGAGAGGGGGGAAACTTTGACTGGAACACTCCTTTGTATCTACAAGGTAGCTAGAAAGGAGAGCGATAAGACGGCTCTCCGCCATGGTAGAATCGGGAGTTGAAAATAAATGAGGGAAAGGGATTCACTGGACACTAAGTCTGGGGGTGAAAAGAGAATTCGGAAGATCGGGAGTAAACTAAGGCTAAAAGGGGACA
>Ga0179591_1337901_pt1 | contig 11985 bp, 10 predicted proteins | sample CZOMad2_1_08_16f_FD_182891 | JGI IMG/M metagenome (GOLD analysis project Ga0179591, IMG submission 182891) | Vadose zone soil fungal communities from Angelo Coast Range Reserve, California, USA - CZOMad2_1_08_16fungal (PacBio error correction) | ecosystem: Environmental > Terrestrial > Soil >...
GAGGGGGTGCCTACCGTCTCTTTCGACCTTAACCGCAGGATGGGAGATTCCACCGGGCTCTCTTTGAACTTAAAAATCTTCTAATTTAAAAAAACTTCAAGCGGCATCCTTCGAGGAAGAGGATCTGCAGGGGCGGAAAAGGGGGGTCTGGGGACGAAGAGATTGAGAGGGAAGAAAGAATCCACAGGACTCGGGTCTTAACGGCTTCTCCGACAGTGGGAACGTGGGCTAATGACATCGCCGCGCTGGCGGCGGGGAGGGGAGAAACTAGGCGGGAGGTCCCTGGGGAGGGGGAGGAGAGGGCATCCGGCTGAAGGGATCATTCAACGGAGAGAAAAAAGAAAAAGTGCGGGGGGTTTATAGTAAGGATCTTATTCTAGGCACCAAAAAAATCCCTTCATACGATTCATCAACATGGCGGTGAGAAGGGGCAGGGAGTAAAAATTGGGGCGGGAGTATGACAGCGGGAAACTGGATGCCCTTCCGACGTTTACCAAAGGTAACGACAGCGGAAAAGGGAGAAGGGGACAGGAAGAAGCGACCGGGTCAGGGTCAAGGGTCTTCCCACACACATCTTGACACACAAGGGGTCCGTGTTTCTCCAGTCCGCGCGGGTCGGACCGGAAGGGTACAATAGGGGGGGTAGGAGAGGGCGATCGCCTTCAACGGGCCGGGCGTCCATACGCCGTCTTTCTTGGTGCCTCAGAGGTCCTTATGCATTCGGCGCAGGGTGGGGGGGGGGGGGGGGTGTGATCCCCTCACAAGAGGGGAGGAAACTGACACCATCCGCGGCTTCTACATGGGACCCCAAGTTTTACCGAGAATTCACCTGACACCGATCAGGAGGTGGGAAGGCAGAAAGAAAGGCTAAGGCGGGAGAGAAACTGAAAGAAAAGATTAAAACCGGGGGAAAGCGTCAGCAGTGCTGTGATCTGCAGCACGTGGTAATCGGGGGTTCGGACGGACAGGAGGTGAACCCCGTGCCGAGAAAAGCGAGAGCGTAACTGAGAGTAAGTGCGGGAGGGGGGGGGGGGGAAGGGTCGTTTGAAGGGACGAGAGGGGGGGAGAAGGGGCAGGGGGAGTATAGAGGATCTTCTACCAGCAGACCTGGGCCATCCGTAGAGGAAGAACGAGGCGAAAAGATCCATCGGTCACCCGGCCAGGAGAGGAGCGATGTCGTTAGACTGGGCAATACAAAAAAATTTAAATCAAAAAAGGCGGTCATTGGGTTGGCCCGTCCGGTCAGGGAGGGAGAAAGGAAGGGGAGACGGGTGGGGCGATGGGGAGAAAGGCTTGAAGGTCGTAAAGAATTGTCCTTGCTTCACCGGACGCGGACCTGGGACAAAACGAGCAGGGTAAAGGGGGGGGGGGGGGGAGGAAACTGACTGGATCGGGGAAGTCCCCGAGCATTGAAGCGGTCTAATTAGGGACCTCGGCCATCTCCGACCGCGGAAAAAGTCGAAGGGTAGGGGAAAAAACGGGGGGGAAGCTTTTAAATCTTGGGAGAAAGAAGGTAGAATATCTCTCAGCTAAGTGCCACTTCCAATGCTCAAGGGAACACCGCGAAAATCGGGAAGGGAGAAGGGATAGGTAGAGAGAGAGTTGGAATCCTGCCTTACGCTTAAGTATCTTTAACCTCGTCCTTGCATTCTCCTGAGATAGGAGTAAGAGGGGGAGGGGTGGAGAAGGGACCGTCGTGTGCGCGGAACTCGTGGGAGGGGCTGTTCTGCTGGGGTTTTTTATCCGAAACGCTTGTTGGCTGCGCTTGACAATGCTGGGGGGGGAGAGGCTGCTTCAGAACAAGAGGCAGGGGGGGGGGGGAACAGGCCGATGTGGGCGGGGAAGGCTGGCTCTCGGTGGTACCGCTCTGGTATGGTGCCTTTGTGGGGGTCCTTCTCAGACTGTCTTGTCGCAAGGAAGTGCGGGGAAGGGGAGAAACGGGGGGAAATCGGGAGGAAAGAGGAATTCTCCGCGTCTGAATAGGAGGAACCAGGCAAGACCGCGCTGCTTAAATCCATCTCTAACTATGTCGGCCATCTGATTGCGATACGCGGGGACCTCAAGGGGCAGCGGCGGGATTGGCCGGGGGTTGACAGGACGTGGCGGTTTCATCGGGACCGCCTAACCTCTGATCCCTTAGCCCCAAAAAACACGAAAACGGTGCCTGAAGATGACGCTCAAGTGGGTCGAGAAAAAAAAGACAGAAAAGCAGAAGGAAGGGGAGGGTGAGGAGGGGGGTCCGAAAGGACGGCCATCCTCGCGGAGTTTTGAGGGGGGGGGTTAGAGAGGGGCGAGAGGGAGGAGCGGCTCCGGGGGGCTCGCCGGAGGTGAGCTTGCGAACAAATAGTCATCCTTTCCTTTCCCGAACGGGAACTTCGCCGATGGAGGCGCGCTTGCATCTCTAAAAAAAAAAAAGTAGGAGGGAAAAGAGAGTTAAAGAAGGCAAAAGAGGGGGGGACCTCATGGGCTAACTTCCCAGTGTGTCAGCGAATCAAGTCCGGGCCCAAGGAGCCAAGCTCCCCTACTTTCCGCGAAGGAGAAAGAGACTAATAGCACTCAAACGGACGGAAACACAGGGACAACGACGCGCAGGAAGAAGAAGGGGAAGAGAAGCCTTCACACACCCATGTGTCTGAACTACCGGACTGAAGCCGTTCCCAGCCAGGCAGGTCTTGGAAAAGGGATAAAGCGGCGCGGAGGAGTACCGAGGGAATCAAGCTAATAAGGAAAGTAACAAAATGGCCTCAGTTCCCAGTCTTTGCAATACTTAGAGGGCCAAAAGAGAGGAACGACGAGTCCTTATTAGCTGGGATCCTTATGCGAAAAGTCTATAGCGGCTCAATGACACCGCCGCTTTGCTGAAAAGAAAAGTGAAAAAAAGTAGAGACTTCTCAAAGGACTCATCATGAATCTTTCTTACAAAAGACAATGAATAAAAAAAACCAACCTGACCGAACCAAGACAAAAGGGAAAAAAATCATCGGAATTAGCAGACTCCAATCTTGTCAGAAACTGAACCAAACATCTGGGGAAGAGACACAATTCAAGAGCAGCTCACCTCACGCATGCTGAAAAACCCAGCAGAAGAACAAGACAACCAGAAACAGATTTCCTTCAAAGGGGATGAAACTGGGGAGAAAAAATTATCAGAAATCTGGGGGAGACCATCCGGCAAAACGTTAAAACATTGGGAATCAGTACACCAAATTCTTCATTATCAACAACTGCTCGTTAGACTCCACGATAACGCGAGAAGCGAAAGTGGCGTGATAGGGACTATGGGGTTGAGAAGGAAGGCCGCGGGTCAATCCCAGGGAAAAAAGGTCTGAAGTCGGATCTTAACATGGTGCCCAAATTGGTACAAACGGCCCTTCACCTTAAACCCTGACGGTGAAGGCAACAAGGGGTCCATTGAATTCCCGAGGAAAAAAAAGGTTCCTCCACATTAGCTTAACGTCAAATCTGGAATCAAGTACAGCAACGGTCCCCCGCTTACGGGGGAGGCCATGGGTCAAAGGGGGGGGGGGCATTTCGCAAAGGCGGACATGAACCACGCTATCCAGAGAAGGGAGACGAACACCCCGGCATCAAGCTGAAGACTGAAAACTCGCACGTTGCCACACGAGGCCGGGTTGGGCATTCCGGGGCTTCGCCCGTATCGCTCAAAAGATAGAAGAGACCGCAGGTAGGCGGACGCGGCCGGGGGAGAAAAAACGAGGGAGAGCCCAAGGGACAGGGAACCAGGGGCGTAAAGTCCATACCAGACCGCAAAAATAAACTCTAAGAAAAAACGGCGCGGACCCCGAAGCAGGAAAGAAAAACCAATGCCATAGAAGAAGGGGGGGGGGGGGGTGGGGAGGTACGGCTTGGCTCGGCCTTGGTGAGCCTTCCTAAATAAGAAAGACCCCCGTGCCCTTGGGCCGATGAAGGGGAAAGAGATGAAGCGAATATCAGGAAAGAAGTGGGCTGGGAATTAGAGGGGACGTGCTTGAGAGCCACCAATGCAGGTTGTAACGTATCGTACAAGCTGTAGGTAGGTAAGAGAAGGGGAGAAGCCAAGGAGTTTGGGAAGTTGGGAGACAGAAAAAGTTTGGGTTGGGAAAACCCCAAGCAAAAGGCAATGGGAGAGTCATAAGAACAGGAAGAAACCAGACTGGAGGGGAAGGCAGATAACGTACAGGTCAAGATGAAGCCTATCTCTCGAAGCTCTAATCGTTTGGGACGGCCCGGAACGGCGACTAGAGTCCCCGAAAAAGGAGAACAGATGTGTGGGAAAAAAGGTGGTTGACACCGAGGAAATAATCTTTTCGGGGACATTCCCGACCCACCAGGTTCTAAATCGAATGAGGGAAAGTGGGAAAGGCCTTAGTGGAAAGGGTTAGACATCCATTTGGGGAGAGGGCTCATCACATCACATTTGCAGACCGGGGGGACAGCAATCACCGATGTTGAAGAGAAAAGAGAAAAATAGAGTCGGGGAGGGGGGAATCTCATGAAGGTACTCCACTCGGAATCCCTCACTCAAGGGGGTCCGGGATCAGCAAGGCTGATCACGCCGAAGGATGAGAAGCGGGGAGAACCAACGAAAACGCTAGGGTGAATCAAAACGACTAGAGGCGAGCCGGCCAAAGAACCTGCATGGAGCACGACGGAGAAGAACACAGAGTACGAGGGAAATTCGTCAGGGAAAGAGTACAAAGCGCGCGAACCAGAAAATACCATAAATCCCTTATGAATAGAAAGAGATATCACACGGGAGTTGCCGCGGAAAAATTCCGAAGAATAAGTTGAAAGCGAAAAGAAGAGGTCCGGCGACGCGACGAGGGAAAAACACGCCCTATATCTCAAAAACACACAACTGGGTATGAAAATAGATTAGGAAGGTGTGTCAACTCGGTCGCCTCCCGTGCCTGGTACTATGTCTTAGAGAGGGGTCGGAGCCCTCTCAATTCGCAACACTTCACAGGTGGCTTAAGGCAAAGAACTGCGGAGCACTATTTAGAGCAGTGAAGAGGGGGGGGGGAAGGGGGGGACGGGGTGCTGTTCTATTGAACTAGAAAGAAAATCCCTCTGTCGAGGAAAGGAGGGGAAAGCATGGTTACTCGTGGGGCTACCTGCTAGAAGAACTGTCTTCTGTTGATGGGGGGGAAGCACAAGAATAGTTAGTGGGGTGAGGGGAGAACTGGGGGATAGAAGTCGGCGCGATCATTGGATCCGGACCAGATCGTTGAATTCTTTAATCGAACGGATAGGATGCGAGTCAAGCAAAGTCCGGAAAAGGATGAAGAAGGGCGGGTTGAACAGTTCGGTTAGATTCTGGACTAGGGCAGGGTACCACGGCACAGAAAGGGGGGGGAAAAAGTCCCAAGGGGAAAGAAAAGGGGATGGCTGTCCGCCCAGCCCGAGGGAATCTCGGTCATAAAGGACCCCAGAAATCTTAACTAATTAAAGGGGGGTTCGGCCAAGGACACGATCGCGGGAAGGCTCGGCGAAAATTCCGCCGATCGGGGGGGAAGGGGGGGGGGTGAAAGGGGTTTCGAGACTAAGAGTCGGGCGCCGTTCCTTTCCGATGATTTACGGGGGGATCCCCGCTCACCTAGAGGTCAAACAGGACAAAAAATAAGCGATTGAGAAATGTCTACATTGGGAAAAAGGGATCGGGAAAGTCGATAGTCCATACTCAGGGAGCAAGTGAGCGCAGAACGGGACGATCGTTCAACACAGGAGGAAGGCGGGGCGGTCAAATACAAGAAGGGGTCAGCTTTGGGGCTGGAGGGAGTGCAGGGGAGGCATGGCACTCTTACCCCCGAACCCAGCTGCGTCGTCAAGACTGTCGTGTTAGGGGAAGGAGGGGGGCAACCCCCCCAACCCCCCCCCCCCCCAACGGTTACGATGCAAAAAAGGAGCGTCAAAGGGCAGAGAGCACGGAAGATTTGTTGTAGTTCCTTTAAAGCTCGGACTGGCCACCGCGAAGACTAAAGGGAGGGGCGAACTCTCAGAGTTCCGCCCGCGGCGAAGGGGAGGCACTGATGCGCGCAGGCTACACCAAAAAGCAGAATGTCGCACCACCCGGAGTAAAAACAGCAGGTGGGGGGGAAAAGAACAGGATTACTATGTGGCCGGTGTGTGCTAGTCTCTTGTACGGGAATCACGGTGGTCAGGGTCCGACACGGAAAGAGGGAGGCCAAAGGGCCAAAAAGGGGAGACGGGGGACCGTGTTGCACTAGGGGTCTTTACAGGAGAGGTTGCAGGGGGCCCGGGGGCTCCTCGGGGAGACTCACAGCTCCGACCAAAAACGTCACAGGCAGGTCCTGGTAATTAACGAGGGGGGTACCGGGGGCAGTTGTCAAGCGTGGAAGGACCTCTCAGTGGCCACTTGAGGCCCCGGCACGGACGGGAAGAAGAATAAGATCAAGAAGAGGCGAAGGAGAGGCAAGGGGAGGCGAACGAGTTCCCTACTTAAAGGATCTTCTTGGGGCTTGGAGGGGAAGCAGAAAGAAAGGTATAACGTTGGCTCCGGAGGAGCTGGGAGTTAAAAAAGAAGGGGCAGTGGGTGGGTGGAACGTGAATTGGGGACGAGGTGCTGGGAGGAAGGGTGTTGACCCTTGCGGAAGATTGTGTCGCAAGGGGTACAAAAAAGGCTGTGTCGAGGCGGCTCGACCACTGGGGTGGGGCTGGAAACGCTCTGGAGGGGGAAACTGCTAACCCGTTTTTTTTCAGACGGGAGGTACCATATGAGGGAGGTTGACGGGGTGGTGGGGTAATTCTTCAGAATGCTTCGGTTGTCGCAAATCGTCCTGCTGGGACGGGAAGATAAGGGAAGTTAGAGTCTTCTCCTAAAGCGGGCCTTGCTACCGTCAACTCTACTAAACTCGGCCAAACGGGAGAAAAGAGAGCAGTTCGTAGGTCGGCCATCGGCGATAACGCGCCCTGAAAAGGGGAGAGGAACAGGGTCTTTGTTGTTGACAGTAGTGGATATTGGGGAGGAAGGATCTACTCGGGAGACCGCCTGATCCGGGGAAGAACTTTCCTTACGGGGGAAAGAGAAAGGCGGGGTCGAGCACCAGAAGACCAGAGACAGAAAACTTTTCGGGGTGTAATCGGGCGAAAAGAGAAGAGCTCTTCGGTCGGTTTCTTGTTCGGAGGGGGAGCTGAAACCTTTGCCTGGCACTCTGACAATTTTATCTTTCTGACCAAAGAGGAAAGGAATTGAAATGGCAGCCGACCCGTAAACGGAAATTCGCCGCATGGAAGGAAGCGCAAGAAAGAGAAAGAACTAAAAATGAGAGGAAAAGGATGAGCGAAAAGAAACATGCTGGGCAGAAAGAAGAAAAACCGGCATGGTGACCGACCTGGCTCCAAAAAGACCATCCGGTCGCGGCCAAAAAAAGAGGGCGAGAGGGGGGCCTCGCACACTCAGCGAACAAAAACCAGCCACCCGAGATGGAACTAGCTAGGAACTAACCCCATAACCCAGGAGAGGGGTGGCCGACGCTAAAGTTAAAATAGTAAGGCACAGGTCTTGGCGCCCAGTATCAGAAGCGGAAAAAGGGAGGAGGAAAGAAGGAAGTCCCAGTCCAACCATACCAGTATCCGCTTCCAGCTTAGTCCTGGGAGGGTAGTCCAATAATCTGGCAGACAGGAAGAGTGGAAAAGTTCGCCGAGGCGCGAATCGGCAGGAGGCATAGGAGGGAAGAGGGATTTTTCTGTCAACAGGATTGCGGAGAGTGATAAGGCCACGGGGTCAGAAGAGGAAAAGGACCCAACAAAAACCGGCACCATCAGGACACCCACGGTACAGTAGGCATCAGGTTAGTCTCGCCATCATCGTTTCAATCCACTCCTAAGATTCGAGAAATCAGACAAAAGACCGCCCAGAACAAGAAAGAAAAAAGACGGACGGTCAGCAAGGTGGAAACCGAATGAACAAATAAAAGTAGATTGGACCCTGAGTGAAGAGAACCCACATGCTCCTATTCTGGGATTAAATCCCAGAAGCCGAAGGAGAACTGGCTGGGAAAAGGGCGTCAAGCAGTACACGCGATCAATCATGAGAAAACGCTGTACGAAGAACGGATCGGAATAGCTACACTTTTTTATCGGATGTTTCAAGGACAGGGACGGGGTCCCAAACGTGGCCACAGAGAAAGGTTGCTTAAAAAAGATGAAAAAGGGGTCAACCGGGGCCCGATGAAAGACTCGCTAAGGTCTATCATGTACAGGATGTAACAAAGAGAGCCACCGGCGAAAACTGCTCGGAAACGAAAAACAAAGAAAAAAGGGATCAGCACAAAGGTCCAAACCGCTCGGGGGGGGGGACTCCCCAGGGTCAGAAAGAAAGGGGGGGGGCCAAGCAAACAAACGGCACGTTGGAAAGAAAAAAAACCCAAGGAAGAAACCCAAACAGGGAGACACTATAGCCTCGAAGGTCCAAAAAAAGAACTGAAAAGCGGGTTTTCCTCAAACGAGAGAAACTGGTCTGGCGAACAAATTAGAGGAAAAGACTCCATGTAGGAACCTATTCTATGGAGAAGGGGAGGAAACGCCGACGGTGGCACCAGGATGAACAAGCAGAAAAACTAAAAAAAATAGAATCAAAAGAATCCAGACGCTCTCCCGGGTCTTAAAAAACCATGGACCTAACAGATAAATGGCCTCAAGTAGGAAACGCGCAGCTTCATCTCACTCTGCCAAACCACGCCGAAAAGCGGGGGGACCCGTGCCGATGGCAGAGCAATGTACAAAAAAGCAACGAGGGTGAAATCGAGCACGGTTGAATCGTCGCATTAACGAAAGAGGACAGGCTGTAGCGGACACAAGTCCTGGAGAAGCCGGGTTGAGGAGAATCAGGTCCAAAAAGATTAAAACCAAAGGGCGAGACTTAGGGGGGAATGAGACTCCCTAATTGGTAAAAGGGGGCCCAAAACCAGAAAAACCATGCAATGGATAAAAGGGCAAGAATTAATATCAGAAGGCGGGACCCGGGGGGTCTATAACAACTCTAAATACCAATGAGAACATAGTACTAAGAAGAGTCGGTGTAAACAGGACGAAAACAAGATAAGATATTGGGAAAAACAAAAGATCACCTAACTATGGGGGCCAGTGCACTGGAAGAACTAATCGTAGTCTTACTTCCGCGAACCTCGAGAAAAAGGATCCTTGAGGGGAACTGGGGGTACAAGTAGAAGTGACTTGTCTCATAAAGGTTTGAAAAAAGGTGGACATAAGCACCATTTAGCAAAGGCGCAGAAGCTCTGATAAAAAGAAGTCGGAAGCGAGCAGAAGGTTCTCACGGGCTCCTCCATCCTCGGACTCAGCAAAGAAGGCTATCGCTGAGGATTATCAGCGAAGTCAGACTCTAACAGAACTAAACTGATGAAAAAAGAACTACGGAAAAGGAATTGTGGGGAACAGAGACAGGTAGCCCATAAGATACAAAAAAGAGAAGAATAAGCTTCCGGTATTTGAAAGGTCAGCCGTCTAAAAGTGGAAAGCACTCCTCGAACTGTCGATCGTAAGCAATTACGCAATATCATTGAGTGGTAAAGAGGAAAATCCATGTAATCCTACACAGGGGTTAGAAGGTGTAAAGATACGCAGACGGGGGACAACCAGGGAAGTCTTGCCAAACCCCGATCTCTCGCAACAATTGGGATGAAAGATGAGACTTTTTCCTACCGAAGTTCTCCGGATCCATCTGCGTCGATTCACCTACTAGTGGTAAGAGGAAGATGCAAGGTAAAAAGCCCAATAACCGGCATGATCAACTCTATGCATTCGGGGGCAGGTTAGTACGGGGGGGTGGGGTTACTCGCGCTTCGGAGAATCCCGGCCAGTCGACGAGTCTTCTCCTGCGGGGCAGAAAAAAGAGGGAAGAATGGGAATGAAAAAGCCTCGATGCGAAGGAAGACCATGCAGGAAAAGTAAGGTTTCTTTTCGCGAGTCCTGCCGTCGCTGGAGCCTGCTGATCAGGAAAGGGGAGGAGAAACGGTCTGGAGTCAAAATCGAAGGATCAGGAAAAAAAAAACCGGCGGAGATGAAAAAACCGGGATTTGCTCGAAGCAGAAAGGGGGGAGAAAGGACCGAGTTTAAATGGAACCAGCCCGAAAAAAGACCCGATTTCCGCAAGACCGGCGGAGGACGCGACCGCCATATGAGGCGTCTAACCAGAGAAAAAAAGAGAGGGGGGGATCAGTTGGCGGAACCCGTCAAGTTCGCGCCGTACCAACGAGAAAAGGAAAAGCAGGAATCTGTCCAAAAAATATTACATTACTTTCTCGCCCTGTTATCGTCTCTGTTTGAATGGAAGGTAAGGGGAAGGTGCTGGGTTGATCAAATAACATCAGGGCTAAAAAAAAAAACACAAAACCGATAGGCAAAAAAACGTGGACCGACCATGTGAAACTTCTCTAAGCAGGAAAGGCACTGAACGGAGGGGGGTGGCAGGCACGGCAGTCCCTTGCGTCTCTAAAGAAAAAATAGTACCAAGGAAGAAACGATCTTTCAATACGTTCATGATTGAAGATCTATTTGAGGGGTCTTGGAGAGAGGGGGAAAAACCGATGAAACCCAGGCGCGGCTAGTACAATGGGAGCTCTCATGTGGCGGGACGGACGGGAAAAACAAAATTTAGGAAAATGCAGATCCAGGCGAGGGGCTGAGTTGGAGGGGGCTCCTGGAGGAGGGGAAATGAAAACAGTCGGCCAAGCTCGGACAAAGACTCCCGAAGACCTGGACAAGGTAATAGCGTGAAATCCGGGGTCTAAAAAAAAGAAGAAAGGTCAGAAACACACGGCGGTCAGCTGGTGTTTGAAAGGCACGAGAGTATTCCGGCTGAAGGAGTGTTTGGGGCGCTTCGCATGGGTCTCTGGGGAGGGTCAAAAGACAAGTAATCGGCACGGACTCTGAATGGTTATCAACCTACGCTGGTAAATGGCGGCGGAGTCAGGTGGCCGTTCACCTGATCATTTTCGCAAACTGGGAGAGGGGGGATGACCGCGGCCATCCGAACATCCAAAAAAAATCGAGTAAAAACGGTTTCTGGGTCTACTACAAACAGGGTGACCAGAGGGCCTGAAAAAAAACGAGGAAGAAAAAATCACTAAAGTGAGTCAAAAGGCATCGGCAACGGTGGAATCACTACCTCGAAGGAGTCGGACTGGAGCAGAAGGAAAAGGCGGAAAGGAGAGGGTGTTGAACCGTAGTCCTGCCGATATCGTTCTGGAAGGGACAAAGAAACCAGTTCGTCCCTTAGTCAGAGGGGGGAAGATGAGAGTTCGCAGGTGCGGAGAAGAAGGGGGGAGGGGGGGGGGGGGGGGGGGGGGGGGGGGTGGGGGGGGGGGGGGGGGGGGCGATGGTTTCGGGGGTCTTTTCGATCCGACATGGACCAGGAGGGGGGGGCTGACAGGGACCAGAGGAGGGTGTAAAGGAGAAAATGGAACTGGTGAAAAAAAAGAGGAACTTCTGGGTAAGTTCTCCTAGCTCTTCCACAGCTGGGTCGAGTTGCCGGTGGTTTGGGGTCTTTGGGTCATCAAAGGGAATGAGGGGACAGGGAGGAAAGAATAATGACGGACGCGGGCGAGAATGCAAAAAAAAAAAGCCTTTGTCCGACAAGAAGGGAATTATGTCGCCGACTTTCATTTCCTGCTGAGCAGGAAAAGAGGGGAGAGAAACAGAGCCAGCCTGGGAAGCGCGCAGTCGTTTGGGGTAACAGGTAAAAACGTGGAAATAAATCTGACTCCTACCAATCAAACCAGATCCCTTAAACAAAAGGGGGTCGAATCTGGGAGAGCATCTTAAAGCACCAGCCAGCATCCTGCACACCCCCGGTTCTTTGGGGTTCGTATTCTAGGTCAGACAAAGAAGAAGTCTGGAGGTGTAGCGGGGGGGGTACGATAGCAGGGGCAAAGGAACCGGAGGAGCTTGGCTACTCATCTTAACTTGAAGTCGCTGAAAATCCTCCTCATTGAAAAGGGATGGGGA
>Ga0179591_1207531_pt1 | contig 11984 bp, 17 predicted proteins | sample CZOMad2_1_08_16f_FD_182891 | JGI IMG/M metagenome (GOLD analysis project Ga0179591, IMG submission 182891) | Vadose zone soil fungal communities from Angelo Coast Range Reserve, California, USA - CZOMad2_1_08_16fungal (PacBio error correction) | ecosystem: Environmental > Terrestrial > Soil >...
AGGGAAAGGGGGAGGTAAATGGGACTGTACAGAAAAAATACCAGAAACTTAAAGGAAGTACGGGTATATGTGAGGGGAGGGAACGGACTAACCTCCGATGGGGGGTACAATCCCAACACCTCAGGGGGCAAGTACGGGAGTAGATGCTCGTGTGTAAGAGCTGAACTGGCAGGGTACTGACGGTCAGGCCGCTAGAAAGAAGAAGGGGAGCTCATGGGATGAGACTGATTTGCCAAAAATAAGGTAAACAAATGGATAGTGCTCATCAAAACGGGGCATTTCCGGACGGGACGACACATCCATTAATATTGTGGCAACGATATTTTCACCAAATCCCTCCATTAAACGGAATAACCTCCAGGAGGAAGGGTCCGTGGAACGGGTGGCATTCGTAGTGGAACAAGAAGCGCAGGCCCTTCCAATTTCTCGGTCGGAGTGGGCGGTTCAAGGACGGACGGAGGGAGGGAACAAAACCAGGGGTACGGGCGTAAGGGGACACAAATAACTCGTTATGGTGAAAAAGGAAGCTCCGACAGAATCCTACGGGTCAGGGGGGAAATGCGTGGTCATTTCTGGGCAAGCCGAAAACTGTCAGTGAGGGGAGGGGGGGCACGTCGAAACGGCGCAAAGGATATCTGACAAAAAGGGAAAGGTTATCAGAGGCGAGGGGAGAGGGGCCTCATTTCTCTAGTAGAAGCAATCTTTCCGGGGGAAAGGGTCAATACCCGGGGGCGGGCGGGGTATGGGACCCGTCCCGGGTGGTAAATATGGGGAGTGACCCCCTATTAAGCGCTCTGATGGCCACTGTCTTGTCTAAAAGGGGGGAAGGAGCCTTATTAGCACAGGAAGTCAGCCTCACGTCTAAATTGTAGGGGAAAAACAGGGAAAGGGAAACTCCTCCACCATTGCTTGCGGTTCGCCTCAAAAATGGAACAGAGAAGCTTAGTACTGATCTACACAGAATCGGGCTCGAGGAGTAGCCCTTCAAGACCAAACTCAGAAGGGGACAGGGCAGAGCACTCAGTGGTACTCTTAGTTACTTCTCGTAGGGGGGGCGGGGAACATATAGGGTTAAGGGTGAAGGGAAGAAAAAAAGGACAATATGTTTTGACCCTAAGTTGGAGGCTTGTATCGAGTTCTGATGACAGGAGGGCACGGTAGCGGGACGGTCTAGTATCGGAGAGAAATCAGGGTCTTATCCAACATGGAGAAAAACCTTGCCTACAAGGAGAGAGGAACGTGCGCTCTTTCGTGGCCCAGATGGATTTTTTACCCATTCCCTCGATTTTTATGTTACCGGGCTTTATTCTCACTCTTTGTTCCTCCTCTCACCCCTTCCGGAGGCAGAAGGTGGTTGGGGGGTGGGGAAGAAACTTTCCTGACTTATGCTCTGGTGAGGGGTCTAGAGAAGTCAAATCACCTGATCGATGCAAAAAGCTAGGGAGGAAAAGAGAGTTTAATCGCCACATCGATAGGTTGAAGAGTGAAAGGTTAATTCAAAAAACGAAAAATGCCGTGGGGCTAGTTGTACCCTCTGGGGTCAAAAACATCCGTGGGAGGGGGGGGAAATAGCAATCTTGTAGACACCCAAAGCGGGGGGGCAAAAAAGAGGAAGACGGCTGTGGAAAATTCCGGCGGCAGGGGCTGTACGATAACGGGATATTTTTCAGAGGAGAAATTTTTCGTGATCTGGTCGGAAGGAACGTCCTAGTTCCGACCGAACTATTGGTCAAGGGATCGGTTGCGCACGATTGACGGCGGGTAATACTATGGATAACCATGGGGTTGGAAAAAAAAAAAGGGCAGAACATAATATTCCCAACTCTAGGGAAAAAAAAAGGAAAAAAAGCCATAAACTGTAGAAAAATGTAAAACTCAGACGCTACTGTAAAGGACTAACTTCGCAACCCCTAAAATTGGCACAAAAAAATCGCAGGGGGCAAATAGGTAACAGGATCTTGAGGGCGGGGTGGAAACAGTGAGACTTGAAGGAAATGGAAGAGGCCTCATAGTCAGAATCGGGTTGCGGGGGAAGGGCGGATATGAGTAGAACATAAAATACCGCTGGGAAAAGAGGTAAAGCTTCCGGTTCAGGGGGACTTTGGGAGAGGAGGGAAAAAAAGGAAAAAAAGGCATTTCGTCCTAAGCAGAGAATCGCAAAAGAAGAGAGGACTGTTGAGTTTTTTGAGACGAATGGAGCCCGCCCGGTGAAGGGAAAAGGATGGGCAAAAAAGAATAAATCTCTCTCAACAAAAAAAACGGGGGAGGGGGAGTTGCTTGAATGAAAAGGGATGCCCTGGAGAAACTCTGGGGCGGCTAAAAATCGCGGAAAGAAGAGAATTCCTTCGTATCTCTCTCGGGGATAGTAAATAAGGGATTTGAAAATGAAGAGGACTAACAGGAAGTTTTGTTGTTTGCCGCACGGCATGAAAAAGGAAGGGGAAAGGAAAACAATTACAAGGCAAAAAGGGGAAAAAATGGAGGTATGGCGCTAGACATCAGAATGAAATAGCGCCCAGGAGACAAGTAGAGAACTGCTCAAGCCTCCTTGGGAAGAGAAAGGAATCCCGGGAAAGAGACTCCTGTGATATTTTTGGCCAGTTAGTAGATGGGAAAAGGGTAGTTCACTATCTCCGGAACTGTTGACAGGTCTTAGTCCTTACAACTTCTAGTCAGGGTTGTCACCTGGGAGATTTTCAAAAAGGGTCAAGGTAAAGCGCGATTTGAAGGGGTCTTTGGACTAAAGGGGGGGATATGATGTAGTAAATGGAAAAGATCCCATCGTCTTAAAGCCTCATCCCACTCGACATCAACCTTCCTCTCCAAACAGTCGTATTGTCGTCCCTAGGCTGGTCGGGTACGCTCTAAGACAAGATCGGAAAGGGAATTGTCACGAAGGATCAGAAATCAACGCCGAAGGAAAAAGGGTTGGACAGCTCCTCTTCTCCGGGAAAATAGGGAAATCGGGGGGTTGTGGGGAGACAAGAGGTCTTCCTTTTTTCACACATCCCTACAAGGGAGGGGGAAAAAGGGGGAAACGAACACACTTGCAGGGTCAGCCACGAAAGTGCATGGTTCGTTACGAAATGAATCAAAGGAAAAAAAATCAATTGGTCGATCGAAAAGGGGAAGGGGGACATCGATCTTCGTCGGAGTAGGATTGGACCAGGCTAGGAGGAACCTTCACAAAGAAGGCCGAAACTTTTCAGGGGACAACCTTCGGGGGGGGGTAACCGCTGATTTGAAAAGCTTGAGGGCCTAAAAATAGAGAAATGAAGGAGAAATCTTACTGGCAATGGGCAAGCCCCCTGTGTTCATAGTGGAACCCGGCTTTCCTAAAGAGCAATAAAAGGTTACAAGGAAAACCAAGTCATCGAAACTGTCGAGGGAGCCACACGAAAGAAAATTAACGATTGTTGTAAGGGGGGGGGAGGGATAGCGGCACATTGTCTAACCAAAAAACAATCATTAATTGAGTGCAAGAATAGAGCCGCGGGACTGCTAAATAAAGGGGCATCCAGGTAGACGTGACCCATTGATCAGGGACGGGGAAGTTATGTTCTTCTGGGCCACGAAACGTTGAAGACTCCTCGCTCTTGCTTTAATGAATAAAAATTTTGTGCCGGTCCTGGTTTACGGCCTTCTATGTGGGGAAAAATCTCCTTTTGTTAGGCTATCCGTTGGTATTCTTGTGGGGGGGGGTGCCTTTGGATAATTTTGGGGCACGGACCCCACGTACGCATTCAAACGGGGGAATTCTTAGCACGTCAGGAATAACAAAACCCAAAGGGGCGTGGGATTCTTGTCCGTAGTTCAAGACAATAAAGGAGGCTGCATACAAAGGGGCAAGCGGCATGAAGCCGAAACGAGCCCAATTTGCATCACGCGAAAAGGAAAAGAAGACCTGAAATCTCTCGAGCCAGCCGTACCGTATACGGAGATTGTGACTCAAAACAGTGCAGAGGATCCTGTTTTGATTGGGGGAATCTCTTACCCTAGCCAAAGAGCTACTTGGGAGAAAAACTGGGAAATCTTTTGAATCGCTGGGGGAAACAGCGCGCTGAATAGGGGGGGGGGGATAAAAGCTGAAAAAGGACAGAGCGATTCACTTGCTGAGTCGTTAATCACAGCCAAAAAAAGAGGCAAGGACTAACGGAGGGCAACAGTCATTCAGCAATTAAAAACGAGGACAAAGACACACAAAAACAAGATCTCCGAATTCAAAGAGTGAGGAAGGACTGTACGAGCTTATCGGGGGTCAACACTAACAGAAAGGGGGGAAAACCAAAAACCCCAATGAAGCCTTTTGAAGTTGATGCAGGGGGGAAACGGGGCTGGGGGCAGTAGAGATTTTAATCAAAAAAAACCCGCGGCTTCCCATTTAAATAAATGATTGTGGGGGCACAGCAAAAACGCTGTGGAGGTCTTCTTTAGGTGGGGAACCTCAGAATAAGTTCAGTGTGGGATGACGGGAGCTGATGGGAAGGAACTGTCAGCGATCGGAAAAATAATAAGGACCGGTCGAGGAGACAAAAAGAATTGGCATTCCCAGAAACAAAGGGAATACAACTCGGGACGAAATACAAAGTAGGACCGGAAATAAGATATACGTGCTGCTGGGAATTCATAAGACTTCCGAACAAAAGAACCTGTTTAAAAAGACACGACGACCGGGCAAAGGACCACGTTTCCAACAAGGGGGACCTAACCGGGTCTCACCCATCGACCAACCCGTCACCACGCCTCGATCAGGCGAAAACGCGAAATCCCAAGTAGAAAAAAACGGCAGATCTCACAAAAAAGGAGGGAAAAGAAGAGATCGTAAGGCTAGGGGTGAGGCGTGAGGGAGGGGGGGGGGGGAGGATGCGCGAAAGACGGGTAGGGGGGGGGGATCCCAGGAGGGGCAGTAACTTTCAACTTGGTCTTAAAGAAATAAAAAACAAGTTGGAAAAGAGGAAGGAGGTTGTTAATTCCTGAAGGAAAGCGAAAAGCTCGTCTCGTTGTCTCTTAGTCAGCGGTGTCGAACGGTCGGGTAGAGGATTAGTGGGATTCGGGTTCTTTTATTGTTAAAACCGCTTTGAAGAACGAAGGGGTCCAGATAAAAAATTGTCTTAGGAGAGCTTCATAGGACCCCAAGAAGAAAAAAACCGCCAAAGAAAGACCGGGAGAAACAAAAGAAGGAGGCAAAGCGGTTTAACTTGCCAAATCGCTTTAGTTGTGGGGAACAAGACTTGGGGGTGACAAGAGTATTGTGAAATGCAGGAAGCATAGAACTGCAGCCAAAAAGAAGCTGCGGTACGGTGGGAGCATGAGGGCTTGGAAAAAGAGACGATAGGGTGCAAGGTCGAAATTTGCTGATGATAACTAAGTAAGGGGACTAAGTTCTCGGACGTGGAGGAATTACAAAAAAAAGCTGACTCTTACCTGTGTGGGGAGGGTCTGGATTGGGGGGGAGAAGCACTCAGAATAAGTGAAGGAGCGGAGGATTGTGGGTAAGGAACTCCTATGAAATAGTAAGTCGATCAAGAGGTAGAAGACACGTGTTAAAGGCGGAGGGTAGTGTAAATCGTGGCAGTAAAAAAAAATTTCCGAAAAGGAGCGTCAAAATAGCGCCGGCTATCGTCGAGACGTAATGCGGGGAGAGGGGGCAAGGGGTGTAGGACGATGAAAGTTGGAGAGTTCTGGAGAAAATGAGAAAGGTCTGGATGCCGCCATGGAAAAAACAGGGAAAGGAGGGAAACAAAGAGCACTCCGTGGGGTAAAAAAGTAAAGGGGGGGGGAAGGAAAAGGGGTTATAAAGACCGGTGCTTCTGCGGGAGGAGGAAACCGAAAAAAGGGGTCCTCCGGGCCTTATAAAACAAACGGACCGACCTGCCTTCAACATACGGCCCATAATGGGCACCATCCATCAGGGGAGGGGAATCAGCTGAATGGTACATACAAAAGGGAAGGGGGGAGAAGTCTTGTCAATTGGGGGAATCCTGGATGTAACCGCCATCGGTCAGGAGCGATCGAGTATCGAATACATGTGGGGAAAGAAAGGAAGATGGTGGGTGTTCTTTTGGTCGAAAAAGGTGAAGCGGGGTGTCACAAAAAATCTTGGTGGAGGGTCATGGCTGTTATAAGAGGGGAACAGAGGGCAATGACGTTGTTGAAAACTGGGAAAGTAGTTACTAGAACTTTTGAGAACGGGGCGGGAACTCCTGAAACCAGGGAGCTTGAAGTCATAGGGGGATTGAGACTTATAGTATCCAAGCTGCGAAGATAAGGTGGGGGAGGAAACGTTGAGCGAAGGATGAGGAGTTGCAATGAAAATCCTGATGCGAGCAGATGAACTATGGAAGCGAAGTTGAGAATCAAAAAGAGAGGTACTCTTGGGGGGGGTGAGGAGGTGAGTAAGAATGGTGAGGAGAAAAGGGGGGTCGACTTGGGGGTACAAAGAGGTCAAAAAATCCGGGTTGGGGTTGTGCCAAAGACGCTCTTGGGAAAAATGAAGGGCTCGATGTGAAGAGGAAAATCTTAGCAGGGGGCCCAGAGATCTGAGGGAGCTTATACTATCTTGTAGAGTGGGAAGGGAGAGTTGGAAGGAGAGGGGACCGAGTGGTCAGGAAAAAAGAAAAGTTCCACTTCGAACGGGGGGGAGGTTTGTAAAGCTCGTTCCAGATGCAGATCCTCCGAGTGAAGCACCTGTTGTAAAAGGCAAGAGAAGCACCCCAGGCTCTTTCCAACGCGAAGCGTTGAAAATGTTCCAAAATCGACACCGGGGCAGAAACCTGAAGAAAGCCAGGAAAAAGAACCCTTTCCAAAAAGATAAGAAGTAAAAGGAAGCAGAGTTGAATGATTTTGACGGACGTCAGTAGGAAGGGACATCACGGGTACTCGAATCTGTTGCGGGGGAGAGGTTATTGGATGATGAGTTTGAGGAAAGAAAAAAGCACCGGAAAACACGGGGGACTTATCTTCAGTCCGGGAAGTGGGGTGAGGCCCTCTTTTCCCGGGGGGAAACAAAAAGGGAATCCGAGGAAGAAAAAAGCCCCGTCTATAAACAATATAATATAAAAGGAGACTTAGGTGAGGGGGAGAGGGTCTTGGAACAGCCCTCTTTGAGGTGAATGCATGTCCCTGGGAGGAAGAACTCACAACAACACAAAGTAGGAAGGAAAAGAAAGGGTGTTCGGTTATAGCTGTAATTTAAGTAAAGGGGAGAAGAGGGCGGGTCCGATCGCTACAAACTCAATAAACGGAAGGAAGGTTAGGGAGAGGGGAATTTATGAGAGTTCTGGGAGATGGGAATTTACTTACATGAAAAAAAAAGGGTTGGGACCAGTACAAGAATTAACTAGGGTCCACCAAGAAAGTGAGATGAAGATGAAAAGCCGTGTTTAAAAGGAGAGTTTGTTGGGCTCTATGCAGAATCCTGTAAAGGAGCACATCAACATATGCGAGAGAGACAGACCGCAGTTCAATCCAAGGGAAAAGAAATTCAAAATATCGCCATGGGATGGTGGGGGGGTGCAAAGTCTTATTGATTTTGGGGGGGGGGGGGGTAGGGGAGGGACGGAGTTGACGGGAATATTAACAAGGGCGGGAAGGGGGGGGGAAGGGGGTCTACATTGACTCTCATTGGGGAGTCGGGTTAAATACTGGGGTGAAAATATTATGGCGGAATATGGTAAAACATGTTGGCCGCATAGGATACAAGAAGTAATCTCTCAACGCGAGAGCTCAGCAACAGCGTTCGGGGGTTCGGAACTAGAGGGGATACTTAAAAGAAAAAAAGAAGGACGAACCAATGAACGGGAGCAGCCCGAAAGGGAAAGAGGGGGTGAACAGCAGAAAAGGAGTCTAGGGGAATAAGCAAAGAGTTGTGGTGTCTACCAGAGCGTCGGGAAAAAAAAAAATCACGGATTGGAAAGCCTGGAAACATTCGAAACACAAAGGACGACCGTCCCGGGGAGAGTAAAGAGGGCCACTTAGATGGGTGGATCAGTCCGACGGAAAGGAACGTATAGAAGGGCTCTAGGAATTATGGGATAGGGACCGGAAACGCGCATAAATGCGGGACCTTGTATTACAAAACCGGGGGGGGGGGAACACCCGGCGGATAAGAGACTGAAAAAAAGAACAGGACTAAAAAGGACGATCTTCAATAAACGACAAGGCAGGGAAAGCTGGGTCAGGAGGGGGGAAGGTCAATAAAAAAAGGGTCTAGACTAAAAGGGTTAAAATAACCATGAAAGAAAAGGTACATCGGAGTGGGGCGAGGCTCAAAAGGACAAGATAAACGATTTGTAAGGGGGAGGAAACTATCTCTAGGGGGGAAAAAAAAAGGCGACGCACAAGAGCATTCATTTAGTACAATTATCTGTCCCGAATAGGCGAAAAAAAGATTTGCGTTAAGACATGGAGGGTTCGGAACATTGGAAAAAGGGCCCGTTATTGCGGTCTTTCCACGAAGTAGTGTCCGTAGAGGGGGGGGAATGATTTCACCAGATGTTAAGCCTGATAGGGGGGGGGAGCACAGGGGAGTGCGGGGGACGTCCGGGGGACGGGGGAGAATAAATTTGTGTGGAGAAAAAAAGGGACGCATAAAACGCTTGCTCGGGGGGGGCAGACAAAAGGAAGGTCCACAATGAATTCACAACCCAAGGAGGGGGTTCCGATTTCGGGAGGGAGGGAAAAGGAGCACGGGGATGGTCTGAAAGAAAAGGGTTTCTCGGGAGGAATACTCGCTAAAAGTCGAAGGGGGGGCACTCTACATAATGGGACCAGGAGAGCTGAGGGACGGGCTCGAACTAGAGGGGGTCAGAAAGGGGGGTAGACTCTATTTACGAGAAGGGGTGTCAACGTGGGGTGGGGAAAAAGTGTGCATCTATTAACAGGCAAATGACAAGTGACCCGACGGGAATCAAGGGGGAAAAAACCTCAGTGAGGTTGAGACGCGGTTAGGTCGGTCAGGCTGGGGGAGAGGCATAAAAATGAACTCTGACATTGTCACACGGAGGGGGGTATCAGAACAGAAAAAACGGGTCAAAAAAAATGGTTGCAACAAGGGGTAGCTTCATAATGGCGGAAAGTAAGAGACTAACTACAATCATATATGCGGGGGTCATACATAAAAATGGGTATAAAGTCTTGGAATCGTAGGGCTGATGAAAAAGGACTGAGCCTTCCTGCCAGAGGATGGGGGCTTTCGCATTAATCGGGGAGGAAAGAAGGTAAAAAACAACAGTTATAGCGGGTATTACAGCTGGAACACCCCTCCAAAGGATTGGTGGAAAAAAACCGCGGGGCGGGAGGCTAGGGTCTGATCAGGGGGTCAGTTCTTTGGGTGGGCGTTATCTTCCAGGAACTAGATCGCGAATAGAAAGAAGGCCGGAAAAAACTTCGAGGCGACACTATGTCACGGTTCAGAAACTACTCCACCGATAACGAAGGCAGATACCAAAGCGAAAGAAGAGAAGAGATAAGTTCTGTGTAAGGGGGATGAAGGACCACCCTCATTTGACATAAAGTCCGGTATAAGAAAAGCCATGCAACAGGGAAGACCCCTCCATTTGAATTCACCAGAGTCCCACCCCAACGAAAGAAATCGATCAGTCGCAACTTCAACTCGGAAATACAGTTAGCCGGAGTGCAACACAACAACACGAGGAGGAAAAAGGAAAAAGAGGAGAAGATAGTCAACGGCGTGGGGGAGGTCGCGTTTAAGTCGAAGGGGTAGGGAAGGGGAAGCGGAGGCGGGGGTCCGTATATTGGGTGTCAAACCCATTAAGGGGAAATCCGGGGACGTAGAGACCGAGTGGGTAACCGAGAGTTGGCTGAATGACGTTGAAAAAGTACAAAAAGAGGTTGATACTTAGAATGGCCTCGGGGACTTGTAGGAGGCGTAGGGGGGTCGCGGGGGCAGTTTACTTGGAAATAAAAGTCAAAAAAAAGAGGGGTAATTAGTCTGCGTCGAGGGGAAAAAAAAGATCTTAGCGGCACGCTCGAAAGGAAACCAAGGAACATAGAACAACGGCATCCCACCAGAATACCGGAAACGTCTTGGACACAGATTTCCTTGGGGTGTATCCGTTGGACTAAAAAGGAGATGTTTCATGCCATTAAGAGAAGGCGCCTCAAAACGCTCCTAAGGGAAAAAGGAGGGGGGAACTGGTTTCATGTAGTCCCTTGACCAGAAAGAACTCGATAACGAAGGATATTGGATGTCGATCAGATGACAGAGAGACAGTCGTCGGGGATTAATTCGAACTGGGCGAACGCTAACATGGAAAGTGGAAAGGGGGGGCGATGGCTAATCCAAGAAAGGCGATGATTTGGGCATGAAAGGACCGCAGTACATACAAATGAGGGCAGGATCAAGGAAGTTGAGAATAAGGGGGTCAAACAGTCGCTCGTGGATCGTGAAGAGAAAGAAAAAAGAAGGCCGGCTGGGGAAGGGAAAAATAGCGAAGAAGGGGGACGGGAAGGGTCCGAACTCAAGGCTTGGCAAAAGGCCAATTTGTAGGCTGATAAACGGTGGAGAGGGGGGTCTGCAGGAAGACTGCGAGCCCCCGGGCAGGGCTGCAGCGGTCCCGAGAATTGACGCAGAAGCGTAAAAAACGCCTGGGGTGAAGGAAATGGGGGGAAAGGACGGTATGACACTGAAAAAATGTTGGAAGGCCAAGGGGCTCCAAAAAGGTAAAAAAAACCCCTCACTGAAGAAATCAATAAAAAGGGGAGTTAAACCACCTATTAAAGTCGGAACAGCCCCGCAGTTGTAAGAATCAAACATGCCGAGAGGAGAACATCAGTCAGGGGACGCGAAGAGAAACGTCATGGGAATAGTCCGGGGCTGTTTAAAGAGCCTGGGATGTCCGCCAAGACTTTGGAAAAAGGCGGCGGAGAAAAAAAAAAAAAAGAATATTGGTAACGACGGGACGGGATGGTTTGGTGGGCGGGGAAAGGTTCCGCGCGAAGGTCAAAAAATCGTTATTGCTTCCTGGAGGTGATCCTAGAAATCATGGATGAGAACTTGGTCAGGGGTAAACAGGTATTGGAATCTCACCGGGTTAGAAAGGGAGGTTTCAACTCCTTAAACACAGGCTTGAAAGGAGGACAGAGGGTGCTTGGAAAAAGGGGAAGGTAGCTGAGGGGAAGATACACTGGGGCCATACGAAGGGGAACAATGTGTCAAAGACACTGGGCCACTGAAATTCTAGGGGCGGTACCAGGCCATATGCCAGGAACAGAAAGAAAGGGGGCCTGACGTAGAGGAAAAGAAACTCGAGGAGTTGGCCTCTGGTTATCAGGAGACAAGATACAGTAAGTGCTGCGAACAGGCAATTGAGTGAGCTTTGGTAAAAGAGTAAACCGCCGGTTGGGATGGGGTGGCAAGAAACTAATTGTAAAAGCGGAAAAAGGTAGTTCAGAAGGAGGGAAAGAAAGAGTAAACTATTCCTTCGGGTCGGGGCTAAAGGGGGGCGGCAGGGAAGCAGTGAGGGGGGGGGTGAAGAAAGAAAGGGTAGGGGAGGAGTTGAAAAGGGGAAAGGGGTGGGGGCGGAGAGGAAGGGAAGGAAAGAAAGTAAAAGGGCAGTAGGGAAGTGGGAGGCGCGAGGTCGTGAAGGAACTGGGGGAAGTGTGGGGGGTAGGGGGGGTGTGTGACGTAGAGTGGGGGATCGAGGTTGAAGGGGCTTTCGTGCTCGCTTGGACAGTTAGTCACGCGACCGTTGGTTAGGATAGCTGAAAGGTGGGAGGGAGGTAGGAGGAGAGGAGGATTTGGGGTAAAAAGTGAGAGGAGTGAGGGAGGAACAGGCAAGGAGATGGAGGGAGGAGATGGGTGAAGTAAGGAGAGCGGGGGGGGCGTGGGAAGTGGGGGAAAAGCGAGTGGATGAGGTATGTGAGGAGGGGGTGGAGGGATAGGGGGGCGGACGCTGGGGGGGAGGGTGTTGAGGATCGAGAGGAGGGCGCATGGGGTGGCGTGAAGACAGGGAGAGGCGAGG
>Ga0179591_1248913_pt1 | contig 11984 bp, 12 predicted proteins | sample CZOMad2_1_08_16f_FD_182891 | JGI IMG/M metagenome (GOLD analysis project Ga0179591, IMG submission 182891) | Vadose zone soil fungal communities from Angelo Coast Range Reserve, California, USA - CZOMad2_1_08_16fungal (PacBio error correction) | ecosystem: Environmental > Terrestrial > Soil >...
CGATATTTCTCACCACAAGGCCAATGGGGGCGCCCCCAGGGGCCCCCCCAAAAACCACCGCCCCCCCGCCTGGGACAGACAAGCTTGCAGGGAAGGGAGAGGGAGGACCAGTAATAGGGGCATCGACCCGACTGATCAAGCTGATGACGCCGACCGGAAGTTGGCATTGCGCGACCCAGCGGCCAGAGTCCGCCCAAGGGGGGGGGGTGAAAAGCAAGGGGACGGCATGCGCAGGGGAATCAACCTCGCAACAGGCCGATCAAGTAAAAGCGATTGTCCAAACTCACGAAGCGTCCATCGCGAGCCCTCAAATAAATGAATTGAACAACTCTCGGGCAAGCAAGAAGAGACCTGAAAAGACTTATCCTCGCGAAGGGGAAAGAAACTTTCCGTAGGGCAACAACTTTAAGAAGAAAGGGGGAGCGAAGGCAAGGGGGGGGGACACGGTGGGGACGTCTGGGTCAAACAAAACAAAAAAAACCCCCGGGACGCGACAAATCTCAAACGAAAGAAGGGGGACGGAAATGAAGAGCGGCACAGGCAAAGACGGCAAAGTTGCATTGACGACGAAAAAAAGCTGAACAACAACGCCAACTCATCAAAAGGGAATCGAAAAAAAGCTTCGCAGGCATGATTCTCACGTTCGCGGGCAGCACCGGCCGGCAAGCTCCTGAAAAGCGATGAGAGTAACAAAAAACAGACCGATGCGGTTGGAAAGATCGAGAGTGACGGGGATCGTGTCCGCGTCAACAAAGGCAGGGCCACCTGGGTATGGACTGGGGTTATGACTGAAAGCACCCAAGGGGGAGTTGTCACCCTCAATACGACCAGGCCAGCATCGACGTGTTGAGGCTCGAATCGCGGCGAAAGGCAAAAAACTGATTAAGGAAAAGTGGACGTCAACACCCTGTTCTGACGGGTTGGAAATTGGACTCGACGACAGTTTGAACGAAAGAAGTATACTGAATTTTCAGGTGGTGGGGGGTAATGCAAATGTGGGATCCTCCGTACGCTCATCCTATCGAGCGGGATGGACAACTTCAAACAGCTCCGACAGGGGGGGAAAAAAAATGAGGCCCCTGCTGCGACCAGACTGAACGAGTCTTCGAGTCCTCAAATTCCGGGAAAAGCAAAGTAGGATACACAATCATGTACACGTGCAAGAGAACACAGCCAAGAACACCACGGCCAGGGAAGAAGAACTTCTGCGGCGCCGGCGGGCCCACACAGAGCGGTAAAACCGATACCACAGAAAGCCGACTCGGTTTAAAAGATCTTTACGAAGGCTCCACTAGCCTCTTTCGGGATAGTGCTAGCGCGCGGGCAGTCCTAATCGTGCCTGGGTCCAACAAAAGAACATATAGCGTTCGGAGTCACGAGTCCAATAGGCATGAGCAAGCCGACAAGCAGAGATACCAGCCGGAAAAAATATGAGTGCCGCAACTTCAAAACAGAAAGGTCCGAGCAGCCGGGAGAATGGAAAAAAGGGGGTGCATAAACTTTCAGAAGAAGCCCCAGCACCCAAGCAGAATACACCAACAGACTACAAAATCATCTGGAAGGGGTGGGTCACGATACGTGGGTAAGGCGATCTATCCAGAATTGGGCCCGTGATGGTCGCCGTGAAAATCGATTGGTGGGTGCAAAAGGGGGGGGTTGTCGGGGATGACGACGAAAAGGTTTACCGGACGATATATAGGGGGACCCGGTACCGACCGAAAGGGAAGTTAGCGTTAGTGGGAAACGCTCTTAAAAGTGCGGGTGGGTCAACAAAAGTCGGGGAATGAAGTCGCCGGGGCGTGTGGGATTGCAAAATAAGGCTCTCTCATCACAGGGGAAAATAGGGTCGTATGTGAGGAAATAGGCTGAGAAGGGCAGCTAACAAGAAAAGAATCGTGTGGTTCGGGGTGTCGAGGTGGATCTCTGGGGGGCAGAGGGGAGTGTTGAGATCGTGGCGGCTCTGGTAGTAGGAAGTCGGTAATTGTGCAGGACATTTCTTCCTTAATGGTGTCATCACTAGAAGGGGCTTTGTCCATTAAGAGGGGCGGGCGTCCCAGTCGAAGGGGCGTCAAAGCTGACACTGGGGAGCGCACAAACACTCCTGACATCAGTTAGGGGATTAGTAAGGAGGAAGAGTAGACAGGAGAGGAGAAGAATCGGGCAGTATACACTGGAAATCATCGGGAGAAAGGGGTTGATTGGGACGGCTGCAAGACCGGATGATCGTGGAAAGAAGGCTGTGGGGGAAGAATGAAGGTATGACACCCTCAGACACTGTCGAGGGTGGGGTTTTCTAAATAGGGGAGTGAGGTAATCTAAAATTTGTTCGGGCGAGGAAGTCACCAAATAGGAGGGAAGTTCGGAGTGGGACTGGAAAAATTTAGAGAAAAGAGGGGAAAAAAGTGGGAATTTAGAAGTAGAAGGGGAACGGACTTCGCTACTGGGGAAATGGACTAGTCTCCCAGCTCGCAGTGACCTTAGGGGAAGCGAGGAGGGAAGGTCCTCAGGGGAAAAAACCACACAGAGAGAAAAAAAGTGACCATTGTGCGTGAATTTCTCGCTCTCTATTGGCCCTTCTAAGCAAGGAAGAAATCCTCCGAATTGTGCGGGACCATCGAAAGAAAAAGAAGAGGACGAAAATGAAGTGAGACGCTACACTCGCTGAATATCAAAAGTATTCAGTAAAATGAGCAATCACTGTAAGGAAGGACGATTGAACTGTAATAGTAAATTGTGAAACCAATATAGGAAGGGAACCGGAGTGTCGAGGAAACTCAACAAAACAAAGGAGGATGAATCTACATAGGCAGTCCTCCTCCAAAGGGGTCACTGCAAGATTGGAAAAAATTTTACAATCGAAACGGGGATCCTTTTTAAGTGCTGTCTTTTAATCCGGGAAAAATCTTCCAAACGTCGCAGATCAGAATCTAGGACCGCAGGGGAGGATTGTTGGTCAGGAAGAAAAACAGCGGAACCGGGACCGAAACCAGGAGGAGCAGAAAGCATACTAATGAGAGGAACCGGGAAAAAATTTTGCTCTCAGCGGTTTGTAAAAAAGGAAGGCTTGACCACAATCTTCATCAAGAGCCTAAAACTAAAATGGAAAAGAACGCACGCTGAGCACCTCTGCACGATGACGCGATATGTGACTCGCCGGTTTCAACTTTATCAAGGAAAAAGGGTTCCCAGAAAGTTATCCCTAGCGCGATACGAACTGAACATCACCGGAACAAAGAGGGGGGTCTCTTTGGGGAGGAAGGGGAGAACGCAGAAAAATCAGGAGAAACCTAGAAACGACATCACGTGCTTACATGGGGGTGGGGGGAGGGGGGGGAAAAGTCAAAACCTTCAACGCGCAGGGGAAAAATCGGTCTTAAAAGAAGCTCAGACGAAAGACGGAACGGAAAAGGGAGTGAAAGGAAAAAAAAGACGCGAGAAAGGAAAGGCGAACCTTGAAAGAATCCCGCCTGGTGCACGAATGCGGATGCGGGATGGGTCTTCATCACACTCAGAATGCCTTCCTCCACGGAAGAACTTTGAACAACGGAACGGGGGATGACGAAGGGGGGGAAAAAACAATTAGGGTAAGAGTAAAAGGCAATTCGAAGGGCAAGAGAAGGGAAGAACTCAAAACTCTCACCCAGGGCAGCCCCTCGGAGAACCAGCCCACAAATAGGAAAAAGTGCGCTCAAGGAAAGATTTTAAAAATAGACGACGAGACGACTCAAGATTATCGGGGACGAAAGGAAAATGAGTGACAAAGACAAAAAGCCTCGGACGGAAGGGAAACATAAAGGGGCGTCTCGTTGGGGGAGTTGGTGCCTGGGGAGAAAAAAAGTCCGCACGTTGGTCAAAAGAAAGTGGGGGCACACAAAGGAACTTCAAAGAGGGAAAAGAATCGAGGTCAAAATGAAAACAGGTGGTCTAAAAAGGCCAAGGGCCAGAAAAAAAATTAAAATGATGCAAAAAGACAGGGCAAGGCGACCAAGGCAAAACATTCCAGGGAGCGAAAATAGGCATTCGTCGCTGCAAAAAAAAAAAAAAGCTTTTGGTAGCCTTGTGGGGGGAAAGTTTAATAGGGGGGAGGGGAGTCATCAAAGGCCAGGTTTAATCCAAGGAAGGGACCGACTCGCAAAGCTGGGCAAGAGGCAAGAAGTGTTTCCTGAAACTTCCTCGAAGGTCATACTTTCAAAAAAAAAAGGTATAGAGGCAAAGGAGGAAGGAAAGGCTGGGATTGGGAAGCGTGAAAAAAGAGACGACAGATAATAGGGGGAATTTGGGGAGGAGGGGGAAAAATCAGGGTCAGTAGCGAGCCGAAAGAATCTACGAAGCGTTAGTGAGGCTGACGCCAAAAAACTCAAAATTACCCTAGGAGGCGGTGGTGGGGGGGGGGGGGGGGTTGGGGGTGTGGGGGGGGGGGGGGGGGGGGGGGGGGGGTTGGTGGGTGGGGGGGGGGGGGGGTTGGGTGGGGGTGGTGGGTTGGGTTGTTGTGGGGGGTTTGTAGGGGGCGAGAAGGGCGGGGGGGGCAGCCGGACGAAAACTCAAAATTAAATTCCGGTTTCGGGATACTGATCGGAGAAATTGGTGGGACCGACGCCTTTGGGTAGACAACTTTTATTCTTGTTCCATGAGGGGGTTCTCTGAAGACTTCGGATTCAGAAACAAGAACACAGGAAAAAAACAGGTCGGAGAGGAAAAAAGATACATTTCTCAGCGGATGCCACGGGGAAATCACAAAGGGGCGGCCCCAAAAAAAGGGGAAAAATGATCTTCTTCTAGGGGGGAGTTAAATTACAGGAAAACTAAAAAAAAAGGAAAAAGGGTTTGGGGGGGTGGGGAAGAAGCTTGTCCGTCCCCCCCAAAAAACAGGTGAGAGGTTCCGATTTTACCTTAGCTCTCGATCCAGCAAAAAAAAAAAAAGGGGAAAAGTCGAGGGAGGGCAATAGCAGGGGGAAGGGGGGGGTTCACGGTTATAGAGAACTTACAGCCTTCACAGATGAGAACTGTTAAGGGAATGGGGGAGAAAAAGCGAATCAGCATGAGACCTCGAGGAGGTCACAAGAGCGGCGGGGAGTGGGATCTTTGTGTGACATCGCAGAATCTTTTACAAGCTTGAACTGAGGGGCCGGGGACGACCGGCCTGGAGAAAAAGCTTTGGGAAAAAAAAAAAAAAGGAGCCAGGGAAGGGTCGTTTGGGGTAGAAGAGGACGTCGAAAGAAAGGGGGAAACCGGCCTTGCCGACTCTGATACGTCTTCCAAAACATAACTCAGGTCTGAAGTCAAGGGGAAAAAAAAGGGGTTGAGGGGAGGGGATTAGGAAACAGACCAACCGGGGCCTTTGCGAAGACGAAAAGGGAGTAACAAAGATTATTTGACGGGAACGAAGTATTTTTCAGGAGGAAAAGGACTCCGGACCAGGGGACCAGTAGAAGCGAAAGGAAACGGGATGCAATCAAAACATGGGATTGAAAAAGGCGAAAACGATGGAAGGCAGGACGTGATTTTTCCTCTCGAACAAGGCAACGATGATGCGTCTTCAGGGGGGGAGCGGTTTAGGAACGGAGTGGAAAGAAAGGGGGCTAGAGGGACAGGAGAAAAAAGAGTTGTGGAGATCGTCAGCGGGCAAAAAAGGGGAGACTCTGGCAAAAGAGGGGGGCTCATTTCCAACCAGAAAAGTCATACCTTAGACAAGTCTACCGGGGGAAGGAGACAAGGAAAAAAAAGGGAAAGGGAAATACTTCAAGCAAAGTGGAGATGCAAGGAGGAAGCTAATGGGCAGGGGGGAGGGCTACGGATTAGGGAAAAAAAAAAAAGACAGAGAGAGAAAAAAACAAAATTGAGAGTAAAGAATATGGGCCGCTAACTTCATTCCGTTCTACATCCCAACCCTGGAGGCAGCGAAGGGGGAAGACGAAACGGCTTGGCAGAGAAGGGGAGGAAGTGAAAAAAAAAAAAGGCAGTCTAAAAGGATCAAAATCTAAAAGCTACCGGGCTTGGGAAGACCAAAGAAAAGTCCGCACAGGGTGGCTCCAGGGGAAGAAGAGCGATCCAAAAAGGGAAGGCGTACGCAAAAGGTAGCTCGAAAAATGAAACATCTCAACATCCTCCTTCAGAAGAAAACTTATGAAAAGGGGGAAAAATCAAAAGGTCATCGCAGTCAGGCGGAAAAACGGAAAGGAATGATTAGGAAAAGAAAATATGGGAAGAACTGGCGGAACTTTCTACCCATGGCTGATCTAGGGTCAAAGAAAGAGCCGTGAAAAGGGAAAGAAACTCAAAGGTTGGGGAAGAAAGACGGGCGCGAAGGCAAGGCAAGGGGAATCTGGTCAACGAGGGAAGCTCTCTACACAAAGGAAACTCTACAAATCAGAAAGGGTTAAAATGGGGGGGAGAACTCAGATGGAAAGCATGCAAAGGCTGAAAAAGCAATTGTCATTTACGACGAAGCGCGGCAAGAAAACACGGCAAAGACGACTCTGCGTCTGAAAAAGCTTTCTGCGTCAAGAATCCAGGTCAGCTGCAGGAAAACCGACGGCAGGATAAGGAAAAGCGGATTGAAAACAATATCAATCGAGAGGGGAAACGAGCGGGGTGGGAGACATTATGGAGGCATATCGCTTCTATCTTTGCGGAGGAAAAAGGGAAGGGACAAGGGGTAAGAGGTTCGGGTAGAAACGATCGAACGACAACGACTCAAGGCAATTCATTGACCCTCGGAGAAAACGCGGGTGAATTCCCGAGAGGGGTACAACTTTTGTGGAAAGGCCGAGCGCGCAGAGGGAAAGAAAATAGGCACTGTCCCCACTACACCATCTGGGGGGAAACTTGAAAACAAAGTAGGTCGTGGGGGAGTGGGAAAAAATTTCGCAAGAAAAAAACGAAGAAGGTATCGACGATCAGTGTTGAAGGGGGGTAGGGGGGATCAAAAATTGTTGGATTGAAAAACTCCTCACTCCCTCTGAACAAAAAGAAGAATAAAACAGGTGAAGCCGAAAAAGGGTTTCGAGGAAGCGCCGCTTGAACAGGAGAGACTACCGAAGGGAGACTACAAGAGAACCGTCCTGAAAAATCGAAAAAGGGAGAAATAAGTACAACAACCAATTGGAGGTCCCACATGTAACGTCAGAAAGGAGAGAAGAGCACCCGCCCAAAAAGCAAGGCCTAATCGGATTTCTTTCAATAACTCGCCCCAACCCCAAGCAAGCGGGGGGGGGAATCTAAACAGCAAAAGAGGGTGTAAATCGATAGAAAAAGCAGAAAGAAAAACAACGCAGGCGAAACCACGGGGGGGGGGGGTAGATTTCTGTCAATAATCGCCGGGGGGGCCAGGGCGAGAGAAGGACCAGAAAGGGAGAAGAAATCATACTTCTGAGGTAAAGTTCCAATCAGCATGGGCAAGGGAGAGAAATCAATGAAGGATGATCAAGAGGAAGAAAACAGCCGGAGAAAGGGGGAAAAGATATAATGTCAATGGGATGGAGGAGGAGGTAGAGAATCAACACAAAAGAAAAGAACTCACCAACACGGCAACAACAAAGAAGAGCAGGGGGGGGTGGGGGGGAGCAAGAACTGAAAATACAGGAAAAGGGGCCGAGCCCTGATGGGGGGGGAGTGTATGGTGGAACGTCCATTATTGTTTTGTGAAGAGTGATTTGGTTTGGAGGGGTGAAAGGGAAAGGAGACAAAGGGGGGAAAGAAAGGGGGCCGATAGAGGAGTTTGACCGGAACTCGCCGAAGGTACATTACCGTTTGTGGCCCACGAGCTTTATTGAACGTGGGGGAGCGGAAACACCTTCCCAATGGAAGACGAAGGGAGGAGGTGTAAGTTACTGGTGGTGGGAGGGAGGAAAGTAGGGGAATGGTATGCGAGAATCACAGGAGTAATCGCGGAATTGATTAACACGTGAGCTCCTTTGGGCCTCAAAACAAACATCAATTACAAAACGCGGTGGAGATGGGGGGAGAAGGTTACAAACCGGCAGTTTCAATGGACGGGGGGTAGACGAGATTGAGGAAAGTTGAAACGTAGGCTGGTAATTTTCAGTTAATGGGACTGGAAAGGGGCTGCTGATAGCACTCGTCGAAATTGGTCGTTGGGGGAAAAAAAAGTAGCTTCGCGGGGGAGGAAAGTGTAGGAGGGCGGGTAGAAGCAGCGTACTTGGAGGGAGGCGCACCCACTCCTAAGCTCGACATTTATGTCGGGGAAGGGGATATGACTCGCGAAAAAAGCCTGGGAGAGGAGAGAAGAGGGGGGGGGAGGAAGGAAGGGACTAATACAATAATCGAGGTTCTTTCGCTGAGGCACGGCTTCATACCAGAACAAATTTTGGAACTATAGGAATAGGGGGGTTGAACAATGAATGGAGGAAAAAAAAATCCAATTGGGTGAAGAAGAAGGTGGGTTCGGAGCTGTGAGGTAGGAAAGTCATCTACTTTGTCTGGGTTAGAAAAAGGTCACCAGGTAAAATTGAAGGATAGTGAGAACATGAAAGATTAGGAAGTAAAAAGACGGCGGGAGAAGCCCTGGGCTTTGAAGGAGGGTAAAATGGTAAAATGGCTATCACTATCTCTAAGAAGAGAGGGAAGAAGGAAAAGGGGTGAGAACATCTGATGCTGCAGGGACCGTACGTGGAAGGGAAGGGAAAAAAACGGTTGGGGAAGGGCCTTAAGTAAACAACAAAAAAAAAAGATAAAGAGGAAAAAAATTGGAAAAGGTGGAAAAGGGGGATGGAGGGGACGCCGTCTGAGTTCCTTCATCTCCAGGACGATTAAAAGTGGTGGGGGGTCGGCGGGACAGGACAGAACAATAGGGGAGGGGCGCGGAATAGGGGAGATCATACTCGGATGACTCCGGAAAGGGAAGGGGCAAAGACAGCAAGGGGGAAATAAAAGTCCGAAAGGGAGACGTCGCTGGTCAAAATTTTTAACCAAAGAGAGATTAACCGTGGACAGCAGTCCTTCAAACCCTATATCAGAACCGGATTACGGGGAGAACATAGAGGACGGGAAAAGGTCCAGGTGAGAAAAGGAACGCGAGATTTGTTTTCACAAGTTGTGGAAAAGAGAGGACAGCAAATTTTCTCCGGGTTTCATTAACAGTTCGGGTCAGGGGGCTTATAATGGGATAGAGGGAAACGCTGATTTACGGAGAGACGGGGCCTATCCGCGGGGTCTGGTGTACGGGAGCGGTCTCTTACCTGAACCAAAATATTGCAGATTCAGGTTCTTCAAGCCAAAGAATATCTCGGGGCTCAAACAAAAGAAAACGGGGAAAAGGAAATTTCGGAGCCGAGGGGGGGGGGGTGAAAGATTATGTACCACCGCGGGGAAATAGAGACTAGAAATGGGGGGGAAAAATTTCGACCGAGCGTGGCTACAGAGGAAGGGGAACTGGGACGAATAGGGGGGCTAGGGTTGAATTGAAGAGTCTAGCACATTGTCAAAGCTTTATAAAGAATTCTATAAGGGAAGAAAGCAGTGAAAAAAAAAAGAAACCCTCCGGGTATAGGGGAATAAAAAGAGGAGGGACAACCAGAAAAAAAAACTTAGGCCTAAGAAGAATCCTAACATCCAATCAGCGTCAGGGGAAAGTTGGGGAAGAGTTGAAATTAAAAAACGGGAAAGGAGAATCGGTCGGGGAAGAGAGAAGGCAAGGGAAGAGACCCGATGAAGGGAAAGAGGTCAGTTCGGAATAAGATAATCGGAAAAGGGAGACGATTAACTTAATAAGACCGGAAAAGGAAATTTAAGATGGAGATTTTCAAAATCAAAGAACATTAGGGAAGGAAAAGAAAGGGGGAAAAAGGGTGGACGCAGAACCGGCTTGAAAATACAAGGCGCGAAGAAGACTTCAGGACTGAAAGAGGAAAACCTTCAATTTAAAAAACGCATACGCACCTGAGTCAAGAGGGGACTCAAGGCCGCGACAGAGAGAAAATCGAAAATAGCACCGCGAGCTTGATGAGGGTGGTTCGCGAAAAGGGGCTAGGAAGAGTTTACTCACCTACGAACGTAATTGTCGGTGTGCTAGAAGCAAAACTGGGGAGCAGAAAAAACCGCCCAGCGCCGACGGGGGTGGAAAAGGAGGGGGTTTTAAAGAGGGGGGGGGGGGAATTGGGGCCGCTAAAAACTTAGCCCACTTTTGGAACAGGGGAAGGTGGCCCACAAACTAGGAAGGAAAAAGGATGGAGCGGTCAAAAAAGGGACGCGGTCAAGGGGAGACGGTGAAGCCGAGTCAGAAAAAAGAAACAAATAAACAAAGTATTTCAAAACAACATTGAAACGGACGAAAGAACCAAGGCCGGTCCGGAGAAAAGGGTTTCAGGAGTGCGGGCAAAAAAGGCTGCTTTTGTAAGGTTCCTGGGGTGTTGGGAGAGGGTTTATTCTCTAGAAAACGTGGGAGGCCAGAAAGTGGTCAGGAAGGATGCCCAGAGGCCGGAGGGGGGGGGGGGGAAGGATGAGAGCTTTCATCGAGGTATATCGGGCCCTTCGTCGGAGTAGACATAAACTGGGGAAAGGGAAAGGGAAAGGAGGGAATCGGGAGAAAAGGGATTGGGGGGATAAGCAGGGAGGGGCAGGGACCGTCTCGCTAATCAAAAGGAAAAGCTTTCTTCAGGGGGGTTCTACGGAAGAAGACTAGGGATTAAAGAGGGGAAGGAGGTGATGGGGAGATGGAAGGGGGGGATGGGGTTGGGAAAGAGCAAAGGACATAAATGATGCCACGGGGGGGGGGAGGGATCTTCCGAAGGTTTACTTGTGGGAACAAAAAAAAGCGATAGGGGGACTGTTTCAGGATGGGGGAGAGGAGGAGACATTCGGTAATGCCTTCAAGGAATGCATGGCGACGGAGAGGAAACTAGGGGAGGTTACTAAAGAAGGGCAGGAGGAGAGTCTTTCAGGCATTCTGGGGGGCCGGATATTAGGCAAGGGGGAGGAAAAAAACTCACTTAAAAACGGGTTAGAAAGAAGATGACTTAGGGGGAGGTACGAAAGGAGTCTCTCAATCCAAGTCCCTAAATGGTTGGGGTTACTGGTGAGTCGGGAGGGGATCGGTGAATGGAGTGTTAACTGTCGGGGACGCGAGACAAGCAACCACGTTGGCTATGACGTGTCCTGTATCGGGGGGAAATGACGGGACGTCGGGGAAGAATCAGCGTAAGAATTCAACAATGTAAAACCGGGGAAAGGGAAAGGGTGAAGCCGGACCACTAGGGGCATCTATCTTCCAGAGGAGGGAGAACCTAGATGGAGAAGAAGGCCGATTGAAAGGGGGGGGGTGGACATCACAGAAGATTTGCAAGGGAGGAAGGGGGTGGACGGGGTCTACCTGGATATACTAATCCTAAAATGGGGGGCGGGGGAGAACGAGAGGAGCGTTGGGGTGGAGAAGGGAAGTCCGGTCATGAAGGGGAAGGATATGACTTTGACCGAATTAGCTAGGGGAACCAAAGGAAGACCCGGCGAATGGTACTCTTTGTAATTTTGAGAAAAAAAGACTGGTCGGGGAAAGGCCAAAGGGAATGCACCGATCAAAGGTGAGGAAAAGGAGGGGGAGTTGGGAGAGAATCTTCATTAGGGGAGGCAGAGCAGCCTCCAGGGTTTATTCCAGGTATCTACCAGGTGGATTCCGTGGAGAAAGAAAGGGGTTGGGGATCTAGTGACGTGTTAGGAAGGGGAAATCATAGAGGGGAGAAAAAGGGGAGGGACAAAACTGTCAGTGCAACGGGGGAAAAGGGGGTAGGGGAGAAATTCTATCGGAGGGATCAGAAACCTTCAATGGGTGATCTCTCGTCATAAGGGAAAGGAAAAAAGAACGGAGAAAGAGTCCCTGAGCATTGCCAATTATCGGACACGGTGCGAATAAACTTGTGTAATCTGACTGCCTCTCGAAACAAACTTCCAGGAAAGCCATTAGAGAAAAAAGGAACGTTGGGGAGCTCAAAAAGAAGGAGCAGTGCAGGGGAAGGGGCGAACGATTATGAAAA
>Ga0179591_1350116_pt1 | contig 11984 bp, 10 predicted proteins | sample CZOMad2_1_08_16f_FD_182891 | JGI IMG/M metagenome (GOLD analysis project Ga0179591, IMG submission 182891) | Vadose zone soil fungal communities from Angelo Coast Range Reserve, California, USA - CZOMad2_1_08_16fungal (PacBio error correction) | ecosystem: Environmental > Terrestrial > Soil >...
TCTACATCCTAGAAACTGTTGAAGACCGTTCAGGGGAAGGAGAAAACAGAAGACTAAAAAGAGAGATACGCGTGAGGCGAAGGAAGAGGGGCCCGAGAGCGACACTACGACCTAGAGGATCAAAACGCAACAATTATAAGAGCTCTGGATGAAAGAGGAGAATGGGTAGAAGAGGTTTGTTCACCGACCGCCCCTTTCAACCCTTAGAAAGAGGGGGAGAGAAGTAACCTTGGGGAGAACCGGGCGGTGTCTCCTAATAAAAGGGAGGGGGAAGGACTTCCTGAGGGAAGATCTTTAGGGGTAGGGGGATCTGCTTTTCGGGAGAAGCCACCAAGCGGTTTTGTGAGCTACATGCATTGCCGGAATTCTTCCTTGGGGATCAGCCGGAGGAGGGCAAGAGGGGGTTGGTGAAACGTGATGTGGTATGGGGAGGCTTATGGAATGAAACGAGAAGGCGAGATTCGGATTACGTCTTCGACTTACCGGCGAGATAACCGCCTGCGCGTACCGAAGTACTTATTGAAAAAAGTCCGAAGCTCGAAACGACTCTACCAAACGATTGCGGTAGAGAGTTCGCGAAGGGCGGAAAGATTAATCCTGCGTTGCATGTTACTGGGGCGGTATCCCTACGTGGTCTCGAGGGAAATGAAGGGACCGGTTTGTTTTGTCGACGTGAGATCGATAGTTTATGCTTAATAACATGACAAAGCCAGCGCCTAGCATTCGGATCGAGTGGAGCACCTCAATCGTGGGACTAACAAAACTGACACGGCGCGGGGGCCTGAAGAAAAAAGAGGGGCAAAATAGTATATCCAACGCTAAGTCAGGGGGGGCCGTACGAATCTCCTCACCAGACCATGAGGGGAAGTTGGCGATCGAACGAACTGATGTCGCCCTTCTACAACCGGAATAGGTTCAACACCACGACAGTAACCCTAAATAAAACCGGATATACAGCTCGATGAAGGCTCCACTGTATGATAATGAAACACGCACTCGCACCCACACTTCTTCCACAATGGGGTTTACAGTCATTAATTGTAAAAAGGATGGTAGAAGGAAGGAGGGTCAAGCTCTTATAGGGGGAACCCCTCTATACAAAAAAGCGGAAACCGGAGTGGGCGAAGACATCGGCAAGGCTCCCCGTATGTCTACCTTATGACGTAGACGAAAGGTCACGGCGAGATCCAACATACCTCAAAGGGAATCATGGTTCTTCAGTGAGTCGGTGGTCGGCTCCTTAAAAAAACTCATCAATAACAGCAACAAGCATGGGCAAACGAGATTGGAGACGCGCCTTAGAGACGGAATTACCACCGTCCTGGAACGACGAAGGTCTTGGAAGGGTCGGGGAGGCGAACGGGGGTCTCAGGGAAGACCCTAGTCGAAAAAGGAAAGGAGCGATGTGAGGAACACTACGGCAAAGCCTGCTTCTAGGCAGAAGAAAAAACCAAGACTTTTGCCAAGTCACGAAAACCTATCACAAACTACATGGCGCCTACCGGATGTGTAGGTCGGGTACCGGGGACCGAAGAACTCAAAACGAAAAAGGAACGCGTGGAGGAGAGGGGATTTCACCGAATAATCGGTGGCTCCATCACGAAGCCAATAGGAGAGGGCCACGAGTCTACTAATTCGAGGAACCGACGTAAGTCTCGGGCCCTTACCACAATTGACTGCGGGGGAAAGGGAAGAATCAAGGGGGCGGTCCGTACTTCTCTTGATGGGAAGGTACGGACACAAACTCTACGCGGTCAACATTTCAAAAGAAGGAGAAGGGAAAAAATGCGCCGCGACAAAAGAATAAAAAGCCAGAAAAAGGAACTCTAACTACCATTACTAGGGCCAAGCTTTGAAAGCTCAAAAGTAGGATCGCCGGAGAGACGACCTAAAGTGGCATTCACCCAGTCCTACCATCAAACCAGATTTCCCAAATCTGCACACGAAGGGTGACTCCCACTCTACCAAGAGCGACGTGAGGGAATACTGGGGCAACGAGAAAAGGGGTGAATAAGTCAAAAGAAATCGAAGAAACTAACCCGTTATTCAACGAGCAACCGGAAATGTAACACGCGTCTAATCAGGCTAACTCTGGGTCGTCCATTACAGGGGGTCTAGAGGAAGGCGGATAGAGAATTACATTCTGGCCCTAGGACTATGTATAGGACAACCAACGGAGAAGAGAGACCTAACGTCTTCTCTATGTAGAATCGGGGACAGGAAGAAAGAACTAAAACGGGAAAGACGGTCTCACCAGTGACCTCCATACAAAGTTCCTTTTCGGGAAAAGGTCTTCGAGGAGTCTGACCAAATTCAGTCTGAAGCGAAGGCGAACTTTGAAAAAACACCTGTTCATAGGATTAACGAGGAAAATTTCCTGCAGGAGAGGTCAGTTTCAAACGCAAGAAATCTCCTCCAGTCTAAGGACATGGGGGGAGAAGATCCCAAAAAGGAACAAAGCTAGGGAAAAGAGATGACTCAGCCAAAAAGGAACGGAACAAATATGTAAAAAAAAAACAACGAAAGTCATTAACAATAGGTTCCTGGAAGGGAGGGCCGAGACGAAGTTTGGGGGAAGGAGCGTTGCAGAAGGAGCAATACCAGGAACCATGTAAAAACGGGGAGCGGAAGATCCAGACGGGACCCGGGGGAGGGATCCAGCTGAAGTTATCTTTCTTAGGAGACAACGGAGTGGGGTCAGAGAAACAGGGAATCTTCTTCGTGCTGGGCCGCCGAAAAGACTCCTCGTGCACCTCGCACCGGAAGGAAGGTAAATTAACCGGAAGAATAGGAGGGGATGGGGTCATTCCGCCTGGTATTCCCGCGTAGAACTCACGGGCGTTAGAAGATAAGGAAGGAAGGGGGGGAATATAGAGAAAAAGTCTTAAAAAGAAGCCGTTTATCACTCCGTAGACCTTCCCTCCTGTTGAGCGAAAGGAGGGAGGGAACTGGAAGAGGGAAGTTTCTGGGGTCAAGTCATTGGATTCTCAATAAAGCCACAAGGGAGTGAATACCATTCGCACCGTAAGAAGGGGAGAAATCGCACGTCGATGAAAGTGGTACTGCCCGCGGCAGGCGGAAGGAAGGCTCTTCTCAGAGATTTTTGTTAGGTCTACGGGGACACATTTGGTCGGAGTTGTCGCCTAATAGGAGCACCCCCACGTTTCGGTGGCTCTCGTAAAATATGAGGGAACGCCATAATTTGAACGAGACTTTCCGAGGAGGAGGCAAAAAGCGGGAATAACTGCCGCATCCTAGGGGGAGGCACGCACGAAGAATTCACTGGGTCCCTCCGAGATTAGGTTCGAGCTTCCTATCCGGTTATCCCGAGCTGAGGGAATAGAAAGGATAGAGAAAAAAAAGTGGAGGTTCTCCGGAAGCGGGCAGTATGCTCCGCCGGAGGAAAAAAGGTATCAAAAAAAGGCCACACGTCTCTAGTCATCGGGGCGGGTCAAGCACGAAAAGGGGAAGGGCGCCGTGACTAGTTCTTAGTTCGACCAGGTCCAGCAAGGAGAGGGCTATCGGACCGCACGCAGAAGGAGGCGGAACAAGAGCCGAAATGGTTAAGGCGGGGGGTCGGCCGAAGAAAGGGTCACGGGGCCCGGGCAGAAGAAGGCGTTAGTTCACTTCAGTGTATGACGAAAGGGGACAAACGGGGGGGTAGGGAATAGCATACAAGACTTTGCAGCGCGAAGACGGGCAGTGACCAAACCCCCCATACCTTTCACCCAACCGGAGGCCAGGTTGAGGTAAGGGGACAATCGTAGACTACTGAAAAAAACGTGGCAGCAGGTGAAGCTTCGCCCTCGTGCCTTCTCCCGGATAGAAGGGGGGGGGGGGAGGAAAACGAGTAAGAGGGGAAAAGACCCACGGCGGGGTCCATACTCATCCCGGCCTCGGGAAAAGACCGGGCACGCATGGGCCTGGTAGCAGGGAGGGACGTATCATACTGTGAAACGCCCGGCTAGGGCAAAAGGTCCACAGTAAGCGGGTACCTCGGCGACTTTTAGAAGGGGCCGGCAGCCCGTGGGCGTCTGAACTTCAAAGACCGGGGGGGCGGGAGGAGAATCGGTCGTGATGGTGAAGCGTGTGGAGTGGGATACATTAGACTGGGGAAAGAAGTAGGGGGGAAAACAACCCTCTATCTAATTGCTGCCTGCGGGTGGTTCATTTTATTGGCTCGAAGACAGAAAAAAGGAGAGATACTGATAAAACCATTCCCACATTCAGAGGATGAGTTCTCGGTCAACTTCTTGAGCAACGAAAAAGGCACCACTCATTCATATCGACAGGGAGGAAATCATCTCCGCTACGCAAATCGTGTCGAGTATCGTCGAGAGGTGGCTTGCAGAAAAGAGAACTTCTGCCATTCTTGAATATGACCTGACGAAAAAGAAAACGCTCGCCAATCGATCGTATGAAAGGAGGAATGCAGGTTCCCCTCACACCTCAAGTTTGCTAACAAGTCGGCAAGCCTATAGATCCCCCGACGAATACAGGGGAGGGCAAAAGGGGGGGAGAAGTGGGCGAAAAGGACTGGAGAACCATCCCTAAAAGGATCCGAAAAAAAAGGAAACATAGGCGTCTTTAAGCAAAAAGAGTAAAGGGCAGAAAAGGTCTCCTAACTTAAATTGGGGTTTTGGGGTGTATTTGTGAGGTGAGATGTATAGTTAGGTTGCAAAAATCGGGATTACATCAGCTCTGCTGGACCGGACCCTTCCTGACTGAGAGCAATCTAAACCGCGGGAGAAACGGGGTAAAAGCCTCGCGATCGGGACCCCACAACCGAAAAGAAGGGATAAGAAAAGGAAGAGTCGCGGAGCAAGCCCTTCCTGTCGCCCTCATAACAGGGAGAGGGAAAAGTGAGGGATCCGGCCGGGTTAATCGTCACGACGGTACTATTCAATAAGGGAAACCGGGGTAAACCATTGCATTCATCTAAAAAAAACAACCACTATTATTGTAAGGAATGACTGCATGAAGGTCGGGGGAACTAAGGAGAGAAAGGAGGAGGGTGACCGTGGGGGGGGGGGGGGGGGCGTGGCATGAACCGGCCGGGGGGTCCATCCTTTCAGTCAACGAGGCGGGGAAACAGGGGGAGGGAGTCAAAATCTAGCTATAGTCTTAACCTAAGGCAACGTTGTTCGCCGGTTAGGAGGGGAGAAAGAAGGAACTGACTTCTTATAGCTCGGATTCCCCAACGAGCAGTTGCTGTGACACGACAAAAGAAATACCCTACTCGGGGTCGCCTCCTCGGCGAGAAAGGGGAGAATTGAGAACGTTCAGGTCGGCTTCGGACGGGGTTGCTGGGAGCAGAGGGGTGGATGGCAGACTGGCTAGACATTCAGTGCAGAAAGGAGGTGGAAGTGTGACCACTTCAGGCGTCTTGCCCCGGCGGAGGCCACGGGATGGGAGAGGATGAAATTGTCTCAAACGACCAAAAATCGCTATCGGTTAATACGTCGTCAAGGGAAGGGTCGAACCTCATGCTCTAACCTGGAAAGGGAAGAGGCAACGAGGCCAAATATCCAATCTTAGGCGATGAAGGAAACTTCCGTCTATGGGGATCGAGGCAAAGGGAACGGGCGGAGTCCCTACTTGGTTAAGGGCTATTCAAAGAAAATGGAAACGGGGGACGGTGGGATAAGGGAAAAGGGGGGTGGCTAGATCACCCGACAAAGCAGCCGAACGACCTTCAGTTGGATCACCACTACGGGAATGGACCACAACGCAAGCGAGGTGACTCGAAAGGAGCGAAAGGAAAAATTCAGTAAAGAGACACGCCGAAACCAGAAGGGACGAAACGGATCCCCCGCGCCCGTCTTCATGGCAGAGGGGCAACGTCACGAAAAGACCCGGTCCCAACAGCTTCTCAAGGGGGAAGGAACAATCTCGGGAGCTTATCGTCTGAGATGAACTCCAGCCCGGCCATATGCAGCCGGAGGAGTAGAGGCCGACAGAAGCAAGCTCTCTCGTGGGAACGTAGAGAGAAGAAATCGACCAAGAGTGAAGGGCTTCCTTCCGTGAGCAGAAGCGCACCGTGCAAGGGCGAGAGGAGGACGAATGGGAAGGGAACAAAAAATCTACCAAGAAAGAATAAAAAACGCCTGGTACGTGATCTTTGTTCCACTTGTAAAGGAATATCGCCATCCAATATTCGACTGACGGGCGGGGGCGCCGGCGAAGGACGTAAGAAAAGCAGGAAAGTAGCGGGAAAGGCCAGTTAAGACCTGTCTTCGGGCTGCATAGGGGGAAGTAGGCTTTTCGGGTTCCTAACTACACTTAGCGGTCGCAGGGGCATAGAAAGTCCTAAAAAGCGTGAAGAAACTAACCTCGGTCCACGATATATGGGGATGACACGGGACAGATCGCCTCCTTCGGTCTAAAGCGGTGGCGGGCGGAAGGGGGAAGGGAAAGGGGAACTGTCACTAATCTGCAAATGGACCACTAAGCTATTAAAGTTTGGGGAACTCTGGAGAAAGAGGCACACTATCTGCAAACTGAGTACCTAAGAATTTCTTGGTCCGGGAACGAAGTTGAAAGGCGAGGCGGAAAAGACTCGCGTTCCAGTTCACCTGGGAAATGAGGGCGACAGTTCTAACCGTCAACTGCTCCCCCGAAGGAGCAACGAAGGACACTCCTACACAGGTCAGAGGTAAAAAAACGAACGGGTGTGCAGAGTCCATATGTCGGCGGCCAACGGCGGACATCGGGGCCCCGACAGCTACCACGAAACCCGAGGGTCACCACGAACTCCTCGGAGCCAAGGATTAGAAAAACACCCTGATCTGAATCTACCCAGTCCGCCGAGAAGTTTAGCTCTCTCATAGGCACCGCCCGACTGGAAGAGGGAAGACTCAGGACCGAGAGGCCGAATTATTCAATGGTCAGTCGTCATCTTCCTTAAATCTTTCTAGGGGAACATGATCCGTAGGCACCGAGGAAAGACCGTGTCCCTAAACACTCAAGGAGCCAATCTGGGTAAAAATCGGCGGCGACCTTACTTCCCCTACGTTCAGACACGGACGGGGGGGACGGAGAGGCATATATGGGCGCGGGAAGGACTCGCAGGGGATCGGCAAGCCGCGAAGACTTCTCTATCACGGACACCCATCAAGGAGGAATGAAGCGTAAGCAAATGGAGGAAGATCGGACCCAGCAGGGGGTCCGAAATAACTCAATCAAGGACTGGGGCTCCTTCACCCCTACTGATCGGCACGAAAGGGCCAACGCGATGCACGGACAAAAAGGCAAAGGAAAAAGCTGGAACGGGAGAGGAAAAAAAGAGAGATGGGGGTCCGGAGCCTCTATAGCGTTGTCTAGGGGGGGAGGTTCCGATGTCCTGGCAGAGTGTCCTCGTCGGTACGGAGAGCGACGTGGTCAACGGGACCGAGGCAGAAAGCAGGGTGTCCGGAAAAAAAAGGGGCAAGAGGTGCCGTAAAGGGTTCCGAGAGAAATAATATGCGAAGGCCGCCGCCGCCTCCCCGCACGCCCAAACCGGGGGCCGAGAGGGGACACCGGGAAGGGCAGAAAAAAGAGGGAAGGAGTCAGCACCGTAGTCCTAAGGCCCGCCTCTTATTGAGCCGGGCCAAAAAAGTGGAGCCTCTCCCGCCGCGGATAAAGCGTAGAATAGCAGGAACGGGTTGACCTACTCTGAGGGAAACAGAAAATCTTCTAATTCGTCAGGTCCTGAGGGCCATCAGCCAAAAGGAAGGGGCGCAACTCTCGAGAAGCTTTGGCGAAAAGTAGGGTTTGACGCAGCTAAGTTCGGCTCCGCGTACCGACGTGACAGCGAGGGGATTCTACTTTGGCGGCGATGTCTCGGCGACAGAAGTCCGCCCACAAGTGTAAGTGCCTCGGAGACTGGACAGTAGTAAGAGGGGGCTCGGGTTGGGTCGGGGCAACGCATGAGAAGGGTCGGTCGCTCAAGAAACAGCCTTCGGTGCCCAGGGAGGGTGTAAGGACCGTCTGAGACAAAAGGGTCGTGCCCAACTTCCCGCCCTGATTTCTTATTCCTCCTTGACAGAGTGTCAGGAATGCCGAGCCTGAAAGTAAAGTCCGTAGCTTTCGGGGCATCGCCGAGGAGGGGGGGGGAGGCATCAAACCGAAAAGCGGTCTAATCGATGTCGTGATTGCCCTTCAACCAGGGAGGTGACCGAGAATTTACGGCTGGGTCTCCGCCCACTGACGGGGGTGGGAAGGACAGACGGTTCGGGGATGGCAAAGACCCTCCGCTCACAGGGGTAAACCTATGCTGAAAACACGGCACAACCGGGCCCGAAGGGGCGACGTACGTCGGCCAGCCGTGGAGGAAAGCCCTAGAAAGGAAGAAAAGCGTGGAACAAAGGGGGTATTCAAACGGTGGGGAAAGTCAAGTCCACCCGGAGGCCATGGTAGGACGTCAAGTGCTTATTGCCGAAAATCGTACGAAAGGCGCCGGGGAATCGGAAGGAATTCTCCCTCGTACTCCCTTCTGCCTCTGAGGGGAAGCGATCGAGAAGAATAAATATAGAAAACCCAGGAAAAGGTCACAAAACCAAAACCTGCCTTCAGCATATACTTTGGGGAAAAGAAGCGGGAAGCAGGAGCGGCACTCAAGGGCCGACGCGGGCGCAAAGGGGCGTGGGACTGGAAAAGGTTGAAGGCCTGGGCCGCATCCCTCCCTTTCGAACCGCAAGACCGTGGTCGGAAAGTAGAGATCGCTTAACGCATTCGCTTGGGGTAAGCGCATGGTAAGAGGTGCACTGACCATGGGCGAACGCACGTGTGCAGCCCAAAGATGAAGGTCCTCGAGCGTGTGGGGGGGAGTGCGAGTCCAGGACGAAAGCAGCCACCCTAATGTATCTAGGAAGAACCGGAAAAAGTTGGAATCGACAGTAGCTCGGGGGCGTCACAAAGGGAGACCACCAAATTGAAACAAACCGGGCCGTTCAATGCGCATCTCTCAAAAAGCCAGCGTGGTCAAGAGGGTAGAAAAGATAAAAGGAGAGGGACTCTCCTCGATCAGGAAGGTCGAAGACTAAGATTCCAGAAATGCAGAAGTAGGAGCATAGAACTAAAAGAACCACACGGGTGGGCCAGCCAAGAAGCACGCCGCAAAGAACCCCCGGCCGCCAGGGTTGCGGAACGCTGTAGAGAACGACTGCGTAAAAACAAAGTCATGCGGCGCCAGCAACAAAAGCCCGGACTTCCGCGTCTCTCCCGAACAAAACGGAAGGCCAACCGAACCCAAGATTCTGAGACTACGTGCTTCCATGTGATTTGGGAAAGCAACTGCTCGGGAAGCAAGCATCGCGATCGCCTAACGCCTGAACGCAAGTGACGGGGGAGCCTCGGTAACCATCGCCGCGACGGGACGATAGTCCGCCCCCAGCTCTCTCTTAGGCCCAAGGAGCGGAGTCCGACCCCGCCCCGCCTTGATCCTCCTGCCCAGGAGAGAAAAATTTAGGAGCACACGGGCATCGCCACGAGGAACTACGTGAATACTCCAGAAACCCTCAGCAGTCATCAAGCAAAAACAACAAATAGGAAAAAGGGGGGGGATAATGACTTCATGCTGCTTTTTTCCTAAAGAAACGAGTACAGGATTGCGATGACACCGGCGTGCGCGAATGGCGACAAGGGAAGGAGGGGAGGGAGCCGGGTCGAGAGTCAAAAACGGAGGCAACGCTGCAGGGGCGAACAGAGCAGTCCCAGAGAGGAAGACGGTGTTAGAAGAACCCTCAAACGGTATGTCAAGTCGTCGGAATATAGGAGATGATGAGAAAAAGAAATGTGTCTACTGCGCAAGGGAAAGACAGCGGAGTCTCGCCGCCTATTTGCTTACTAGTCCTATGATAAGGGGAGGCAAACGAAGGGCAAAGGGCTCCGTTGCGTTTGAGCGATGTCTTGAAGATCAGACACCCAAAAAGGCGGGAACTACATGCGTAGAATCGGACGTGAGAGCGGAGGAACGGGAGGGGGTCTTGGGCCAACTTGATTTGATACTGCGTCCGGTGCCGTCAGGATGAACGCCCAGGAAGCGGGGAAAGAGAATGTGAGACGTCCTGAAACCTGGAACGCCCGGTGTCAATCGTCGAGCCAAACCTATGAAGATATACCGCGCTCGACCGTCCTAAAGAGGACACGGAAGATTGAAGAGGTCCTGTGCGTGCTTAGACTGGAGGGGGGGGTCATCGAGAGGGGTGCTAACGGTTCAATAAGGGGGGGTTACAGACGACAAAGGGAAGCTCTGAAATCCCCACACCACAACAAAAAACAACCGGGCTTGACTGTCTAATCGAGGGAGATCAGGGGGCTTCTCGAACGACTCCCTACCACTAACCGATCAAAGAGGCTCATGGGATCACCCAGAAGCGGAGTAAGCCAACATAGGTACCGGGGCACCGAGGGCCCAGGGAAGGAAAAAACGAGCGTTACGGACTACTTCGCGTCGGCCGACCACGGCTGAAACGAGCCGAACGGAGTCCGCACGGTCCCGTAGACAACGGACTCCTCTAAACTGAAACGCTTAGGAAAAACCAATCAAACCCAAAAAACCAAGGGGGAAAGGCGTTCACTGGGGAAAGAATTTCCCAGGGGACTGCGCTCACTCGTCGAGCGTGAACATCACCTTCAAGTCTTTCCGCAGGTCGTGGGGAAGTCGAACCAAGAAAGACAATGATTCTAATAAGTCTAGAAAAAAAAGGATGGGGGATCGCTTCAAAAACGATAGAGGATGGGAGCGGCAGTAAGCTGGAGAAGCCACCTCGGACAATCTGCAAAAGACGATTGGTCAGGCACCACACGCCTCCGTCGAAGGGCCGTGCTTGGGCGCAAGGGGAAAAAACGACAGAACCTTGATCTTGCTAGAAGGGGGAAAACGTCTACAAAAGTCAGCCTTCTGGGGGGAACGAAAAGGATTCGTATTCCCGGTGCCCCTGTCCTTCGCTAAAAAAAGAAGACAAGGCGGGGAAAAGGGGGGGAAAAGAAGACTTCGCAATCTTCAGGGACAACCGTAACAGCGGGCCGGCTCCTACACCGAGGAAAAAATATGGCGAAAGTATGGGGGGGGACAACACTACATCAAGCAGGAGAAAACTGCGGGCTGTAATTCACCTGGCATCTGGGAATAGGTTAAAGACCAGAGAGGGGAAACACAAGCTCTAAGAAATCGGGTAAACTCGAGGAGAAAATCCTTACGAGACACAAAGGGAGGCAAGGCGGAAAAGAACAAAGGGCCTGGTGAAAACGTGACGAGGGAGGGAGGTCACAAACCAATCATAACAGGACAAAGGAGTGACTGAAGCGCTCCAAGCGGACCTTCTCCTTAGTCAAGAAACCGGCGCCCGAGTAACTCCTACGTCCAGGTACTGAAAGACCACGACGGTGGGGCGGCTCCAGAAGCTTACCCTGCCCAGGCGACACAGCGCACTGTTCAGGAACCCGTCACCTAAACCAGAGGGTCCCGCCGCTAAAAGAATCGGCCCGGAGGGGCGTCCACCATAGAGGTAGCAAAGACGATCAGAGAAGGGGCTAATGGCGTAAACGACAACCCGCCTCTTCTGATTCCCGCCTCGACCGGCAGGACAGATTCGAAGTCGGGCCTCCGCTTTCGAGCGGCCGTCCGGGAAAGAGATAGCAAATGAAAAAAGCGAACCCGATTAACCTCGAAATGCAACAACAAAAAAAAAAAGCCTCTCGGGGCGGCGCGTTGGAGAAGAAGGCACGTCCCGGGAGGCATGCCCGGACAATAAGAATACGGGGGGCCCTGACGTTTCCTTCTCAGGCCGGGGCGGCCTGACGTAGAGGGAGCGATGAGGAGAAACCCAACCTCTACTGAACGCAAACTTCTAGAGGCACCCATAGGAGCCATCCATCGTAGCGTCAGCGGCACTCAAAACAGGGACATTGTCACAGGATTGGACCCGGAAAAGCTCGCAGATTACTTGGGGGGGGCTCCAGGTCGGCCAAGGACTCCTGATTGGACGAAGGGCAACGAGTGG
>Ga0179591_1286217_pt1 | contig 11983 bp, 11 predicted proteins | sample CZOMad2_1_08_16f_FD_182891 | JGI IMG/M metagenome (GOLD analysis project Ga0179591, IMG submission 182891) | Vadose zone soil fungal communities from Angelo Coast Range Reserve, California, USA - CZOMad2_1_08_16fungal (PacBio error correction) | ecosystem: Environmental > Terrestrial > Soil >...
ACAGTGAGACACAACCATCTAATCTGGAAACGGGAGGGGGGGTTATTACCGGGGTGCAGGACAAGCGAGAGAAATCCACTTCGCGGAAACAGGATACGCATGAATAAGACCACTTGATGGATTCTTAATGGGGAAGAGAAGAACCGGTAATGCCCGGTAAGGAAATGACAAGGGATGCACAAAGCCGTAACAGGCCGCTAACCGGTAATACAGAAAGGGAAACTGTGGGGGGGTGCCAGACGATTTTTCAAATGGCTCCAGAGGAAAGCGGAGGCCCAGCGTGTAGAACAAACAGTGGGAAACTCGGTCCAAGCGATCCCAGGAGGCCGATTGCCCGAAAGATGCCAAAAGATCCAAAAGGCACAGAGCCATATCAACGGGGTTCAGTTGGAAAAGCGAACGGAGGATGAGTTCTTGTGCGTGTTCACGTGCAGAATGAAAACGGGGCTCGACGAGCGAATGGCCGCGGCGAGCGCCGAACTACAGGGTTCCCCACCGTGCTGTTAATCGTGAATGGATTAGAATATCACAAACGACGCCGGTACCAACCGGAATCTGGAAACGGAAATGGGAAAGGTTATTATGTACAACCAAGGAGTGGAGGGGGAATATTAGTCTCAGATCAATGGATACATAAGAAGCGCCGGAAAAAAAATCAAGCATTGGGGGAGGGGTGGTAACGACAGCGCTGATTTCGCAACGGGACGGACGTGATTCTGCGGAACCAGAATGATGAATGCAAAAGAAAATGATCTAATGGCAACCAAGGAGGGGACGCTAACTTTAGGCGTAAGAAAAGCCCGCGACACGGTAGCGAGGAAGGAGTTGCCAACGGGTATAGTGGAAGAACCTACGGGGGGAAGACGGTTCTACCAGTACAGAAATCCAAGACATTTAGCGGAGGAAAGTCATCACTTAAAAACCGGAGAAGGTGGCCCTGGGAGAAATAGCGGAGCCCAAACTAAAGGTCAAGCACACATACTTGCTCTGCTCGGGGAACGGTGAAAAAGCAAACTGACTGGCTCACCGCTCCACGGAGCAGAATACAAGGGAAACAGGATAAGGTAGGCCGCAGCCCAAAAATCAATTCATCTGCCGCGAGCGGGGTGTCTCCTGGATTCAAAAGCAGGGCGAAACACACCAATCGCACAGAGCCGGGGGAGCTTCGGCGTGGACTGTGCAGGGGCGGGGCGAGTACTTGATGCCGTGGGGACCATGGTCAGGAGGGGCAAGAAAATTCCAGGGAATCACACGATAGCAAAAAAACTACTCGCATGCACCCTAAAGTGCAGACAATCTCGCAGCAATGATGAGCCAAGCGCTAGGGCATGAGGCTCGGGCATGAAGGGGTGGGGAAAAAGGCCAGGAGTCAAATCAAAAAAATACCTCTTCCTGAACTAGACTACGGCGAAGATGATGAATTGTAGAGACGAATAATGAGGAAGTACGAGAAAAAGACTAAGTACCAGAAAAGCCGAGGCGGGGTGTGGTGAACGGGAGGCTACTCGGACGGAAAGACTCAAACTCAAAAAAAAGCAAAAAGGTCTAAACAGCTTCGTCGAGATGAGGACATACCCAGAAAAAGGGCGGTTGTCTACTCCACTATCGAAGGAGAAAACGTGAGAGCACCCGAGGGCGACCCGAACCGAAACTCTCGAACGCGCGCCGTTCGTTCCAAGTATAGCTGCATGGGGGCCCGAAAATGGGCCGACCGGCGGAGGGCTTAACGATGGGGACAGGTGCGGCTATCAATAGAGCAGGTCAAAAAGGCTAAAACACCAACGACAAGGGACGGACTCGGGGCAGTGAGAGCGTTCGGCCAGATCCAGGGGTTGTAGACTCGGAAAAACGACTGGGACATCCGGGACCCATAAAGACAGCAAAAGAGGCGGGGACTTACAAGCCAGTTTTGGAAGTAGAAGCCCAGATGTTCGCAGTTTGAGAAAAGCGAACAAAGGAAAGGGGGTCTCAGCAGCCCCCCGAGTATACATGGAGATCCGGACGTGGTTATGTGACGAAAATGGACTACTGGAACGGTCCTTAAAAAGAAATTAAAAACGAAAATGCCAAGGGGAAAGTCCAAAAAAGAGGAAAAGAGGGAAAGGAAGGGAAAAGGGGATCGGCATATCGTACCGTGATCAGCAAGCGAGGTCATGGAAAAAAGGTGTCGAGAACCACAGGGAATGGCTTCCTGGCTTGCGGCCTCGGGGACGTATCGCAAAGAAAGCTTGATGAGATAGGGATACCGATACCCGACTCGGCCCAGGGAATAAAACCGAGGGGACTTTTGATGCGAATGGGAAAAGGCAACTCCCGTACACGAGGGACGCACTGGCACCGTCACAAGTGGCCTGTCAGTCTGCGGGATTAACCCGGGCGAGAGAACGGTGGGTCGTGTCTCAGAACGAAAGACTAGCAGAATTGACCCCCGTTGCGGACGAGCGCGCGATCTGCAAAATCATTGAGCGGGAACGAATCTCATACTGAAAAGGAAGGGTCGGCTGGTCTGGGGCACTTCGGCTCGTCGGAAAACCAGAAAAGTTAGTCCAGCGTCCCTGACAACAGGGCTGTGGTATCAAGAACGTAAGAAGTGGAAGAAAAATTCCCACACACGAGGATCATGGTCAGCGTGCTCTGGGCGATCGCGTGCGTCGTAAAACAGGGGGGAGCAGTTGCTTAGGGTTGGAAAAATGATCGCCCCGCAAAACCTCCACAGGGAAGGGACGCTTTTGAACGACTGGGAACCTGAACTCGTCGGGCAGGGGAACAGGACCTGCGACTTAGGTGGTCAGTTCGGGAGGAATACCCAACACCCAAAACAGAGGACGGAAACACCTTAAACCAAAAGAAACTTTTTAAACGTAGGTCAGAACGGAAAACTTTACAAGTCCATTCTATAAAGGGAAAACTAAAGGTGGGAAGAAGGAAGAGATGGTCTTACAATCATGCAAACGGCCGGGAGCAGAGCCAATATAAGTACCACACCGGCAAGGGCCAAGCCGAAACCCGGCAGGGCTACAATTAAAAGGAGGCAGGCAGGTTCTAAAAGGAGGAGAAGGAAAAGGAAAAGGGAGCCGACGCTCAAAAGCACCAATGCCTCGTGGAAGAGCCAGATGTCGCGCCGCAGCTAACGGGAGAACTGCACAAGCCAGTCGAGTTCAAGAGTAGGGAGGGCCAGATAACGCCCTCCTCGCAAAATCTGCCTAAGTAAGGCCTTCCCTCCGTGACAAAACCAGCGTGGGCACATCGAGAGGGATACCGGGGGGACGAATGACGCGAACCGGGGGATGCGTAACCGGGGCCTCTCAAAGGGAAAAAAAGGAAAAGCTTCCCCCCGTGTAGCACCAAAAGAAGTGAAGGGCGCGTCGGGCCTGGATGCAAGGCGAACCGTACATGGGCGGACTTCTATCGAGCCAAGAAAAAACGCACAACTGCCGAACGAAATTAGGGACCCCTGGGAACCTGGACGTCGGGGGGGGCTGGAAACTGGTGCACGGAACTCGGGGGGGGGTTGCGCGGGTAAACAGGGGGTCGGAGAGCGGCGATTCAAGCCACAACAGAGGCCGACGGGATATGTAGAAAAGAGAAGAAGGGAAAGTAACCTCCTCGCCGAAAGGGAGGCGCCGAAAAAGATCAAGGGTGGGAGAGACGATGAGGCCCATGCATGTCCGGGGGGGGGTCTCTCGGGGTGGATCGTAGGAAAGGGGAGAAAAAATGCCCGGAGAACTTCAAAAAAAATCCTACCTTTAAATTGGCAGCTTGCTCCGACTCCTTCACGGTCAGGGAAAAAATTCTTATACAAGGAGAGGATTGATCAACTACGTACACTAAGAAAAGAAACTTCTAAGCCCGCATATCTTCGAGGGGTTCCCCCCCCTATCCCAGCGAGAACACGTGGAAAAATGAGGAGAAAATATCCGGTGGCCGCGCGCTACTGATGGCCAGAATCGGAGGCGGCGGGAAAAAAGGAAATGCTACGCGCGCCCGACCTCTCCCAGGAAACGAGGGGATACACACCTGCTTCCCCAGTTCCTGGGTCAAAAAAGGGGGTGCGAAACCGACGTGAACCAAGGGCTCGTCATGGGGGAACGGTTCCGAGAACGTATCTCCTCAGAAAAAAACACCTTAGAGGAGGTAAGAAGATACAGGAGCTCCCAACCAGGTCCTAGAGGAATGCGGCGTCCCCCGAGCAGGTTGCGCTGAAAACGAGGGGTAATAGTGCACTCCGGCGTGGGAGAGGGCACGGGCCCCAGCAAAACCGAATGAAAAATGAAAAAGTCAGGCAAACAAGTCTAAGCGAGCTGCAGTAGGAAGTTCAGTCACCGCTTCCACAAGGTAATCCTTTCTGGCTTTGGCCAAAAAAAGCGGCGTAGAAGAGGTCGGGGCGGTCGGAGAGGCTCAGAGAATACGGGACCCTAGAGCGGGGCCGGGAATAAAAGACAGAGGTCACGGTCAGGATGGGGGGTTTGGAAGTCCAAGAAAAAGGGTCAGCGATCCACCTCTTAGGTCACCGCGAAAAAGCGGAACAGTTCCTGGGAAACGAAGTAAAAGTCGCAACACAGTGCTTGAGAGGGGGGCTGGAAAACGCAAGCGGAGTCGGACCTAAAATCGTCGGCGAACGTCTCCAAGGGGCTGGAATCCATACCTTGGGGCGGTTGGATTGTGGGGGACTCCCGCAAATCCCAGGGGAAAAGCGGACAACAAGGCGCTCAGGGGTCAAACAGAAAATCCACTGCAAACTAGAACGCAAGGCCCCCGAAAGGCTTTAGGGCAAAGAGCATGGGCTGCCGGCGCAGCAGTTGGGGGGATCGGACTAGGCTCAAGATAGGGGGGGGTCTCCACCCACCTCCCTGATCAAAAAGAAAAGAACTGCTCGCAGCCAGACGGGGAGGCGAAAAAATTCGAAAGAAGAAGGTAAGGAGCAAGGTTGAAGAAGCCCGCTATATTTCTGAAAGAGCAAGTCCGCTTCTGAATGGCCGCAAGGAAATCCCTGGGAAGTCGGAAAGGGGGGCAGCACTGCTGGAGAGGGGATGGCTAGTTTAAGGGTCCGAAACTACTTTCAGGAGGACTTCATGGGGCCTTAGAAAACGCCGCCAGTTCCCGGTAGGCGTCGGCTAAAGACCTGGGAAGGACCAAACGAGAATGGGGGAACTCTATTCGGAGCCGGACCGTCATTGGGTTCCTTGAGAAAAAAAAGTCAGCTACTTGGAAGGGAGCGACGCCCGTCTGCTGTCTGCTGATAAAGAAGTCAAGTGGCGGCCTCAAGAGGGGGCATGCGTTTCGTTCGACAAGCTCTTTTCTTCGAAAGAGGGGGTCCCGGATCTGAAGGGCAACGTCTCCGGGTAGGTCAACTGAAACGAAGGAAACCAGTATGGTGGGGGTACGTGGTCTGGGCAGAAGTGGGGGGGGGGCAGGTCCTGAAAGAACGTCACCACGAAAAACCGGTAACAGAACATGGCAAAAGCTAAGCAGGAGATAAACGGCCAGCGAATCGGGCTGAAGGGAATGCACGTGTCCCGCGAGGGTAAAACGTTAGGCTATCCGGCAATAACACGAAGGGTTACAGACTAAGCAAAAAAGCGGCCGAGAACGCGATGATCCAATGGCAGGGGCTGGGAAGGCGTTGATATCAAAAAAAATGAAGGGCTCAAAGCAAAGCCTGTCTCGCCAAGCACCAGGAACGGTTATTGTGGAAGACTCAGAGAATCACTAGCAACGCAGCGCGAAAAAGGGTAGAAGCGTCCGAACGCGGGCGGCCAGCCGAAGGAAATCTGATGACTAATATGGTTGAACGAGAAAACGTCCTGGCGTGCCTTCTACACGACAGACTCCGGTAAACCGATAAACGACGCGCTACTGTGTGGAGGACTTGTACCTCGAAGGGGAAGGTGAAGGCGAGATCACCGGCAAACTCCGGTTTCCCCGGAAAGGTTGGGGAGACTCAAGGCTACGCAAACTCTGGACAAGTAACCAAAGAGCAGAACAAAATCCAGGACCCTCCCGGGGCGGGGAGGGGGACCAAAGTGGGCAAGGAAATCTCTTCTAGACACGGGAACGAAACTGTGGGCCCTTCGAAATCCAAACCGTGACAGTACTGGGAGATTTCACCGGGGAACGTGGTGGGACGTCACTTCTATAGAAGAATCGGCTTCGATTCATAAAAGCCCGTACACCGCACATTGGGCGAAAAAGACTTGCCGAAGCAAGCTACCTTCGAAGGGGGAGGCAAAAAAGGGAAGAACCTGGAGGAGCGAAACGCTATAGTGGGAAGGGAAAGAAACAGGCAAAAGGGGGAGCGTACTTACAATACTGCTGTGGCCCGGATGATTTGGAAAAAGGGGAGTCGGGGAGAACATCTTCTCCAAGGTAAACGCGGCGTAAACGGCGAATCACAGAAGGATAAAGCGTCCTTTGAAGGGGTGGATGGCAGGTGAACTTCTCGGGTCGCAGTGAAAAGCACGTAATGCCAGCCGCTGGGCACGTGGCCAGAGCTGGGTAGGGAGCTACATAATGGAAAAAGCGAGTTCATCGGAGGAGGAAAAGAAGGGGCGAAGGAATCTCAAGTAGCGGAATATGGCAAATGCAATAGGGGGGAGCAAAGACAAGGTCCGAATTCTAGTAGACATGAACGAGGGGATGGGATCCCGAAGAGTCTGGGGAAAGTGGGCCTGTCTGGAGATGGAAAGAGAAAACGGACCGCCCGGACCCCCGCTCAATGCAGAGTAGTTGTACATCGCACACTGATAAAGAGAGAGCATTCGATCAAAAAGGGACTCCTTAAACTGAAGGACAGGGGCCGATGTTGTAGGAAGAAACGGAAAAGGAGAGACCAATAGGAGAAGATGAGGCGTCTTTTCGAGTTGAAAGGGAAACTGCGCCCATAGGGGGAGGCGGGAGAAAGGACTTGAAGTCCCCGGGTACCAAAGTCCAAATAACGTCCTATAAAAACCGCGATAAAAAAAGAGACAATGTAAGGGTTTTTAGAAAGAGGAGAGGGGCATTATTCTAAAGGTCCTAGATGGGAGAGGGGATCCTCGGAATCCTTTTTGGATGGACCAGGGGGTCTCGTTTTACGTGCCGGGACGTAAGAGCCACCTTAAGCTAAAGTAATAAGCGTGGCAGCCTACCTGGGGTAGGTTTCTCGGGGAATAAGGGGAAACTTAAAGGCCACATTCCTGAGTATGACGGATTCCAGAGCTAAGGCCTTGTCTGCTTCATTTACCTGGAAAGAGTAAGTTGGGGTCCCGTAAGGTTAAAACAGTGGATTACGAGTAAGGGAAAATGAAATGATAAAGTCGGGGTGAACGTTGAAAAGTGCAATCCCAGTCGTGGTTGGCTGATTACAGCTAAAGAGTTTTTATGACGAGGAGAAGAAGAATTTCAACGTCCCCGTCATGGAAAGGACTGGTCGGAAACTTCACCAACCTGCGCTTAGTGAGCAGTGGACGACTGACGGGGATCCTTGGGGAAGGAGAAAGGATACCCCTTAAGTACCGAAGCGGGACTACCTTCCTACAAATTTCCTTAGATCACAGATAAAGAACGCTGGGTACAACGGCGTCGGGGGGGGGGGCAAGGGGAGTTGGAAGTTCAGAGTGGAAACGGCTGGTGGCCAAGGGGTCTTTCTCCGAGCGGAAAAAAGATAGCATTCCCGTCCGGGGTCAAAACTTTAAATCAAAAGAAAAAGCATGGGAGAGTTCATGCGCGAGGATTGGAGTATGCGCCCGGCATCTGGGGATCGAGAAGAACAAAGGGGGCCATGGGACTCCAAGGCCGTGGTAAAGGGTTCTCGGGGTTTTATCAAACGGTGTTGGGGGGGGAGCCCTAATCTAATTGGCAACATGGCGCAAGGCAAGGCTGCGGCACACACCCACATTCTGCAATGATGGAGGGGAATGGGACTGCAGTGTACTGAGGGTGCGGAAAGTTAACTTGGGGTGAGTACGCGCGGGGAAAAGGCCCTCCTCCCAGCTTGCGGGAGGGGAGATCCATCTGAAGCTGTGGCGTGAGAAAGGAGTACTGGGAAATTTAAACGCAGAAAGAAGATGCGAAGGCTTCGCAGCAGGGGAACGGGTCTAAAATACAATGATTTTGGTTTATGTAAGGGCGTACGAGAGGTCGCCCAAGCAGCACGTCTCACGGCAGGGGGCTTCTTAGGTAGTCGGCAGGGTGGGTGGGGTCGGCACTTAGAAAGCGCCTAGAACAGGGATATTGCAAAACTGTTTGTTGAACATGAGATGGGGACAAGGGGAGACACGGAGGGTTCGCCCTTGGGGAGGAAAGTCAAGGGTTCTGAATCTCCTTAGCAGGGGCTGGACGTGTTGATTTAGTTCAGTATGAGGAGGGGGGTCATCGGGGAAGGGGAAAATAAACCGCCCGGGTCGCAAGATTGGCAAAACGGAAAAAGGGTGAGCGCCGAGGGGTTATTCCTCTGGACTGTTGAACGGGAGCGAGGGAGGGGGCATTGAACGTGGCGAGCAAGGGCTCAAAGTCTTGGAGAAGTAGCTGAACACAGTACGGTAGATGCCGGGGGCTACGGGGACGTACCAAAACTCTTAAGATGTCAGGAAAAGGGATAGAAAGTAGTATCTATAGAAAGACCATGACCAAGAAGTGTAGAAGTTGGGGAGAAAATTCGACGGTCGGAGGGGAACTTATTTCAAGCATCGGCGAGAAGGAGAAACTCAATCAGTTCCCTCTCAAAGGGAAGAAGTCCGGACATCATCTAGAATCAGAAAGCAAAGCGTTTACTGCTAACCGAAAAGCTGTCCAAAAGGAATGATTCGGGAAACCGATCTGGACAGACGTTCGCTTGGAACTAGGAAGTAGGGAAAGGAAGAAAAGGCATTTGGATCGCGGTTAGGAGCGCACCTTGTACTCGGATGTTGAACTGGTGCGATGGAGCCGGGTGTCGGGGGGGTTGGCAAATCAGGGAAAGGAAATCGGACTATCACCACGAGGACGCGGAGGAGGCCTTCACTCAGGCTGAGGGGGAACGTTGTAGGACAAACGCGCGCTGCTGTGGGGTAACGTCCTACGGGAAAAAAGAAAAAGGAAAGGGAGCAGATGCAAAAGAGGAGAAGTGTACGGGCAGGTTCAGTCACGCAGGGTTTCGCGGGGAAGCGACAGATGACGCAAGGATTTATCGGGGGGTAGGAAGGGGGGGGTAGGAGCCTTTAGTTGGTAAAGGGAGAAGTCCTCATACCAAACTCCACCAGCCTAGTAAGTCGAAGAAGGAGCTTAAATCCAACTCGTCCAAAAGGCTTAAAGGAAATGAACTTTGGGTCCAGACCTCTCTCTTGTTCGAGGGGTAGGGTCGGCACGAAGAAACATGATAGTGCGAAGAACGGCAGCACCAAAAAAAGCTGTAAGTCCGGGGCGGGAAATGAACGTCACACCAGTAAGGCACCCCAAGAAGAAAGGGAGGATATGGTATGTGCCTATGAATGGAGCTTTCTAGTCTGAAGAGGTTTTGAATAGTGCAACCTGAGCGCCCGGCATCGAAAGACTGGAGTAGGTGAAAGATGCGCAGAACCGAGCTCTTTCTGTCCAGGAAAAAACCCGGTGACAAAGGCATCGCAGGCAGCAGACAAGGCAGGCAAGGGGGTTAAAAGATTCTAAGGAATGCTGGCCGAGGAAGATTCTTGCGTGTGCAAAGGAATGAGAGAACTCGGTGGTGCGCAAGAACGAACTAGGGTAAAGGAGAACAAGGTTTCCCTGGGAAAAAGAGGGACTTCAGGGTGCCACGAAAAACCATTTCGAAGAATAGGAAAGTGCTGGAAAAGATGACGCGCACGACGAACTTCTCTTAAGAAAGATCCGAAGCGGGTCAGAATTCAACGGGACTAAAATGCCGATCCAAGTGTCTAAAGGGCAGCAGCGGGGGAATACACGCTTACGGTACGCGTTTGAAAGGAACGTTGCAGGTGATGCGCTCCAGGGGAGCAATGGGAAATAAATCCGGGCGTGCAGTAGGACGGAAAATGCACCGGCGAATTCTGCGGAGCGGCGCCAACTACGAACGAGGAGAAACTTCTATGGGAGATTTGCAGTGACGCACCTGGGACTTGGTATTGTGTGCCATCGAGCGCAGTCCCAAGAAATAACAAAGAGGACAGAGGGGAACAGAGGGGGGAATGTAAGTAGCCCGATGGGGCTTTGTTCGAAATGGGATAGACGCCAAAATCGGTCTCTCGTACCGGGAACGCCACTCCACGCAGACTTACCGAAAGGGGAAGATCCCAAACACACGAGTGGAAAGAGAAGAGAAAGGGATCTCGCGCGATAAGAGACGGGCGGGGAAAAGTCCTTTCTTACATACCGCGAAATTGCCATGCAAGCGCAGACCAGGTCGAAAGGACAATGACAACAAAAGTACAATAGAAGAAGGGAGGGGAACGCCGAGGAGGGGGAGGGAGAGGTTTACTGCTAGGACGATGAAACGACACTTGAAATGAAAAGGCCCCTCCTCGAAGATTGAAAAAAGTGGCTGTTGACTGGGAAAAGGTGAAATGGGCGTCAACAGAAAAGAAATTCTGGGCAGGGGTAACGTCAATAACGTAGAAATAGTGATTCATCAGTCTAAACGCCAGAAGAACCGGCACTGAAAGAGGGGTCCGGGGTCATGCCTTTCAAAAAGCCTGAGGGAAAGGGAACTTCAAAGGGTGGGGAAGGGGTAGCTGTGGCTATAAATACGTACCACGCAAGGAGTCGAGGAAGACAAGAAGAATCTCTCTTCACAAATTAGAACCGGAATCGAAAATGGGGATACAGTCGGGGGCTACCCCACTGCTCTTTGTGGGGAACAAAGAGGTAGATTAATCAGGGGAGCGAAAAAAGTTTTCTCACTGGGAAAAAGCACTAAACGGAAAGTGCGGGCCGGGGGAAACCTGCTGAAAATGAGAGGGGCGAGGGTGGGGGATACTCTGTCTATGCCCTTGGGAACAGAAAAGACAGAAAGAGGAGCGAGGCTGCGTATTCGAAGACAAGATTTGAGTGGCCGGCTCTCGAGCCGTAAACAAAAAAAAACCGCAAGCTTATCAAGGTTAGAAGTTCAGAAAATTTCGCAAGTCTGGAAATCGTTTGGGGGTGAGACCCGAATGGGCGCGGTACAGCGCGAAAAGGTCGGGGGGGATGAGGGCATCTCTCAAAAGAATTTGTCCGGGAACGAGCGCCAAGAGACACTGGGAACGAAACGTCCTGCCACAGCCGCAGGGAAAGCAGGCGTTGTGTACCGGGGAGGGAAGAGAAGATAGGGAAACGGCTGGGGAAAAGTCTAAGGGGCTGGAGGTAATCAGGCCGGGAGAGCCTAGGAATCTTCGGTACCAAATGCGAAATCTCTAAAAATGGACAGCCAGGGGAGAATCGCCGTCAAATTAGGGAAAAGTTTACTCAGGTATCCAAGAACTTAAAAGAGCCCCGGGGTTGACGCGACAGAAACACCATATGCGACTAGGCTCGCCGCGAAGGAAGGGCCGCCCGGTTTTAAGTTTAATCGTGTGAAGAGAATGGGTAACGAGGGAGAGAATCAAAACCGAAAACTCAGGATTCTCAACAGGACCCACATCAGAAATAAACGAAACTTCTCCGTTCGACACAAAGAAGGGGGGAAAAAAAGGGCTCAAAATTAGGACTAAGTAACAAGAAGCTACTAAAGCATGCCGGACCAAAGGAGAAAGAAAGACGGGCTTCAATCGGGGGGAGAATTCCCAAGTGGAATATTGCTCAGATGAACGTAGCAAAATGTCTATCGGGGAGGCAACCTATGGGATGGGGGAATACAGGAGCTCCTGAGAGAAAAAAGGCCACTTTTTTCCATAACGATCGAGAGGGCGATCCACGGCAGTACCAGAAAAAAGAAACAAAGGGGACCGGTGGTGAGGTCTAGATCAAGAAGCTTCCGAGAGAGGAACTTCAGGAAAAGGGTACGTAACGTCGTAACCGGGAATCTAACGGCGTGCAGCCCCTCTCAATAAGTTCGTGA